>Ga0179593_1591681_pt1 | contig 22776 bp, 29 predicted proteins | sample CZODoug2_1_08_16_FD_185931 | JGI IMG/M metagenome (GOLD analysis project Ga0179593, IMG submission 185931) | Vadose zone soil fungal communities from Angelo Coast Range Reserve, California, USA - CZODoug2_1_08_16fungal (PacBio error correction) | ecosystem: Environmental > Terrestrial > Soil >...
CCAAAAAGAAAAAAGAGAATATATGATGGGGAATCAAAAGGCTTCTGTAAAGATGATACGCAGGAAAAAGCCAGCCCCGGGGAAGAAAGCAAGGAAAGGAGCAACACTCCTCGGGGGAAGGTGAATCGAGGCCCGAGGGGGGAAGGACAGGAATCGTGGGTCGGGGGGGAAGTAAGACATGGCCTCGTGCCGGGAAAAAAGGAAGGGTGGAAGAAGAAAAAAGGGGGAGGGGAGGTCCCCAAAAGGGTGAAAAGAAGGCCTCGCGAGGCAACAGGAGGGGATCACCCAAAAGAAGAACCGTCGAACTGAAAAGCACACTGGCGAATGAAGGTTGAAGGTAGGGGGGGGGGGAAGACAGGCGCTTGGGGAGGGGGTGCAATGTAGAAATACACCCCGATAGGGTCTTCCCCAAAAGAGGTAAAAAAAAAAGCCCGACAACCAAATCGCCCCCCCTACTAAACCCGCCCCCATGGGGGGGAAGGTCCCAGAGGGAATAAAAGGGCGGCCGTCCGAAGGGGTAGAGAAAAGCCCCTTCTTACGGGGGGCCTCGGCCGAGGGAAAAAAAAAAACATGGAACCTACGTCTTTTTCGTGGTCAGGGGAAAACCTGAACTGCTAGGTTGAAAAAAGTGTTGGCCGGGGGACAGTCGCAACGGCCCAGTGCTTAAAAAAGGGCCACACCAGGAAAAGGGCTTGCCACGGGGCGTCTCAAGAAAAAGTAGCGGGAAGGGGGGGGAATTGGTCCCGTGGTGGGGGAAAGGGGCGCCGAAAATAGCGGGTCGCAAAGGAAAGGGGAGGGCTCATGAAGGGAAAATAAAAGTTCCGGGGGGGGGAAAGCGACTGTTGGGACTTATTAAATACAGAGTGCAAGGGGGGGTATTAAACTCAGGGGTTCCTGAGAAACGTTGTGTCCTACCTCAAACACAAATTGGGGTTCGTAAAACGGGGGGGGACTCCTGTGGGTAGGTTAAACGGGGCCCGTGGGTAAAAAAAGGTGCCTCCAAGGTCAAAAAAGAAGGGAAAAAAAGTAACCACAAGGGCGCCTGTACGAAAAGGAAGGATGTAGGAAAAAAAAAAAAGCTGCAGCTTGTGGGAAAAAAATAGAAAAGACGGATAGGACAACCGCAGTGCTGAGGATCACCAATCGCCACAAAACAAAAAAAGAGGGGGGGGCCTCGGAAGAAAAAAATGTACTTGCAAGGACAAAAGGTTTCCTCTAGGAGGACTTCTCAGGGCAATTTTTCCTAAAGGGGGAGGGCAGCGGAAAGAATCCTCCGTGAAATTACCATCAAGGACTAAAAGAAGAACCTCGAAAATAAAACCTTCCTTCAAGAACTTAGGGAAAAAAGAGGTAAGACTGGCTAAGCAGATCAGGTGGGGGGGGGCAATTGTCCTGCGGGGGGGGGCACTTGGGGGTAAAAAAAATTCTTTTGGTAACAAGAGTGAAGTAGGAGGGTATGAAAAAACTCGGCGGAGAAGTGGAGGATATAGCTGCCGCTGGGAAAAAAAAATCCCGCAAGTTGGAAGCGGGGAAAAAAAAAAAGGGAAAACGTAGCATTGGGGGGGAAAAAGGGGAGGTGTTTTCTCATAAAAAAAGGGGAGGGAGACCCACGGGGGAAATGACAGGGAAACCCCGGATTGTCGCGACAGGTTATACCAGAAGCTTTACATTCCATTGGTCTCACAGAGCATAACTGTCGTGGGGTGAAACTTGGTCAAAAATATTCGACCAAATCCACAAAACACAACAACGGAAAAAAAAAGAGATAGAACAAGGGATTTTCCCTTTCTGACGATTTTTAAAAAACCGAGTCGTGACCTGGTAAAAAGAAAGCGTCGAAAGACTGCTCCCACGCACCGAGAGCACCAGAAAAAAAGAGTAACGAAAAAAGGCCTACGAGGAAAGGAAAGCTTCCGCGGCCAAGGAAAAAAAAAGCTCGGAGGGGAGACAAAAGGCCGAAAAAAAAAAGGGACAAAAAAATCAGAGACAGAGAGTAAGGGGACAAAGGTTCCTAATGTGCAAAAGGGGAACGTGCTGAGGGAAGGAAAAGCTCAAACCCTGCCGATATGCGGGTCCAAGGGAATTGGAAGGGGACTACGGTGCCGAAGAGGCCTGTTGAAAAATCCCTAAAAAGAATGAAAAGGCCTATGAAAAAAAAAAATAGACCCTCCCGGAAGGACCGGAACCCTCGAGAACGCCCGAAAGAACAAAAAAGTATTCGAGCCAAAAAAAGGTCAATCCTCTGGGGGTTGGGAAGAAAAATTTCGGCGGAGAGGGGCCGAAACAAGAAAAAATAATTCAGGGGGGAAATTATTACACGTCGAGAAAGAAAGGTCCAACGAAAGTTTAAAGAATAGTCGAACGAGAACTAAAGGGGGGGGGAGGGACGAGCAAAGCCGTTTCCACAAAAAGGCCTAGGGCACGTGGCCGGAAGCAAAAACGTTGGGAACTTGTGACAAAGTATCAAGGGGGAGATCGAAACGGTGGTCGAAGAAACCTTTTAAAAACAGTGGTGCAGGGGACAACTCAACAAATACTTCATCGGAAGTCCCGCCCCCACCCCCGGCAGGACCGACCTTGCTCGGGTCGGGGTAAGGGATACCTCTAATTTCTACGCGTGAGGGCCCGAGGGGATCTTACTTGGTGGGGAAACAACCGGAATGACTGAGCTACTACTTTGGTGTGAAAAAGAGAATATCAAGGGCAGGCGTTTTTCAAACTAGCAAACTGGGAAGAAAGCCACTGGCCAGTTGAGGGAAAGGCAAACTATCCCTAAGCAGGTTTAGGAAGAGCTGCGACCACGTTACGTGTTGGGGGGGGGGTGCGAACCCCGCGGAAAAGGTCAGAAAAGAAGGGGGCATACGCCGGGGTGAAAGAACCACGCGGGCTACCAGAAAAAAGGCTGACAAATTCCTATAGCGGAAAAAAAACTGCAAGGGGAGGCTTTGGGAGGATAGGGCGCACTTGGAACGCAAACCCGTTTCGAAGGGCGTATCTAGTTCCGGTTCAGGACACGACGCGCTGGGAAAAAAAGGGGGGGTCAGAAATTAAAAAAATCCGGGCGAAAAAAAGGGAATTCGGGGCCGTGCGCGGGCCTGCCGCATGGGTGGGGGTAATCGAACAGTTGCGCGAAAGAAAAAAGCCCTGGGGCGTACCATTCGGACTTCTTCCTCGAAAGTGCACGCCTTCAGGGAAAAAAAAAAAGGCCAATGGGGGGAATAAAGAAGTCAAGACAAAAAAAAAGGGCCCAAAGATTCTATAAAAAAAATCCCAAGCAAAGTCCCAATCACCAAAATTCAGAGGTGGTGGGACCTCAGGAAAGGGGGCTAAACAAGGGCGGGGAGGGGGAAACGTATCAGCCGGTAAAAGACCTCGACGAGTCCTCGCAGCTCCGAAGAAACCCCCCCACGAAAAGGGGAGGGAGGGGAAAAAAAGATAGGAATTCAGTCCGAAATTCGTAGGACACCCCCATTCTTACGCCCTCCCCGAAATTGTAGCCTCCAGAAAAAACGCAAAAACACTAAAAAAGGGGCACTCTACTGGGGATCTCCCAACGACGCAAGGGGGAGAGGCCCTAGGTGGGGGGAAGCAACGGCCATGAACGGGGGGGGCCCGGTAAGAAAAGACGGCCTTGACAGACTCAGGGGGGAGAAAAGGTTTTCGACCGGGAAAGGGAGGAGCGACGAAAAAAGGATCCTAAAACCAAAAGCATTAACCGCGGAGGGACCAAATAAAAGTAAGGCCTGCAAGGGAAAAGTACCCGTCAGCCGATAGGGTGCAGAACCGTAAGAAAAGAATCGAACGGGCGGGGCCGTCCCAGACACAATCCAAACTCCCTGCGAAAGGGGGTGGGGGAGTAATAGGTCAGATGGAGTCTCTCCGAAGTCGAAGGCGAAAGCATTCATTTGGAAACTGCCCGAAAAGCAACCCCCGGAAAAAGAAAAGTCCTGTTAGGAAGAATGGGGGGTCTCCACCCAGGATAGGGGGGAAATCCATTTGGCTACTAAAGCCCGTGGCGGGGTCTGAAGCCACGCACCCAGGAAAAGAACGGAAAAAAGGGGCAACGGAGACACGCGCCGGACGAACCCAAGGCCGGGGCTGGGCCCGGTTGGGTCGAACCAATGGGAACAGCCCAGAGGGCACCCCACGCGGGGTCGAAAGCCAGAGCTTGAAAAGAAGGAGGTAAGGGGGACTCGAGAAGAAACACTTACACTACCCCATCCGATTAAGGCCCCCGAAAGTTTTGAATATGAAAAGCGTGGCAAAAGCAAGGACAAACCGTTGGACACGAACCCACAGATGATGGAAAAAGGTGAAGGCGCTGAACGTGGGGGAGAAGGAACCGACAAGATGGGAAAGGGGGGGGCAGAAGCAGGGACCGGGAGTGCAGGGGAACGCAAAAGGGGGACCCGTATAGGAAACTTGGAAGAGGGAAGGTAGGAGGGGGGACAGCGTGGTCCAAGGGAGGGGGAAAAAGGAAGGCCCTGGCAAAGAAAGGGCTGATCAAAGGGCAAAAAAGGACAGATGTCCCTCGGGCACGGAGGGGGGACTATGGAAGAAACGCCGGGGCCCTCTAGGAGGGGAAACCAACTAAATTGGTGGGTGTTCTGTGGAAAAAATCATCTCTGGAAACTACAGGGGCCCACCAGACTGGCCAAATAGGACAGGATACGAGGACAGATTCTTGAAAGAAGCTGATTTAGAGGAAAACCTTGCAAAGGGGAAAAATGTCGCCGCAGAAAACAACAAGGTTGACAGTTAGGAAACATGGCCGAAGGGGGTACATGGGGTGGGGAGAAAGGTCAAAAGGCAGAGAGGACGTCTGACCCTCCTGCGTATTGCGGACCGAGGAAAGCCTTCCAAAAAGGGAATGTACGCAGAAAAAAAGTGTCCTCAGAGAGGCCCTCAGCTGGGGGGTCGGTGGGCGATGCACGAGAAAGCTTTCCCGGAAAAAGGGCTAGGGTGAAGAAAAAAGACGAGTAGTGGATTTTCCGAGGCGAAAACTTCGGAGGGGAAAGGAATCTAAAAAAAAAAAAAAGACCAGAGGTCAAAGAAAAAACAAAACGGAAGGAGAAAAGAGAGAGATGTCAGCTTTACGACTGGGGGGGAGAGTTTTCGACGAGGGCAGGTAACAAGCTCGGGGAAAAACTCCTGAAAAAAAAAAAAAGGAAAAAAAGAGGACCCAACGGGGGTCAAAAGGGCACTGAAGCAGTGATCACCCCAAAAAAAGAATGGGGGGGTGGTCTGGCGAGAAGGGGGGGGAAAGAAACCCTTACAAAAAGAGACTCGGAAAACCGGTTGAGAGACGAGGTTCTACTGCATAAAAAAAAGCGTGAGGAAAAGATCAACGTCAGCAAGTGAAAAAAAAAAAAAACCTTCCAGAAGGGTGCAAAAGTCCACCGTCCCCAATAGGGGCTGAGAGAGGAAGACTCCTCAAAAAAAAGAGATTGCAGAAAAAATGGGGGGGTAATCCATAGGAGGGGCAAAGAAAATAGTATCAATGAAAAAGGCAATTTCGGTTCCAGGAGGGGGTCCCAAGGGGGACTCAATAGAAATAGGCGAGGTAAAAAGAAAACTATAAAGAAAGAACCAAAAAAAGGAAGAGACCAGCCTCGTAGGCAGTGCAACTAAAAAAATCCCGTAAAAATTCCCTCCTTAAAAGAAGGAAATTATAAAAAGAAGCCATCCTTAAACATCTACGGTGGTGGGGAAAAAAGGGGGGGTCTCCCTGGGAAAAACAAATTGGGGCTTGCAGGAAAGATCTTGGCCTCCATGAGGAAAAGGAAAGAAAAGAGGGAAAAAAACCCTCGAAGTTTTCCTCTAGCGAAGATCATGCCCCCGGGGAAAATAACAAAAAAAGACAGCCCGGGAAAAGCCTAATCCGGAAGGGACAAATAATTACAAAGGGACAAAACGATGAAAAAAAAAGAGAGCCGAGTTTGGTTGATTGTGGCATCAAGCCGCATCAAAGTCGAAAAGTGCAGGGGGAAGAAAAGCGTCATAAGAAACGGCCGCGTAAAAGCGATTGAGAATGGTGAAATCCCAGGGAAAAGAGCCTCCTATCCGCAAAGTAAGGACGGGTCACGTTTGGAAAAGGGAAGGTTGTCTTGGGAAGGAAACCCGCTCCACTCTGTAGAGGTTACAAAGGGACAATGGGAGAAAATGCAAACCTTATAACAAAGCCCGGAAAATGTAAAAAAGTTGGGGGGGGTCTTTCACAAAGGAAAAAAGCAAAAGGAAAAAAAATTGGCAGGGCGGGGCCACCAGGATTAAAGAAGTGCTCGACTCAAAATGGTCCCCTGGGGAAAGAAAACTGGTCCGGGCGGTTGGCGAATAGGCAAGGCTTAAACGGCAGTGTCGAGAAAGGGAAAAAAAAAATGCGAAGAAGAGTATTTACATGTGCCATCCAGAAAAGATACTTATAAGTGGAAAAGGAAACCGGGAAAGACCGGGGGGAGGGAAAGGGGGGGTCCCTCAAAGCTTGTTGAAAACTGTACTCTACAACCATTCTCTCAGGAATTGGAAGAGGGGATTCTGGGAAACTTCCCGGGGTCTTCGTGGGTGTGCGGGGGAAGGTTACTACCCGGGCAAAGGAATCCTGAAGAGATTAGGTATTCGTTGTAAAACGAAAAACCCCCCCTGCAGGGTGAAGGTTCTTGTTCAACGAAAAGGCCCCTCCGGGGAAAGTGGCGGAAAGTTCCCTTTGCAAGGAAGTTTTGGGGGGGGGGGTTGAGAGACCATCGGGCAGAAACCCTGGGCCGGTGGCCCCCGGTACTACCGGCGAAATCTTCAAAAGAGGAGGTCTGCAAAAAAAACTCGCGCAATGGAGAAAAAGTGCCGAGGCCCCCATGGGCCAAGAGAGTCCTCACAAAAAGCCGTTCCGGAGAGGGGGTCGAGGAAAAAAATGCAAACCCCGACGAGTGGCCAGGAAAAAAAAAAGGGTGAGCCCTCGAAAATTGCGGGACCGCAGGGCGGAGTGACCGAAAGTGGTTGTCCAGAAAAAGTAACTATCGCATCTAACAACCCTCCCTCAAAAAAACCAAGGAAAGAGATAGAGGATCGTAGAGATTGGACAAGAGAGAAAGGGCCTAAATAAGCAACAACGCCAACACCCAGGCTGTAGCCAAGGGACAAAGAGCGAAATGAGAAAACGAGGATTGCACTCGAGTTGAAAAGGCGGAAGGCCCCTCTAAAAAAGCGGGGGGGCCCGGGGGGGTGTGGTTCTAGGGGGGGGGCTCTGCGGGGAAGGGTGGGGGCGAAAGATCCAGAAAAAAGGCGTTCCCAAACCGAGGAGAGAAGAAGTTCCCGAAAATCAACCCGGCCCCAGGCCTCAAAAACAACTGCCGATCGAAAAAAAAAGCTCTGAAGAAAAACACGGAAAACCTGCTAAGAAGGGCGCGTAGCGGACATACCACGCAGAGCGAGTGCAGAAAAAATACGGAAAAGCGAACGGGGGGAAAGGGGCTTTAAAAAACCAGGTCCAATCATCCAAAGAAAACCCAAGAACATGGGTTTTCCCGGGTACAGATGCGAAAGGGGGGGAACGTCGGAGAGGCAGGGGCTAATTGCGTAGGGGGAGGGGGGGGGAAAAACCGTTGAGCAAAAAAAAAATTCGAGGGGGGCCTCACCAAACGGGGAAATACTTCTGTGTCCTGCATGGAAAAATCTCAAAGGAAAAGCTAGGTTAGAAGTGGCCTATTCGAAAACGCGGCCAAGGGAGGGCCTTCCGTTAAGGAACATTGAAAGGAGAACGCACTTGACACGAAATCTCTCAGCTCCAGGGGAAAGAACCCCCAATGGGGGGGGGGGGGGGGGCCCTTGAAAGGGGGAATTGTCGTGGGTTAGCCCATGAAGAAAATACTAACAGGCCACGTAGTCGGCGAATTTAGCACGGAGGCACCTCTACTTAAAAAAAAAAGAGTCTCGAGGAAAGCTTACGAAAGGGATCATCGACATTTTGGGATACGCAGGTTTTGCAAAGGAACCTTTTTACTCCCTCGACGCAAATGGATGAGACCACGATTGAGTCTCGAAAAAATTTGGAGCTTTAAAAGAACATGTCAAAATGGGCCCTGCCTTCAACCCAAACAGGGGACGTCTTGTGGGCGGCAGCGAGGAGCCCCGTAAAAAAAAGGGGGGAGGGATTCATGTCCCGCAAAAATCTGCCAGACATAATGGGGTGGGGAGCCCGACCGGAATGCCCTGCCAAAAAAAAGGGAACTGGGGATTCACCAGCAAAAAAAAAGCAAACAACGCCAGAGGAGGGTGTCCCCTCGAATTCAGGGAGGGGAAAAACAGAGTTACTAAAAGCGCTGGCGCAAAGTCAGGGGCGGGGAGGAGGAAAGGCGGTTCCCCCGGGGGGTCGGGGGGAAAATCTGGCCTCCTAAAAGGAAAACTGGGGGTACCGAACGCCTCCTCAGGGGAAAAACCTGGAAAAATGCGGAAAAAGAGTCTTAAGCCCTTCGGAGCATCGAGCAAATGGCGCTTAGGCGTGGGGGAAAAAGGGCAACTCCCTGAGGGTAGACTTTGTGGTCGGGCCCAGGGAGGACGTTTCCTCTCCGCGGAACATCCCGAAATAAAGGAAAAAAAAATGAGACAAAATGTTAAGGCTTAAAAAAAAATGACGCCTCGGGGGGGTTGTCGGAAAAAAAAAGAGGGGGCCCTTCCGGCCCTTGGGGATTCCGATCACGCAGACAGAGACACGGGGCCAACTTTGGGGGGAAAAAAGGGAACAGGGGGGTGTACCATCGAGCGGGATACGGAATCGCTAAAACGAGAGAGAGGGTAGGTCTCACGAAAAAAAAAAAAACAACAAAAAAAGAAAGGGAAAATAGAGATATTGTCGGGGAAAAAAAAAGAATACGCCTTGGGTTGAGCGAGTTCGGAAAATGGTTAAAGCCTCGACCAATCCTGCCTAAAACCGAAGGACAAAAAGGGAGCTCTGGAAAAAAAAAAAAAGGGGAGGCCCAAAAGCTACAATAGAAAAAATTGAAAAAAGGGACGTAAAATCCTCCGAAAAAAAAAAAAAGGTACCCGCTTCAACTCAGTGTCTCCATCCCATCCAGAAACGTTTCCCTCCATACCCTGAGTGAGATGGCATCAAGCGCGCGAGATTTTCAAAGGGCCCGCAAAAAACTGCGGGTTCTTCTCCACTACGACCAAAAAAAAAAAATCTCACGCTCGAGAAGCAGAAAGAGGGAACTGTGAAGCAGGTCGGAAAAGGAGGTGAAGAAAAAAGGGGGGAGGAAAATTCGGTCCAAAAAAAAAAAGGAGACTGGGGAACCCGGCGAAAAAACCGAGAAAACGACGGTCCTGGGAAATCTCAAAAAGAGAGGAAAAAAAGGTCTCCCGCGCGCAAAAAGGCTGAAAAAAAGAATTAGACAAGAAGAGAATCCCCTCGCAGGGTGGGACTGTGGGGAAGGGGGGGGGGGGGGGGGACGCTCCAGTGGATTCGGAGATTCAAGGGCCAGATGTACAAAGGGAGATCTTCGACGTAACGTAACAAATAAGTCCATAAAAAAATAATTAAAGGAAACGGAGCCGAGCACGGGTAAGGTCACAGACGGAAAACGCTGCAAAAAAGCAGGAAAGGAACATGACACATCGGGAGGTCAAGTATCCCAAAACAGAGCCCGGGAAAATAAGAAAATCATCGTGGTAACGGATGATAACAACGGTGGAAGCATGACCCCCCAAAGAAAAACTCAAAGGCCTCTGGTTGGGTCAAATAAAAAAAAGATCTACTACCAAAGAAAAAAAAAAACCCTCGAGAAAGTCCCTGGTAGCTTCTATTTTCCAAGTGGGGGGATTTTGTCGTACCATCTCTGGGGAAACGCATCCCGACACTCGGTTGTGTAAGAGGGCCCTCGTGAAGCTTCGGCAAAAAACCAAAACGGAAAAATTTTAAACAAAAAGCGACTCTACTGTTGGGTTGGGGCTGAAGGCTCTACTATAGGGCAAGGAACGTTCCTGAAAAAAAAAAAGAGGGGGGGTCGTGGAAAAAAAAAAAAAGGGGGGCACGCTCGTTTTTTTGAGGGAATAAGGCAAAACCCACCTGGGCCCCCAGTACAACAGGGGAAAGGAAAGGGGGTGTGCGAGAAGGGGGGCAAAAGCGGTAAACCCGTGGGAAGAACCCAAAAAAACAGGGGTCATTATGAACAGTATGTGATGGTTTATTTTTGTTGCACAAAAAAGGGGGACCCCGACATTCACGGAAAAAGAAAAGGGTCTAAAACGCCTCAAGGGCGTAAATTCGAAGCAACCGGAAAAGCATTCTTTGATCTGTCCAAAAGTTTTTCCCAGACAGATTCGTAAAATGAAACAGTAACTGCCCGGAAAGAGGGGGGAGGGGAAGGGTTGACCCTCGAGAAAAAATTTGGGCACGAAAAGAGGGTGACCCCAAGGTAAACGAAAGAGGGCGTTAATCGGAGACTGCAAAGAGTATTCACAGGGAAAAATTCCAAGAAAAAAAGCGTGCCCCTGAAAACATAGGTCCCAAAAAACTGGTGAGGTTTTTCCACCAGGTTCACGACGCGGAACTTGCCTGGGATGGAAAAGGGCCTTGTGCGGGACTGTCCCAAGCTTTTTTTGGGTGAGAAGAGACAAAGGCCGGAAAAACGAAAAAAGCCCAAGAAGGGGGGTGCGGGGATAAAACCAACTCACAGGGAAAGTCTAAAAATCTAAGGGAGGGGTCGACGGTGAATGAATAAAAAAAAACCTGTGCAATTTGGCCCACATTTTTCCCGAAAATAGTCAACGAGCCCTTCCATGGATGAACACGCAACCACCTTCTCTTGGAAAGGCCCCCGAAAAAGAAAAAGCCCAAAAAAAACCAGGCAGTTTTTAAATTAACAGAAAGAGTTTAGGCCCTCGAAAAAAGGGGCCTGGTTGGGGGGGCAGGATAACCACCGGGGGGGGGAAGGGGGGCGGGTGGAAACGGAATGCAAACCCCCCTTGGGTGGTGCCCCATATCATAGGAGTCAATCTCCTTTCTCACACAAAAAAAACCGAAGAGAAAGGAAATTGTGAACACAAGAAGATATAATGAAATGGGTCTCAAGAAAAATGTAGGGGGGGGGTATGGTCCAACACATGTCCACCTGGGAAAACGCAGGCAACGCCAAAAAGCCCGGAGGGTAGAATCACCGCCAGAACCGCCCCTGTCTAAAGGCAGTCGGAGGATTTGCAAAGAACGGGGGATTAAAAGGGGGGGATTTTGGCCCTGACGCAACCGGAAAGGGGGTGGCCCCGAGAAGATCCCGGGCCATGTGGAAAAGGGGCGAACGGTCGGTGACCAGCCTCACACAAAGAAAAGCGAAAAGAAAAGTGTTCGAAAACCGCTGCAACCCATTTGGGCTTAACGGAAACATCCCCCAAAACCCGTGATGTGGCTCTCAAAAAAAAAAAAAAAACCAAAAAAAAAGGGGAGGGGAAAACAGAAAACAATCCCAAAAGTCACCCCGGGAAAGCTTTGACAAGGAGTGAACTAACGAGGACAAACGCCAAAGGAGAGGTCGTGTCATGGAAAACGGTAAATATGAGTACTCCAACGTAACAGGGGAAGTTTTGAGGTAAATGAAAGAAAGGTTTCCACTCCCACACATCCCCAAGAAAACCTGCCCGCCCCGAAGAAAGGGTTTGGTTTGGGGGAAGGGGGTAAAAAAATTCGAGGCGGCAGTTAATGTCCGCAAAGAGAGCCCTTAGCCTAAGGGACGGGGTGTGGGACCAATCCCGAGGGGCCCCCGGCCCCCCAAAACCATGTGGGATTACGGTCAATGGGGGGTCGCAGATGGAAAGGTTCTCCAAGAAAAAATTCAGGGGAGAAGTTTGCAGAAATTTCAGAAAAAAAAACACGCCCACGGTCCAAGTCCTGTTTCCACTCTCAAACCTTTTCAAACAGGTGAGAAGTCCTAGGCCGGCAAAAAGAGAGGGCGCCGTGAGAGGTATCTGCAAGGTTTTCCCTGGGGGGGGGAAAAGTGTGTTCCGGAAAAGGACATAGGAAAGAGGGGCAACACGAAATCGGGCGAAATAAAGAGGGGGGTAAAAAAAAAGGGACCTCATGGAACGGTCTTATCGACCGGGGGGGGCCCTGGGATTAAGGAAGGGTCCATCGAAGGGAAAAAAGCGGAAGATGAAAGCGCCGTGTGTTTGTAAACCACAAAAAAAGACCAACCAACCGTGGTTCAATCCGAAAAAACCGATGGGAAGGGGTGATGAAAAACGGACCAGAAGGGCATTCCGTTGGGAAAAGTAGAAAAAAAAAGGACAGATGTCCCGTTTTAAAGCCCAACAAAAAGGTTCCCGGAAAAACACAAAAGGAATCAGAAGTGACGTCCCCCCCTGTGTTAACGGGACAAACTTCGAACGGGGTAGGATTAAACGTGTGTTGTGCGAGAAGTTAAGTAAGCCCGATCAACGTGGGGGGGGACCCCCCAGAGCCCATAAAAAAATTCGGTGGGGAAGGCCGGGGGAAAACACCGCCCTGGAATGAGGAAAAAAAAAAAAAAAAACGGGACCATCAAAGAAAGGCCCGTGAAAGATGGCCGAGGCATACTCTGCGGGACCTTGGAAAAAGGGGAAATTGGTCCTCAAGCTTCCCGCCGTCAACGGCCCGGGAAGTGTGGGGCTGTTTCCCAAAAGAGGAAAGACCCCCAAACGGACGGACCTACAGGTAACAAGAAAAAAAGTGGGACACCTAGGGGGACCCGGGGGGGTAACCAAGTTCTTTCAAAGAAAAAACCCAATGCCGAAAATTGGGAACCACCTTTTCCATTTAAAAAAAAGGGGGACCCCTTTTTTGGGGCCCGCCCCCTGTTGGGGGGGGAAAAAGTGCAATGTCCAGGCCCTCATTGAAACTTTTGTGGGACGGGCCACTTTGGCGGGACCCCCATGGCCCTTGGGGAAAGGGGCATCGAAAAATGACCTCGGGCACAAACCACCTCCAAGTGAGGGATGGGATGGGAAAGTCTGGGGAAAGCTCACCATGGTTAGTGACTCGGTTCTCTGGGTCCTCGCTTTAAGGGAGATTTTGGTAAACGGGGGTAAGCGTCCTGGGACAATCTGACGGGGGAACCTTTCGCGGGGGGGGGTGGGCACGAGTAGAGGTCAGCGCGGGAAATCGCAGGTTTAGCATGAGGAAAGGAAGGGGACCCATAAAACCGACGCGAAAAAAAAAAAGGGAAAAGTGTCCCTGGAAAAAATCCGTAAAAGGGAGAAAAAAACACAACTAACCTGTAGGAGGAAAAAAAAGAGATAAGAAAGGGGTGAAGGGGGTATTTCTCTGACTTACGGAGCCGGACAGCGAGTGGAGTAAGGGGGGAAAAAGGTACAAGCCAGGGAACAGAAAGCATAAACGCCGAACGTGTGGTGAAGAGACGGGGGGGGGAAAAAGTGAATCGAGTCGCGACAAATGTTGCCAAAGGGAAGAAGGGGGGAAAGACAGGGGGAAAATGGAATACAACGCGCGGGGCCCTTCCATACAAAACCCAAGAACAAGGAAAAAAACCTTTACCAGTGGGGCTGTTACCAATACCACAGAGCTGTTAAGATAAGGAGAAGGGATCTCTGCAGTGGGGCTACTATCCGTGGCACCCCAAACCTCCCTAAAACTTTTCACTTCCATAACCCTTCTTACAGTAATTTACACCACCCACTAGTGCGCGGGGTGGAATAAGTGTTAGAAAGAAAAAACGTGGCTTCCCGCAAGAATAACACTCCGCCAAAAAGACAAAGCCTGCATCTAATAAACGATTTCCCACAAAAGAAAAATAAGATGAAATTCTTTTAGTAGAAAAGGGGGGGAAGGGGAGGGGGGTGCGGAGGTGCATTGGAGGGAGGGGGGGGGGTTGGGTTCCCGGGGCGCCTGGGGGGGTGGGGGTGGGGTGCCCGTGTGGAGAGCATGATCGGTGGTGGGGGGGGCGGGGGGAGTTGAAAGAGGACAAAACGATACATTAACAAGTCCTTTCCCTGACTGAGACCGCCACCCCGAAAAAAAGGGTCTAGTCCCCCAAGTCCCCACGTGCCACCACCCAAAAAAAAAAAGAAAAAAAACTAAACTTCAGACGGGAACCCCCCCGAGGAAGACTAGTCCGAGTGGGTGTTTTACTAAACCGAAGGGGGGGACTATCTCTCATGCAGAAGAACATCCTCTTATGGGTTTCTATTCACGCACAGTTGTCGCGTTCTCTCGACTGTTGGGTTTGGGGTATGGCACCCCTGTTTTCGAGCGGTGGTCCTACGTCGCACCTTAGGGGGGGAGGGGGTGTGGATTAATGGCACAGGGTGGGGGGGGGGGGCCGGCGCCGTAAAAGCCCCTTCACAGGAAAACGGGCTCCCATGGGGAAAAACGCGAAGATCGGCGAAAAATGGACATCCTCAAAAGTGGGCCTCTAACGGGGAAAAGGGCTGGGGTAAATAGCTGGCCCGACACAAAGGACGTCCCAAAGGTCCTCAAAAAAAGAACCGCAAGCCCTAGTGCCCACCCCTGGGCAGGTAAAAACTGGGACCAAGAAGGGGCCGTGGGGGGATAGCCTAACCTTAATGAAAAACCCAGAAAGGTGTCAATCAAAGCGATATCAAAGAGTGGTTCAAGGGGTTATAACACGGTAGTGGGGGAAACAACCTCCGGAAAAATAGAACAACTGTTTGTGAAGAACCTGTCCCTTTGGTTTCCAAATCGTGTATCCCTGAACCGGGTGTTTGTTAAACCTCGTCCCCTCACCTTTTTGTCTTCTCAAAAAACTCACCGACCACTGTGTTTTTATTTTGTGCCGCCACGTTCCTTTTTTTCACCACTTGGACGGAGGCGCTTTAAACACTCTAAGGGTATTTTCCGCCCTTTGCTCCCGGTCGGCCTCTGGAGCCGAAGGGGGCTGAGTAGGTTGATTTGGAACATGGTCCTGGGCCCGGGAGTAGGAACCAATTCTTATTCAGTATTTCTCGCCGAACAGGCGGTGGGGCGGAGGAGATCGGTGGACGGGGGTCGGGGGAAGATTGTTGACAACCAATTGGTCCGTGCCGGGGCCATGTAAAAGAAAGAATTGGGTCCGTGAAGATCTTCCCAAAAAAAAAAAAGGAAATAAGAAGGTAAATTATTTCGGGAGCTCAACTGGGTCTTTGGGAAGTAAAAACCCCACTTTTGGAACCGTTGTGGAAAAGCAAAAAAAAGGGTTTTCCGAAAAGGATGTGTCCACGAGAAAAAGGGGGGGAAGTCCGAGAAAACAGACCGTAACGGTGGGTACTATTGTGGGGGCCAAAAGGTAACTCCCCCCCATCAAGACCAAAGGCCCGAAGAAATTCACTCATTTCTACTTCCGTTAAACGAAGGATTTTTCGGGAGCCGCCAACCAGCTGGGGACCACCTCTTCACAAACCCTAAGAGGAACCCCGGGTGGGATCAAAAAGGGATGTTTCCTTGAAACGTCTTTCGGTCCTTTTGGACGGCCCCCTGGGAAAACGTTCCGAGGAGATCCGTGAAGGGGGAAAGAGCCTGAAAAAAAAGAAGGGCCACGTTTCTGAGAATCTCGGGACTGGGAAACGTAAATAACTAGCACGCCCGGGAGAAAGTTCGCGAAGGGGTTGCGGGAAGGGGGGTTTGTTTGAAACCGCAACGCTTTGGGGGGATAAATCGAATCGGGGGCAGGGGGGGGAGAAAAATGGCAACGGTGCTGTCAAGACGCAGAACCTTCCCAACCACTCCAGGGGGAAAAAGGGCCTCTTCTACGGAATAGGGAACTTAATTCCCGATGTTGGGGGAGAATCCTCCCGAACCGAAGGGGCACGAGGTCAAAATTGTTCGGGCACGTTCCCCTGAAGGGCTCCGCCAAGAACTCTCCAAAGGTTTCTAGTTGCGACCCCCCCGGAAAATACAAAGAGGGATGCTTTGAAGTAAAAACCTAAATTCGCCTTTGTCCCTGGTGCGTGGACAGTTAAAAGTCAGCAATGGGGGGTTTCCGAAAAAAAAAATCCTAGACGTTCAACCAGAAAATCCAATAAACTTCCCTTCCCCAAACAAAAACGGGAAGGGGGGAGGAAGGGAGAAGCTTCATAAAGATCCGTCGGGGAAGAACGACCCGGCGTCAATGACTCGTTCCAACCAAACTTTTGGCGGTGGATCCCCCAAAATCCCGTTCCACCTAAGGAGAAAAAACCACAAGACTCTGGGGTGCCACGAGGGGATTGTATCCGCCCGGGGGGAGGTCTTCCCCCCAAGGGGGACTCAGAAAAGAAAAAGTTTTGTTGTCTTACAAGTGGCCCGCTTTCCGGTAAAAAATCAACTGGAGTGAGCCAAAAGAAGACTCCCAGGGACAATTTCCCAAACGCAAACAACCTTCCAGAACCCCTCAAGAAAAAATCAAGTGGACTTAAAGCCCAAGCGCTGGGTCAAAGGGAAAGAAGAACCGCTCCAAATTAAAGAAAAAGGACTTTATAAAAAGAACCCTCAGTCGAAGTGCAAGAACCGAATTATTCCATATACAGCCAAGAGAACGGGGCAACCGGGGAAAAAGATCCGCGGAGGTAACTCCCCAGGTGTCCAAGCAGAAAAAGACGCGCCCCGCAAAAAAAAAAAAATTTCCGAGAAAAAAAAGGGTTCCATAAATTCGAGCCGGGAGAGTCCGTGTTCGACAAATTCCCGAGGAAAGGGAAATCCCCCCCGGGGGGGACTGTCTTCCCCAGGGGGAAACCCAACAACCATGTACTAACGGGTCTCGCAGGTAAGTGGAAGAGACAACCCCTGCTAGGGAATGTGAAGTTTTCCGCTCCCAAACTCCGGCCAAAAGGGGGGGAAGATCCGTTGACCACGACCAGTAAAAGGAGAGGCAAAAAAACACTCACGGGGAAAGAAAACGGGGGATCTTGGACCTTCGCGACAACGGTAAAATTTTGAGGGAGGGGTTCCTGGGAAATAAAGGGGGTTTTTGGGGAAAACAACGAATCACGAAGCCAAAAGGGGCACCCCAGCTTGGGGACGGGCCAAAGCCATGAAAAAAAAGCCAGTAGGAAAAAAAAACGACACAAAAAACTGTGGCGGGATCGAACCCTGGTGCAGGGGGGGCAAAAGCCTCGATGAATTGGGGGGTTTGGGAAAGGAAACCACGGGGTTGTAACCTGCAAACCCTACAACCCGCTCCAAAACCCGACCCAAGGATGCCCAGATTGAAGGACAAGGTTTCGCAAAAAAAGGGGGCTGTCTTCCCAAAAAATACTGGAAAAAGGAAAGGATGGTCCAAAAACAACGGTGGGTTCACCCGCCCTTTTCCGCCAAATTGTCAAGAAAAGAAAAAAAGGTTTACTCCCCCCTGGTAACGGCATCCCCCGGAACGCCCGGGGGGAAGGGGAAACTTTGGGGGGGTGTTTCTTGAAAGAAAAAGATTGTAAGTCTTGTCCAAAGCATTTATGGTACGGATACGGTGGAAGAATCCCCCCAAAAAGGCCCCAAGACAACCCTCTTGAGGAAACCAATACGCCAGGAGAAACCCGGAAAGATGGCAGAAAAAAACAAATACTCCAAAACAACTAGGGGAAAGTTTCGCCGCGCGTTGCGCCTGTGGAGGAGTGTCCCCAAAAGGATTCCCCCGGAAAAAAGGTCCCCCCCTCCGGTGAACCGGGGATAGGCCCGACCCCTAGAGCTCCGACAGGAAAGCCTCCCTGCCGGAAAAATCTGTACAAAAAAAAGGCCTTCCAGTGGGCGCACCCTTTGAACCGGGAACCATTCCTTCCCGAAAGGAAAACCGTGGGGGCACAAGAAGGGCGCACGTGATCTCCCCCGGGGGACCCGCCGTAGCACCTGGACATCCCGTGGGGGGGGGGGCAAAAGGGCCCTTGTGAACCAAAAAGAAACAAAGGGAAAAAAAAATTGATTTCCCCCTAAAGGGCGGGCGGGATGTCGAAAAGGGAAAAAAAGTAAGAGGGGCCCCTGCGGGCTGAAGTGGTGGGCACCTTCCAAAAACAGCTTTTTTCCGGGGGAACCGTCGCCGTGTGGTGGTCCCAGGTTGGGGGCCGAGGAAGAAAACGCCTCCTCGGCGTTCAAAAGTCTCCGTTGGAACAAAGTATGTCCAAACACTTTGACCCATGGAAAACTGGAAAAAAAAACAGGGGAAACTAAAGAGAGAAAAAAACAAAGTCCATTTTTGGGAGAAACCAACAACAACTTGAAAAGTTAATGGGAGGTTTTTTCGACTAAAAAAACATGGTTGAAAAAAACCTCGAGTTTTTTTCCGCGAAGCCGACCCATGGGGACCCAAAGGGGCCCCTCAAAACGGCGCCCGTAACCGACTGAAAGGGGAAGTCTTTAAAAAAAAAAAGGAGGAAAAACACCGAAAAACAAAGGTCAAAACCTACAAATAAAAATATAAAGCCATGACAGGGTAAAAAAAATCTAAAAGGGGGTCATCCACCTCTCAATCTCTTTTATGAAGGGGATGGGGGTCCTCCCCAAAATCCAGTTCCGAGGTCACAGGAGAAAGAAACGTTTTTTGCCCCAATCCCTGCAGGGTAACCGAAGGGGCCATGTTGCATAAAAAGAAGGAAAAGTGGTTGGCTAAGTCTTCCGAACATCCAACGCTGCAGGAAAAGCCCCTTGACTCGAACAAAAGAATTAGTGCCCAAAACGAATGGACGCATTGAACAAAAGGGGAAACAAACGGTCCGAGGTTGTTCCAAGCAGAAAGGGAAAAAAAAGTTCACCGGGGTTCCCGCTAAAACGCCCACAAAGGGGGGCGGTCTCCATAAGCTTTGAAGACCCAAAAAAATTAACGAAACCGAGAAACGCCCTTGCGCCTACAAAAAAAATGCTGGACCCAGCCCCCTCCCCCGCCGAGCCCCTGCAAAGAAAAAAAAACGCCAAAGTAAAGTTGGGGGAAAAGTCCGGAGGTTTAGGCGGGGGGGAAAAAGATGGCCACATCTCGGTGAGGGTCCGGAGGGGATGACCGCACATTTTGTGTTACCGTTTGGGAAAGCCCCCTTTCCCCAACCCTTGACGAAAAAAAGAGCCAAAAAACATGATGGGAAACCACCACACGAGAGGCGAAACTACAAATCAAGACCGTCACCAAGCCTCACTTACCGCCCAACCCTCCCAGGAAGGAGCCCCCTGGCCAGGGGTCAACAAGAAGGACAGGGGAAAACATCTCCTCCCGGCCCTGACGGAAAAAAGGTACAAAAAAAAGGGTGGAAGGGGTTTTATCCCGCCCCAAGGGGGAAGAAAAAAAAAACACTGTGAAGAAAAATAAAAACGTTGTTGTGGTCAATCCAAAAAGATAGATCGGTGGGGAGTGAAGAAAAGGGGGCCCAGGGTGGGCCAAAAGTTCAAACCAAAACCCGCAGTAACTCCACCCTTAAAAAAGAAACACAAAAAAAAAAAAGAGATGAGACAAAGGAAGCACCGCCCCCGGAACCCTTCTGTAAAATTCCCCGGCCCCCGGTTTTCCGGTCCGAAGGAACTTTTGGGGAGAAGAACCTAATGCTTGATACCCCGCCCCCAAATTTTCGTAGGTGGAAAGTAGGCACGTTACCAAGTCCCGTCATGGGGTGCACAAAAACCCGGTTAACCCATAGTTCCCGCGCCCGTGGGGAAAAACGCTTTTTCCTAACCGGGGGTCTTAAAAACGGTCCGCGTAGAATCCGTTTGGAAAAAAATAAGGAGAGGGGGATCTAAAAAAGTACGTGGGAACGGCGAAAGCCACCTAAGCGTTTGAGAAATAAGGCAAACTGGCCTCAAAAAAAGAATAAGAAGGGGGGTGTTTCGAGAAAAAGGGGCCACATAAGTGGCCTTCCAAAGACGACACCCAAATTTTTACTGTTTGGTGTTGCGGCCCCCCGAAAGGGGAAAACCCATGACCCCCCCCCCCCCCCCTCCAAAAGTAATAAGGGGGAAAGACGCACAGGAGGGGGCACCATTGCACGAAACATTTCGAGACGCCCCAGAACTCAATCTAAACCCCTTCCCCTTCCTAAAATCGCAAAAACCACTTCTCTGGACCTTGAAAATGCCTTTGAATCCCCTCTCGGGTTCTGTTTAACGCCAAAAAAACCCCCCGGACAAAGTCGAGGGGGGGGAGGAAAGTCCGCAAATTTCCCAACGGGTTCTGCAGACGAAGCCGCCTGACTTGTTCAGGGGACAATATGAAAAGACGTGGTAAGGGTTCCGCCGGGTTTGAAAGTGGGCCCGCGGGGTTTTGGGGTGGCCCTCCAAAACGAAAAGTTTGTTGGGTTTTTTTTGGGGGGGTTAAGAAACACTCGGCCCGCCAAAGGACAAACCCCGCTTTAAGGAGTACTCCTGTTGAAAAGCACCTGTCTTTTCCCTAGCGGAACGGTCAACCGGCAAGACTTTGGGAAGAGTAAAAAACCGGGGCCCCAGGAGGGATCCCTCTAAAAAAAAAAAGGGAAAAAAAAAAACCTGGCAAACTAATTCCGGTAAGAAGAAAAACCCGAGGCCGAAAAGGTCACCCCGACAAAAGGGTTTCTGAGTGCGGGGAAAATTAATCCCCCGGGAAAAACAAAAGAGTGGAAAGCCCTTCAACTTCCCCCTGGGAAGGCCTTCCGAAACCGGTGGGGGCCCCCGGGGTTTAACGCCGGGGGAGAAAGCCTGTTTCCACAGAAATAAAAAGAAAAATCATCAAGACTCCTCAGATGATCTCCCCCAAACAAAAAACAACGGAGGAAACTCATCTAAATGGAGATCTTTGTAGGGGGACCCCCCACAAGGGGACTGCCAACGTGCCCGTCACCCGACCCCCCGCCCCCAAAAACCCTCCCCCAAGCCCAAGAAAGCGAGTCTCCCACGAGGGGCCACTAAAAGGATGATGGCGGGCTGCCCCCCCCTTCAAGAGCAGAATCCCGTTGAAAGGATGTTGTGCTATGATCTCAAAAGGGGACACCAGCAAACGGCCGTAGCAGAAGACTGCGTAAAAAGACCTGCCCGGGGCCCTGCGGAGGTACCCTACCAAATCCCTCCCAAGGCACGTTTTCTCGCGGGGCCAAAATGTCCGATCGAAGCCGGGAAAGAAAAAACGCGCCAGAACAAAAAGGGAAGAACATCCGGACGCTGTTTGAACGGAAACAGTACCGGAAGCCCTGAAGGAATATGAAAAAAAGATACGCCCCTGAAAAAAGGTTCCACACAGGGGGGGGTCCCGTCCTCCCCAAAACGCCCCGGGGTCCACGAAAGGCCCCAAGCCAAAAAAAAAAAAACGCAAGTGTGAAAGAAGGGTAAAGAAATGCGGAAGGGGCGTAGGAAAAAGAACGCCAAAACGGGGGGGTGCGGCCCATCTCCGTGGAGCAAGGGGAAAGTCCCCCAGGGGCGCCCCAAAAAAATTGTTAACTAAAGGTGTCGGGAAAATATGGACCCCTGTTCCCTCGACAATGCTTAAGTGACCTGAGGGGAAAGACTCCCAACGAGGGGGGGCCAGTTTGTTTTCTCTCCGGGTCCCACGACCCCAAAAAGAACGGACCGTGGGGCCACTGTAACAAGTCCATGCACAAAAACCCCAAGGACGAAACCCCCCAAAATGAGCGGCCCCCCACATGGGGGTTATTTGGTCAAAGTTTTTCCTCCCAAAGGGACGCAAGCCACCCAGGGCCAAAACCAACACGAGGTTTCGGCCAAAGTGAGGTATGCCGGGTTAAAAAAAAAACCCTTTACACGGGGGGAAAAAACCGTGGGGAGGGGAGGGTGGGGCCCCGCATCGAGGGAGCGGGCCCGGGGTAAGTAAGGGAACTGTTTTGAAAAGTGCAAAACACCCGAAAACCAACAGGTTTCTCCAAACCCCTGAACCCCCGCATGAAAAGATTCGCACGTGCTCCGCATCCGTTGGAGAAGTTCCCTTGAAAAACCGGGACCCGATGTTCCCCGTGGTCCCCAAAAGGAGGAAACGACCCCATGGGATCAGATGGAACCTTCTTGAACTGCAGCGGAAGGGGGACAAGCCCTAAGAAAAGTTGTGGGACTATTGTGCAAAAGGGGTCTCAGGATTGCAACGTGGGCCAATTCATGGAGAAAAAAACAAACGGGAAGAATTTCCCCCACGACATCACCAGAAAGTAAAACCCCAATCATCCAACCCCAAAACCGCAACCCAAAGGAATTGCAAAGTAGAAACACTACCGACCGCGGGAACCCGAGGGTACTTTGCCGGAAGGGAAAACTCCTGGGAAAAAGAAAAAACGGCTGCCGGCCCCCGCCACCAGGAACCCCCCGGGCCCTGGCGGGGTTTCCCAAAAAAGGGACGCCCGCCTTAAAGAAAGAAAACTTGGAGACCCGACGAACGCCCTACGGGAAAGACACCAAGTGCCCGCCCAGGCACCAGTTCATGCGCTTTGGAAGGGCCACCAGGAACAGGGTGCTTTCCGCGAGAAAGCAATTGGGGAAAAAAACCCCCAACAGGTTGCGCGTTGAAGGCAAATGTAGAAAAAACACCGGCGGTGGTTACATTTTCTTTTGGGGAACCCCAAACAATGGGGTCCCCTAGGGGAAGAAAAAACCCCAAAAATTAAAGGAATTTCCCCGAAGTGGCGTACCCATGTGGGAATGTTGTCCGGAACCCTCGTAGGGAGGGTAGGGAGCCCCAAGGGGATGCCCTTTTTTCCAAAAAAAAAAAATTTTGCCCCCTTCTGACGTGCCCCCCCCTTGGTGTTCCGCGGGGGTTTGGGCACCGAGGAGACTCCCCTTTGAGAGGGGACACGGGGTCTAAGAAAAAATGGGATCAGAATTGACCGAGCTTGAGAACCTGGTCCCGAAACTCCCGAAAAACTCCGAAGTAAAGTCGAACCGACCAAGGA
>Ga0179593_1572481_pt1 | contig 22775 bp, 34 predicted proteins | sample CZODoug2_1_08_16_FD_185931 | JGI IMG/M metagenome (GOLD analysis project Ga0179593, IMG submission 185931) | Vadose zone soil fungal communities from Angelo Coast Range Reserve, California, USA - CZODoug2_1_08_16fungal (PacBio error correction) | ecosystem: Environmental > Terrestrial > Soil >...
TCCTCATGGGGACGAAAGTTGTTTGAGCTCCGGGCAGTTCCCTTGCACGAAGACGAGCGGGCGGGCGTAAACAATGCCCACGGAAGAAAGGAGGAAAGTTTGGGGGAGGATGAGGGGATGTAAATATCAAAATTGAGACGCGTCAGCTATGACTACTGGCGGTCAAGTACTATTTATTTCGATGGACTGGGGGAGGTAGGGGTCCGGGGTTATGAGGACTTTCATTATTGCGGAATATGGAGCTCGGGGGAGCAGGCATAAAGAAAAGGTCAGCAAGAAACCTTTTTCTCAAGGTGGCACTTTGACGAGGTGTTGCTCTGGTTTTTCGTATGGGAAAAAGTTAAAAGGCGATTGGTGGGGTGGGGCAAAAGGTCTCATCGCGGGAGGGATACTCAAAATCATTTCTCGTGCTGATTCCCGAAAAAAGAAAAAAAAAAAAAAAAAAAAAAAAAAAAAAAAAAAAAAACGCCACTGGATGTCTATGGGGCGGTATAAGAGTGTAGGAAGTCATGAAAGAAAGGGCTCTAAAAATCTAATTACGGGTGGGTGTAACTGGAGACGGGGCGGCTATCTCGCTTATCTAAAACTGTAGGCGTCCGTGTGGCGAGAAAAGGGTACGGTTTTGTTCAACGCAAAGGAGCAATTCTGGGGGCTCTTGGTAGGGTGCTCCAGTCAATGAGAATGTTGGTGGAAAGTGAAAAAAGGGGAATCTGCTCCGCGGTTGGTGCGACGGCATCTTCATACTGGCATGGGGTGAAGTCAGAATATTGACATGCACGCGGCGCCACGGCGTGGGGGGATGAAAAAAGGTGTGCAATGTAGTCTATTAGTGCACGTTGTAAGGAGCGTAAGGCACCTGGCAAATGTCGGGGGGCTGGTGACGGCGTGGTGAAGCTCCTGGTTGGGTCGGGTTGGAGGGGGGGTGGGGGGGCGCGGGATAACCGGAGTCATTGGCGTGCGCAAGCTCAGCGTATGAAAAAAGGTTACTATAATGCGGCCGCATGTCAGCATTGTTTATGGGCGACAGCGGAATGTTAGGCAAAAAGGGGGAGCTAAGGCTCCCTCTATTATTCCTTTCGTGATATATGGCAAAGTATGGAAGTCTTTACTGGGGGATAGAGGGGGACAATAGTTCACTGTGGGGGCGTAGGTAGTCATAAGGGGGCTGGGGATTTTGGTCCGAGCTGAAAAGAAAAAGTGGGTTCCAAGAATGGAAGATGACACTACGGTTCATGCTTGGGGGTGCACGCGAAGTAAAGAGGGGGCGGGAAAGAAGTAGTAAATTTGGGCTAGCGGGGGATGAAAGGGGCCGCGGTAAGATCAGTATGGTAAAAGACAAAGGGGGGTGGCGAGACTTGGGCAACGGAGGGAGGGAACAGGCTATCAGGAAAAAGGGTGCATTCACCAGGGTTGGGCGGCGAAGAAGGTAAGGCGAGGGCAGGCGAGCTTTGGAATTAAGGAGCACGGCGTCTCTTTTTATAGCAGTGGTTGTTTCGCTAAGATGGTCCGTGAGAGTTCGGCTAAACTGCTCTTGCCGGAAGGTATTTTAGGATATCGGAGGGGAGGCAGAGGGTGAGAAGTCGTCCGGCCACAAGCATAAACGACAGAAAGCGAGTGCATACAACACGGAAGCTGGGGGTCTACGGTCAGGAGTAGAAGACTAGGCATGAAGGAGAGGGATGAGAGGGGGCGATGGTAGTAAGAAGACCGTAGGATGGCTGGGCGGATGGGAAATCTAGAAGGGAGGGAAACTCAGGGGGAGGCGTGAGGGGGAGGGGGACAGGAAGGAGGAAGGGGTCGGTGGGTCTTACGCCGGAGGGGCTACAGACGATACAGAGCGGAAGGCAAGGGAGAGACGAGGGCGATAGGGAACACCAAGAAAGAATAGGGTTGGGCGACTAGCGAAGGGCGGAAGAAAGAGGAGATAATCTACTCGGCTCGAGGGGGAATGGGGATGTAGGGAGGGAAGGTCGTTCGCACATTGGGCACCAGCAAGGACACCATGTTAGGGGGGGCACAAGGGAGTCCCGGGCGAGGGGAAATCCGCTGGGGGGAGAGGTGAGGACGCCTTTCCAGTGTTCGAGTGGGAGGGTGGTCAGGACCAGGATCGACGGTGGAGTGGGGTTGCGGGGAGGGAGGTGACAGAAAGAGCAGAGAAGTAAAGAAAGGGGGGGAGATAGGTAGAGTTTTTCGCAGTAGAGCATGGGAGAAGGGGTGGAGGTCGGTTGCTGAGTAGGAGGAGGGCCTGGTTAGGGTAGATAGCCTGGAAGGAGGAGGAGGGAGGTAGACGGGTAGGGATGCTGGATAACATGATCATGGTTGGGGCGCGGGCTGGGAGAGAGTAGGCTGTCAACAGTGAGAGAAGGAGAAGAGGATCGGGGACAAAAGGTAAATAAACAAGGAAAAGAAGGAAAAGGTGGGAAGGACCGTGGAAGAAGGACCGTATATGGGCACCGACAGAGCTAAAGTACGAAAAAGGGAAGGGACCAGGCGGCTTCCGGGGGAAGATAGGGAAGGAGGGGGGGAGAGGGAAGCAGCAGGCGGGGTAAAGGGCGGGGTACTGTCGCGGGCCGCAGGCTAGTGAGCGTCCAGGAGGGCGGTCCGACAAGCAAGGGAACGGAGGTAGAAGGCCAGGCGGCGATAAGGGACAGTATAGGGAGGACGGGGATAGTGCGAGTTCACTAGACGAAAGAGAGCTAATGTGGGGGGACAGGGAAGACGAGGAAAAAGGGGTGGAACTGCTAAGGGTTATCGCGGGTGGGTTAAAGGAAATGGGGGGGGACGGAGGAGGGAAACGAAGAAATGGGGTTAGAGGTAAGTGAGAGAAAAGGAGGGATAGAGGCCGCGAGGACGGGTGGACGAGGAGGTCGACGAGGCCGAGGGGATACAGGCAGGGGGGAGCTGTGGTGGACCGGCGTCAGGGAGATGTGATAGAGGAGGAGGAGGACCAGGGAGAGGGCGGTGCGGGAGGCGAGGGCACGGCGGCTGAATAGAGACAGGGCCAGAGTTGGGGGTAAGAGAAGGGAGTGTAATGATGGGCGAGGACGAAGATTAAATTGGAAGAAGTTCGAAAGGGCGTAGCAGGTTGGTGTGCGATTGGGCGGGAGAAAAAGGGTAGGACGGAAGCAGAGGGGGATGGAGGGGGGGGGGGGGCCCTTGGGAAAACTGCGCGCCTTCACTGGGCAAGGGCGGTGAAAATCCGGGAGGAAAGGATCGAAACGGGGCAGTAAAGCGGAGGGGAAGGGACTATAAAAGTAAGAGGTGGGCATCAAGGGGGAGGAGAGAAGTAGGTAAGTGGGTCGGGATTAAGGGGTAGGAGACCCTGGTCCGGTCCGTTGGGAAAAGGGGGAAAGGAAAACAGAAGGGGGTGGGGAGAGAGGGGAGAAAAGTGATAGATGAAAGATGGGAGTCCCCGGGGGGGGGGGAAAGATTAGAAGGAAGGGTCGCGAAGACTTCGAAGAATGAAAACAGAGGTGGTGGGGACAAAAAGCACTAGGAGGGGGAAGTAGAATGGTGCGCCACGGAAGGTAGAGGCGCAGCTGGATCGAGGAGTAAGAGGAGCAAATGTACTCCCGACGTCAACGCGGGCCGCGAACATTAAGAAGTTACCATAGAGGTAAAGGAGGAGCTGGACAACGACGAGCTAAGGGTAGGAGGGGGTGAGAGGTGGGTAAGCTATGCCAACAGAGGGAAAAGCAGGAGGGGAAGCCTGGAGAACGGAGAACTCGAGGGAGGGAAAAGTAAGAAGCCCTAAAGGGGGTGGGTGGGGGAGGGGGAGAATTGGGGACCGGGGGGGGACCCGGAAGAGCGTGGTGGGAGTGAGCGGAGGCGATTGTGTATGGGAAGGAGAGCGACCTGGGGAGAAAATGAAGATAGGGGGGTAAAGGGACGTGGTCATTGACCGACCGGAGAGGATGGAGGGTTGGGGTAGAGGGGGAGAGAGCGCGTTGACTGAAATGCGCAATCGTTCTCTGTCTGCAAGAGGGTGAGATAATGATGGGGAATGGTGCTGGAGACTGGGGAGATGTAGAGAGGGTCGGGTAGCAAGCGGGGGAGGGGGTAGCGTAAAGCCGCCGATTAAGGAGGGGATCGTATACTATGGTTATGGTGAGTCGTTGATAGCGTTGGGGGCACGGACGGGGAAAGAAACGAGAAGAACGAGTCGCTAAAGACAAAAGAAAAAGAAGAAGGCAGTGGGGGGGCTTCGGGAAGAGGAGGGGGAGAGGGATGAGGAGAGATTGCGGTCTTTGTCCTGCACATTCAACAGATGAGGTGGTGAGGGCGGCGAGGAGCCGGGGGGGCCGGGTAGGGGGGTAAGGGGGGGTAACAAATGGACTAGGGACTGGGGAGGTGCCTGTGGGGGAGGGCGGGAAGGAAGGGGAGTGGAGAGCTCACATCCCACCGTGATGAGCCCCTTGCAGGAGAAGGGCGTGGTGGACGGGTGATGCCTCCCATTGAACCAGGGCGGGGAGGCAGCCCTGACTTAGGACGAACGCAGCTGGCATGCACTGTGGGCCAGGTGTCACGGATAAGCCCCAGAGCGAGGGCACGCAAAGGGAGGAAGGGGACCGGGGGGGCAACGATACAGTAGGGAAAAGAGGATTATGCCGGAGGCGGGCGCGGGGGTCGAGGTGGGGCGACGGAGAAGCGAGGGCAGGGGGGTCACTAGGTGGAGAGAGCCCTACACTTGCCAGGCGCACATGCTCAACTGGGGGAAGCGAAAGTATGGAGAAGAGGAGGATTGGTACCTTCACAGTGGGGTACAAGACACGATCGTCGAGGGGATCAGGAATCGGAAGACGCCAGTTGAGATGGGAGGTAGAGAGGGGGGAAAGGAGGAGCCGGCGGGGGAGGAGTCGAAGGGGGGTAGGGGGGTGCTATAGTGGGTGGGGAAGGGCCCGAAGTATCGGAACTCATGGTAAGGAAAGAAGTCGGATGAAGAGCGAAGGAAAGAGGGGGGGGGGTGGGGGGGGGAGGTAGTGTCGGGGGGAAGAGAGGGACACGCTGGGGAAAGAGGGGGATGGAAGAAGAGAGGAAGGGGATAGAGGAGGGGGGGAGGACACAGGAGTAGGGGGCGGTGGGAGACCGGCGTGGCGAGGGGCGAGTCCCCACCCTTAACAGGAAAAAAAAGACGCGCGTGGAGGCGTCGGCATGGAGAAGGTGTCATCTATGGCCAAAAAGAGGGAGGGCCTACGTGCGGGAGCTCTGGGATGGGATTAGGGCGTGCGGGAGGTTGGGTACTGCGGGGGTTGTGGAGGGGGTAGAACCGACTGGGGCTGCGGGAAAGTGCGGAAAGGTTGTGGAAGGGCGGGCGGCCACTGGAGGGGAGTAAGGAGGGGGTCGAGGGGTATGAGTGGCCGAGAAGCAGTGTTAACGGATGGAACAGGGGGAGGAGAGGCAAGGTGGGAGGGGAAGGGAGGAATAGGAGGAAGGAAGAGTATGGACGGGAGTGAAGATGATAAAGAGGGGGGGTGGTGAAACTGAGAGGGGTCCTGACAAGGAGGGGATGGAGAAGTCGGAGAAACGCGGCAAGTGGGAAGGGTGAGACCTGGCAAAGGAGGGGGCAGGGTAGGAGCGGTTTTCGTGGATAGAATAGGGTGAGATGAGATGTGGAGTGGGGGGAGGGAGGGTGGCGAAGAGGGGGCCGGGTTAAGAGTAAGCGGAGCAATAATGGGGTTACGGGGGGATATAGCAATCAAGAGTCGGAGGAAGGAGGTGGGGTGAGGGCAGAGGAAACAGGATGGAGGGGGGGTGGCTTTAAGGATGGAACGTAGGGACAGAGTGACTGAAGAAGCGGCGGGGGTGGTATTGTGAGATGGGAGCATTCTCGGGGACGAGACGAGATCCTATCGAGGGCCCGGGTGAGGGGGTTCGTCGGGGCAGGGGAGACTTGGAGGCGGTAGTGGAGAAGGAGGGGGTGGGGGAGAGGGAGGTTAGCTAGTTTGAGTTCTCCAACAAAATGGTGGCACATGCGACCAGAGAAAGAAGTGAGCAGAGGAACACGAGTTCTTTCCCTGGTCGGGGGCAGGATGAAGGAGAAATTGCACGAGAGGGGGCGGAAGAAGAGAGGGTGAAGGGGTGGTGGTATGTGCGGAAGAAGGGGGGGGGGCGTGGGGAGGGGGTAGAAGAGGTAGTACTGAGGACGCGCGAGGGGGGAGAAGGGGAGTTGGGGAAGGAAACAGGTAAATGACAGAGGGAGGAGTGGTGACTAGGGAGGAAAATATTGGAGGGGGGAGAATGGTGGAGTTGCAGGCGGTTGGGGGGGGGGGGGAGTAGGAATAAATGGGGGAGGATGGGGGCGAAGGGGGGCGGTGGGTTGTATAAATGAAGGGGGTATGGGCGGGGGTGTGGGGCGGTAAGGCAAAGATAGGTGTAAAAGGGACGCGAAGAGGGAGAAAGAGGGGGCGGAAGAGGGGTGTACATAAGAGGGGGGAAGGGACGGATGAGGATGAGTATGATGGAATAGCGGAGCTGGAAGGGGGGAAAAGGTAGGGTGGGGGCGGGGGGAGACGAAGTAGGAGGGGTGGTTGGAGCGGGAAAACGAGCATGGAGGGGGGCGGGAGTGAACAGAATAGAAGGGGACGGGAGGGAGGAAGGGAGGGGAAGAGGGGGGGCGACTACGTGCTAAGAAGAAAGAAGAAAGAGAGAGAAGCAAGGGTGAGGGGATCAGAAGGAAGCGACACGTCAGCGTAGTAGCGAGGAAAGAGACGAGGGGTTAAGAGGAAGTATAGGCAACGAGCAGAAGAGGGAGGGGTAATGAGAGAAAGAAAAAGGTGAGGGGACGAAGTGGTAGGGGGGTGGGAGGAGGGGCGGAAGGGGAGGAAGAGGGTGCGAAGGGAGCAAAAGGCGCGTAGGCGGAAGGGGCGACGCAAAGCAGCGAACGGCGAAGGCGTGGCAAAATGAAGAGCGCGGATTATTGACGGTCCCTGAGGAGTGAAGGAGAAAAGCGGGGATCTAAGTAAAGGAGGCCAGGGGGGGGGCGGAGGGGACCCGGTCTTCGGAAGAACGGAAATGAGAACGAGGGGGGAGAGGGGAAAGGTGGGGGGGCGCGGAGAGGGAGAAGGGGGGAGGGGGAGCACGAAGGGAGTGGGGGACAATCAAGGGGGAACAGAAAAAAGGACGGAGCCGGGGAGGGAGATGGTGGGATCGCAGCTATAAGGGGAGGGGAGACGAAACACAGAGGAAACAACGAAGGTGTGAGGGGAGAGGGTAGGGGGACAAGCCAGAAGAAAGACACCGTGCGGCGGAGGTGGAGGGGGTTGTCGAGGCGAATCGTGGGCAGCGAGAAAAGAAAGGAACAGGCCCCAGCCGCTGGCCTTCTCAGAACGTTATCATGGGGTGGGCGCAGCGTGGGTTCTGTTGGTATGCGTGCAGGGGGAGGAATGTTCACGGGGGGACTTCGAGGGGGTGGTCGGGGTGGGTGGTTGCTGAGGGCGGGGGGAATTCTAGGCGCGGGCGGTTAGCAAAGGGTGGAGAAAGGGAACGCGGAGTGTTTGCGTGAGTCGGGCCGCTTGGAACGAAGGGTAAGAGGGAGATATCGTTTGGAACCGCCTCTGGGGGTTGGGAACCCTAGAGGAGTCTTGAGGGAAAGGTGGAGTCTATACTCCTATGTCGTCTGAGGGAGAGCGGTGTAGGTTTGCGGGCGAAGTGAAGGGCGGGTTTGGGAGATTTGTGCGGGGGCGGCGAAAGGTGAGGGAGAGAGGGCGGGAACAGGGGGGGGATTGGATAGAAGGGTGATCCATAGAGGGAACGGGGGCGGAGGGCTAAGGCGGTACGGGGCGGGGGCAGGAAGGGCAGCCGGGGAGGGGGAAAGAGGGGAGAGGGGGGAGCGGAGGGGGGAATACAAGTGGCGTAGACACAAGGGTAAGGCGAGGAATGGGGGGAAAAACCAGCGATCTTGGGCGGGGGTCCCTGGCCCGGAGAAGGGGGGGAGGCGTGGGGGGACTGGAGTCGTAGGCTCAAAGGAGTTACGAAAGCTATAGCTGGACAGTTTGTGGTGGGGTGCGTTTCCGGCGCGGCCAGATAGACCGATCGAAGAAAGTGCCTGAAACGGGCGTTTAGGGGTGAGCGTGTCCGCTAGATCACTTTCGGCTGGGCAATGAGGATTAGGCGCGAGAGGGGGAGAAAGGTGTCCAGTGGATGTCATGTCGTCTCCGATCGGGGGGTGTGAGGAGGGGACGTCCCGAAAACCCCCACGTCTAGCAGAGAGGTGGGGGAGAGCAGGGTGGTTAGACTTGGGGAGATCGAAAGGTTCGTCGGAAAGGTCCCTGGTTAGAGTAAGGCCCAAAGAGCGATGTCGGCAGGATCGGGCCGGGAAAAAAGCCGTAGCTGCTCGCCGGGAGGAAGGGAGGGACGCAAGATCACAGTAGGGAGCCAGGCGGGAGAAGGTCTGAGAGGGCAACCTTCTTTTTCCGTGGCTAGGAGGGGCGAGAGAAAAATGCGGTCTGTGTGAGGGAGCTTAAATAGGGCCACTGGGGAGGAGTTTCGTCTCGGCATTAGGGGACCAATGGTCCCTGCGGAAAACTTTTCATTTCATGGGGGGGAGAAGCGTCACTACTGGGATCCTCGTCCTTCTCTGGATGGGGACGTCTCCTGGGGAAAGACACGGGCGGGAGGAGGTTAATTGCGGGGGAAGTCGGGACCCCCGAACCGGGGACTCCCAACACAGAGTTTACCGACGGGGAGTCCGAGGAGGGGATGATAGTCCCGATTTGAAGGGAGGTCTGGCTTCGACCGGGGACACATCGTATGAACCCTCAGTCAGGCCGGAAGAGTGTCCCGCAATTTGGGTCCAAGAATGTTACCGAATCGCACGTCCATTTGAACCGCTTTGCTATGCGTCTCTTTTTCGCTGGGGTTAGGATTGCCGGAAGCGCGCCTCCGTTAATGGGGCAGGGAAAGATAACATACGGAGGGCTCCGCAAGTCTTCTCACGATTCTGTAGGGAAGGGGAGGTTGGGGCGGAGAAGGGGTTAAACAACGCAACACTTCCCACAGATTTCCGGCACCGGGAACCTCAATTGGATCAGATGGAAAAGAAAGCTGGATGTTGTGACTGCTTGGCATAAAGGCGTAATCTTCGGGACACGACTCACCTCCGGAGGGGAAAGCTAACAGGACTAGAATACTGTCTTCTCCAGCCGTAAGGGCAGAATCGAAGCAGCGGGGTAAACTAGAATTAATTCTGAAAGGTCCTGGGGCAGTGAAAAAAGAAGTATCTTTGGCTAAAACGAGAAGGCTAAGGATAGCCTTCGATACATCAAGTCATTGGTGAAAGCCGAATGGGGGGCCTTAATGTAGAACCTCACAATGCCTAAAACTGGGGCAAATCAACGGTAGTAAGAGGTACTTCGCGTCTGAAACGAGGTCCACTTAAGGGAATAAAAGCTGCTGTCCTCTGAATTTCCTGAAGAAGTCGGCATAAAAAAAACCCCACGAAGCAACGGTCCGCTTTGCCGAAACCGAATAATCAAAGGGAGATCCAGCGTAATTGACTGCCCTGGATATCTCAAACAACAACAATACTCATTTTTCTGCTGTTCGACGGGGGAAGAGATGAGGGGACAAATATAGCTATGGAACAATGCGTCGGCTGGGGGGAGGCAGGGGTCTCGGTCGATGCAAACAGTGCGCGAAAAGAAAATTTAGAGAGGAACGCTGGTCTAGGGACGGCATGGCTAAGGGAATCTCGCACATGCTCGAGTTGGATTGGGGGCTACACGGAATAAGAAAAGAACCAAAGAAAGGTCGTAAATCGTTAACTAAATCCAAAAAAAATAGAAAAAAAAAACCCACAAAAAAAAACACAACACACTTTCCAAACAGATTTGATGGTTACCGGAAGTGCCTTCTAAAGCCTCTAGATTTTTCTTCGGGAATTTAATCCCCGGAATCTCAATGCAGCTCTCGGGCGCTAAGTCAGTGACTGGAACTGGGGTACCATATGACAGAACAAGAACCTAACATTTCTGCGGACTGGTGCAAGAAAGCAAGAACACGTTGGTAGAGAAATCCATAAAAAATGCTTGGCTGTCGCCTTATTTTTAGCATGCTCGCCTTGAGATTTGTGGAAGTCAAGACAGCACATCAAGTACTCTCCCTCGGAGGAAACATCGTGCTCCAAAACCTCCAGAGGAAAGGAAAAGACCGCGCCAAGGGGGGGACCAAAAAAAAGGGGTTCCCATTCCCGCCATGAGACGAAGACTATGAGAACTGAGTCTCCCGTCTGTGAAAAAAGGAGGCTGAAACCTTCTTACCGTCTCGAAAGCCTAGCAAGGGGGAAGGGGTGTTGGGTGATCCGCAAATGCACCGTTCTCTAATGAGTTCTGGATCATCGTCAGGAGGGGAGAAAGCCCTCGGCAAACTGTCAGAAAAGGAAAAGGTGGGGTGGTAAGCCGGAACGGGTCTGTCATTATATCGAATCCCTTAAGGAAAGGGACATGCGCTATACGAAGAGGACCGTAGGAGAAAGTAGGGAAAAACCAAAAGGAAACCTCCAGGGGGAGGAAAAGCTCGATATCACTGAAAGGCCCTCCAACCCAAGGGAAAAGGGTGCTGATTTCTTAATTGTTGTTTAGGGTAGTCCTTTCCTGGGGTGCTTTGGAAAAAAAACAGGGCGCCGCGGATCTTGGATGTATGTTGGACCAGCAGCTAGAAGGAACCGGGAGGGAAAAAAAAAAACGCAAGGTCCGACGAAGGGTCGACGCCGCATTAGCTGGGGCAGAAAAAGGGGAAGTAGCGCAAGATATCTTGAGAAGACGGTGCCCATAAGAGGGGCCTCCGTCAACGTGCATGAAGGAAGAAGAAGTGAAGAAAACCCCATTTCGAGCACTTTTCATTTTTGAAGGGTCGACGGGGGGAGGGAGAAGAGTCAGAAAAAGGTTTCCTCGAAGCATCTATCATCTGTCACCATCACTAAGACTCTGCCGATGGGAGGAAAACCAAAGTGAGAGGGTGGAGGTTGTATTCCTAATCATGAAGAAAAACAAAAGCGTGTAAATTTACGGTCTCGAGAATAACGACTCCACAACCCAGATGTCGTAGGTGTGTCCTGTCTGCGTCGTGGGGAAAAACAGGTTGTTCCGTGTCATTCTTGGGAGGGGGTCTGAAGAAAAACAAGTTCCGCCGGATGCGAACCTCTGAGCAATGAACTGGGAAAAAGCAAGTGAGAATCTTGTCCAATTCTTATCCTTAAAACAAGGGAGGGGGGGAAAAAAGCTGGGGGGCAAAAATGGAGTCGGAAAGATGGCTAGATCAAGGAAAGGCCAGGGACAAACACTCTGATCGCAAGCAGCCGTCCGGGTGGTTTGGGGTTGGGTTGCTGAGGATGTGCTCACGAAGAGACATTTATGAGGGCAGGCTCGTAGAAAGCGGAGGAGAAACCTTTCGGCCGGCCGATTGTTCGCGCTAAAAACCGGAGGATGAAAGGGGACGCTAATCCCGGGAAAAAAAAAAAGAGGGCGCTAAAACAACTGCTTGCGTTTGAGAGGAAACTTAAAGGAAGAGATCCCATGCGGAAGGGAAGAGCTCTTTGCGGCGGGAGCTGGTAAACATGTGAAGAGACTGCCTAAGGGGGGGGCAGGTATCCGAGGAATCTATCTTCCAAGATTTAAGAACGAGAAAATGGGACAATGATCTGCAAGGCAGGGATGCATCTTCACTGTCAAGGAAAAACAGCCGGACTTCAGGGTTAAGATCCAGTCTGATCTTGGTCAAGAAGTTGATAGATTTCCCATAAAAAGGAGGGCGACGCAGACTTCCAGAAAGGGAGTGGGATGGGCTTTCCAAAGAGTCTTGATCTGCCCAGGGAACGCCAGCTCCTCTGAGGAGGAGAGAGAGATTTAAAAGGATCATAACAACAACAGGAGGATGAAAAGATATATATGACAGTTGGCTTCAAATAAACAGAGGGGGGAAAAGAAGTGACAGACAAGGTAGGAGAGAGTTGGAGGAATCTGTTCTCTCAACTATAATGGGAAGGAAAAGAAAAACAAAAAATTAAAAAGCTGTGCCATATCAGGGAGACATCGTATCAAGGATGAGATTGCCGAAAAAGAAAATCTAAATGGAGAGGCGAAAGACTGTTCTTTCTCGGGGTCCGCCGATGAGCATCAAAGGGAAATGTCAAAGAGAGAGGCGCGGCTGGCCATAGGCCGTCTAGTCGAGGAACTGAACATTACCTCCTTCCTCAAACTTCAACGATTGAAAAGGTCAAGAAGCAGAACGCACCTGAAAGATGATTAGCTTCTCGGGGACCGCTTAAGAAGGGGGGGGGCACCGTGGCATTAGCTGCCGATGACTACAAACCGCACTAAAAGAGGGGGGGCAAGAAGGGTCTGGAAAAGAAAGACCTGATTAGCTTACCAAGGAAAAGAAGGGTCAAAACCGAGGTCAGCAGACCGTGTCCTACAGACAAAAAACTTCTCTGAGAAAGCTCATGAGATCAGGAAGTCAGAGGGAATGAGGAACGAACGATTATCACAACCAAAACAAAAATCTTAGCTTTGGGAGAAGAATGCAAGAGCAATCATTCTAATGAACAGACTTGTAAGAAGGAAAGTTGCAGTCAGGAAGAACCGTGTTTGGGGGGGGAATAAGACTGACAAATTTAGTTGAAGAGCCTTGTCAGGCATAATTCCGAGACGGGTCGAATAAAGCGGAAAATAGGGTCCTCCATCATAACTGACCGAAAGAAGGGGGACTGTAAAAAATAGGAAATCACACATGGCCACCTTCTAATAAATATGGGGTGGAAAAAAATAGAAAGGGAGGAGTCTATCAGTCAAACGACACACGGCGACAAATTCTGAAGAGGGGGAGGTCGGCGACAGACAAAACGACCCTATGAATGGTAAGAAGATTCAGGCAGCGTTTTTCATCTTGGTACCGGGGAGGGTCTCGCTTATGGTCAATTTGTGAAGTGAGGATGAGCATCTTCGCTCTAAATGAAAAGAAAGGCAGGAGCATACCTTACTTCTGCTATAGCCATTACAAAAAGCGAGGGCAGTCGAAGCGTCTGGGAGATGAGTCTTCTCCAGATAAGTCCGGGGAGACCGACTAGAGAACTGGCCAGAGAGAACCATCTGAGAAAATGCGCGTAAAGGAATTCGCGAATTGGAGGCTCAATAAGTTCGCGGATATCGAGGGGTAGGGGGGAAAATCATAGTATCGCAATGCAGGGCGCAATACCTCCTCATAAATCACCCTAGGGAGAGGCAAAGTGGCAAAGGAGGAAATCGCCACCGCTTGAAGAGGAGGGGGTATAGGCTAGAGGAAATTCGTCAAACTGTGGGAGGAAGCGATGGGGCAAGGGGGGGGAGGAAGGCCTGGAACGGGAGATTTCGCGAAGGAAGGGAATTGAAAAGGGGGAGAGTCATGGAAACCCAAAAACTGAGAGACAGTGTGAAATTCCCAAAATGTAGGACAGGGAAGGACCGGGCCTGAGAGAGGTGGAAGAAAATGAAATCTCGAGAAAACCGCTTAAGAAAATGTTACCGAGGGGGAAAGAAAGGGGTGGCGAGAACGATAGGGGCTCGGCCTTGCGCGTTTTTCTAAAAGGCAGACGATGCTGCATGGTCGGAAGAGGAAGAATCCTTCTCACTAAGTCCTCCAGAGACGGAGGAGTAACCGAAGGAATACCTCAAGGCGGCTATTATCTTCTTTAAAGACTGCGGGGGGGCTAAAAGATTGTCAAGGTCAAAGAGACTTGAAATGAGAAGACGCCCCATACCGGCTAAAGAGACTCAAAAAAAAATAGAGAAAACAAGTTCCCTTCCTTGATGAGGAATCTAAAGGGGGGTCCGATAGGACTATCTTCCCGAAACAGACCTGGGGAGGTGAGGAGTAACGGGAATTTCAGGACCGATGAGATTGCGTTTTCAAGGAGACGGCTATTAAATCCCAGAATGTCGAAAACAGAATATCGCGGTTTCAAAATGATTACAGTCAAAAAAACGAAATCCGCTGGGATGGGCCATAAAACGGAGACTGCAGGGGTACCTGACTTCGGCGGCTACGCCTCTAAGTCTTAAGGTAAGCAAAAAGAACATTAGTCCGGGAGTGAGGAAGCGGGGGAAAAATATCCGGGAAACAATTCCTCTTGACGCCTAAAAAATGACAAAGGAGAACTAGTCCAGATTGCCGTAAGCGAAGGATAGAGATCTCGAAAAAAACCAAGGTATAAATATTATATCAGAGTTACGTCCATACGTGACTCAGAAGTCGTTTTCGTCAGAGGAATTTTTCCTTGCAGCAGTAGTGGGGGTTGTTGGGGCCATCATTTGCAGAAAAAGAAGAGGCGCGAAGAGATTGCGACCCATCAGGAAAGCGGAGAAAGCGTAATCGTAACCGATCATACTGGAGGTAAAAACAAAAGTCTGCAATGGAAGTGCAGGGCCTGAGAGGAACGCGGTTCAGGCTTGACATTCGGGAGAGCCTCGATGCTATCATCATCTTTCGCAACTGGAACTTCCGGCTAGACAAATGGGGGAAAACCGTGTAATCCCTAACGGCCGATTCTGGGAGAAAATCTCGTAGTCAAGGAATTAATTCTGGACGAAAAAAAGGGCGGTTTCGATGGAGTAGTGGGGAAAAGAGAGTCTCAAATCGGGGGGACAGAAACCCGAGAACTGTAGACACTCTATACGAAGGCTTCAGGAATCAAAGCTCAAAAGTAGGGGGTTAGACCCCTGCTGATAGGGTTTCAAAAGGAAGAAGGAAATCGAGAAGAAGTCGCTCATGTTAGTTGCAATTACCGTAAGAAGCTTAGACTTGCTACCCGCTCAAATCGAGGGCCATGGGGGGGATGGTTGGAAGACGGTTCCAGCTCGGCACAAGCGAGTGCTCGGTCGAGCAAATCCCTCGGCCAGGTCATCAGCTACGTTACGGGGAAGACTAGTAAAGCGTCGTCATGAAGAGACTCCCTTCACATGCAAGGTCATACGAGAAAAGAGACGAACCGAAGGAAAAGTCGAACACTGACGCTGACCCAGCGGGTCCGCAAGGAGAAAAATGAAGAAACACCTCAACGCCCGAAGTTTTACCTTGTCGTTGATTGGAGGGAAGGAATGAGGGGAAGGGCAAAGAAAAGTCATTATTGGGGCACTCGCCATTCAGGAGCCGGAAAAAAGAAGTTAAAAGCAAGAAGGATAGACGCTCCACCTGGATGGTCAGCCTTCATTTCTAAAAGGAAGGTGACTCAGAAAGAGAGAAAGAGACCCTGGCCAAGTAGATTGCCATAATCAGGTGGTCGAAAAAAATGGGGATATCAAGGGGCCCGGGGTCCTCGCGTCGGCTGGATCTACGGAAAATGTCTATCAAACATCTTCTCGAGCCCGTGGCAGGTGAGGGGAGAGTTAGGGCTCCACGGCATCGGAAAAGGGACTCGCGTCATCTCAAAAAGCCAGCTTTCAACATCACTAAACGACTGGGACCGATCTTAAAAAAGGGCGCGGGTTTCGTGACTCACGAGAAGGCAGAGGGAAATTGGTACGTTTCTCTCAAAAAGAAAAAACGCAATATCTCCACACCAGGGAGTATCGGAAAATGGGGGGTTATGGGGAGGGGGGTCACGTTTGAAACGTTGGGTAAGGATGCTTGCGTCCATCTGCAGGTGAGGGTCGCGCAAGAGGGTAAATGATGCCTAGGAATGTACCGAACCTTATGGGAAGGGCCCAAGTTATGGAGTGGACAGAGAGGGAAAATGAAGTCGTACAGATTATAGAAATTACCTTGGAGGAAGGAAGCTAAGAAAAAAGTAAAATTGCAAGACAGAGGGTGGTTTTGTCGGATCATAGGGGGAGAGCCGTGGATCCTTGCTTCGGAGGATTCGAGGCCAGGGCGGAGGGAAAGGAGAACTTAAGGAGGGGGGCTTCTCTCGCCTTCTAAGGAGGAAGGGGGTACGCGAAGATCTAAGAAGAGCTAGTATTACTTTGTCTTTTTGCGTCATAGGAAGAAAGGTGGGATGCAAAAGAGGAAGGAAGGGGGGGACAAAGGCTTCATCATCTTAAGGGACTGCGGCGCTTGGAAGGCATTGTCAGAGAAGAGAAGAAGGTGAGATAGAAGGAAACTCGATCGACCAGATTTCCAGCCGAAAAAAAACCTTGCTCGAAGAAGGAAGGAAGAGGCGGTTTTAAGAAGGAATCACCGATAAATCCTGCTCACGATGCCTATACCTTCGATTGTCCGTTCCTAGCCGTGGGAGGGGGATAAGGAAGGACACGATCTGGGAAATAAAAGCCGTCAGCGAAGGGGGGAGGAAAAATGGATATCGATAGCGCCCAGCTTACGAAGATCCTTCCTGGTAAAGGGAACTAAAAAGATTTCGAGTTATTTCCAAAGGGGGGGATCGAAAAAAAAGGGCAACAAAGGAGAGGGGAGAAAAGAGGAGCCGACTCATGGGCTGCAAACATCGGGAGAGAGAATGACGGACGCGAGCTGGCTCTCAACTATCCGCAGACCCATACCTCTCCCCTTATTTACATTCAGTGTCTGGAAAGCGAGCAGTGAAGAACGATGGGAAAGAAACGGTCGAACGATATGGTCGGCTCCTGCTCCGTTTCCTGATGCAGGACGCGAGGCAGATCCAATGCGCGCAAGGTCGTCGGGGCTGCCATAGAAAAAGAGATCGCCTGGGAAAGTAAGGAAACCGTCCTCACCAACGGAAGGCCGAATTATCTAGAGTCATGGGGGGAAAAAAGTCCAGACAGGAAAGGCGCGCCCGCTGGCATGGGATCACACCGGGCTTAAGAAGGGAGGACAGGTAGAAGATGCCGTGCTTCTAACGAAAACCAGATGGAGAGTACCATGAAGGAGACTGGGAGATACGCCGCCAATCGGGGAAGAGAACGAGGCCCGAAAATAAATTGCGCCTCAAGGGATTTCTCAAAGAAGCATCTGGGGGACGAAAACCAGAGGAATCAAAAAAAAACCCAGAATGGTCTTTATACTGGTCGAAGGGGGGAAAGGGGGGGGGGGGGGGGGGGGGGGTCTATAGCCGGTCATAACTGATCCATCTTACTAAGTGGGGAAAGATCAGGGCAGGCTGTTTTCAGGGGGGGAAAAAGAACTTGATTGAAATCAGGTGTCTTTAAATTCGGGGAATAATTCCGAAGGAGGGTCGAAACGCGGGAAAAAAAAAGGGCACAGAAGAACCGAACGTCGCTTCCACGTGCCAACTAGCCCTACACAACCAGGAAACCCTGTCTAAAGACAAGAACTGGGGTGTGGAGAAGTCCGGCGCGCTGCGGCAAAAGAAACAACCAGGGGAAGACTAATAGATCAACCGGGGAAAAAAAGAGACCAATGATAAACGCAAGAAAGGCTGTCATGTCGTGCTGGCGCTGCTTGGCGTCGCAGTGAGAAAGGGAAGATGCCGGCGGCGGCAGCAGCTTAAAAAAGTCTTCCAAAAAGAAATCAGTAACTGCCACGGTTAGTAGAAGATGGTCTCGAGATAGAGGGGAGATTAAAGAGACAGCCGCGCCAGAAGGAGTCGTGCCAGAAGTCATCTCCAATATATCTTACCTGGTTTCTACAAGGAAAAAAGAGGACGAAAAGCGGCAATTTTCCGGACCCAGACAGGAAGAAGGACTAAAAAAAAGGAATCTTACGGTTAAAAGGTTCGATTCATTTGGGAGGCGGGATGCGGGGGGGTGGGACAAAAATCACGAAAAAAAAAAAGGAAGGTCTGTCCCTGCAGAGCAATAAAAGAAGAGAGAAAACTGATCGGAAAAACCACCCACTTACTAAAGCCAGCCAATCGGGAAAACGGATGGCTTGTAGATAAGGAATCTTCGCATAGGGGGAAAAGAAGAGATCTTGGCTTAAACTCTTTGTGTTAAGGGACCGCGGTCCTATTCTCTCATGGCTTCCGTGAAGGGAGGAGAGGAACTAAGGGGACGCTTCAACACGGGACATGAATCGAAGAGTGGTCCTATTTCAAGAGTATTATAAACAGGAAAGAACAAAGATTCGAGAAATCGCTTCCTCATGTGGGAATGGAGCAAATCACATCAGTCAGTGCTCTGGAGCAGTTTCTACAGGAGAGAAGGCGAGAATGACTGAAAGAAACGAGCCCAAGTCTCACGAGGTAGAATCTCTGGGAGGAGGGAAAGGAAAAGCCGTGATAACCGCGGATATTATTGGCTTTGAAATAAATGGAGGGATTGTGGCTCAAGATATAAAGGGGGGAGGAAAAATAGGAAAGGAAGGACCTTTACTACGACCATATCAGGCAGAAAAAAAATCAAACTCGAAAAATGGGAACCCGGAAATCAGGGCGATAGTCAACGGACTAATTTCACTCCGTTGCAAAGAGAGAGGTGAGCAGCTGTTTGCGGTGCCCCTGGACGCGGTAATGGAGATTCTTTGTCAACTCATGCTCTATTACGCCGCCCAAGAGGTTGACAAGGGGGAAGAAATAAGTCGGGTCATCCTTGAAGCCTTCAACCTCAAAAAATCAAAATGAACAGTGTTCCATCAATCTACTGGAAGAGAGTACGGAAGGATTAAAAAAACGTCCTTGCATTATCAGTCTCTACATTTAAAGCAGGTCACGGCAAATGCTGGAGGACAAACAAAGCAACTATCACGAAATCCAGCTGGAGGAAAGACGGGGAGAAACGATTCATCGTATTACGGCGCGAAAGGATCTCTATAAAAAAAAGGGGAAAAAGGGGGAGTAAAATCTAGAGTCATTAAGGACAATACTATGGAATAGAAAGACGGGTGAGGAACAGGTTAAAGCTCGTCTTTTTTTGAGGCCAGCATTGTCAAGATAGAGGGGCAAGTAGAAGCTGGGAGACCGAGACTTACCTCTCTCGAAGGAGGAGAAAGCCCGTCAAGATCCCGGGGTGCCATCAGGCATTGTTCGTGCTTAGGAATGGGGAACAGAGGTGCTGCGAGAATTGAGGGGGTAAGAGGAAGGAAAGAGCAGAAAAGCTCAAAGAGGAATAACTTTACCAGCGTAACGGACAAACCTCCATCCGAAAGCTTTTCTTGAAGAGTGCACAAGAGTAATGGGCTAGAAAGCCGTCAGGAAGTCTGAAAGACCTCCATTTCTTGTAGGGTGGGGGGGGGGGGGGAAGTTTGTAAGCGAAGATATGTGGGCGTCTCAGTTCCATCGCACGATTCCACTCTCACGACAGAACATTCTCTTCCAGCATATCATAGCCAACCCACCACAACCTTCAGGGTAACCCGGGATAGTTGTTTCAGAGCCTCCCGAATCGAATACTAAAGTGTATGACGTAGTGCGAAGGTCTTTTTGCAATTACCTTCGCAGAGAAGAGAAGGTTTACAACGTCCAAGGGGTTATTTACTTGAATGTTTTAAAAATTGTTGAAATAGCAAAAAATCATAGGGGGTCAGAGAAGGGGATCGTTTTATCGCGCCGAGAAGAGGACCAGAGCATGGGGGCCTTCCACATCTCCGGGATCCAGTGAAAGGCAAATGAATATGGAAGAAGTCACATTCGAGGATCTAAATCGAAGCAGTGAAAGGAGAGTTCCTTGAACTCTTTGGGTCCATAAATGCGAGATATTATCTCCTGGGGGAGGAAGGTCCATCGAAAAAAAACTCAAGAACAGGGAGGGGGGCTGGAGTAAAGTGCCCTTGGGTCTGAGAGGCCGGAATGGTAAGAAAAATCAGTTAACGAACGATCTGATCTTGAATTTTGGGTCCAACGAATCGAGAAAATGGCTTACAGCCGTAGAAGGAAGAAGGACGATTGATCGGGGGAGACCCACTTTCCAAGGAGAGTAAGACATGTAAAAAGGGAATAAAACAGCCTGAATCTTTGAGAAGACGATCTGGCCCGAAAGGCTAGTAGGCTGGTATTAGACATTCCATGTCTAGTCAAGAAAAATCGATAGGAAGTGGTTGACAGGGAGACGAGCGCGAATGGGCGCAGGGAGACATAAGACTCAAAGTCGCCACAGGGCAAGAACGAAAAAAGATGTGAAAAAGTTTTCAGGAAACCATATCATAAGGAGTTGGGTGTCGTTGACCAGCAAGGGCCCTCCATAAAAAGGAAAGGAAACGACACCGACTCCGGGGGGGGGATCTCAAAACCCTCTTTCGGCTGTTGGAAAAGGGTTGGGGGGGGCAGATAGGGCGGGGGAAGCGCAAGGTAGTGGAGGATGCTGGGGCGGCAAAGGGGTGTCTGACCGCGAAAAATAAGAGACTTACCGCAATGTGAATAAGATTTTCCACGTAGGTTAGCGAAAAGCTTGAAGGAAAAGTCAGGGACCAAAATTACGTGAATGCTAATAAGATGGGGAAAACGTGTAGGAAAGGACCGAGGGGAAAACCCTGCCTCTCGCCCTTCTCAATCTCAGGGGGGGTTGGGGGGGGAAGAGGTGGGGGATCGGCAGGAAGAGCGGAAGCAAGTTGCTGAGATGAGAGAGAGCTTCGGAAGGGAGGGGGGGACAGGCTCTCAAAACCGTCTAAGGCTTGAAAAAGGGGGTGAAATGAGAGTAAGGGTTTTTTTTCACCGTATACGCCTACACAGGGGTCTGGAGGGGTGGAAGAAAAAAAAGTGCGCTGTAATCAAACGCGCGTGTAATAGTCTTCTTTCCTTGTCAACTGCATGTTACTCTAGAAAGACTGAGAGTGGGGGGGATTGGGAAGGTTACAGGGTATCCTCGTAATCGATCTATTCCCGATGGGAGAAGGGCGAGAGGGAAAAAATCTGGGGAAGAGGCTATACCTTAGAAAGCATCTTCATAAGCGAGAAAGAAAAAAGACCGGGAGGAAGGGATTCCGAGCAAGGAGATCTTGTCGTAATGGAAAGGGGAGGAAACATCAAACGTCGACCGGGGACAGCTCCTGGCAGTCTGGGTCTTTCTTCTGGTCTTTATCTACAAAGAGGAAAAAAACCAAATCAAGAGACGCGGAGAAGGAGGGGTTGAGAAATGGGGTCAGATGCCAACAACAACAAGTATATGAAAGAAGGAAAGAGAGACCGCATAAAGAAATCGTACTCTTCCGTGAAAATCTTGTCGGTTAAGACTCCACGATCAGACAGAAGTACTCCAAAACTCTCCCAGTGAACCGGAAGGAAAATAAAATGAGGTTCTACATCTAGAAACAAGCGAATGTCCCTAACAAGATGGAAGTAGGACATAGAGCAAGGAGGGAGTGCAAGGACGATTACCCTATTCTAGCCTGGAGGCTGGCGTCTCAATTGTCGTTCGATTTTCCAGAGGCTCAGGGACGAGAGAAGAACCTTGATTCCTCCTCAAGTCACCAACTAGGCCGGGATAGAGGAAGAATGTGTGAAAATCGGAAAGGCGCGGCCCCGCCGCATGTTTATTCAAAGGGGGAGGTTAGCCCAGGGAGGTTCTCCAAACCAGAAAAATCGTTTTAAGCAGGAAGGGATAAAGGCAGGAAATGCGTACCATTAAGCCTTAGACGTGAGCGGAAAGAATCGTGGAGAACAAAAAAATCCAGAAAAATCTCAAGAGACCTCAATTCTAATCTGAGGCCAGGAGGAAAAACCAAAAACAAAAGAGACTATCAGGATCTATTTCATGTAAAATCTGAATGACCCCAATCAGAGAAGGTGAAGGGTGGCAAAAAGGTAAAGCCTACGCCTGTCGGGGAGAAGAGGACGAAGTGTTCATTCCTAGAGGTTCACGAATAAACGCAGGAAAGGATCATGGGAGGAGAGACCGGAAGGGGGTGAGGGACTGAAGTGCACCACCTAGACCACAGGGCCTGTGGATAGGAGGAAGTTAGCTCTCAAACCTACCAAGCAAGGGAGGGGACATTTCGGGATGAATAGAATAAATAAACCTACATGGCTACCTATGATCTGGCGCAAGAAGGGAGGAAGCGGTTAAAATGATGATTGCTTAGAGGAAGCTGAAAATTTGTAAAAAGTTCTTCTTGCCTATCAGAGAAAAGAAAGACTCTATTAGGGTGCTCTTATGACCTGACTCTCTTATAAGTACGAAAAAAAAAGAACTTCTGCAGCCCTCTGAGGCGCAATAGAGGGGCAAGTAACTGATTATTTAAAAATCTAAAACTTGAAAGTTGAGAAAACCAATTACTTGAGGACTGTGAATCTTCCTTGCCGTCGTTATAAAAAAGGGGCGCGGTTTGGCGGCAACATCAAAAAATAATCTCGGGTTTCTTGCCAGGAAGTGATCATACGCGAAGAGACACGGTAAAGAACTAACGCGTCCACCGGATCCAAGAAAGGATTTCGGGTAGATTATATCTGAGCGCTTGATCATCTCTCGTGGAGGAAAAGTGGTTCGGGGGGAAAACGGGGCCGGACGCCCCTTGAAAAAACTGCTCTCAAGAAATGTCAGGTGAAGTGAAAAAGTCATGAAAAAGGTTGCCCCCTGCAGGGGGGGTGTTTTGGTTTCAAAGGGGAAGAGGGGCATGCTGAAAAACGAGGGCCGCTATGCATCACCTAAACTAATGAGGGGGGAAGGAACCTTCAGAATTGAAAAAAAGCTGCTGAATGGGGGGGCCAACAAAGTGGACCATCATTGCCACGCTGGGGAGGGGGGAGAAGACCAGGAGGCAACCGAAAGGCGCGCCATCCTTCTCAAAAAGCTGTCCTTACTTGGCAGGGGAGTCAAAAGAAGAAATAGGAGAAACAGGGAAACTAGAGAATTATAGGGGACTTAAGAAGGGTGGGAGAAATGTAAAGGTCTCTGGGACACGACTAATGTACGACTACTAAATTCGAAGAAGCAGCCTAACTCAAGACATGACATCCAGACCCAGGTCTGCAGAGAAGGAAGGCAGAGGAGGAAAAACGGAGA
>Ga0179593_1538706_pt1 | contig 22769 bp, 15 predicted proteins | sample CZODoug2_1_08_16_FD_185931 | JGI IMG/M metagenome (GOLD analysis project Ga0179593, IMG submission 185931) | Vadose zone soil fungal communities from Angelo Coast Range Reserve, California, USA - CZODoug2_1_08_16fungal (PacBio error correction) | ecosystem: Environmental > Terrestrial > Soil >...
AACAAAATGAGGAGAATAGAAAGAAAGACGCGTGGGAGGAAGAAGTACACCACCATGGCAAGGGAAAGAAAGGATAATTCAGCACTGAGCCTAGCCAGGAAAACATTCCTGCACGGGCGAGACAAAGGAAGAAGGGACAAGATAGGGGGGACCGTGTCCCGCAACAAGAGATGACTCTCAAAAACAGATGAGGAGAAAGAGAAAGCTAAAAAGGTGTGGCCTGCTTTTGGGAGGACCCTGTACGTCCGTGTTCATCTCGGTGGAGCACCCCTCGGGCCGTCACGATCACCTATGATCGCGGGGGGGGGTCCGACAAAGAGCCGGAACTAAAGAGGGGGGGACAGTGGCCTGTCAAGATGCCGTCCCGAAAAGAATCAGAAAACTGACTCGTCGAGGCCGTCGATGTCACGTACTATGATAAACGGGCCATCAGAAAACTGCAAGACCTATAGAAAGGTCCTCTATCGGAGGGGCCTTCTTAGAAGCCCTACCTTGTGCTCCAGCGCTTCTTCGGGAAACACTCCTGTCAAGAATCTTGGGGCAATCAGCGCAAGGAAACTTGCTTCGATCACTACTGACGAAGGGACAGCCACCTTCGTACATTTTCTGCGCAAAAACACACCTCCATTACGGTCCTGAAAGGTATCTGGGTGAATGCAAGGGGTGAGTTGAGGGAAAAGTGTATCTTTCGAGAACGGGCGGCAAGTTTCGAAAAGAAGCGCAGAGACCTATAAGCGCTGAAGCAAAAATCTGACTGTGGGAGGAAATCGCCATGGAGGGGCTGGGGACTCCATTCCATCTCGAAAAAGGGGAGAAAAGCTCCGCCTAGCTGCGGGAGCATGGGAATCCTCAAAGGAGAAACGGGCAAAGGCTTACCCTTCACTCACGTGACAGTTGGGAAGCCGCAACTCCCTCTGGAGAGGAGAGGTTATAAAAAAAAACATCATGCAATCAAGATGAAACGGACGGCACCACGACAACTGACGAAGCCGAAGGGTCAGGGACCAATAACTACGGAAGGCCAGGATGGTCACGGCACGGGACCAAAAGATAGAACTTGCTCGATCGTCGAGAAGAATTTGATGAACAAAGGGGGGCTCTTGAAAGGGACATTGGCCAAGAAGGAAGTACTTTGGCTACAAATGAGGTAACAAAAATAACTTTGCAAACCTGCAACGAAAAAAACGGGAACTCTGGACTTTCTCAGGGAATCTTCACATGCGATCATCGTAGGACCGCTGTCCTTGGATTCTTTATAAGATCTTCGCGGAAAACGGAGATAAAGGCTGATATACTTAGGGAGGGAGAGAGGCGTTTCATCGGGATCCAAGGAAAATCGATAAGGTGCCGCTAGAAAGAAATCATAAAACCAAGGGCTCGACAGGACCGGAAAAAACAGGGGAGGGAGAGCCCGGTTCGGACTGTCAGAAGCAAAAGGGGTGACCAAGTGGAAAAAGTAGTATATACAGAGAAGACACCGGTGGTAAAGAATGATCGGCCGAATGGGAAAGGAGAATACTTGACTTTTGGGGGACGGAACGTCAGCCTACAAAAAAGAAGGAGCTGGACAGGGAGGATACAAAAAACCGGCAGGCTTGGAAAAGACAAGTCCGCGAGAAGCTCGGAGAGAAGGCTCGAAAGCAGCGTGAGAAGATATTGCAACCCGTGACAGGACAACCTTACTCTGAACCAAATAAGGACAAACCTCTTCGAATGCACCGGGGAGGAAAATCTCTCTGGACTCAGAGAGGGGGTTCGAGGAATCACACCGGTGAAGTTACCTCTTCTGGTGCTAGAGACATGAGGTCATTAACGTTAAAGAAAAACGTGAACTATCGGGGCATTGTTAAGTCAATCCTGTGAAAGGAACTGATAAAAGACCTCGCCCGTAACGCGGAAGGGAGATGACAGATAAACTAAATGAATTATAAGAGAACCTCTTCTCGGGGTAAAGAACTGGCCGAAGATTCTGGTCCGTATCCGGCATCTGGAAAAAGAGATATCTACTAAGGAAAGAAAGGGGAGGGTGTTTTCGGAGCAGGGGTCTCAAAGGAGGGAAAGTCGGGAAGAGAAATCGCCGTCAACGGCTTCGAGGTCAAAAGAAGCGGCGGAATTCTATAAAAGGACGTGGGGGCACTACGAATGATACTGACGAGGAAAAAAAATGGCGCACAAAAGCACATTCACCCACCCGAAGCGGGCGGGAAAAACGTCGAGGAGGTGTTAAAAAAAGGCGATTTTTTTCTAAACCAATAAAAGGGGAATCGAGTTAACTACTGGTGGCGGATCACCCTGGGATCATGGAAACGGCACGACAAGGTTCTTCGGGGACAAAGAGGGGCCTGAAAAGGTAAGAGGAATTGCTGACCAATGCTGCCGGGCTGGGGGAAGAAGAAGGAAGAAGGGCACAGACAAGGTTTTCCTCAGGGGAAGAACGCTTGAAATCGCACCGCGCTTGGAAGACAGGCAGATAGTGAACAAGCATAGGGGGAAAAAAGGGGGGGGGGAAGACGAAAAAGCTGATGTCACGGTCTTCCAAGGGTGTTGCGAAAGCCCGCCTTCTGCAGGAATGTGGGGTTGACTTTTGCAGATTGGCAGAAAGGGGGAAGGCCCGAGCGCCTCGAGAGGAGGCAAAACAACGTGAGTAGACGAATTATGAAGAGAAGTTAAGACGGACTCAGGGCCGTTGCAAGCTGCGACGTACAGAACCATAGGGCATTCACTGTCGGAAAAGAGGAGGAAGAGGCAACCACCAAGGGGGACCATGACGGCGACCGTGCCATCAAGCGGAATCGGCTTCCACACCGGGGGGAAACCCCACCTTTCTATCGTTGGCTAAAAGCCGACTCAGACGCTCGTCGTTGAGAAAGAAAGGAAAGAGGAGAAGTCTATAAGGGGGGACCGTCGTAAGACGGGGAAACAACTCGCTGCTCGCATTAAATGCCCCTTAAAAAGGCAATTCCTCGGAACAAGTAACCACCAGAGAAAGCGTGAAAACGGTCCGGAAAAATCTCAGGGGATCAACCGGATGCCAACGTCGGGCAAGGGGGAGTACTTGGGAGGAATGGCACGTCTTGACCTAATTAGGGGCTTCATACGCAGGGAGTGGTCTTTCCATGGGGGGGACTCCAGGTAGCGACCAGCCATAATTGAGAGGTGAGAAGACAGAGAAATCAGGGCGCTACGAAGGAAATACGAGCAGGAACTAACGGACATAAATGTTAGGATCCCGGGAAGAAGAACCTAAGGAATTGTCTATCACCTGCAAAGCCTAGATCATCGCGAAGGAGAACCGAAAAGCTGGGGGGGAGGGAACAATTAAAAAAAGAAAAAACCGATCCGCTGCCGAAAAAGCCTTCATGCTCCTGTTCATCTCTCGAGCAAAAGAAGGAAAATCATGGAGTTGATAACGGTAAAAGGATGTCGAGGAAAAGGAGTTGGTTAGTGCGTGTTAACTCCGGGGAAGGAGGGGGACCCACGAGGGCCTTCAAAGGGGTTGGAGACATAGCCCATCAGAATCTCAGTCCGAAACAGTTGGAATAACCCCGGCAAATGGGAAGACGGAGGGGGGCAGGATTTCTGCAAAAAAAGCCCGCTGCCTTGAAGGTCGCGATCGGGGGAATGCGGAGGGGGAGTTTAGCAAGGCGCTTCGAGGAAAAGGAAACACTCTTCAGGGGGTATCGGCCAGGGACTAGAAGAAAGGAACTCAGCCGTTGTAAGGCTCGCAAAAGAACCATACTTACTTCAGGAAAGTCGGACATCTAAAGGGAACAAATGAGAAGAATCAGGACTGCCGCCAGGAGGGGAGCGGATATTCTTCACAGAAAAGGCGGCCAGTCCAGGATAAGAGTATCACAAGGGAAATTTGGAGGGATGATATTGGCGGTAATGGCCTCGGAAGAGGACGCCACGAAAAAGAGATACTTGATTGGGAAAGAAAATCCAGGCCCACTACGCTTTCATTTTACGAAGTTTCCGCGCCGAGGCCGGGCAGGGGCCTGACCGGAGATATCTCACGATGATCATCTAAAAACCCTCCAGGAATTCTGCAAAGGGGAGTACGGCCATCCGTTTAGAGAAGGGGGTAGGTGTTGCGAAAGCCCTGGGGGGTTATCGCAACGGGGGGGTAAAGTTGGCCACTGAAGGGAAGCGAATCTCGCATATGGCGTATCTCGACTTAAGAGGTGCAGGTGCTGTCCATTATCCCGCAATCCTTGCCGCTTGCATAAAGGCCCGGGGGGCGACCGCCAAAAATCGGCCTTCGGACGTCGCTTAGGGGGTTGCCGTTCCCCTTGAAGGAAAATCTTGGCCGCCGATGGGGCAAAAAAGGATATACATCTTGGCCCTCGGAATAAGGAAAAAAGTAGAGAACTGCTTCCTGCGAGGGAGAAGATCCACAAAAAGTTGTCAAAGGTCATAGTTGCAGGGAGTCGAGGCTTAAGGGCCAACGACCTTGCTGAGTGGAAGGTCTAGGCACAAAGCACTGTCCTTTCTCCGCTGCTTTCAGGGAAAACGCCAGCTGGGGGGGGGAAAAAACAGGACTAGCGATCCAAGTCCATCGTCCAGAGGAAAACGGCTTGGAAGACGTGAACGAGGGAAAGAAAAAAAGCTCTAAACCTCTGGAAAGCACACCTACCGAGGCTAAGGCATTGTCGAAACCCCGCTCACGAGCTCCCGGTAGAAAGAGAAGTGTCAAGGGAGTTGGGATAGAGTTCAGTCGGATGACCTCACGAGAAATTCTTCCTTCCCAGGAAAAGGGGTACAGGTACAATGAGCATCTTGAAATAAACCCAGTCTTAAGCGCCGGGAGAAGTTCAGAACCGCCTGCCTGGGAAAAAGGAGGTCCCGCTGATTGAACAGCCCTGCAAAAGGAAGAAAAAAACGCAACTATCGTCAGTATGCTATCACATGGGAGACGTCCCATCGGCAAAGAATTGTAAAGAGAAGTCCTCCAGAATAGAGTCACAACCACAGGAAAGGGGAAGCACGGTGATCTGGACTAAAGAAGCCAACCTCCAATGAACACATCTGACCAGGGGGGGAGAAAAAAAAGCAACACCGCAGAAGGAAAAGGGTCAGTATAAGAGGAGGCTGAAAACAAACGGTATTAAAATATAGATCCCAGGAAAGAAAAGAAATGTTCCGAGGGTGTTTCGGACCCGGGACGACGTCAGGGCTGGAGCCGGCTCATCCCACAAAGGGGATGAGCGCTTTTGTGTCCTTATTCAGATAAACGAGGGGGAAGGACTTCCCAAACAAAGTCCAGTATGGTCCGATGCTGCAGCCAACGCGCCACATCCATAAGGGTCGTGAGCGGCAGGAGGGTCGACGGAGCTGTGAATAAGGAGTCCCATCACATCGGCAAACCGGGGAAGCCCGTTCACCGGAGGACTCCGTGAAAACTCGGGGAATGAAAAAAAAAAAGGGCCTCCTGAAGGGCACTAAATGAGAGATCTTCTTTAAGGGTAAAAGAGCCAATAGGAGCGCCCAGCAGGAAGGCCGTTTTCGGCTACTCTCAATTATATAACTAGAAGGATCGCGAGTCTCCAGGTGGGGTTTCTAAGGGGAATGCAAAACTGCGGTCAATTCGAACCGAGAACCGGAGGGGTAAGATTACCGTAGTACACCGCTGTGCGGTGGGGGAAAGGCTTAGTCCAGAAGGGGGGGGAAAGGTCTTGAGTGATACAGTACAACAGCAAGGAGGGATCAAAGCGTGCGGCAAGCAGAATGAAGGCTCATGGCGCACCGGGGGGATATAAGGGGACACCGTCTTACCCAAAAAAACAGGACCGAAAAAGAGGGTTGAGCCGTCTACTACTTAATAAAGCCAAATGCGCTGAATATGAATACTCTGATCCATTGGCGATGACCTTCACAACAACGACGCGCCGGACCCGTGGCTAAAATGGGGAACACTCGAGATGTTAAAGAATCTTCCAGTATTCAGGGCAATCGGGAAAGAAATCGGGACAGCTAAAGAGGAGATACGTCGAGAGAATGAAGGACGCGCGGGGCTAGGGAAACAGTTTCATGGGGGAAAAATGCAAAGTACTTTGGCGATAAAAGAGGCTTTCGAACAAAACCTAAATCTCTCTACCCGGCAGAACCGTGACTGGCTGAGCTGTCCCGCGTGAGGACAACGCATAGAGGGGGGAGCTGGCCTCTTGAAAAGAGCAGAAAAAAAATGTGCGCTCACGAGAAAAGATGATTAACCTGGACTTATACGGAGTGGGCGGGGCATCGGGACAAGCGAACTTGACGTGGCCGGACTACTGAAGGAGAAGCCACACTCAGACCTCAAGCCAGATGCGCTGTACATAAGCCGGAGGGATCAACACAGATGTTCAACCAGCCGCTTTCCCCCTGGTAAAAAAACCTGATCGATCCTAAAGGGGGGAAGAGCTCGCATATCGTAAAAGACTAAGGCCGAAGTACTTCTGGGAGGTGGGGCAAGCACGTCGGGAAAAGGACCCGTCGCCGCTTCAGGGGGACTTCGAACCTGGGAAGGGAAAACCCGAGTCGTTTTAACCACAAGGACGAAGAAGCTTGACCTTCAGAAGTCAGAGGGGAGGAATTAAGACTTGCGAACCTAAGAGGAAAGCTCAAACTAACATCCTTCCCGTCACAGCTAAATGTTAACGGGTGAACTCAGAGAGATACTTTGCGCTGGTCATCCAAACAAAGGGGAGGGAGTTATGGAAAGAAGACGCGCGGGGCACAAAGCATCCTGCGCGAGCCTGGACACACCGTACACAGCCACGATCCGACAGGGAGACGAAGATAGTTGAAGGACCTCAGGGCTTCTGGCTAGGGGGGAAGGATGCAAAATTGGAGAAGGTTGATTTGAAAGAAAAATCGTCAATAAACCTGTTGTCGCGATGCTAAAGCTTCTGGAGAGGGGCAGCTTCTATGGGGCAGGCGTTTTCAAAACTCTGCAGAAGAAAAAGAGAAAATGAGTAAGGAAACGGGATGGGGCTCTAAGGGGAGAGGGCGCGCAAAGAAGCTGCATCGTACGGGTCAGTTCAAAAAGCCGATGCAGAGGGAACGGAGATAAAACTCAACAAAGAGCCACCGAAACTCTTGTCTGTTAGGGTGGGAACAGACTGAGGTTTTTTTCAGACACTCACTTCCAACCGGGGAGGTAGGAAAAGAATGGTGGGGGAAATAAAGGAGCGCACATTTTACGAAGGGGGGCCGGAACCTTGACTGTCGAGCGAAAAGGTGTTATGGGAACAGACGTCCGAGATTTAGCAGCGGGCAAGGGTCAACCGAGAAGAAGGAGGTGCTTGGAGGGAAAAGGAAAAACGAGACCTAATCAGCATTTCAAAAACGGCGTCGCAATCCATAGAGTGTCTATGAAGGCTCGGGAAAAAAAGGCTCGAGTGAGCGATGAGTTTCCTTTCGCCAAGGATGGTGAAAAAAAGGTTTGTCATAGGGAGAAAAAAAAAAAGCAGGCATGCAGTAATTTTGGGCAAATTATGGAACTTCCGGCGCTTCAAAAGGACGAGCAAGCGTCAAACATATCGACGAAAAAAACACGGGGGAGGTGAGATAGAGATTAGACTCGCCGAAGAAGGGTATCAAAGAGGTAAAGCACACGTATTCGGCGGAAAGATGTTAGTCGGGCGAAGGGGAGCGCACCCTACGGAACCAACAGCCTTACATAAGAGAGGGGAATGCGCAGGAAAAACCGATGGGAATTTGTCGAAGAGGGAGTCCTCCTCTGACAAGCTCGCGGCGCCAGACACTGCGAACCCTGAGTAAAAAAGTTCGACCGTGCCATCTGAAGGGAAAGAAGAACTGAACCCTAAGGGAAGTCTAGGAAGAAAGGGGTAGACCATTACCTCGTCGCGCTAGAGAAAGGTCCGGCACTGGGAAACCTGGAACCGGTGGTGAACCAAACAGGTCATCGGGATTCAGTTCTTGGAGAAAGGTGTCGAAACAATCGAAGGGAGAACAAGAGAAGCGGGAGCTCTTTAGTTGCTGCATTCAGGTGTTACGCCAGTTCAAGGTACCTCAAGAGGGCGGAAAAAGAGACGCGGAACAGGAATTGTCGGCAGAGAACGACAGCGGGCAACGTAAGAGCGCGGAAAAAAGGTACCCGGCCTAGGTGAAGAGGGGGAACTTGAGTTGCCGCACAACCCAGAGGAGAAGAGCATTGAGAGAAAGAGATATGGGGGAAGGGGAGTTGCCCCTGAAAAAGAACCAATTCATCAGAAACGAACAGAAACCCCCGCATTGACGACTACGAAGAGGGGCCAGGAGCATCTCGGCGAGGCGTCCCGGTGACCGTTGATAAGAGGGGAGCCAAGATTTTGCGAAATGTTACAAGTCGAGGAGGAGGGGAGTTTGAAAGCCAGGGGCCTTCGGTGCAGTCGGTGTGATTGAGCCAGTGACTACTCGAATCCAAGCGTGCGCACCAGGAAAACCTGGCGAATCGTGAAGGGCTTTCGTGGGGGGTCTAAGCGGGAAAGGCGGGGGCGATCGGACGGCTCCGACGAGGATTGTCGGCGGAACTGAGAACTTACTTGTGGAACAAGACGGCCTGGTTTGTCTGCCAGTTCGAGCCGAACGACCGGCAAAGGAGGGGCATAGCGGAGAGGACAAAAGAAACCAGAAGGATTAAAGTAGTGCCTATCCTGGCTGTACCAAGGGAAGGACGTAGAAAAAAAGTAGTCAAGGATGAATGCCGTGGAAAGCTGGGGGCGTTGACGAGGTGGTCAAAAAAAATTATATAAAGAAATCGTAAGCGTCGAAGGAAGAAAGGGGGGGGATGTACCCTGGAGAAGGGTACTCAAGCAAAAACTGAAGGAAAGGCGCTTGAAGTCCCAGAAATAGGAAACACCCACAAGACAAGCTTTAACTAGAAAGCCGAACCTAGGACTCCTTTTATCCAAGCACTCATTAAAAAGGAAATAAGAGAAAGAAAGCTCGGGGGTAAGAAAGCACGACGAGTCAAGGTCATGTGACATAGGAAATTTGAGACTAGGGGGGCGAAACTGGAACTTGGGCCACGGGGAAACTGAGAAAAAGAGGGGGGTCAAGGCCCCGCTTAATAAACAATCTTGGGGCCGATCTCTCACGACTTCAGGGATCAAAGGCTTTGTAGTCAAGTCGGAAAGATTGGCCCTAATAAAAGGAGGAGGGGGAAGAGGGCGACTGAGAAAGGTACAAGAGAGGCGGAGGCGCGTAGTTGGTGCACTCAAAAATCCGCTGAATGATGACCTCAGAGGAGATTAGGGGGGGAAGAGGACTTGCCTCGGCAAAAGGAAAGTAGCAACCATGTCTTAATCATGCAGGGACACGTCATCGATTCAAAGTCTATCAAAGGGGAACGGATACAAAAAGCTGAGAAAACGATCAGGTGATCCCGAAGGAGAAAAGGGAAGGTTAACAAACACCCCGAGTTCTACTCGTCTTTTTAAGGGGGCAAACCAAAGGGGATCCGCGAAATGGGAGCCAATTCGGAGGCAGAGGCTGAAAAGTCGCAAGCTTGGAAGAAAAAATCGGGGAAACCGTCACCCGCACAACTTGCGCAATGATATCCGCAAGGTCAAGCCCGCGAAGGTGTGCGCCGAAAACTCAAAAAAAGTGGGGCCTTCAGGCCGTCAGTTCTCCTAACTGTGAGATTCTGGGGGGAACAAAGGGAAGACACGATGATGGTAGTTCCTGAGTCGTCTGGCGAAGCTATCAGCTGTGCCCTAAAGAAAACAAGTTGAGAACTCCGGGAGGTGGGTCCATGAGAGAGAACTGTGCCTAGCGGAAAAAATGGAAAATCTACCAGCAGCACCGACGTAAAAGCGGGAGTCATATCAAGTGCCCCGTAATAGAACCGAAATTGAGATCACGTTGACTAAACAAAGCGGCACATGAACGCAAAAAAAGGCGCGGAAAGGAAAGGCGAATAGGTTCTGAATAAAAGGCACCAAACGAGCACTGGGATGCGGGACTATCCGGATCCACGGCCAAAAGGCACACAAGGGGGAAACAATCGTGATAAAGGTCCGCAAAAAAAGTGAAAAGGAGATCTCTCAACAACCACAGGGGTGAAAAAGGCAAACTTTTTCAGGAGGGGGTTAGTGAAACTGGAATCCAGATGAAACTTACAGGCAGGGTCCTTGGCGTCAAATCACCGCCGGGAGCGACTTTTTTTTCCCTGAGAAGGAAAACGAGAGGAGAGCCATGGGGAGGGGGCTGGGGGGCACCAAGAAACGAATCTTAACGGATAAACAAAAATACGACGAAGTAAGGCCGGAGATTAAACGGATTATCTGAATAGAGGGAAAATAGATAGGCACCTTCAGTAGCTCTGACGAGGTGCAGCGTCTCGACACTAGAGGGGGAGTACTTCAAAGAGGCTGACATGAAGACCGCATAAGGGGGGGATCTGGCGAGTTCATCCCTGAACCTGAATCGATGCACGTCCCACGTTCAGTCCAAAGGCGGTAAACGCTGCAACTCTCAAATGAGATGGTCAGAAGGGGAAGGAAGAAGTAACGCAATGCGGGCTTAAAGGGGAGGGTGTCTCTCTCGGTCTTGGATTAAAAACGGCGTTCGCCGTCAGACCCTAGAGGACATCAAAAAGAGCTCACCCTCTTGACGTGGAAAAAGAAAGGGACTCTTAGCAGGCGGCACAGTGTGGGCGTGATCGAGAAATCATAAAGGCGTATCGCAGAGGGGAGAACTAGGGAAGCAATTGGTACAAAAAATGAGAACCGGGGTTGAAAAAAGGAACTGACGAAAAAGAAAACTTAAAAGTGGTCGAACGAAGGAAAGATTGGCCACGAGGGGAAAAAGATTCTAAAGAGAAATGTCCCGTGACAATGGGGGTCTGTCAACCGCTAAACTTTCAAATCAAAAAAAACGGCATGTGCGGAAGGGGAAAAGGCAAAGAAAAAGGGAACAAATGATTAGGAAAATCGATCGAAGCAAAGAGCCAAGCGGCTAGAATTCGGCAAACATGCTGAGGGCGCTTAAAAGTTCGGGGCCAAAACCGGGAACAATTCTTTAATCCCAATCGGCTTTCTCCAAAAAACCTACCCAAAGAATACGGCACCTGGCGAGGAACGGTAGGGAAGAATATAAAGGCTGAGCATCGGGCGCTGGTCCGCCGCGCATGATGGAAAGCGAAATGCGGCGGAAAAAAGGAAGGCGAAGAAACCAGGGACTTAGATAAGGGGAGAAAGAGGGGTCGTCCTAGGGATCAAGGCGATCGGACTTTCACTCGCGGGGGGGGGAAGACTTAAACGATGATCCAAGGAAACCACTAACAAAAACGAAAAAGGCTCGAAAAAGATAAAAATCAAATTACCGTCTTGATACCCGGGAGGGAGTCAAATCGCCCGCCGCTTCCCGGAGCAATAAGGAAGATCCAAAGAAAAAGGCTAAAAGCAGCCGTCGGTCCGCATTCGGCATAACTTTTCCGGATCCTGGGAGAGGGAAGGGTTTGTCTCTACTTCGCCGAAAAAAGGATCTTCGTGCGGCAGAAAGACGAGACAACCAGGCGAGGGGGGGGGGGGGAACCATTAGGTCGGAGCGCCTGGACATAAGCATCGCGCGTGGAAAGAGGGGCAAAAAATACAAAAAAAAAAAAGATCGACCACTACAAACCAAGTCGACGCTCTCCGGGAAAGGGGTGCGACGCGAACAAAGAAAAACGAGAAAAGGTTGGTTCTCTCGTCTAAAAAGGGGGAAGGGGGGGAACTCAATTTGGATGCTCGGAGAAAAACCGTTAACGGGAGAGGGGAACAATAGACCAGGGTAACCGATACCACCTTGACGTGTAACTGGAGCACTCCGAAGGCGTTGTCTTGCAAGTGCAGCGGACTGAAAATTCGGGGGGAGGTGGCGCGGCGTAGTAGGGAAGGGGGACGTGGGGACTAAACAGCCGAGAAGTAGAGCTATCTCACTGGCGGCGGCTAATGCAGCAGGGGCAACGTCCAGGGTGTTCAGGAACGCAGGTGGGGGGGCTCCTCTCACCCTAAATGCTTCCCGGCAGCCGTAATAAAGAGAATGAAGAAAGGGCTGAAAAGGAGGAAGTAATTTCAGGAAGGGGTGTAGGAACTATCAACTCTCCGAGAAGGGATGGACTTTCTGAACGCACTCCAAAAACAAAGAACTCCACCAAGAAGAGATGTAAGAGGAGTTGGAATCCAGTTATTGTGGTGCGACCAAAAACGACAAGCACCGGGGGAGTTTGGGGAAGCTGGGGCGGGCATCAAAAGGGGAGTTTGGGCCTATAACCTGTGGCTGGAGGAGGGCCCTAAGAGGGGGAAACTAATTTCATTCCTAGGCATTACTTAGAGAAAAAATTGCAATAAATGCCTAAAGAAGCTATTTTAAAGGAGGAAAGTGTGGGCCTCAAAAGCATTTATGAGAAGATTGAAAACGAGGGGTGAGAGGTAACCGGAGGAGGACGGGAAAGTCATTCCCAGAAAGCGAATCGGGGGGGAAAAAAAAATCCTCGCTTGGTTCACGGTAAGCCCGAATGCGGTGTACGCATGGGAGAAGAGGAGACCTTAGAGGAATGACGAAGGGGTGGCCTTTTGAAGGCAAACGGAAGGCCGAAATTCAGAAACATAAACGCTCAAAAAGCAAAGGGTAGTAAAAGAAGAAGAGATGGATCGAAGAAAAGTCCTAATTCAGCAGTTAAGAGAGGCGTTTAAAGACAAAAAAGTAGGGAATATGCTGCGCCCTGAGGGAAGAAAGATGGCACGAAAAGCAACACCAAGGAGGACCCTTGACCATAAGAAAGAAAAGCTTCCACAAAAGAGAGAAAGAGGGGCTTCACGAGAGGGATCCGGGGTGAATCGAAACAGAGATTGGTGATACGCAGTGTGAATCCGAGGCCAATAAAAGACTTTGCCCTGAGGGTAAAATTGTCTCCGGGGAAAAAGAGGCCACTCCGTCAGGGGAATGACCAGCCTTCTAAAGGTAAGAGGACTTTAAGAAATGCAAACCAGGACCCAAATCTTAGGATTAAACGGTCCGGCACCCGCTCAGGAGAAATGGTGCAGCCCAAGTCGTGAAACGGAGGGGAGTTGGGGTCGAAAGGAGGAACTCTTGCAACAATCCGGAAAGGTCCCTGAATCTGCTGGCGGGTGACAGGTGGGGGGAGGTGGAACAGTTAAACAGATGCTCGGACGAGGGAACAGTATACGAGTCAATCGTAATTGAGAACTCCAAAAAATTCTAAGCCCCGGAAAGAGGAGGAAGAAGGGTTCTCTTGTTCGAGGAAAGGGCTTGACAAACGATCAAATACACATCTCGCTATCAAGGAAGGGAAGCTCCTCCTATCGCAGAATGGGTCTTCAGACTGGCCAGGCCCAATAGGGAGAAAAAGACAGGTCTCTACGCAACGAAGACTTAAAAAAACCCGAACGGCTAAAAGGGAAGGAGCAAGAAAAAAGCATCGTTTCTTTGATCAAAAGGCCGTCAAAGAAGGGGGTCCATGCGAGGGGCGGGCTGTAAGAACGTAAACGGACAACCTTGGAAAGGACCAAATCATCTTTAATTCGGGGAGTGGCGACCTCTCTCCACCCAGGAGAGCCTGAGAACTAAAAGATTTCAACCAAAATCTACTTTTTCCGGGTGTCGAGCAAAAAGTAGAATTCGACAAGAACGATGGAAGCTTCACTCAGAAGAACTGGTTCTGCGCTGCCCTTGGATGAAACGCGCCGGTTGTTAGGAAGATTCTGACGAGAATCTAACGGGGGTAGGCAAGGAGGAGGGGCGTACAAGAAAACGGAGGATAAAAGTTAAATGGCAGAACCACCCTTCTTTCTCTCTAAGAGGGAGAACATGCCGGGGGGAAAGAAGTGAATCAGTCAGAAGAGGTACTCAAGAGGGACAGAGGAGACGCTAAATAGCGGGTAAACTGTTTAAGGGAAAAGGGTTCGAACGCGGAAAAATCAAGCGAAACGTCGATCCGCCGGAAATCCCGATGAAAGAAAGAGTCCTAAAGCGAATTTATACATCGGGTGAAAGGAGGTGTTCAAGACCGCGATCCATCGGAGAAAAACTAGATGATCAGAGGGAATTGGGGGATCACGTGCGAGTGGGGGGAGCAGTGGGGAAGGCAGCAAGTGGAAAGAGGAGGGGGATTTTGGGTGGAGCTTTGATATATCAAAGGGTGGCCACTGAGGGGAAGAAAAGTGTCCAGCTCAACGCGCGAGGGAATACCTCGGACTATCAGCTTTTGTCCGGGGATTGTGAGGGGAAAAGAGGGGGATCCTTAGGGGGGAAAAAATTAAAGGGGGGGGATCGCGAAACCTCCAGCGGGGTTCTCAGACCAGCAGCGGTGTCAGACCGGACCAAAGCCTTTGCCTTATTCAAAGAGCGGATAAAAAGGACGGGGGCGTTGCCTCGGCAAGGAAGGAGGTCAATGGCTTAAAGGGGTCAGGGGCTAAACCTGTGTAACAAACGGGCAAAAAACCGCAGCTAAAAGAGGAAGAGAGCCGAAGAACGCTCGTTGGAATCCAGGAACGAAATGATCACCACCCTGCTATCTTCCTCTCGGTTTCGACACAAAAGCGGGGTGCCGCGGAAAAGGGTAACCAGGAGGGGACGCTGGTCGAGGAAACTTGGCAAAGCCTGGTGGGGGCGGAGAAAAGCGGGGGGGGACACGCTGTAACCTGACGAAACTCTCGATACTCAGGTCGCCAGAGAGGCGCGTGCGCCAAAACTACGAAGGTGTCAAGCAGGAAGTAAAGGTCATCTCGGGAAGACTCGAAACGAGACATCGGCATGTAAAGGCATTAGGGGGGGGTCGGCAAGCTAGGCCCAAAGAACGCCTGAACCATACGGGGACTCGGAGGTACTTAACTTTCAGAGGACCCTTTCAGGGTCCTAGGATGGTAAACCTCTTATCCACAGACAGAAGTCGACAGGAAGGAAAACCTCGCCGGAACGGAGTTGGAAGAAGGGTGAGCAAACCCATACCGGCCACGAAGGGGACGATATAATTCCCTCAGGATCGTGAAGGAATCAGGGCACACCAGCAAAGGAATCAGCACGGTGATCGTGAAGGTCCTCAACCACCGCCAATCGGAAACACTGGGAAAAGGTACGCAAAACAATAAACCCAGGGAGCAAAACACAACGTATTAGTAATAAGAGAGAAAAAGAGTGTTGGGTCAAAGGGACAGTCAGGGATGTCCTTGTTCCAGATTCTCATTTAAAACGTAAAAAAAAGACACAGAACTAAGAGGGGCCTGATACACCAGACTAGGGGGAGAAGGCTGCCGGGTTTCACGAGGGGAAGGGCAGGCTTAATCAAGTTGGATGCCAAATCCGGGACTATTCTTTCGAGAACGCGATGTCTGGGTCGGGGAGGAAAGGATAGAAATCACTCTCTTAACTCAGTAGGACCCGTTACAAGGAGATTCGAAATCGGAAACAGGACCGCAGTGGCTAGACAAGGAAAAAGCCTCGAGGAGGTCAAGCAGAGATTAAACGCGAGCAAAAAAGACAAAAAGGAAGGAAAAGCGGAACTGTATGGGCTGAAAGAAATTAACTGGTCAGAAAAACCGGATCACGAGTGTGAGGAAGGCTTTGGACGATGTTTTCAAAAAGCCCAACTCTTCCACGCCGGTTAAAACGGGAGACCACTCTCGATCTGCGCCCCGGCTTGGAAGAGACCATCGGCCCGGGTGCTGGGGTGGAGGAAGAAGGAAAGAAAATCAGGCGTTAGAAGAACGCAAAATCGGCCGATAGGGTATCAAAGCACCCTGTGGAAGGGGTTGTAAGTCTGAGCCTCTTCGCCTCAAAGAAGTGGACGACGACTTTCCAACTCCCGGGCAAAGCTGAATCTGTCAAAAAGAATCATTACAATCAAAAGATTTTTTCAAAAAGCAACCAAAAAAAATGGGGACGGAGGAGGAGTTTATTGCGCTATTAACTCGGGGGAAAGCGGAAGAGGCGAGAGGGGATAGGGAAAGGAATCCAAAATCGGATCGAGATTCGGATAGAAAAGGCTATTGGAGGGAGTGAGCTTACCACTTGGGGAGTCAGGGGCGCCAAAGTACTTGACTAGGAACAGGAGGGAGGAAAAAAGACGCAATCAAAAAATGCTTCATGCAAAGGAAAAAGGCGGCTCGGCCGTGAATAACGTAGGTACACGCGCTGATCAATGAAATTTGGAAAGTACTCTGTCCTTACGAGAGTCGAAAAGGCGCTCGTAGGGGACTGACGAAAATCTGATCTACGGTGGGGGCTAAAAGATGGGAGGGGGGGTAGTGACAAAATGACTGGAGGAGATCTGCCCTGACTTTGGAAAAAGGGGAAGTAAATCCATGCGCCGGAACACCAATAAAATGAAAGAAACTTATAAGACCACCGATTGAGATACCAGAGGGGAGAATGCCCTACCCAGCCGCTTTCAAACCGGCAGGAAATAACAAAATGATCAGAGCGCGCGCCACTTGTCTTGCCAGCAAGACGAAAACGGTGGAAATCTCACGAAGTATTCAGTGGAAAAAACGCATTCGCCAAAATCACGCGCCGCGTGCGGGCGTCAGAGGCTGAAAAACGGACTTTTAAACTTAAGAAGCTGACGCTTCGCGCATCCGAGCGAAAAAAAAAAAAAAAAAAATTAAAATCTGCGGGCCCGCCTGAAAAAAAGGGCTCGAACCCAAACTAAAAGACGACCTTGAAGAAGTTGAGGAGAGGAGAGTGACTCTACGAGCGCGGTTGGGGCGGGGAAAACAATCACACGGACTACCGCTGCTGGTATTGATCGGAGAAAAAGAGTTAACGTGCTCGAATTAAAACGGGCATTGACGCGCATCTTACCTAAAAATGGGTAACATCCGGGATCTTTTACGCGAGAGAGCCGGCTGAGAGGGGGATCTCTTACGCTGCGGGCCTTAAGGGGGGAAATGGGATGAACTGTTCGGGCCTGCAGTCGGAAAACCTGACGAGGACTCTCTGGCGAAGGAAAAAATAAGAACGGCCGAGGTGGGGGCGTTAAAAAAAAACGGGAAAAGGCGCCCGCTGAAAAACTGATTCTGGAGGGATCACTCTCAATACTGAAAGTCTCTTAGGAGAAGGGAAAAGAATGAAGATCTGGCTCGAAGGCTGGGGAAAGGTCTACCTCTCCGTCAAGTGTTTGCACCAAAACCTGCCTCTACCAAAAAACGAAGCACTGCAGTACTCTCTAAGTTTTAGCCGGCGTCGATTGACACAACTCCTTCAATGGATAAGTGGTGGCGTCTAAAATTGATACGAACGGTACCGGACGTATCGAGAACGGGGGGACCGAAGTTCGCTAGGTCTTGGAAACGGCAGGTCTGGAAAGGCAAGGTAAAACAAAGGGACGAAAAAGTTACCTCAAGGGCAACCGATCGGTGCGCGAGCTGGAACCTGGGCGGGAAACGCCGAGCTGTGCAAGGAGTAAAAAAAAGAAAAGGGGACCAAGTGGGGGGAGCACTGGTATAACTGAAGAGAGAGTCACTAAAGCCGAAATGTTTACAGGTGTGGGAAAAGCGGCGCCAAAGGGAAAGAAGCTGAAATTACTAATGTTTCGAAAAAAACTCGCTCTGCAACAAAGAGCACGATCAGGGTCAGCTGTCAGGAATCGAAAGCGACAAACAACGGAGGAATTGGAGGGAAGACTTACAAAAGCTTCAAACAGACTTGAGGAAGTCTCACCGGAAAAGGCAAAAGTCCATCATCTCGCAAAATTGCGCCGCTGCCCAACAAAAGGGAAACACCCTAATTAGGAATCCGTTATCTAGGCTTCTCTTCAAACACAAAAGTGAACTTGGCTTCAGTCTGACGTCAAAAAAGGGCTCGTACGGGTCTAACTAAGAAAGAACAGATGAAATTTGGTCCCGGCAGAAAGGGCCCCTTTCTCACGGCAGGTGAGAAGCAAAACGGAACATTCAACAAAAACAAGAAAAAAAAAAACGGCCGAAAGGCGACCTAAAAGAAGGAGAAAGGAGTCCTTCACCTTCTGAAGACGGGATCAGGTTGACCAAAAGTCGGCAGCGAGTAAAAGGTTGAGGCAAAACATCTACCCGGAAACAAAATAACGTACTCAAATGCTCTTGGGGGGAAGTTGAATGAGTAGGGGGGGGAGAATATCGACAAAAGCGAGGTGGAGGGAAACGGGGGGTCAGTGTTAACAAAGGATCAATGAGAGAGAATTGCAAGAGAAAGTCGAAGGAAGGAATCGCGTCGCAATTCCTTACAGTGGGACAATAATTTTCGTTTGAAAGAAACGTCTTGAAGGCCCGTTTTCATTTGTTTTTTGTGGGGATGGATCAACGGCCGAAAGCCCCAATGCTAGGGTGCGTCATAGTCCTGCCTACGCAGATATCATCTCAGTTTGGAGATGGAGTGGGGGGTAGGTGTGGGGAAGTGTACACAGGGGTGGGGGGTTTGTCCAAAAAGTGTATAGATTCCGAAGGGTACAGGCTCAACCCTGCTCCTCGGGAAACTCACGAAAGATTCAGAGGCACTCGGAAAGTAGCTAGCAGCTTCCGGCTTTGGGCGTGGTAGCCGGCCGGGAAGGCTGGCGAAGCGTTCCAGTTCGGAGTGGGTCAGTTCACGTAGCGGGTCAGCAGCTAGGCCCATAGGCTTGCGGCTTATGTGCTACCGCCAGAAACCACCCCTCCCAACTGGATGCAAGCGCGCCGAAGACAGAAAATGTCAACGGTTAATCTGAACTTGTGAGAGATCCTTGTCTGTAAACGCGAGTTGACAATAGCGAAAAAAATCGCAGTCTTGTTTGAGCCTCATCTGAATTGACGAGGCCTGGACTGTTGAAGAACGAGGGGGGGTGTCGCCAGGGGGACGCAGGGTCCGCTAGATTATTGTAGGTACTTCTATTCGAGGTACAAAGAAAAGTACTGTCATCGGAAACGTTCTGGAAACCGATCAAGGGGACGAAAAAAAAAAATTGGTAAGCAGCTCATCGATGCAGACCATGCATTGAAGTGAAGCGGCGTGGGGGCAAGAATCAAAAGTGGGGAGAAATACTTTCATGATAACAGTGGGGCTTAGGGGGAGGGTATCACATGATCCTCTCGTTAACTCAAGTCCTTCCAAAGCGAGCAGCACTTATAGGAAATGGATACAGGATTGAACAACGATTCTAAAATAAGGATAGCACTTCTGCCTAATGAAGAGGGGGGGCGCAGAGCGCCTTTGAAGTCCGCGCAAGGCCAGCGGAAAGAAGTCCCTCGTTTAAAAAGACGGGAGGCAGAACGGCCCTGAGGAAGGGAGAGGGAGGGCAAAACTTTATCTGCTTGGGGGAAATCCTCTGGGGAGAAATCGAGACTGGGTGACGTCGGGGAAGAAAAAACTCATCGCAACCGCCTCAGGCTTTGTTGTTATCTCTATAATATGGCAGGTCACATTCGAAGGGAACGAATCCTTTCGGGATTGGGGGAGGCCTAGGGCATAAAAGGGACCGCCAAATTCTGGCAGGAATTAAGCTGGTGTGCCGTCGCAGATCGTCCACAACAGGCACCTGATTCGACTCGTTATCAGAATTCCACTTGCCTCGGGGAGGGGCCTACTTAAAAGTCAACGGCTTCCGCCTTAAAAAGCACAGGAGAACGTGGGACCCCTGGGGTTTCTTGATCACCCAAAGCAAAAAGCGAAGCGCTCCTGCGAAAGCCTTGATTATTTCCTTAAGCGATCACATCCCCAGCAAATGGCGCCGGACTCGGGGGTGTGGTCGAAAGCACAATCAAAACGGGTATCTCGCGGCGAGACTTTGTCATCGATCTTGGATTGAACCGAGGCAATTAATAGGGGTGCCACGAAGCAGACAAACCGGTCACACCGAATCCCGGCGAAACTCTCTATCCGTCGTTCGACAAAGCTGAAAGCTGTCTCTAAAAGAACTGAGCCCAAGGGAGTCTGGCGTTCTTCGAGCAGGGAGGACTCTGTGCTTTCCACACTAGGAGACTTCAAGAGGCATCCAGCGCGGAATATGTAGCATGCACCATGGCCATTAAGGAAAACGGGGAAGGGATCAGGGAAGCAAGGGTTTTCCGGAGTGGTGTACCCTTATCTCACTAATCGTGCTGCCGAACAGCTCTGGCAATGGGAAAATAACGTTCCAGAGCTTCAACCAATAAAATTCAAAACGCCTATAGTAAGTAACACTGGTCGTAATCACATGAAATGCCTAAGAAGGAAACGTGACGGGGGAAAGGACACTACAAAAGGAGGGCACTAGAAAACACTTACATCTGAAAGAACACAACCAGGCATAGGAACATGGGAGTTGATCTCTCGAACAACAACAAAGGAAATATAGAAAAAATGACACGTCTGATGTGAACTCACTGTCCGGTTGTCAGTGAGCAATTCTAGGCCGGGAAAGATCATCTGAAGGATATCAGGCTTGCCTGAAACTAGAGATTCTCCGGCCATTGGAGTGGCCGTGGGGAGGTGAGAATCTGGAATCAACGCAACCTGACTAGTCTTTCAGAGGGAGTAGGTAGAACGGTTGGAGGCTGTTGAGACGGGGACCAGAACGCTCTGAAAGGGAAAAAAGGGGATTCAATACTAAGTACGGCCCAGGCTAAAGTCCTAACCTGTCGTCCAGTCTGGACCTGACGCAGACGAAAAACAAAGATCGTTCGGGGGAAGGGGAAGCCTCAAGGGGAAAAAAAAGAAGGACATGTACTTCCCTTGAGCTTCCTGAAAAGGTTTTCTAACGCTCAGTAGTCAGGCGGTAGAGAGGTGGAAAATCAAGGGGGGTGAGGGGATTCGAGCTCTAAGTCTCAACGGCCGAGGTAAAGCCACCGATGAAAACAAAGATGAAAATAAGCTCTCCTAACAAGCAAAAGCGCGAGTTGTGGTTGGAGGGCCCTTACACACGGGCTGGTGTGCTTTTCAGGGGGAACAAGGAAATTCAAAAATCAGAAGGAGATATGCTGGAGATGTCGGGCAGAGTTTTCAGGAACATGGTATGAAACCTGACACCAGGACGGGACTGTCGGGTCCGAAGGGCTTAAGTTTTCGACTTGTTGGGGGCGAGCCCTATTAAATCTCGTTAGTGCCGAGGAGATAAAAAAAAAAAAAATTTGGGTCTGAACTGACTTCACGAACCCAGCTCCGCCCTGAGGCAAGATTTGTTTTCGTAAGAAGGAGTAACTAACCAGCAGGTCGAATAGGTCGTTTCATATGGTCTAGCCATATCCTACCAGAGTCTTAACTCGGTTCTGACTAACCACTTGAAATCGGAAATCACTTTTTTAAGTGGGTCAGAATAATTGTCTAAGAGGCTTTCGAAAAAGGAAAAAAATCAGGGCAAGTACTGCGCCTGAACACTTAACCTGCCGTGCAAGATTCAACGCGCGGAAAGGGGGGATTCAATCTGGAAACGAAGTGGAACCAGGAGAAATATGCGCGACCCAGTCTCTGCAGGAAAAAAGGACGAGTTGGTTCGGGGACGCCGGGTGGAGATAGGAATGCTGCTACACGGCTTTTTGCCGGGGGGGATTTGAGAGCATCATGCTCAAAGAAAGGCACCAAAAAAGACATTCTCAAGAGGAGGGGGATGTACCTTAAATAAAAGCTTGTTATGAAACGGGAAAGTGAAAATGACAGGGAAGAAAAAAAACGCCCTACGGGACTGCAGTGCCAGCATTTTTAGCAGTGAAATCTGAAGGGGCCTGATCGAAAGAACGTGCATCGCTACATCTAGCTCCACGGAGACAGCTCTTTTAACGGGCCGTCGAACAACATGGTAACATGCCAATTCAGGAAAATCGGGCTTCGCCATAGGAGGAAAAAAAAGCCAGCGGCGCGGGGGCCATCTGGCTAAACCGAGAGTATCCGCAGAGGAAACTAAATACTATGAGCACCATTGTGAAATTTGAGAATCAGGCTAAGGGAACGGGCTCTGGCGAGCTTTTAAAAAAAAAACCCACACTGGGGCTCTGCTTGGATTGATATTAATCAGGTCGCGAAACTTAACTAGGATTTCAATGAAGATTGAAACAGGACCTGGGGGAAAGCCAAGTCCTGACAGGGGAGACCCGGAGAAATGGAAGACCGAAAAGATTAATGCGGCTTCGGGGGATTGGTGTCGCCTGTTGTTATTTGGTCGGGGCCAAAGAGACTGAGGAAGAATCGAGAACTACCATTCTCGGCAAAAAGGTTCCGCACGACGTCTAGGAGGAGGAGTAGTGACTAAACTCACTCTAAGAGAAAAAACCTATGAAAAACTTCATAAATAAAGGCTGACGCATCAGGCTCTTCCGAAGTACGTCTCTCTTGGAAAAACTGACGATAAAGCTGGAACGCTACACTCGTGTGCGCTGGTCATGAACTGAACCCAACTCAAGGGTCGAACTGGGCAAGTGAAAACTGAGGGAGGGGCAGGCGTCGGGGTTTGGGAAAAAGAAAAGCCTCATCAGTTAAATGGGGTCAGAACCGATTCAGTTTTCAAAAAGGTGCAAAGGACAGTGTATCTACGCGACGACTAGGGGGGGGGACTGGGGGACGACTTGAGGCAGAATGAAAATGTCAGTAGGGCAAAGGTACTAAACGTATGAAGGGGTCGAATTTCCGAAAGGTCAATACTAGAGATGGCACTGGGGGAGACAAGGGGACCGGGAGCGTGTCGAGGAGGACGGACAAAGGCTTTCACGAAAATTCGAGAGCCGGGGGGGAAGAACGGTCGCTAAAAATTGTTTAAGTTGGGGGGCCCCTTTGGAAGGGGCGCACATAGAAAAAAAAACAATTCCTAATTTGCTGGGTGTAAACCTCAGCGTCACACGCTTGCCTGGTGGTAACTCATTCCC
>Ga0179593_1308858_pt1 | contig 22763 bp, 43 predicted proteins | sample CZODoug2_1_08_16_FD_185931 | JGI IMG/M metagenome (GOLD analysis project Ga0179593, IMG submission 185931) | Vadose zone soil fungal communities from Angelo Coast Range Reserve, California, USA - CZODoug2_1_08_16fungal (PacBio error correction) | ecosystem: Environmental > Terrestrial > Soil >...
GGGGGTAGCGCGTGAAGAAGTGAAAGGCGGAAAAGGGGGGGGTGAGGGACGAATACATTTCGGTGCAAGAAAACGAACAAGTGGGGGGGCACCAAAAAGGAGAAAGGGGTGTAGAAAAAAAAAAAAACAAAAAAGGGGGCGATTTCGGACGGGGCAGGTTGGAGTGGGTCCCGGAGGCGCCGGAACCGGGGGGGGGGGAGGTGGAATGGGGGGAGGGGGGGGGGGTTCTGGCTAATGGGGTCAACAGGCGAAAACCTCGGTCGGATAACAGATTAAAAAAAGTGGGTGATGACTTGGAAGAAGAAGTCAGCATTGAGAGTGATGCCAAAAAAAAAGCCCAACAAAATACAGAACATACAACACCACCGTTCCAGGTGTTTCACTCAACTAGTGTTTGGGGGGGAGCTTAAGGGAGAGCCCTTCAGGGTAATAGGGGAAGAGGGTTTTAGCAAGGGGTTGTGGATTGGGAATAAAAGGATCGCTGGGGGAAAGGGACTGCGTAAGCAAAATTACAAAACAGCTCAAACGCGGGGGAAAAATCTCGCGGGAAAAACCTCGGAATCTCTGTAGGGGATCCAATAGTCCAAACGAAAACCCGGGGCCACCCCCGACACTGGCATTACGACGAACTCTGGAGCACAATCATTAACTGGGGAAAAGGTCGGCAAGGAAGAAGGGACCTTTTGGGGAAAAAAAAAGGGGAAAAGGAGAGAAAAATCCCATGAAAAAAAACCCAAACAAACCCGAGGGGCAGGGCCCCGGGCAAGCAGCAGGTAAACAGAAGGCCCGGGTAAAAGGAAAAAAGGTGCACCCCGGGTTCTTGGGCGCATGGGACCCGCCCAGGTTGTGCCGGGGGAAGGGGGACAGAGCAGAAACCAGGGAGTAAGCGAAAAATCGCAGGCCAAGACCAGAACCACACAGAGCATGAAACCAGGATGTTGGGAAAAGGAAGGGTCAAAATGTTGGAGATAACGCATATCTTAAAACAATGGGGGTGGTTTTTGCCGCAAAAAAGAAGTTGCCCGAAGAGGAGGAGGAACTACTTTTGTCGCAAAAAAAAGCCGCAACGCTGGCTTGGACCAGGAAAAGGATGGGGCTCATGTCAGGGCCAGGGAACAGGCCGATTCTCACACTTCACATCCATGGAAAGAAGGGTGGACTAAGGGTCGAGGAGGTTCGACCAAAAAGCGCAAGAAACCTTGCGAAAGTGGGGGGTCTACAGCGAGACGAAAGACCGAAATGCAGAGAGGATGGTCATAAGGACTGAGACCCAGGGAAAACTGATGATGCCGGCAAACCACGGCTCGTATACGGAAAAGAAAGCTTAAGAGTTCAAGGCAGGGCAAGCTACCCGGCCATAGGGCGAAAATGTCAAAAGGGTTGCAATAAAAAAAGGGGGGAAACAAGTGGGACCCGGACACGGAAAGGTGTCACAGGTACGGCAAGTGTGTGGGGGACGGAGTCTGATGTGCACAGATTCGCCGCAGGGGAGGAGAACTGTCGAGCCAAACAACAACTCGGAATGACGGCACGGACCGAAAAGGGGAAAACAGAGGGGCAAAAAGATACCGCGGAAGATATTAAATGCAAAGGGTAAAAAGAGAGGGGAAAAAAAGGGGGAGGTCAGCCATTTGTCCAAAAAGTCAAAGAGCCACAAAAAAAAAACTGAGAAAAAAAAAAGTAGTGTTCATTGGGCCAAGGGACCGGGTACTCCAATTTCTAAAATGGCCTTGATTTTGAACTGGCAAAAAATTGGCCCGGTGGGAGTCGTAATGACCCGCCCACGAAAAAGGGGCTTCAACGTGACCCCCTAAGTGAGAAATGAGCAAATCGGGCGGAGGGTTCTATAAAATCTGTATTGGTCGAAGAATGCATTGTAAAAAAACAGGGCACTGGACGCAATGAGAGCCGAGCCCGGCCAAGGAAAAAGCGAAAAAAAAAACCCCCTGGGTGAAGGGTGCCACGAAGACGCTTCCTCAGGGGGGGACGAAAGGGAAAGGAAAGCAAGAGAGGGGAAATCAAACGAGGCAGGTGGACAATCGATCTAAATGATAAAAATTAACAGGGCTGCATGGGCGGACGGGGAAAGGCGGGATACTACCAGAACAGTACGCCGGGGGAGGACAAAATCCAAGGTCGACTCCGTTGACCAACGGCCCGCCAGGAATTTGGGCACTTGATGTGAAGGGGTCGCCTGTTACTAAGGGAAAGAGGAAGGGTAGGACAAAGAGTCAGAAAGGAAAGAAAGGGGAGGGGAAAAAACCCGTAAAAAAAAGACGAGTAAATAACTACGGGGATTATTGTTGGGGGGGGGACGGTATTGTTCGATGGGCGAAGAAGGAAAGAAGTGGCTTGGGAAAAAAAACAGAGCAACGGGTGGAACAGGGCGGGGCGGTTTCACCACACCTGGTTGACGTGCAGAAAAAGAGGGGGGAACGTGGCCTCAATGTCTATGGGGTTCAAAAAGAAAAAATGACATGAACTAGAGCGGTGTTCAAAGAAAAAAAAAGGGGGTTTGGTGAGAGGTGTTTCAAAGCTTAACACCCCGCACAAAAAACTTCTCCCGGCGGGAGACGGCCCAAAATAAAACTGCAGGCGCTTGGACAGAACAGAAAGGAGGCGCTGGCAGAAAAACGGGGGGAATCATCCAGGGGGCAGCCGGGGTTAAAAGGACCCTACGTGTAAATGTAAATCAGGCTTCAGTAAACGATTGGCCATCAAGAATAAAGCCGGAAGATGTGGTAGTTGATTCCCATGCGGCGTAATAATTGAAGGGTTTCGGAATTGGGAGGGGTGGCCCTAACAGAGAAAGGAAAAAGAGGGGGCATAAGAGAGGAATGAACGCGAGATGTACAACTCAGTGACGCTTCCTTCAAGAGAATCGAAATCAGACAAAAGAAAAGAAAAAAATGTGGGTAACCCCAGTCACATAATTACCGATGAGGGAAAAAGAAATCAAAAAACTATAGCGAGAATGTAACACTGTACATAGCGGTGGGGTGGGGGGACCAGGATTATTCGGGGGGGGTTTTGGCGGCCCATGGAGTCCAAAGAAAGATAATGCCCTTGGGGGGGGAGGCAGGGGGAAGAAAAAAGAAATCAAAAAGCAAAATAGATCAGTCCGTGACCTTTATAATAAAACCCAACGGCAAGAGGGGTTCGAAATAAAAGAAAAAAGACGAACCCCCCCCAAAATAAACACTAAAAACGGAAAAACATCTGAAATCAGGAACCCAAAGACAAAGGAACCAGAAGAGACCGCCCAGTACTGGAAGGTAATAGATAAAATAACATAAAGGGGGAGGGGTGAAAGTCCGTCAAGCACCAGGTTTGGTCAGGGCTTTTAACAATTAGTGCAGAAGTCCTGGTGACGCTTTAATAGAGTTACTTCAGCCGGGATCAAAAGCAAGAACTTTCAACAAATATCTCCTCAATCGACCAGCAAAAAACCAACATAGTCAAAAAGGCGCTTAAAAAGAGATTCCGAAAGTCAATCCTGGGGGGGGAACGGAGCTAAACAACAAAAACACAGGAAATATAGAAAGGAGGGGTAAGTCGGCTCGTCTATTGGAGAAGAATAAGTGGGGGGTCGGTACATTTTAAGAAGGATAGAACACCTCACGCCAGGGAACCATGGGAAAAGGGAAGTCCTAATGGCCCTTTGAATACGGACCACTGTCTTCATTTGAAAAAAAGAGGATGGAAAATGGAAGTGAAGGTGTGAGACGGACAAAATAAAAAAATGGGGGGGAAAAGGGAGAACGACCTTGGAAATTGCAGCAGAACCGCTACTTCCCCAATTAATAGGGAACTGCGGGCCTGGGAGTGTTTTTGTCCGAAAGGACAAAAAAAAGGGTCAGTGTCATGTGTCGGGGGGGGTGGGAGGGGGGTAAACATGTGGAGAGTGGGGTTGGTGGGGGGGGGAGGAAAACCAGTCCATGGGCCCCTAGGTCAATTGACAGAAGGGCAAGGGGGAAAAAAAAAAAAAACGGATTAAACTGGGGGGACCTTGTTGGCAATCATAAAAAGAAAAAATCTTCATTCAGCATGGGGGGGGAAACAATAACGAAAACAGCCAATTACCCAAGACAAAAAAAACACTCCTTGCGGAAAGGTTAGCGCTATTTGTTGGGAGGGGGAACTGGGAGGAAACTCACCACCGTCAGAGGTTGTAAAAAAAATTGGGTATTAAAATGCGACAGCTTGGAGCGGGAAAGAGGCGGGGCGTGTCCAAGAAAAGAAAGTAAAAAATCGCGACCCCGCAGGGCAGTCTTGGGGCAGCATCTGTCACATCCACCAGTGGTGCCCGACAAGGGTCAAAGGGTGGGACGAGCCAAAGAAAAGAGCAGGAAAAGGCGTGATGGCCAAATCGGGACCTTGGAAAAACATTCCCTCCGAAAGCTGGACAGAAGCAAATGGCTTGAAAGGACCGAAAAAACTTGGAGGCAGACAGATACCAAAAAAGGCCAGTGCAGACGTGATAATGGCCCGCCAAAGGTACGTTACAGGTGGACTTCCCAAAGGGTGTGACGGGTAAAGAGGAGGGGAACCGCCCCACCATTGGGGGTTCAGGAAAGAAGAAAAGAAATTGTGTCGGAAACGAGACGGGGCCGCCAGGAATGATTGACGCTCCCAACAGCGAAGACCAAAGCAGATTTTTGGGTGGGGGACATCCACAACGGTGTTTTTAAAACAGAAGGGCAAGGAACAGTAACAAAACCAAAAAGGTAGATGGATGCCCGAACACGTCGAAAACCAGAAAGGGGGTGTTCGAAAAAAAAAAAAAGGACCCCCGGCGGATTGAAAGGCCGGACGAGCCCGGAAGGGTAGGCCCAGGGAGGGGGCCTAAGAAAAAACGGGGGCCGAAAAAAGAAACCCAAGGCACATCATCACTCCAGTGAAATCAAGGGGGGAAAGAAGAGTGGTCGCCTCGAAGGCGAAGGCCTAGGACTGGGGGGTAGCAAGGAAAAAAAAACCAAAAACAGCAGAATGTAGAAGACTATCGTGTCCTTAATTAACCACAGGGACAGAGGGCCGGCCCTGTCCACGTCAAATCCGTACTGCTGATGAAGCCAGGGGGGGGAAAAAAAAACCGGGAAAGACTGCAAGGAACAATCATACTCCCAGGGCCCATGGAACCCGAATGCGATCAGCTAAAGGATTGCCGGGTCCAGGCAAAAAGAAAAGTGGTATCCTGGAAAAACAAAAAAAAAGACTGTGGAAAACTCTGCAACTGGATAATCCGTCACCCCCATCAAATAAAATGCGGCACAAAAACTCCCTTGGGGGACCAGCGGGAATGCACTCAACTCTGAGGAAAAAAGAGGAATTTCCAGGTAAAAAGAAGCGAAGAAAAAAAAAAAAAGTACAGCAAATTGAAATACAATCTCTCAACAAAAACACCGAGAGGAAAGAGAGGGGTCGGACAAAAAAAGAATCCAAGCGGAATGTTCGCTAATTTTTTGGGAGGAACAATGGCAAGGGTGCCGTATAACTGGGAAAGCGGAAGCCTTAAAAATAACGGGGGTGTCTAAAGGCCGGCCTAAAGGTGGATCGAACAGTTCAAAAAAGAAAAGGGTCTAGAAAGAAAAAAAGGCCGAGGGTTGGAGAGATTCCCACCTGGCGCGATAGGAAGAACTGCAAAAAAAGGAAAGGGGGAAAGACAAATCAAAAGGGGGAGGTCTAAACCCAAGATGGTGTTCATTTGCCAGGCGAACGGCATAACAAAGACTTTTCCACCGCATATAAACGTAGCCCTTGAAGGGGGAAGGGCAAATAGGGGAAAAAGGGGGTGGGAAAACTAGACATGGGGAGAAAGATAAAAAATAAACGCCTTTGGCATGGAGGTCGGGAACGCTTTGCCTAAGAACCAAAGGGTTCCGCCAGGGGGGGCGCGAAGTCGAAGAGACCTCACTCCACCGTTCCGGGGGGGAAAGAGTGCTCACTTGGAAACGGACCTGGAAATGGGGGGGAAAAAAACGCGAAAAATGAACAAACAGGGGCCATGCTTAAGGAAAGGGTGGAAAAGCCATCTACTGGGCAGATGGTGGGAAAAAAAAAAAGAAGGGATTGGCTTAAAAAAAACATGTGCAAAAAAAATAGGGCCGTTGGTTACCGTTCACAGACTACCTTTATGTTTCCGGCAACTTAACGTGGAAAAGCAAAAAACGCGTCCTTGTTGTTGGGAAACAAAGGGGGGGCGCAAATGCCTGGAGGACGGTCCGAATCAATCGAGGTCGCTGTACCACTGGAAAGTAGGGGGGGGCGAAAGCATAATTGCATTGTACAAGAAAGGGACAAACAAAGAGGAAAAAACCAAGGGAAAAGAGATCACTGGCAGGGGCAAAAAGAGCAAAAGAAAGTGCCACGATGCCGTTTTGTCCCTGGTCAAAAAAAAAAAGTTTGCTAGGAGGGACGAAAGTGGTAAGGGGAAGCGCGGAGCCATTGTTGCGAGGGCGAATTGCGAAGGAAAGGGAAAGACTGGGAAAAGAGGGGGGGGGGAAGGACCGATGCTGGCAGTAGTCATCCTGAAAAAAAAAGTTTCCCGCAACATACAGGGGCGGGAAGTAATATTAAGAGGGGAATTTGGAAGATGGGCCCCCTAAACAGAGATGAAAGAAAAAGGGAAGAAGGATAGATTCTTTAACATCTGTTACGGGCGCAACTTCCAAGGTGCTTCCGCCGAAGAAGCGAAAAAAGCCAGTGTAAAAAAAAAAAAAATAAAATTTGCACAGATAGAAATTCACAGAGGATAACAAAAGGGGAAGAAATTTCCATCAGCAAAACAAAGAAGAATAGAAATCGACCCGGTAAAACAGGCAAAAGGGAGAGTGGTTTGCACTATGTGAAAAAGGAGGACGTTAAATAAGGCCCGGCATTAGGAATTCAAAAAGGTGCACGGGATAGGCAGGTTACTCAAAGTCATCAATCAAAAACCCAGGAGTAACTAACGAAATTCATGTATAAGAATGGGGGGGGAGAAAAAAAATCAGGGGAAACGTAAAAAAAACCAAAACAAGAATAAAGAACAGGACACCACCAGAAAACCAAAGGGAAAAAAACCGAACAACTGAGAAAACAGGCGGCACCTAGTCCCAACACAAAAAAAGAAAGAAAGGGAAATACCTACCTCCATCAAAGACAGGGATAACCAAGGAGAAAAAAAAATGTTCAGTATTCAAGGCACAGGGGGGGGGGTTTAAAAAGGAAAACAAACGAAACGTACCTGGAAAAGCGAAGAAATTCCCGGAGGCGATCACGAGAGGTAAGAAGTGGGACAAGAGCGGGGGAAAATATAGATAAGGCCCACTACCGCGGGCAAAGAGGTTCCTGATCCAAAAAACCCATCCCTCCAATAACGGCGGAGGGGAAGAAAAAGCTCAATAACTGCCTGGGGGAATTCTCCCAAAAAAAAAGGGGGGGAAGGGATGCAGAAAGGGAAAGGGCAAAAGAAAAAATTACTGAGATCAGAGTGAAGAAAATGTGGACTTGGTAAAAACTGGGGCGGGGGGTTTAAGAGAAATAATGACCTGCGGCACGCCGTAAAGGGAAACATGTCAGGGGGACAGAATTCGATCCTGCGCAGGAAATAGTCCTTCCAAGAGAGGACCTGAGCATAAACTCTCCTTAGACAACAAAGGGAGTCTTTTAGAACGAAAAGAAAGGGGGGAAGAAGAAAAAAGTGGAATGGCGGGGCAGGTATGGTCTACTAAAACAGCGGGCCGTCATTCTGTCACGTTTGCCGGGGGGTTGAACAATTAACTAGGCGAAGGGCTGTGTCCTTTTTCATGGTCGGGTGGGGGGGGCATGGGGAGGGGCCGACTTTTTGGTTTTGGGACACCAGAAAAGTGGGCAGGACCCAGATTGCTAAAGATAGAAAACGTACCTCCTGGGGGTGAAAAAAAGCCCTGGTCTGACAGAAATAAGAAAGTGAGAGGGGAATGGAAGAAAAAAAGAAAGCAAGATAACGAAAATTAAGTAGAAAACCCAAGGGAAACCGGTATCTCCCTATTCTATTTTTTTAAAAATGGACGCATCTCCAACCGGAGAGATCGATGTGAAAGAAGGGAGACAAAGGGGGGGGGGGTTCAAAGGGAGAAAAAAGATCAAAAATACGAAGTCGAAAGCTTGTACAAGAACAGGGGAACCGACTCTGAACAGAATCAAGAAAAAACGAACCTCTCATCTCTGGGGAAAAGGAAAAGTTTAATCCACCCTTTTGGACCACAAAACTGATCATAAAAAAAAGGAGGGCGAGCAAAAAAAAGAGGAACTTCAGGGGGGCCAGCAATGGGTACAAAAACATGTCCAAAAGAGATACCAGGGGAAAAAAAGTCGTCAGCTCAAAACGGATTTTTCGGCAAAAGGGACCCTCGTCAACAAAGACAGCAGGGGAGGAAAGAATCGGGGGATTGACACTTTGTAGGTTGCGCCTTACCCGATAGTGCGGGCGCTTCGTTGGAAACCCTATCCAGCCTCGAAAAAAAAGACCAAGGGGGGGAGGGGAAGTGAAGGACAGAGCGCAAAAGTGCCCGCTAAAAAATCCAGAAGGGGTCAAAAAACAGGGGAAACACAACTTCAGGGGTGGTGGAATACAAGTCCCTGGAACGGGGGAAACACAAAGGAAAGGAGGGGGGTTAAGAGGTGGGCCACAAAAAGATAAGGTTGCAACGAAAAGGCTGGCTTGGGGGAAAACCAAAGATGCAAAATAAGGCATCTTGCACGGAGAGGGGAAAGTAAAAACCTTACCGAAGTAACAGGCGAACGGAACCATCCATCAAAAGAAAAAAGGCGGTGGGAAGTCATTGATGTCCGACGAGATGCGTGCTGCGGAAAAAAATGGGAGGAAGAAAGAAAAAAAGACGCATAAAGGTCAAGGAAAATCCCAACATACAGAAAAGGGGACACATCCTGGGAACCCATGAACGGCCTTGGAGGATAACTGGGAAGGGGGGGAAAAGATGGGGGGGGTGAAAAAACAAAAAATAAGCGCCGCACAATACGCGAAAGTTCGGACACAAGGGCACGGCGAGAGAAAATTGCAACAAAAAAGAAGGAGGCCAAAGCAGTGTTAGCGGAACTCGAAAATGAGGGGGAGAAAGGTGGAAGGGATAAGCCGCTTGCACTCAATTGAACCCGAAAGGGAGAAAAAAGGAAGGGGGGGTTGGGGGTATACCATCGAAGGCGAAAAAAAAAGGGTAACTTGCCAAGGGGTAAAAACTCCGAAAAATGCATATTGAGGAACAGGAAAGGGGGGGGAAAGGACGGGAAAAGATCACAAACACAACTTACGAGGGGGTAAAATAGAGAGGGAAAAAGGTCCAGGGGGACTCCAAAGCTGGCATTACGCGGGAAGTGTGTAGGAGGGAAAAAAGGAAAGGGTGGCGTAATAGCTGACACCAACGGATTCGTTCAAGCCAGGTCTCAAAGGGGAAAAGTGCCCTTCTGAGTGGTGGGAAAGTTCGCAATCGCGGAAAAAGTTCAATATTCGAGGTTGGTAAGAATAAAAAAGGGCCGTGAGGGAGCATTACCTGCCTACCCGCCAAAGAGCAAGCAGAACGGGCAAGGGGGAGGGAATCGACTCCCGCCGAAAAACAGGAGGGTGGGCCCGGGCAAGTGGACCAGAACAGAAGAAGTTCCTAGATATAAGAAGAAATAAAGAGGACGTGGTCCAGTCCAACGAGGAGGGAAAGAACAGAGTATCTGAGACAGATACCACTGGCTTCCAAGCTTGGAGAAAAAAAAGAAAACCGACTTTCTGAGACAAGGAAGAGCCAATAAAGTGTCTACACAGAACTAAAAAAGAACACCGGCCGTGAGGGGGACCAAGATGTGGAGGAGAAGGGGGGGAAAATACCAAGAGGGGGAAGGGATGAAAGACCAATAGTTCATTAAAGATGGGCAACATTCGCAAGAAAGAAAAAAAAAAACGGGGCGGGGGGTATTGGGGTGGGGGAGAAAAAATTATTGGGTCGGGTCGAGGGGGGCGATCTCGTCGGGAAAAAGACGGACTGTTTCCAGGAACTATGCATTGAAGGTTCCAACCTACCCGTGTACAAAAACATCGGGGTGCAGAAAGGCGTGGCCCCAAACTGGGGACGCCCTTAGGAGTACGCGTAAAAAAAAAAAAAAGGTGTGTCGAAGGTTTTTTACGACGCGTACTAAACCCAAAAAACAAAAAGGCAGTCCAGGCCCCACAAGGGGGGTGCATGTCATCAGCCGTCAAATTGTGGCTGTGCTGGAGGGACACGGGGAAGGAAATCGGAGACCTTTTGACGAACGTACCAGTCCCCGGGGAGGGAGCATGCCGGGGAAAGGGGGAAAGGTAAAAAACTGCCATCAAGAAAGAGAAGAGAGTGGGGTGGTTGGCTCTAAAAAAAAAAAAAAGCCGGGAGGCGATTCGGGGAGGGGGGAAAAAAAAAAGGTTGGAGGGGTTGGGGCAAAAAAAAACTAAAGGGGCTTGTGCCAGAGAGAAAAGCTTGAAAGTGGTTAGCTGGACGTGTACAAACAGCAGGTCCAACCGCGGGGGGGAAACGTACAGAGAAACGACGCCAAAAATCACCAAAATTGCTAACCTCTATAATGACACCATCAATAGAAGGGAAAGTGAAAGCATCAAAAAAAAAAATAAGAATCGAGATTGACCAGTACAGGAAGGAGCGGGGGATAATTAAGGTTCACATCAAGGGTGCACGGCCAAAAGTCAAGGCATAAAAGAATGCAGGGGAATGAAGTATAAAGAAAGACCAGAACAAAAAAGGCAAACAACGAAAAAGAACCGCAACAATCCTCTCCACTTGGGGAGGTAAAAAAATACCCAAACATGAAAAAAAACCCATGAAACCGGGAAACAGGAGGAGGAATACAAGGAAAACGCAACAACAATCTGCAAGAATCTAAATCCAAAGAGAAGTTGAGCACACGGAAAATTTTCAAAAGGCAAGGGGGAGAAAGGGAGGACGGGGGGGGGGGGGGGGGGGGCAAAATGGATGTCCGGAAGGAAAGGACAATGCCCCCCAAGCCGTGACGTCTATCGGACGATGCTGGCCGGGAGGGGAAAGGAGGAAATGACCAAGGGAAAGCAACCAGAACGGGCGAAAAAAGTCCAGGAGTACAATTAACCAATCCCCAGCCAACAAGGGGGAGGCAGATCTGAGATTCCCCACACCGAAACGAGACACACAACTAGAGAGGCCCAACTTCGGAAGGCACAGCTTGAGAAATCCCCGACAGGGGGTACTAGACCCTCAGAAAACCCACCAACTAGAGGAGGAAATCGCATACCCAATGAAGGAAAATCGCTCGGTAGTCGTGGAAAAAGACGCCTTTCATGGACATGTGGGGGGGGGGGAAAATGGGGGAAAATGCGCGCCACCACAGGGTCCAATCTAAGAATTACACAAGGGGAGAATGTACAAAAACTAAATTTCCCCTCCTGCTCATGCAGGATTTACTGTGGAGCGCGAAGGGAAGGGGAAGAAAGGAACGAACTCTAGTCCTGGGATGGAAAGCGAAGCGCCTGATATGGAATGGAAAATGTGGAAAGGTGCGGGAGTCCTACAAGAATTTGGTTGGCATTGGGGAGGGGGGGGAAGGGGTGGAGGGGGGGTCTTTTGGGGTTACTCAAGGGACGGGGGCTGTTTTCTTCGACAGAAAAAAGGGTCGTTATCGTTCATGATTCCTAACTGGGTGGATCCCATGGTTGGAAGAAAAGGGGGGGAAACAGATCCACAGTTCGTTCAAAAAAAAGGGAATAAAGAAGGTCCGCAAAAGGAAAAGAAAGGACATCGAACAATTAGCCAAAACAAATACCGTGAAAAAGGTTGGAAAAAGACTCTTCTTTTGGGATGGAGGGACACTGGTCTAAAGGACGTAATATCGAGTATATAGGCGGAATTTGGAGGGAAAAGGCAAGTCAGCTGTGCGAGGGCAGCCGGCGGGTTGTCAAAAAGGCCAACAAGAGAGGAATGAGAAGCTGAACACGCACCACATAGAGGTAGCAAAGAGAAAAAACCAGTTTCAAAAAAAAAAGACAAAACTGAAGGAGAAACGAGGCGAGAACCGACACAGTCAATTCCGGATAGGAGGGATGAAAAGAGGGGGTACCGGGGGAAGGTCAAGCAGCGATACCATGCCAGAGAGAAGAGGACACCCCCATCAAACAGAGAGGAGGGGGGAAAACGGACGATGCAAAAAAAAGGGGGAGGGGGGGAGTCAATGCACGCCCAAGTGTAGGGTCCTGCCCGATAGTTGGAAGTGTACGCGTCGTTGAAACCGACCAGCGCATGGAAGGTAAGGGGAAAGGGGAGAAGAAAGGAGACCAAGCGTGCGCCTCAAAAGAAGGGGGACCAAAAAACCCGTATGTTTTTCTCCAAATATAACGCATAGGAAAGGGGGGAAAAGGGAAAAAAGGCCTCATTGGGGGAAAGAAAAAGAGGGGAGGGGGGACCGCAGGAGGAGGGAAAAATACCTTTGGTCGAAAAACAACTAGGTCTGGGGGGGAGGAAAAGGGAGGAGAGGAAAAGTTACATTCCGGGGCCCGAAAACACAATACACTACAAAAAAATAGGAGTCCCGAATCGGGAAAAAAGAAAACCCAGGGGGGAAAAAAAAATACTGAAAAGGATACACACAGGGAGAAAGATTCTAAATGGGGGGTAGCAACCGACCCCTGACAATTTTAATGCAAGAGAGAGGGAAGAAGGAAAGAAAGGAAAAAAAAAGGGGAAACGTTGAAAACTTCCTACGGAGGGAACTTCGATTTAAAGACAGAAGGGCCGTAACCGCCCCAGCAGGTCGCGCAGAGTCACGAGGGGGAGAAAAGGAAGGACCAGGAAAAGAAACAGGCCCCGAGGGTTTCCAAGAAAACCGAGTTCCTTAGGGGGCCAAACTCTCGCACTGCTCGAAAGGGGAAAAGCAAAACCACCCCTAACGGAAAGGGACGAAAAATGGGGAAGAAGTGATCAGAAAAAAAACGGACACGAAAAAGGTTCCATGTACAAAAGAAGAGAAAGACATGGTATGGTACATGGCAAATCACAACAACAAAAAACGGGGGAAAAAAAGGGAGGGGGTTCATGCTTAACTAGAAGGGGGGGGAAAGGGAGGACACCCTTTGGGGGGGAACTGGCAAGGGGGCGTGATAGGATGCCGCAGGGTAGTTCGCAATTGACACCACAAGGAGGAGAACAAGGGGCGGAATGGGAGCGGTAGCGAGGTTCGAGCAGGAGGGATTGCTAGGCCAAGTCAGAGAAGAGGTTTTGTTGGAAAACCAAAACACGGATAAAAAGCTAAGGCCGTTGTAAAAAGACGGTCAGCCGCAATGCTCTCGATCCTATTAGGGACCGGAAAAAAGGTCTCAAGACGGGGGACCCATGGAAAAAAAGGGGGGTCCCAGAGGGGAAAAAAAAAGACAGACGCTCATCGAGGAAGAACCGAATAATAAAAGAAGGGAAGAGCAGGGCAAAGGACCAGATCGTCATAACACAAGATAGTAGAAGAAAAAAAAACGGCGGTCGGAAGGTCCCTCTTTACGAAAGTGTCGTTAAACGGAGGGAGGGAAATAAACAAAGACTAAGAAAAAACCAGGAGCTCCAAAGGGGAAAAAGGGTAGTTTTTGCACCAGGGGGGGATGTGAAGTTCGCTTGAACGAAGAGATGGGAAGGGGTATTCCGTCCCATAGGGAGGAAGGCAAAAGGAAAGGGAAAAAATGGGTCGGGGGAAGAAGGAATGGAAAATAAACGTCTTATGTGGGGTGGGCTGTTAAAATGGCGGGTAGAATCGTGCAAACAAGAGGGGAAGTGGTGGGGGAAAGGGGGGAATACGGGGGGGGGTCCATTGTTCCACAAACGTGGGGAGAAAAAAACTGTATGGTTGGGGGCCTAAGTGCTTGGGAGATAAGGGGCAAGATCTGCGGAAAAAAGCGAGTCGCGGGAACAAGTTGTAGGAAGAATTGCAACAAAAAAAAAAGCGTACCAGGGGTCCCCGCCAACGAAACAAAGGGGAGAGGGGGCATTAAAAGGGCCGGAAAAGTTGCTGAAAGAGGGGACGACCAACGATCAAGTTAAAAAAAAAAAAAATTAGCCGGAACGTAGAGAAAAAAAAGGGCATAAGGGGAACACCGAAATGACTGACCATCACTTACTCCTTTTTGTGGGGAAAAAACGCCAGAAGGGGCCACGTCGTAATGACAAGGGGAGTTGGAAAAATGGTGGGGAAGATAGGGGAGACCGGAAAAAAGTGACGAATGGTGGGTGTCAGAAGAAGGGGGACACTGGGATCTTTTACGAAGTGGAAAAGAAGGGAAGCAGGAGGGGGGCCGCGCCAAAAGAAAGAAAAACCGGTGAAAAAAACAAGGGGACGAACCGCTATAGCACACACTCGATATGTGACAGTGAACGCCCAGACCAAAAAAAAAAAAATCATGAGGGGGAGAATGGAAAAAAAGGGTAACTTCAGGAAAAGCTGGGGGGGGGGGAATTGGAATGAGTGCGGTGGTTTGGACAAAGGACGGAAGCATCCAGAAAAAAATGCTGGTCAAACTGAATGAAGAGGCCAAGCCCAGGAAAGGAAGAGACTTGGAAAGGTCTAAGAAAGAAAGTGGGAGAGCTAAAAGAGGGAAGGGGAAGGGGAAAACCAAAAAAAGGGCACCATCAAAACAGGACCAAAGAGTGAACCGGGAAACATGCGGCGAAGACGGAAACGAAAACAAGCAAAAGGCACAATACCAGACGGGTTTCTAAGTCGGGGATAGACTCCCAATAAGGAAGATGAAAATTATAAACGGAAACCAGGTTATAATTGAAGGATGAAAACAAAAGGAATCCCTTTGTTGGCAAATGCCCTCCTGCCTATCTTTCCTTTTAGGTCCCAAAAAAGGGGAAAAACAACGTAAGAGAGAAGGAGAAAAAGCCACCAGAGAGAAAGAACGGGGGGGACCGAACAGTAAAAGTAATCCCACAGAGAAAAGAAAGGAGTTCAAAGGAGGAGGACTAAAGAATCCGAATTTTTTCAATACTAGATTCAAAAACGGAAAGGATGAAGGAAGAGGAATCAAGAGGAAGTGAGATCTGGAAAAAAGAAGTCAGGGGGGTCAAAAAACCGTTATCCAGGATAAAAAAAGGACGAAGCATTTTCCACTTTCGGACGTCCCCATGAAACTCCCGGAAATATACCAGACCGCATAGACGTCGTCTATCCAAGAGAGGGAAATGAGTACCATTTTGGGGGAAGCGAAAGGAAATTAACAATAAATACTTACCAAAAATGGACATTTGCGGGGGGGAAAGAACGGGACTAAGAAAAATTAACGGTCGGACGGGGAATCCTTGTGGATGGGGGGGGATGGGGGGGTTACTGTCGACTAAGGGTGTTCCAAAAATTTTCATTAAAACAGGGGGGATGGGGTCTGCTCTGTTTTGGGGCCGGGACCAGACCGCGCGGGTGGGGGAGGAGGACCAGCAGGAGGAAAGAACCAGCTTCGGCCGAAGGGGGGGGGGAGGCCTTTCTGAAACTCAACCAGACAATTTGAACTCGAATTGGAAAGAAGCCGCGTGCTAAAGAAAAAGCATAAGCAAGAAGGGGGGGGAATGTACCGGGTCAGCGGGGTTGTTTATAGGAAAAGGGGGAAGAAACCTGCCCGGAATTAGGAAGGTGAGCTCGAAACATTTTGGGTGGATTTAAGGGCGAGGGAAAGAGAGGGGGGCGCGGGGAGAGGGAAAGGATGGGAAACGAAAGCACAGGGATCATGCCTTGGGGGAAAAAAAAAAATCAGCCATCGTCTTACAACATTCCAACCAATGGTTGGAACAGACCGATTAAGAATCAGGGGGAGGGAAAAAACTAAAAAGAGGAAGGATAGGACGGGAACAGCAATCAACTTGAAAGGGATGACGATACAGTCATAAGCCAAGTCAAATCGAGGGAGGAACGGGCAACTAGTCCAAGAAGAAGAAAAAAAAGGGGGCAGTACGAAGGGGAGCAAAGAAGGACAAAAAAAATGGCTTGCGACGGGAGAGGTTCCGGTTGTACGCGACGTTTTTGGATCCCAACTCAGACAACCAGGAGGGAAATGACCGACGCGAGCGTCCCAAGCAAAGAGTGAGGAAGAAAAAAAGCCACCGACCAAAAGGAAAGGAAGGTTTGGGGAGGGGGTGGACTAGGACTCAAAAGAGTCATCTCAAGTTCTGGGGAAAAAAGTAAAAAAGCCCATGGGGGGTTGGTTGCCACAGACAGATGAATGACCGCAAATTAACTTGGGAGAAAAAAAAAGTAAAAAAGTCTTTGTCTGGGAAATAAGACGAATGAAAAACATCATTACCGGCTCCCGAGGGCCTACCACTCCAACAGCGGGAGGGGGGAAAAAGGAGGCGGAAACAGCCACAGTGGCAAATAACGGCAGAATGGAGGAGGGAAAATGGCTCCCAATCACCATGCGAAATGGGTCGTCTGCTTCCCGACGGAAAGACAGAAGGTAAAAATAAAACTAAAGAAGGGAAGGGACAACTGGAAAATGGAAAAGGCACGTTGACCCTGCCGGCAAAAAAATTCGTAAGACGGAGAGGGAACCCCGTCATGGAAGGGGTCAGGAGGAAGGGGCCACAATGGACGCGCATATTTCGAAAAGTCTTTGCGAAGAGGGGGACACACTCCCCCATTCTTACCGAAGGACCCTGCCAATGGTAAATCCGGGGAAAACGAGGGGAAAAATGAATTGGGGAAGGAAAGAGACGAGGGAGAGAACTGGCAAGGAACCACTCGACGCCACAAGAAGGGGAAACCAGCGTTTAAGAACTACCAGGAGGACCAGAATTATAGGCACCAGTGAAACAGCCACGAAAAGGAAAAATTGAGCCATTGGGGACAGGACAAGAGAGAAGAAGACAAAAAGGAGGAGGAGGAGGCAGATGTGTCAAAAACATCTTTAAGAGTGGGCATTGGGAAGCGAAGTTTTACCTTGACTATAATAGCGAACGGTCAAAAACACGGAAGGAAGAAAGATTCCGGCATTTCGACCGAGGGAGGAAACTCCGGGTGGGGGGGAGGGAAAGGGTTGAAAAAACGGGCGAGAATCTAGGCAAATCATAATTCGAAAGTTCCGAAGTAACAGGGCCGGCGGGCGGAAAGCAGCCGCCGAAAGAAGAAGGAGCTCCAGTGGAAAAAAAAACGCAAAAAAAATGGGGGGGGCCCTTGCCCACCAGGAAGAAAAATAAAGAAAAAAAGGATTGGAAAATCAAAGGTGAGGATAAGAAAAGAAGGACTCAATAACGGAAAATGGAAAATCGGTCAATCCAAACTCAGGGAGAAACATTATTAAATAGGGAGAAGGTTCGGCCGCTTGGAAAAAACCCATAAAACTTAAAAAAAAAGGGTCGACATCGGAAAAAAAACGTGAGGGAGAAAAAGGGACCGGGGGGGGGGGACAATGGTGGGGAATGACGAGGGGACGAAAAACTCAGGATGGGGGGAAAAAAAAAGGAGGCTAGTGGCGAGGCCCAGATGTCCAAAATCGAAATCGGAAACAGACGGACTGGAGAGGGGGGGGGGACAAGGGGGGGGGAGGAGGATGGCAGGGGATCAAAATATTCCGAGTCCGTGGGGGAAAAGGGGGGACAAGGGAAAGTTGCAGTGGGGGGAACACACAAAAAGAGGATTTGGCACTGGTGGCGTGCCTGCGGGGACGGGGGAAAGCCGGCGTCACGCGGGAAAATAGGTTTTCGAAGAGGGAAAAGAGGTAACCCACGAATCCTTAACCCCACATAATACCCGAAGAAAACACGAAACGGGCGCTTCAGAAAAGGACAAGGGGAGAGGGGCTGAAAAGAACACACAAGGCCGAAAAGGGAGGGGCCTTGAGGGGGGGGAAGGAGGATTTTCTTTCCGGCCCCTCTAAGGGGTTGTTTTGTGCGAGGACGCAATAGAAAAAAAGGAAAAAGAAATGGGGAAAGGGGGGTCAAGGGACAAAAGAGTTCAGCAGAGAGAAGAAAAAGAAGGGAAGAGTCTTGTCTCCGCCGGCTTAATGATGAAGGGGAGGGGAAAATGGTGAGGGGAAAGGAGGAGAAAGAAAAAAAAAAAGGGGAGTGCGGCCAAGGAGAAAAGTTGGAAGGAGAAAGCGTTAAGGGGTGCGTGAAAAGAAAGCGGGAAACGCACGAAGCGGAGGAAACCGCGAACAGAAAAATTTGGCGAAAAAAATAAGAAGAGAGAATAAATTACGAAAGGGGGAAATGAAAATATAGATCTGATGAAAAGGGAAAAACAGGGCCTTTTTGGGGGGGGGGGGGCGGATTGGTCCGTATCGGGGTGCGGCCAAAAGTAGCGGATGAGAAAATAAAGAAAAAAGGAGGGAGAAAAGGGGGAATGAAAGGGGACCCAGAAAAAAGAAAAGGAAAGGCCATTTTCTCCACAAGCTGGAGCAGAACGGAAAAAAAAAAAAAAAGACAAAAAGAACCAAGCCCCACGCAGAAAAAGGGGGGAAAACAAGGCAAAACAACCCCAAAACAAAAACACCGACAAAAAAAAAGAAGGTCCCGAAATCGAAAAAAAAAAAAAGTCAAATTGTTCTTGAGGGGGATAAAGACCGAAAAGGAAAAAGGTCTGAAGGATGAGGAAAAAGTGTGATTGTAAAGCAGTACACCAGGAACTCCGGGTGCAACGAAATGCCGACGTGCAGAGGGAAGTGAGAAGGACGGATTCTAAAGAAAAATGAATAGAAGAGTGAAAGAGCACAACACGAGCAGGCCTAAGAACTGAAGCGGGGAGGGGGGCAAGGCGAACGACCGGAAAAGAAAAGAGCGAGAAGTTCGACCACGTGCTAAGGTGGAAATATGAAAAACTGAATAACAAAAAAAAAAAAAAGGAGGGAGGGGAAAGGAAGAATGGCCAGTGTGAATTATAAGGAGAAAAAGTGTTAAACTCCTGCTTTCCGGGACATGGTGGTCGACAAATTTCGAGAAGAATGGGACCGTGGTCGTCTTCAAGGGATAGACTTAACCTGGGAAAAAAGAAGAAAGGGGAAGAGAGGGTCAGAAGACACTCTGGGAAAGGGGGAAAAGGGGGTGGCCTACTGGCCAGAAAAGTTGGGGCCGATTTGGAAATTGTCGTCTTGATCAACCGCTACGCCCACGAGGGAGGTAGAGTCAGAATTGGAGGTGGGGGCAGTTGTGAAAAGGGGTCGAAAATTTCCAGGGAAAGGGTTCGTTGGTGTAACTGGTCTTCTGGTTTGAAAACCGTACCCGAACCAGGAGAAATGGGAATTCATCAACTCGTAGACATTATAGGAATAGAAGATGGTGTTGGAGGGTCTTCAACTGGGGAAAATCCTCTTCTTGAGCAGAAAAGAAAAGGGCAAAAACAAAGAACGAAAGAGGGAAATAGCAACAAAAACTTCAGTCAATCTCCCGGAGGCTATTGGGTTTTGAAAAAGAACTGGGGCAGAACCATTCGAGAAGGGAAAATAGAGAGGTTCCATTGTTGGGTCTGGGGCCACGACTTTCGCTTAAAGGATTGGGGGACGCTTCGTCCCACGTCCAGAAAAAACAGCCTCGCGACTATCTCTCGCTACTCCATCGTTGAAGAGAGGGGAAGGGGGGAAAAAAATTCTCAAAAGAAAAAAGGGTCCAAACCAAACAAAACAAGGAACGAAAAAATCTGTGGAAAAAACTGACACCTCTTAGACTGGGCCAGCCATCACTGAACGTCCCGCCATCGATAAAATGAATAAGGAGGGAGTAAGGGAAAGAAAAAAAAATCGAAGAAAAAGCCATTTACCAGAAAAAAATAGGACTGGTCGGAAAGCGCAAGTGCGTTAAAATGAAAAAGGGCCACGAATCGTGTGTGGGACGGGGGGGGAGAAGTTAAAAAAAAAGCTCAACATGAGGACAATCAAGAAGGGCCAAACGCGAGCCGAGGGAGTAAAAAAGGCAGAGTTTGCCGCTCACCTCCTGAGAAAAAATCCCGAAGGTTAAAAAAAACAAGAAAACGTTTTGCCAAGGAAAGTACAGGAAAGGAAAAAAGGACAAAGGGGGGACCAAGAGTCCTTCAACATCGATAATGTTCCCCAAGAAGAAGGGGGGTCCAAGGGGGTGGACTGGGCAAAAGAAAACGGAAAGAACCGCTCCAGGCTCTGAAAAAAACAGAGGGCCAATGAAAACCTCAAAAAAACAGATCGTCTCACCGGACACGAAAGCAAAAGAAATAAAAAAAAAGGGAAAACGGTGGCGAAGGGGGTCCGGAAAATCGACCGGAGAAAGGGGAGAATCCATCGAAAAAAAAAAATGGGGGTCGGAACTAAAAAAGCAGAAAATGGTGGTAATCGGAAGGGGAAAAGAATGAGCGAAAAAAAATTGCCACGACCAAGTTTGACACTGAAGGTGAAGGGGGGAATAACATTTGGAACATCTGTTCTGAAGGTTAGCCGGGCGCCAGCCGCAAACCCGAAACCATGTCGCGCGCAGATGAGACCAAGGGGGAAGGGATTCGAATTGACGCAGGAAAACAAGGGAGCGCCACCCAACGCGGGGAGAAAAGACACATCTGAAAGGTTATGACCGGTCTCAGAATTTGCTCAAAAGGGCCAAACGAACCCCTAGGCGGCACGTGCAGACTGGGAGAAAGAGGGGAAGGCAGAAAAAAGGGAGCCTATTACGGAAACTCAGGGAAAATCAGCGAGGAAGGATCCAGGTGCCAATAAAAAAAGACCAGCAAACACAAAGGAGGAGGAGAAAGATGTCCATATCACTGTACGAGACAAGTGTGAGGCTGATTTTGACACGAGGGGCCACTTGAAGTTTCCTCCGGGTGTCCCAAGCATGGGGGAACTCCAAACGGTGGAAAAAAAGAAAAACTTCGATTTGGAAGCGAAGGTAGGAAGAAAGAAGCGGAGTGGAGGAGGGAAAAAAAAGAAGATGCGCCCTTAAAACTTAAAAAGACACTATCCAGGGCGGAGGCAAAAATAGGGAAAGGGGGCGCAAAGTCAAAGGTCTCAACTGGTCCATGGGAGAATGGGAGGGCACCCTTAAACTGGCCTCAAATTGGGAACCAAACCAGTCCCTAATAAGCTGTACATGAGCAAGTATCGAAAGGAAGTGCAGGCAGGCAAAAATGGAAACGTGGGGAAATTTGAGAGGGAAAACTGGTGACCCTCGAGGAGCAACCAACAAAGGATTTCTGCTGGCTTCGGTGAACCGCTTTGCTACTAAACCACAGGTCGCCAAAGAGGACGCGCCATCAGAGACCCTTCGCTCAACAACCCAGCGCCCGTGATGGGGGGGGACAAAGGGAATGGGGGAAGAACTGTGACGAACGGTTGAGTGGAGGAGGAAAGAAGGGAAAATAGGGGTCCTTCACATAAAAAAAAGGAACAGGGCCAGGGGGGTCGCCGAACGGGGAACCAACACGGCTGAATGTGGGGGGGGGGGCGAAAAAAGGATTTTATTAGTTAGATGGGCGGGCAATCAATAAGGCAAACAAGAAAGGCCGTTGGGGGGAACCTTGCACATTCCTATTCAGGTTTTCCCAAGACGTGGAGAAAGAGCTGGGGTGGGGCCAGTAGCGGCGGCAAGGGCAGGGGACCGGCCCTCTTCATCGGTCAACGGAAAACCAGGGGGGGGGAGGGGGGGTACGAGGAAAAAAGAGGGGTCAAACATCACCCCGCACCACACTCGCTTCTTCAATCTCAAAAAACGTCACTTGCGCGGGGCAAATTACCAGAAGTAAGACAACGATGGAGGGGAAGGGGACCGTTGCTCCGTATCGGGGTGTCTCACCTGCATTAACAGGGATGGACGATGGAGGAAATGGGCAAGGTACCTATTAACACCAAACCAAAAGTGGGAAAAAGGTTGTTAAAACGAAAAGAAACAAGTCAGCCTGGAATTTTTCTGTGGGAGAACAGGACGGTGTCCGGAAAAAAAATGAGTCAAGGGTCGGGTGAGGGGGGATGTGGAGAGTATCAGGAAATCCAAAAAGGGGAAAAAAGGGTCGTTTTGAAGATCGCACAAAAAAAAAGAAAGAAGGGAAACAACAACGTTGTTGAACACGGTTAATGGACATCCTCCAGGAAAATCTCCCTAAGACAATCCGCAACGAGTGAAATTTGCGTACCGCGTAATCACAGAGGGACAGAAAGGGGGAGACAGGAAAAAGGAGAAAAAAAAAAAATAGAATCGGGAAGAAACGTCATGAAGGAGCTGGGGGGGGGGGGCTATTGGGGGAATTTGTTCAGGGGAGAGGGGGGCATGGGGAATGAATCCAAGCAAGAGAAGCCCTGATAGGCAAAAAGTGAGAGGGAAGTAAACAGAGGACACAGAAGTGACATGTCAAACTGCTTGGAAAAAAAGGGCGGGACGTGAACAAAAAAAACACAAAACAGAGACCCAGAACCCATGGCAAACCTCCACCCGCCACCGAACAAAAAGGAAGGGAAAAACATGGGAAGGGAGAGACGGACAAACCGACAACAAAGTACTACAAAAACAGCCCTCACAAATAAGGGGGCGGTAGGGGATCAAAGACCTAAAAATGTCAAGTCGAAGTGAACAACCAATTTATTGGGGCCACATAAACAACAAAGGCAAGAAAGGGGAAGAAACCGAGCTAAAGGCCGGGCGTGGGGAATATATGTTTGCTCGTGCGTAAGAAGACAAAGGAGATCCCCACAAAAGGGAAAAACGGTCCAAAACAGGCTTAAGGGATTTCCACATGAAACAGCTTCGTCAATAGCGAAAATCCGGGAAAATGGTTTTCCAAACACGGAAAAAAACATACAA
>Ga0179593_1610774_pt1 | contig 22762 bp, 34 predicted proteins | sample CZODoug2_1_08_16_FD_185931 | JGI IMG/M metagenome (GOLD analysis project Ga0179593, IMG submission 185931) | Vadose zone soil fungal communities from Angelo Coast Range Reserve, California, USA - CZODoug2_1_08_16fungal (PacBio error correction) | ecosystem: Environmental > Terrestrial > Soil >...
ATAGGTGGGAGGGGGAGGGTGTGCGCCATCTATCCCCTTTTCGGGCCCTGCCTTTCGTAACTCATAAATTGAACAAGAAATTTACCGGGGTGGTTGGGACTCGACGGAGGGACTTGGGGGGGAATTGGTGGTCATACACACTTCTAACCCAAACCCTATATAGAAGGGTCACGCAATTCCCATTTCGTGGGACGAGGACCCTTGATGTAATAAAAGAAAGTACAAAGGGAAAAAGCCGGCAAGGGAACAGCCGGGGGAAAAATGGGGACAAAAGACATAAAAAAGTCCAGGACAAGAGGTCGGGAAACTGATAATTGACTGGACTGTGCTACAATGGGTGCTCGTTTCTGAACCAAAGGGAAGTTCAAGGAGGGGAAAAAAACTCACAGGTACCGCTAAAAGAAAAAGGGGAAAAAAAGCCAAACAAAGAGGGAAAAGGAGGTTGGAAGGCTGAAAGGGGGAAAACCTAAGGGAAAAATCCGAAAAAAATCTGCGATGAACGACTGGGAAGAGAGTACGAATGCTATATTCCCAAGTTTAAACCGGGTTAGAAGAAAAAAAACCTGTCGGGGGGGGGGAAAAAGTGGTGCCACCCAAAACCCCCGAGTCGAACGAAAAGGGGGCCCCAATGAACCTTAAATAACTGGGGAAAAAAAGTGGACTTGCCATAGCAGAAAGCTTCCAGGGTGCGGGCTTGGCGAAAGGGGGACTTCAGCAGGTAAAAATGTGCAAACTGCAAAGGAAGAGGGGGGGGGAAGAAGACGAAATAAAGGGAGGAGGGTGGAAAAAAGGAGGAAAAAAAAACCGAACACCAACAAGGGATTCCGGCTGGTCCTGCGTTTTGACACGTGCATTGTAGGGTGTGGAGGCAAACCAGTGAAATGTGAAAAAGTAGTCCAGAAAGAGGCCATTCACCCTGATGGGGGCTAACAAAATTGGCTAAACAGTATGGCGTTCCTGCCGTGGAAAGAGAAGTGGAAAGGAGGCCGGGAAAAAAAGGGGTCTAAATCCGAGCCAAAAACGAGGTGGGAATTCAAACTCCTGCAATTTGGCATCACAAAGAAAAAGCCACCGGGGGGGGGGAGACAAACCCGATGGCGCTAAGGGAGACATAAACGCAATGCCCACGAAAATAGGGATTCACACGTAAGGGGTAGAAAGATTCCTAATGGGGGAGCCAGGGGGAACACGGCTTTCAAGCATAATCGCCGTGTTCGACTACATTTTGCCGTGAAGGAATGCCAAAGAATCCGGGGGGCCGTTGGTCGAGGTGGGGGGGAAAAAAAAAAAGGTCAACGGTGGAAAGGAAAAAGAAATCGTGGGACGGACAAACCCCACACCCGCCCGTGTACATTTAGTGTTTGTGTGAAAACTCAGATGAAGGGAGAGAAGTCTTGGAAATACGAAACAGGGAACGGGAGGTCAAACCACCCCTAAAAAAAGCCAGAAAGAGGGGGCAAAACAGAAAAAAAAGGAAACAAAAAAGGTGAAAAACACAGTAACTCTACTCCGAGGCCGAGATTCATCTTAGGGGTAGGTTCGATAAAGGGTCAACGTAGAGAAAGGGTCACAGGCCTTGATTAACTTCAAATGTAATACAGGGGAGGGAATCAAAGAGGGTAACCGGGGCGCAGGGGATGAAAGAGAGGACCTCAGAATTTCTGGAATTACTCACCCTCAGCACCAGGGGGGGGGTTGAGACCACTGTAACGGCCCATTTTTTGTGGGACAACGGGGGGGGATGGACGTCACAAAAAGGAGAAGGTAAAAATTGCAATAAGGGGGACAAAAAAGGGGGGGTCGGGCCCTGAACGTCTAACGCGTAAACCGCATGGGTGTGGATTTTCCGCGCCTGACCCCGTGCAACAAAAGAAAAGGACTGAAATGAATGGGAGTTCCCGGTTCGATTGTGGGAGGGGAACATTATAGAGACATGGAAAACAAAAAAATCAGGAAAAATAAATGCGCGGAGACCAAAAAATGAGGGGGACATTAGCGCCCGCCACAAGAATTTCTAGCTGCGTGGAATTTTCAAAAAAAAATCAACGGGGGGGGTTAAACTCTTCTATGCCAGTACCTTAATACAAAAAAACGAGAAAGTTCAAAAACACACTCTTTGGGAAACGAGTGGGGGGGGGTGCTGATGAGTCGTCCGGGGATGACCAATCCCTACCAAACGGTTATCTCCGTACTGTGCTCCAGCCTGGAGAAGATAGAAAATCAGGGTGGGGGGGGAAAGACAGATTCACAAAGATCCAGGGAACAAAAAAGACCCAGCAGTGGGAAAACCATTGGCTGAAGGTGACAGGCCAAGCATCTGGGTGTCTACAATCGGCTTTCAACCATCAACCCGGAACGGGCGAAGAAAGGGACGTGACACGCCGGAAGACCAAGGGGGGTGGGGGGGGGGAAGGAGGGCACAACGAAGGTGCATTAGGGCTCTGAGTAAAAAGAAAGTTGCACCAAGTAGCCCCTGAAAATCTGGGGTAGGTGGAGTAAAACCACAAAAAAACAAAAAAGATGAAGGGCCACTACCCAAAGTGGGAAGTGACTCGGACGACACGACCTTCAGAACGGAGACAGACCGGGTCAGGAAAGAAAAGGGGGGAGAAACACGAAAAAAACAAAATCAAGAACAAGGGGGAACAAAAAATTGACCTCTTATTAACCATGGAACAGCAGACCTACCATGAAAAGACAATCCGAAAGGGAAGACCTTTTATAGTCAAAACACAACCGTAACATTGGGGGACACCCAAGGCTGCGAATACAGGTGCCAAAAATAGGAAAGCAGGGACAGGGGGGACTTGAAAATTGGTAAGGGGAGAAGAGAAACAACACAACGATGAGAGGATGAGGGGAAAGAGATCACGTCCCCACACAATCTGGTCAACGTTTGCGAGGACTAGGGGGGGGGTGGCAAAAAATACAGTGGCTTTCAGGGGGAAGGGGGGGGGGACTGAGGGAAAAAAAAAGGGGGAAAAGGGTGTTGTGTGTTGTGAATCTCACGGAGGGAGGGCCTAGCTCCCAACGTATGCAGGCGTGCCCTGCCGAAAGGGGTTTCATTGGTTCACACTAACCAAAAAGGGGTCCACAATAAGGGAAGGGGAGGGAGGGGAAAAAAAAGGGGCCGCGCAAACAGCGCGCAAGGTGAGAACTAAGAGATGGGGGGGTCGTTTCTGCTCTGGAAGAAAAAGCAAACCCGGTGGGCTGTGAGATGGGGGGGGGGGGGAAAAACAAAACCATACCGTTCACCCGTTCAGGAGGGAACCCGAAATTTCTTGAGCAATCACCTCTAATCAGGTAGTCCGGGGGGGGTTGTGTGAAGGGGGGGGAAGAAAAAGGAAAAACGCTCAGGTCGGTGGTGCGCGGTCAAGGGGGGAGGGAAAGTGTGTTGGTCGAACGAATTGGGTCAATTAACGGCACGAAATGCCCGAAAAAATAAATTGGAAACCGCCGGGTCAAGATAATTGGCCAGCTTTAAGGGACATGGGAAATGGAAAAAATGGGGGCCAAAAAGCCCCCACGGGGCGAGATAAGCCAAAACTGGAGAGCAACCTTTGTATTTGGAAAGAAAGTTTTGTATGGAGTGTGGAGGGACAATGGAACGAACGGAAATCAAAAAAACAGAGAGAAATGTTGCAACGGGGGCCCTCGTTGGCCAAAATAAAGGTACTGGCAGAGAATACTTTTTATACAACAGTCAGTATACCATGGCAAAACGAAAACCGGAAACAGGGAGGGGGGGGGTGGTGGGGGGGGGTGGGGGGGGGGGAAGGGGGGGGGCGGGGGGGGGGGTTGTTGGGCCGGAATGCGGGTCAATAAGGTTGAGTGAAAGAATTACTACTCAGGAACAACTGGCACGGAATCTAAGAGGGGAAGACAACCGAGAAATGAGAAACAAAGCCCTGCTGAATCAGGGAATGGGAAACTGGTTAAACGTGGCACCACGGTTGCAGAGCCGGCCCGGGCATCCACAAACTTGAGGGAGGAAGGACGGGAAAAAAACCGGGATCCCTATACACTTTGTTATTCTAATGTCTCCATCCCCAAACCGGCAAAAATGCACGGGAAAGGAGGTGCAAAAAAGCAAGAGGGGGGGAAGTAATACATCCCGAAATCTGCCAGCAAGAGATCCGAAATCACTAAAATGAAGGAAAAAAGGGCTGTACACCAAAGTTAATCAGCCTTACGTGAAGCTGAACAGGTGGAAAAAAAAAAAGAAGCCATACCCGTCAAGATCTCAACTCAGAAAAAAAAAAAATGAAAAAACGCATCAATTCCCGAGTCAAGCTCATCAACGGGGTGGGCTTGGCGCGCAGAGGGGAAGAAGAAAGTACAGGAGGGGTGGGGTTATCAAGGGGTTGCACGGGGACACCTCGAAACACATCGTTCCACCCCCAATTGGGCAGGAAGGTGGCCAAACAGAGCTCAAAAGCACGGTGGTTGTCTGTCAAAGGGTAACTACAAAAAAAGTATTGAAGACAGGGGGGGGGGGGAAACAATTGAAGAGACGACAGCAACCGCCAGGGACAAAAAATTATTTTAATTACATCAACCCCTCCACGCAGGGAGGGGACACACACAGGGACCAGAAAGAGTCTCGGCTACAAGGAAAACTGGGAAGAAGTGCTTTCCAAAAGGCGTTTAAACTACGGAGCGGAACGCAGGGAGGGGGGGGGAAACGAGCCCAGGGGGGGGAGGGGGGATTCCACATGATTCGAAATTCCAGGTCCAGGTTTTAAACTCCCAGTTGAGGGGAAATACAACAAGGAGGGGGGAAAGAAGGGAAGCAGGGTCCGCGCTTACCGATTAGCTTTTCATGGCACGGGTTTTCAAACGGGAAGGACTTAGCCTGGTAAGCCCAGACTGGCGAAAAGAAAGACAAAGGGGTGCCAAAAAGCGCAGGAAAAGAATGAAAAAAAGGACGTTTTTGAAACGGCACGGGTCCTAATATTCAAAGAAGGGGGGCCGTGTCAGGTCTTACTCTTTCCCACGAGACTAAGGAATTAAATGGGCGCACAAAAGGGGAAAAAAAAAAGAAGGGGAAAAGTAAAAAAAAAAACTCCAACTCCAGAAAGTGGGGCCTAAAAAGGCCAAAAAAAAAAAAAGATTTAAAAAATGAGCGAAGGAGAAATAAATGGGCGGGGAAAATCAGGCTGTGGGTTTGGCACACACCGGTTATTTCAATCCATTGCTAACGGTTGACGCCATATGAAATGGAAATCTTGAACAAGGGAAAAAGATCCGGCGTGCGAGAAGATTAGCCTTGCGTGAGGAAGCTCACATCAAAGAGAGACCAAATCCCCCGTCTTGGAAGGGCACGAAAAACGGGGAAAAGGATGAGATTGGGGGGGTCAGTTCTCTCCGGAAAAAAACAGAAACAGTTGTTCATGCAAAACGATAAACCAAGGGTTTAAAAGGATGAAAAAGGTAAAATGAAAGGGGGGGAAAGCTCGTATGCGGGGACAATGGGTGGGCGGCGAACCGGACCGCTTCCTGAAAAACCATCCGATGAAGGGGAATTTGCACCTCGTTGCGGGGGGTCTGGGGGGAAGGGGGGAAGACAAAATAGTGGGCTTCCAAAAACAGTAAAAAAAAGGCAACAATAACTATTAAACGGACAAAGGTCAGAGGTGGGGGGTGTCTCACTTAATCGGTCCATGGGCGATGGGCCGGGAAGCCAAGTTGAAGGTGGCGGGGGGGGAAATTGGGCGGAAACAGCTTTCAGGACTCCTTTCGATTTGCATTATTGTTCACTGAAATCGCACTTTTTCAGTGGGGGGGGTGTAAGGGCGGGGGAAGGAGAACAGGGGGGGGGAGGTCCATGGAATTCCTTCTATCATTAACACAAAAGGGGAGATTTGAAATCAGAGATTTCACGGCAGCTCAAAAAAGTTCTGGAACAAGTACGTACCGCGAGGAAACATTACACAGGCTGGAAGGGGAAGGGGAAACCGTACTTAACTGCGCAAATCATGAAGGTAGTACACACCAAACGGGACGGCTTACTGCCCTGCGGACCGATACATTGTCGACAAGTGGGACCCTGGGTTGGAAAACCCAAAAAAAATCGTGGAGGAGACAACGGGGGGGGAAAGGAAAACGGTAACCACGGGCAACACGCGTGAGAATAGGCCGAATGTCGTCGGCGTCCATCGTGCTGAGTACCTTAGGTTAGAAATAAAACTGAAAGTAATCCGGCTCAAACATAAGCGACGAAAAAAGGGGAAAGCGACGATGTGCGTTCAAAGTAAAGATAAAGGGAGTCGATAAAGAAAGGGGGGGGGGTTAGAGTTGCTGCAAGCCAACGGCGAGTGTTTTTTGGAAGGATTAATGACACAAAGGAGCACGGTAACGGCTAAGGCGTACCGATTGCCCGGAAGAAGGGAAGAGTGTGTAAATAAAGCGGAAATGGGTAATCAGAATCAAAGTAGAAGGGAAGGAAGGAAAGAAATTGTCGAGCTATCAAAACTATAACGTTGCGTACGGAAGTTCAATAGCGGGGGGGGGGTTGGAAAAAGGGAAAATCCAACCCACCCCCTAAGCCAGACTGTTTTTCGACCCAGGGAAAAAAATTTAATTATGGGCTGGGGGAGATAGAAGGCAGGGGTGGTGGGGGACGAAAGGGCACACAAACACAAAACTTGGGTCAATGGAGAAGCGGAGCCCAAATAGGGAGGAGAAAGAAAGAAAAATTTATCGGTGGAAGGCCCAGAAAACCGGAAAAAACGCCAACGCGGTTAGGTCATGTCACCCGAGGGGGGAGAAGGCGGTCCGTGGGGGTACGAAAAAGTGATGGTGTTGAGGGAACCAGTCCTAGTCCGGACCGCAAATTGAAAAATAGGGAAAACACCGTGGCCAAAAGCCTAGGACTTTACCGAGCGCATGACCGAGAAAAGAATTGTCCGCCCCGGGGGGGAGGGAAAAGAAGGGGAGCCAAAAAACGAGGGTTTGGGGGCAAACTCCCTGACCATAAACATCCCCAACCTAATGCGAAAGGAAAGCGCGGGCCTACACAAAAAGAGGGAAAGAAGGGGAGTAGGGGGCAGGTCCTAGATGGAGAGGACGCCCAATTCCGCGCTACAATTGTGCACCGGAAGGGAAATGACCCCCCCCCCCCAAAGGAACGAAGGAATTGTCCCTGACATGGCAAAAGTAAGTCGGTGGGGACAGTGAACGAACAAGGGGGGAAAAGGAAGGAAAAAGAGGTGGTTTGGGGGAACTCCCTGCCATGGAGACGATGTTGGACGAAAAACGGGAGGTACACTGTTGGCTAACCAGCGAAAAAAACGACCAGGTATTCACGCTCACGGACGCACCCGAAAAAAACAAGGGGGACTCATTGCCTACCAGAGAGGTTGAGAGGGGAAACGAGGGGGTGGCAACGGATAAGAGGCCTCCTGCGTGCACAGTCCGAGGATTACCCGGAAAAAAAAACGGGTCCCTCACTCAGAATTTTCGAATGCGAGGGAGAGATTGAACGACGATACCACTGCGACGAAAACCGAGGCCAACCGCGGAAGAAAAGGGGGAGTTGGGGTCAACCGCTTGGGACGAGTGCCAATTTCCGCAGGGCAAAGTGTGCTAGGAACGGACACGTCTGCCCCGTAAAAAGGAACGCATTTTGTTGGCCGGGATGCGACCGGGGACCACCACACAGGGACAAAGAACACAAAAAAAACAAAAAAGGAACGAATCAAAAACAGGGTAAAATTTCGAGTGCAAGAAAGTCATGGGGGGTGTCATTGATCAATGGACTGCAAACCCTCCTAGAGCGTAAGGAAGGGGAAAAAGGGATAAATCTGCGAAAGGGAAAAATAAGGGGGGAAAGATAAAAGAAGGGGGGTGGGACAGACGCATCCCAGGTAGGCCCAAACGACCAGGCAGACCACACTACTTTGCATATGGGACCACTGAAATCGTCAGTGAATCCCAAAAGGGTTGGCGAGACCCACAACTAAAAGAAAAGGCGGATAAGCTAACACATGCGAAGAAAGAGGTACACAGCGTGTTTCGCCGCGCAAAAAAATGTGCCCCTACATGGAAAACCAGAAAAAGGCGCAACACAAACGCCCAGTGCATCAAATGAGGAACTGGGGACGGACATCCAATCGGGTGAAAAGGAGACGGTACAGGTCAGCGAAAGGGAAGCAGGGAAAAAAAAGGTCGAGGGCGAGTTCCGACCGCCACGCGTGGTTCATAGTCAACACCACACAACGAATGAGAACACTAAGGTCTCAAGGGGAGTATAAACAAACGAAATTGGAATTTTGGACGGGCCCACCCGAGCACGCACTGAGCTAAGGGAGGAAAGGAAAAAGAAAAAAAGGAAAAAAGGGAACGACGTCCTCAGCGAACATTTACATGAGAAGTCGCAATTGAAAGGAAAGCAGGGTTAAAAAGAAAAAAGCGACAGAAACCCCAGGAAGAAAAAGGGGGACAGCAGGCCAAAAAAAGGGAAAGGAAGGAGAAGGGGAAGGAAAAGGCTATGGCCAGACATGAGAAAACCACACCCTTTAAACATGAAACCAGGACAAAAGCAGGTAGTGACTAGAAGCCAGCACAAGTGAGAAACCTATGTGGTGGACGGGGATCGGAGCAGGCGTGCAATACAATACAGGCGATGTGGACAGAAAATAGAAAGCGTCCACCAAGATGATCAAGGGGGGGGTTCTCACCTCTCTAGTGGCAAATAACCCAAAACTTCGCCAGCAAGGGGGGGGGGACAAAGAAAGGGGGGGGGGGGGGTGGGTTTAAGCGCAAAGGAAGTCGTTCTTCAGGAGTCCTAATGGCAAGGGTTTAAAAAACACTACCAACAGCGTAAGGGGGAAGGGGGGGGCGGGCTTAGAAGGAGGGGGGTCGAACGCAATCGACGGGGCGGGCCATCCCGCTTGTGTTCGTTTCTAACGGGAAGACGTGCTCATTGGGAAAACAGGGGGATAAAAAAGGGGGGGAGAAAGGCAGGTAGCATGCATCTATACGGGGGGACAGGACCAGGCCTAATGTTACGAAAAGAAGACTCAATCACTCAGTCGAAGAGGGGTCTCTTGTTAAAGAAAGAGCTGAGGCCATAGGGATCCAAGTACTGTCGGTTCGAGTCTGTTGTTGCGAAACGCGGAGGTTGTGGGTTGAACATGGAAAACAGGAAAGGGATTGAAAACTAACCCGGGTGACGAGTCAGGAGAGCTGGAAAAGGACTTGAGGCTGGGCGGATTCGGAACTGTATTCCCACCTCCCCGGGGGGGGAGAAGATATGGAAGGGAATGGACCCAACCACAGTAGAAAGGGGGGGGGTAAAAAAAAAAGTGGAAATGGACGACTGAATCCAAAAACACTCTAAATAGGTGCAACTTAAGATTGTGGGGGGTGGCAAATGGAACGGCCCGGAGCTGCAGGAAACCCGAAAAATGGAGGAGCTGAAGGGGGACGAACACAAATCTCCGGACTATTTTCTCACTAGGATTTATCAATAGCCCGTGCAAACTGCGGAGGGAGAGAGGAGAAAGAAAAAGGGACGTCCGACCACTTGCATGGTCGCAACTAAACTCGAAAATGGAAACAAGAATCGGGGAAGACATTGTTGCTTCGGTGTAACGGGGGACGGCGAGACGCCAACAACGGAACCACAGGGGGGGGAAGTTGGGGTCGGGAGGAGGGCGTGGAAAAACCGAAGCCTGGCAACAGCCAGTAATGGGGCGAAAGTCGCCAAACTGGCAAAACAAAGGCCCCCAAGTGAAGAAGGGCACGAAACGACAACGGCCTTTGGAAAATACCTCAAGAAATCTGCCGCCGCGCGCAGCCATAAAGTCGAGAGAAAATCGGAAATAAGACGGCTTGCCAGACATAATAATATCCTAACATCGGGAAGGGGGATGGGGGAGAATACTGGGCCGGGAGAAAAAGAGGGAACTCAAGTGCAAAGCCTAAAATGACTCTACCACCTGAGCTCAGACTGGGTTTCCGCGTAGAGATAGAAACATGGGAGTCGGGGGGAGGCCAAAAGGGGGGGGAGAAAGAGGCCGGTTGGGTAAACGGTGGGGGGGACCAAACGGGGGGACAACACTTGGTGCCGCAATCTGCTGACACTGCGATCAATGGACAAAAAGGAAAGTTAACACCAACAACTGGGACTGCAACAAAAAAAACAGCTTCCAGGAAGTGGTTTAGGGAGAGGTTACTGCCAAACGACTGCTGACAAAGGCTTGACGGAAGAGGAAAAGCAAAAAAAAAAGGAGGGAAGGGAAAACAAGAAATAACTTAACAGTTGAGGGGGCGTTCGCGACGACAGCCAATCAAATCTGGAATCAGGCAGTACTATTAACTGGATCAGAGGGTGCGACAAAAAAGGAAAAAGACTCCTGGAGAGCCAGGTGGAAGGAACAATGGGGGGGGTAGTGATGCCATGCCAGTAGTGTGTTTCGAGTCCCAACCGACGGGCGGGGGCTCCGTTAGGGAAAACCAGGGGAGGGAGGGCACATCCCGTCCAATACGCGCTAAAAAAAAAAGGAAAGAGCTTCATGGCCCGGGTGGCCGACAAAGAAAAATTTGAAGACGGCGTAAAACAAAGCGCAAATGAACTGTTTTACGCCAAAAACCCAGGGAAACTGATGCAACGGGGCCCTAAGCAAAACAAGATGATCACGGGGGCGTCGGAGGGGGGGGGAAAGAGAAAGGAAAATCATAAGGCGTGACTTACCTTTCTTTTCTCCGAGAAGCTAAATTTTGCCATCAAAGTGGACCAGAAAAAAAGAGGGGGGAGCGTTGGACACAAGACAGAAAATATGTCCCTTCCAAACAGCCTCCAAAGCCCGGGAGTCATCAAATTTAAAGAGAAAATTAACCAGCTGTATGGACGGAAAAAAAAAAAAAAAAAGCGTTAAACAGGCCGGGTCAAGGACAATGAGACGCTTCCGGAGGGGGGGACTTTTTGGAAAAAAAAAAATTTAACCAGTGGGAGGGAAGGTCTACGAATATAACGTAAAAGTAAGTAAGAACCGCCAATCCGAATAGCACGAAGTACCGTGAACTCGTGAAAAGATTTGTTGGAAGGGGTGGGAAAGTGATTAATCAACCCCATCATCTAGAACAGAGGGGGGTCCTACTTCTTTTGGTGGGGGTCTCTTGAGCGGGTAACGGGATGGGGGGGGAAACCAGACTCCCGCCAAAAAAAGAAAAAGGGGGGGGGGCTGCAACAGAATCAACAAGGGGTTAGAAATGAAAGGGGCACAGTAAAATTATATAAAACAGAGTGGTGACTTTCGTAAAGAAAATGTCGGTCAGGCGGGGGGAAAAGGGGAGGAAAAAGAAGTTCAGTGGGTTTCCACATACATGGTATTGCCGTGAAAATTGTTCTTTTCGGAAAACACCGACTCGTGGAGGGGGGGGGAGCCACCAGGGAAAGGAAAAGGGAAACCGCAGGACGAAGGCAACAAACCAAGGGGCAATGCTTGGGTTATTAAAGTTTGAACTTGCGAGGCAAGTGAATGGATTGGGGGGGGAGTGGGAAACAAAAAAATTCGTAGTCTTCGGACCGTCCGTGGGTGGAATTCTAGAGTCACGGGAAAAAAAACCGGGGGGAGAGAGGTCCAGGACATCAAAAAAAAACAAAACAAAAACAACAACAAAAAACGGAGAGGAGGAGGAAAAGTAAATATGTTCCCTGAAAGCACCCAGGGAGGACTTTCAAGGAAAGGGGACTCCACAAACAAATGTAATGAAAACGGAAAAGGGGGCAAAAAAGGAAGAAGGGGGAAAATAGGCAAACTTCAAGGGAAGACCCGTCGTAACGATAATGTTCCGGGAGAGGGGAAAAAAAAACTGGCGGTGCTCACCCCGCTGGTTTGGCGGTTTTAAAAGGGTCGGCGGGAACACAAAGCCCCAGGGGAAAAAGAAAAGGGAGGGAAGTACCGAGGGAAAAAAAAATTGAAGGAAAAAGCGGCCAACGGCGGACCAAATTGGTCCAAAGCAAAGATATTCAATCGTTCCGTAGGTATAAGAAGAGGGGGGGAAAAAAAAATCATGCTAACCAATTGGTGTTATCGTTGAGGGAAGGGACCAAGTAGAGGTTGGGGTAAAGGGGGGGGGAAGAAAAAGAAAAACTACTACCTAAGGAAGTACCACGAAGAAGGGACCTCTGTGGGCTGGACTGGGGAGTGGAGTAATCATAACGCCAAAACAGGCCTAATGACTAGTGAACGATCTATGCCAAACGGATGCAAAAGCGTGGGGGAAGGGAGGAGGAAAGGGGGAAGGGGGTTGTGTGACCAACCCACCCCGACAAGCGCCGGTAGAAACCACGGTTTTTAAAAAAAAGAGGGGGGCCTGCATATGAGCCAAACCGGAAGCCCTGCCGATGGGGAGAGGGGGGGGGGAGACGTCTCTCCAGTGGGGGTCAATGGCGTCGCAAGGAGGGGGAACCCTAAAAGATTGAGAAATATAAACGCCCTTAGAAGGGATAAATAACGCCAGCCAAAACGGGGTTAATTCTGCTGTAAGGGAGGGAGGGGGGGGGGGCATGATGGGGATTTTTCAACGAAACAATTCGCGCCTACGCCGTTGAAGGGTTTGAAACACCTGGGCCAAAAATTATGATGACCGGGACCGGAAAAACGGCCCGGGGGAAATAAGCCGGGTTGGAGGGAAGGAAAAGAAAAGGGGGACCAAGACGAGGGGGAACAGGACGAACCTCCGAATCCGCCACAAAAAAAAAAATCTGAGGAAACTGAAATAAAACGGGGGCGGGACCTCAACCCTGAAAGAAACGGAAAAAGACACGTAAGGGGCTAAGCACCGATCACTTAGAGGGCCGCCTGGGAAACGACAGAAAAATTTCCTGTAACCAAACGGAGAAACTGGGGAAAACCACACGAAGGTCCACATTGCTCATAAGTCCAACATGACGTAAAGAACAACAACCCGTGAAACATGATCGTGTAAACTAAGTGCAAGTTAGGGAAAAGAAAGGGACCGTTGGCTAAAAAAAGGACGAAGCCCCGAAAAACGGGGATGAAAAAACGCACGGGCCGGCGCCCAAGCGTGCCAACCGAAAACATGAGGGAGGGCGCGACGCAGAACCGAGAGCAACATCTTGGGGGAAGTTGGTTCAGACGGAAAAATAATAAGAAACGGACAAGGGGGACGGGGAAAAAAATGGCTCACTGGAGCCGGGCGTGGAAGACAGATTTTAGCTAAGTAGAATGCGGGGGAGGCGATTCGTGAAAGCAAACCGGAAAGTGGGCACTCCACACCTTTTCGCAAAAATTTGGGGGGGGGGGGGGAACAGAGACCTTTCACCATCCCACAAGTAAAACACTTGCTAGATCAGCACTCGGCCCGAAATGGCAAGCGGGTGTGGATTGCGCCAGCGATACAAGGGAAGGAACAAAGAAAAGGACGAGCCACGGGGGGCGGCGACAGGTGGTAAAAGGAAGCAGGTCATACGAAGAACTCTGCAGGCGCAATTGAAATGCCCGCCATAACCTGGGTGAAGGATAGGTTAGTCCATAATAAGACTGTGTAGGAGGAGTTGAGCGTTACCAAAAAAACAAGTAAACTAGGGAGAGGGGGGGGGGGGATAGTAGTCGTCCAGTAACTCCCTGCACAACCGGTGGCAAACAGAGAAGGAGGTCGCATCTCCAGCCGGCCTCACAAAAAGGAATACAGGAGATGGGTGACCAATATAATCAAAAGCACAGACAGGGACGGAAGCGAAGAGGCCACATATCATGAATGAGGGCGAACCAAGATCGGTAGTCGGGTACGGGACAAATCCAGACACCACTTCAAAAAAATCAAGGACAGCATCTGACGAAAAAAAGACCGCAGTCAAAAAGATGATGGTGCATCGGACGAACTGAAAGTAGGAAGAGTGAGGTGGCACAAGATTTTTGGGGAACGGCTGCCAGTAGCACAAAATCCATAACCAACGGCAGGGTGTCCAAAAAAGAACCCCCTGCCCCAAGTGAAGGAAAGGACGTGAGGGGAAAGGGTAGAAAAAGGCAAAAAAAAGCCGTAATTTACGAACAAAAGCGACGAAAGAACTCCACCCAACGTCACATTTGCACCCAGATGGGAAACCATGAAAAAAAAAGGAGACCTAACTGCAGACAAGCTATGTCCAATACTTCCCACTGGATTCACAAAAAACAAAAGGGGGAAAAATTAAAATGCTGCAAAAAAAGGACAAGGGGAGGGGGGGGGCAAGAAACGGCGTTGATTTGAAGAGGTGGACATTGTCTCTCAAAAAAAAAAAAAAGGAGGTGAGGAAAGAGAACGACAAAACCATAGACCCCAAAGACTCTTTCAATCAGTGGGGGAGGCTTTGCCATAGGGCAAGAAAAGGGGGACTTTAAAAAAAAGGGGTTGCAGCTGTTAACGTGACACCCGGGGTCTTGTAGTGATATCCATGAAGGATGCTAATATCGTCTTGTGAGAGCAGGTCCGTGGGGCTGACAACGAAGGGAAGGGATTAAGGGCGTGGGCACTAAGGAGCGTGCGACAACCTGGGTTTGGGGTCGGGAATGGGAAAATTGCTGCGCTGACAGTAGTTGTCGCGGCTTAGGACAGAACGCCTTGTTTGGGGGGATGGGGAAAGGCAAACCTGACAAACGTTTATCAAGGGAAGTGTAACGGGCGGGGGAAATGGGCACGTGTTTACGAGAAAAACTGCCAAAAGGGGCAGTTTTTAGAAAGAACCACGGCCTCGAGGAAAGGTCGGAAGGGGGGGCGGGGAGTAAAGAAGTGGCACAATGGGTCGAAACGAAGCGAGTCCCGCCGCAGGAGGTCCACTAGCCGAAAGGAGGTCAAACGGAGATGGGGGGATGGGGGTGGGAAGGGGGTAATCGTTGCATCAAAGGCAGGGGGCGAACAGGGAGTCAATCAGCTGGGAGAGCAGGCCCAAGAATTAACCAATCTAAAAAGAAAGGGTAGAAAGTGATGGGTAGGCCAAAAAGAAGAGAAGACAAGCAAGAAAGATGTTGCACACTAATCACGTTTTTGGCAGTAAGGAAGGAAGAGGGTGTGGAGTAAGGGGGCGGGAGCGGGACTAAATTGCAACCGGAAGGTCTCATGGAGCGGACGGTAAAAAGGGACAACTATTGGGGAGGTAGGAGGAACCCTGTACAAAGGCTGCTAAACCTTCAACATGAGGGGGGGGGTCAGTCCCGCTTACCTGGGTTCCGGAGACAAGTGGGTGGACTGTCCGGCCGGGTAAACGACAAAACAAAAATCCCAGGCTTTCAAGGTGTTCCGTGGTCGCCAGGAACGAGAAGAGACTGAATGCCAGTAGGGTGTGATAAAACTGAGTTCACAAAAACACACTAAAGAGGAGGCGGGCACAGTGGTTCAACGTCTGAAAAACAGAAAAGGTGTGCACGGGGCGACACCCCACACGTGCCATTCGGGGTTAAGAACTCACGAAAAAAGAGGGCCGCACAAAAAGGTATCGCAAAAATCAAGAGGCGCCGTCGAAACGAGAAGACAAAGGACGCCGCTTGGCGAAGACAATCTGGAAAAGAGAACACGCTGAATGCTGGCACCGTGCATGAGACCTAACTACGACGAAATGGACATTCGGGGGGTGACCAAGGCGGTCGAGCAGGAAAAAAGAGGGAGCACTGGGGCTGCCGCGATTGTGTGTAGTAACCGACTCGGCTTTGGGGGGGGGGTGACCGTGGTAAGCTACTAGCAACTTCGCGGACAATCTTACACAACTCAAAATGTGTGAGGGGGGAACACCAAAACCTTTAAATGAATGCTAAAACCAAAACTACACGTGGGGGGACGAACGACTTGAAGAAACACTCAAGGGACAACGCACGTGAACTAGGTCCAAACAAAGCACACACTGCGGAAGGAGTAATTGGTTAAAAACCGTCAAAAGGGTTCAGCCAAAACGCATGCATAAGGGGGAAAAAAAACCTGACAGTTCTTTGGCGGGGGTCCGGTTACAAATGCCAAGCGGCACAACAACAGGTGTGAGATGGGGGTAACCCTTGGTGTACATGGTGAAGCCAATCTAGGGGGGCACAAAAAATAACACAAAATCGGCCGCTTCAGATGCTCGGAAGCGAAGTTGTCAGAAACACAACGAGCCAAACCAGGCACCGACACAAGAAATTGGCGTCAATGTGCAGCCACGTCAAACGGAACAAGTAGCTGTCAATTCAGGAAAACCGGTGGGGGGGACACGTAGTGTCTGTGGGAAAAACAACTTGGGCCTGGGACAGCGAAAAGGGAGGAAAGAAGTCAAAAAAAAGGAAGTCCTTGCCAAAATCCGCAGAAGCAGAATGACCTCGGGAGTGGTTTGAACGGTCCCTATAAATAAGGGGAGGGGGAGCACACAGGGGAAGAGACTTTACGGTTTAAGAACAGAACAATTGACTAAGCCCGGGGTAACCAAAGGGGTCCCTCCCCCAAAAAAAAGGCAAATTCACCCACTACCGCCATAGGAAAAAAGGGGTACTCCGAAAGGGAAAGACAAACCACGCGCTTAGGCTCCGGGGGGGTGGTAGCGCATAAAAAAAAACGCAATCTCTAAAGGATGTGATGAACAGAGGGGTAAACGCCTTGGGCGTGGGGGACTGCATCCGGAAGGAAAAAAGTCCCCAGGTAATGGTCGTGAAATCGGATCTAGCCACCTCAAAACTTGGAATATGATTACGTCACCCCGAACAATCCCAAGTGGGACACCGTCTTCAGAAAAAAAAAGGTGGTTACGGGCCAGGTAGGAACGGTAACGGTATGTCAGTTCAGATCCGTCTGACAGAAATCACACGGGTGGGGCCACAGGGGGAAAAAAAAAAAACTCAAAAAAAAGGGGGTAGAAGGAAGGTCCGGACTAAATGGAATAACGAAGCGATGTGAAGCTTTCGTAGCACATGGAAAATTTTCAGCGCGTGAGCCGGGTGCAGCTGGCCCCAGAAGGACAAGGGGTTATGGTACAAACCAATCAGGTTAAGTGACGGGGGAGAAGAGGCACTTTGTTCGACTCTATAATTACGGCGCCGGAAAAGGGGGTAAAGGAAAAAAAGCAAGGAGGAAGGAGGGGCAACAGTCAACATTGGTGGAGACACAGGGGGGAACGGTTTCCTATCGGTAACTGGGACGGGCATCAATCAAGGAGGGTGACTAGGGCTGGGGCGTTGGGGAAGAGGGTTAACGGGGAAAATGTTGTGGAATGCTGGGACTGGGGAATGAACAGGCAAAAAACATGGGGGGCGCCTCCTGGAGGAAACAAGCTCCCGCATGCAAAAAAAACAGGGGGGGTCAGGAGGAAAGAAGGAGGAAGAAAGGGTGATGAAAAGACGAAAAAAACGGGCCCTTGCGTCATGGGCACCCCGCACCGCGAATTCAAAAACCAAAAAGGACGGAACGGAACTTAACGAAAGGCGGGCCCCGTAGACACACCAAATGGGGTGAAGGAGTCGTAAAGAGGAGACCAGGTGAAAAAACCGGGGGGGAAATCAGCGCTTGGGGTGCTTTGTTCAGACTGAAGTCGCCCAAGGAAAGAAGAAGGAGAAAAAAAAAGCCCATTAAAGTCAGACGAGCTGAGGGAAATAAAAACTGAATGGCGTAAAAGGGAACACGCCAGGAAAGTGTGAAAAACAAATATATCAATAGTGGATTACTAGATGGGGGTCTCAGGAACCTGCAAAGTTACTAAATTGGGTGAAGGGGGGAACACAACTGTGAGTAGTTTGAGTTAGAAAATGGAAAAAGAAACTCCCAGCTAAGGAGACCCAAAAGGGGGGTCTACGGTGGGGGAGGTAGAAACAACCAACAAAAGGGCGTCGAGGCAACGAATCAGTATGGAGGAAGGCCTATGAATGCGTTTAGGGTACAAAGTTCGAAGAAAACGGGGTGGGAATTTGCCCACGAGCCAGAAAAAAGCCATCCATTGCGGGTAAAGTATGAAAACCCACCTGGGGCAATAGTGGCAATGTAGAGGCCGGCCTGCACGTCGGGGGCTTCTGGAACGGAACGTCAGGTGGTCAAGGTAACGGCGCAAGTCGTATCCCTTTCAATAGGAGAAAGAAGACAACCTTTACTTTCGGCCCTAGAACACGCCACGACGGTCAATGACCGGGCATGGGGGTGGCCTGACCGCGTTGGGCAAGGTGAACGTGCGTCCGGCAAACCCACTCGTGTCGCGATCCAAGGACAAAGGTCTGTTCCTGAATCGAAAACGGGGGCCCATGAACTAAGCGTTTAAAACAAAGAAGGCGGCGTGAAAAACCGAGGGAAAGGGGCCGCCCCCGGGGGCGTCGACTCAGGGAGCACAAACCCAAGAGTGTTCTGAAAGTGCGAAATTCCCGTGCGCAAGTGGAAAACAACAACAAAGAAGGGGCGGATCCCCACAGGGGAACGCCCGAGGGGTAAAGCACGAAAAGAAACGATGACCAGCGTAGGGAGCCCCGAATGATATTGGACTGACAGGCAGTCGAAGGAAAAATGTCTCAATGGCCCCCGCGCTTGAAACTTTCAAAGAAGAATGGGTCCCTTAAGGGAAGAGGGGGAAAAAAACGATGAGCATGAGCGTGCGATGAACTCCTGCCGGGAGGGGGGAAGCAATTGTCACGGACGGACGTGGGGCGGTAGACACCGTGCTAACACCTCACTAGGCTTTTCCAGACCACCAGCCGTAACGTACATTGCCCTCAAACCGACGCTGCGAACCGATAAAAGCTCATACGTGAAAGTTGGTTCAGGAAATCCTAAAAAACTTGCAGTCCAACGTCCGGCTGTGAGATAACTTACGTGAAGGACGACGGTCTTTGTTCGATCAGAACTGGCGGGGCAGGATCGTTAGGGGGGGGTAAGTGCGCAAACCAAAAAAAAAAACGTGTAAGGGACGCAAACCTCTGCGTCAAAGAATTTGAAAAACCACGTGTTGATCAGCACGAATCGCCAAAACTGGGCGAAGAGTGACACGCTGGAGTCACGATAGGGCGGAAGCAGTTGGGATTGCACGACGCGAATCCCCCTATGCCAAAAATAACAGAGACACAGCCAGGGCCTGTTCATGAACAGTCGGTGGGGGGGGGGGATACTAAGCAGGCATGTTGCGTGGGGGTCCAGACCTTGACATGAAGGGAAGATAAAAAACAGCCACAAGGGGCGACATAGGAAGAAGTCCCAAGAATAAGAACTGTTGGTATACAATCTTCTGAGTGAGGGGGGCCGTACTCACCAAGGAGGCACCGAGCCCTCGGCGAGTCGGGGAAAGGGTGTGACACACGCGAATGGCGCGACAAACAAGGGAACTGAGTGAGGAAAAATAAAGCCATGGTGTGTGCATCTCACAAGTCAGTCCTGATTCGTCGACACTGTGGGGACAGGAGGGGGAAACAAATGAAGTCAAAGTGCAATCCGAACAGTGGGCCCCGGGGGGGGCAAGCGCACCAAAAACACTCTTGTTCGAGAGGAAGGACACATCCGGCCAATTCGTCCCGCCAAAAACCGCAAGTGTGTGACCGCAACTCCACAAAACTTGGATAATTCCAAGAAACTGCGTGTCACAAACGATGCGGGGGGAAGGCCCGGTAGGCATACAAGGCAAAAGAGGGAAAAAGGGTGACGTGCGTAAACAGGAAAAAACCCGCAAGGGCGGTGAAGTGCCGGCGAAAACGAAACTGATAAGCGAGCCAGGGAAGCAGGGGAGAAATAACATGGAGGAAGGGAAAAAAAACATAAGACAGACCGCAGGGGGGGGGGAACCAATTAACGGGTCGAAATGGGGGGAAAAACCCTTCATGAGACACACCGTAACAGGACCCTGCTTGCGAAAATCAGTATGAAAAAGAGACGCACTAAGGGGGTGCGAGGGGAAACCCTCAAAACACAAAGCCAATACGTAAGCACCGGGGAATGGAGGGAAAAAGAGATCGCCAACAAAAAGAAAAACATAACTGTGCGGCTATAAGTAGGGGGGCACTCTCAGGGCAGGTGCCATCAGAGGGGGGGGTAAATTATTTACGAGGCCAACGTGGGGGGGTGATCCCAGGACAAAGCTTAGCCATGTACCCGGCCAGAGGAAGGATCTCGGGACTGTTAGGGAACCAGTTTGGGGTGTAAACCCAATCTGAGGCAAGGGGAATGATGGTGCGGGAATCGTGTTCGCAGTTTTCGACAAAATGCACGGACCCCGGGCAACTGGTATGCAAACTCCCCGGCAAGTCGAGTGGACAACAAAATGCCGATGGCCGTGTGCATGGGGGACAGCAACCCACCCCCTGTGAGAAGGTTCTAAAACCCGAATAAAAATTTGGTTTGAGAGCTCATCGTGGGTGAAAAACAAAACCCAATAGAAGATGTCCGTGGACGGTCTGAGGGGAAAATCCACCTGGGGGGGGGGGGGAGAGACCAGAGAAGAAAACTGGCACGGGACCCATATGGGGTTGTTTGAGGCGTCGTCGACAAAGGGTAAAGCGAAAACTCCTACAACGAAACTTGGCGGAAAAGAAAAGGCAGATGGCACTGGGAGGGAGTGACTGGGATGGGCAAGAGGGTAGGGCAAACGCTGGCGAAAATAAGAAAGAAGCAGTCTGGGGAATCAACCAGTAAAAATCCGGGAAGGGGTAGGTCAAGGGACGGCAAAAAATCAGGGTTGGCAAGGCCTCTTTGGAAAGGGGGGGTGGCTAACGGAGTGCAGGTCCAGAAAGAGTGTTATGGCAACAAAGGGAGGCCTCTTATGGACCATAAAGGGTCTTTCCTAATAACAGTGAGAGCGGGAATCACAATGTCAAAGGAGACAAGACCCAAGAGGAGGAAACAGGCAAAAAAAGGCCTAAAGGGGACCCTAACTGATGGAAAAAAACAGCATGGAGGGGTGGGCGTGCTGTCAAACCAGTGGGTGGTCTTGCAAGGGGATCGATGAACCGGCCAAAGGTCCAATCCAAATGGCCCTGACCCCTCCCGGGAAACCGCTTACCGTCCCTAGCCCAAAAACATTAAGGGGGGGGGGGGAAATTCGAAAGGTTGGAAAAAAAAAGGCAATACACGGGGCCCCGGCCCAAGGTGTAATAAGGGTGCGGACACCAATCTGTCGGAAAAAAAAGGTTGTGGAAAAAAGGGTGATTAACGACAGACACCCCTCACCATGAACCCCATCAAAATAAACATCCACTCTCGAAATAAGGAAAAGAGAATACCCGGCTTGGCAGATTGGAAGAAAGCCAGACAAAGGCCCTTGCAAGGGGGAAGGAGTGATCAGAAACTCCAAAATTCATTAAGAGTCAGCGTTACCCTAGTAGGAAGATCAGACGGGGGTGTGAAAGGGGGTCTCCACAAAAGTATGAATAACCTGTGTGGTGGAGACCAACGGGTGTTTGCCCGCAACTTTGACGGCCGAAAAAGCTGTCCTGGCAGGAGTGGGCCAACCTGATAGCAAAGGGGGTAGTGAAAAACGAAATTTAGAGGAGACCAGGAAAAAAATGAAACCGCGTGAAACGCAGCGCATCGAACTGCAAAAAAGGGATGTTTAAAAACCGGCGGTCCCAAAAGCGCCCAATATAAGAAACGTAAGACGGCTGGATCAGAGGGGGCCGGGAGACGGTACCCGCTCTAGGTCTTAAGGTGGACACAGCCAGGTGGGGGACGGGGGAATGGGGAACACAATGCAGGGGGCGCCAACACCGCGTTTTCATCCCGGAGGGAGGGAAAAACCCCCGGAATGGTCACGGGTCGCGCCTTCGGGAGAAAAATAAGCTTTGTGACCAAAAGGGCACTAAAAATTGCCGGAAAAGGAACAGGATCCGCCCCTGGACAGGAGAATGACGTGTTTCTCACAACAAATCACTTTAATGCCGCAAAGATAGCGAGTTGGGAATAGATAAAGATTCACAAAACCACAAAAGTTCCCTAACTTAAAGAAACGAGGAAAGGGGGTCCTCGTGGCCGCAAATTTACCAAAAAACGGTCTTGCGCCAGGACACTTCGCTCACAAAAGGCTCCTCTCAAAGCTTGTGCACAAGATGGACAAACAAAAAAAAAGAAGGCAATTAATTCCGGGTCCAGCAGCGCAAGGGGGGGGGGAAGCTAACGGGGAACTGTCACAATTCCACAGATATGAATCTAAGCAACTCGCGCTATAAAAGCCGAAAATAAGAATGACAGTCCGTGACTCGAAAGGAATTAGCCTGTATTGGCAAGGATGAATACTGGGTCCTAACTACGGGCCCATCCATAGACCAAGAGGTGAACGTCAAAAGGCCAAAGGGCCGGGAAATCGGTTCCATTAAAGAAGAGGGGGGGTAGGGAGTTTGGGGGAGGTCAGATTTGAAAGACAAACTCTTTGGCAAACGGGAAGGAAAGAAAAGGGGGGAGAAAGGAGGTGGGGGAAAAAAAAGGAAATTTAGATTAACGAAAAAAAAACGAGGGGGGGGAAACTACTTGCGGAGAATTTGAATTGAGGGGGAGAACCGTGGAAGCGTCAGTCCCGGTCAGGTGGATTGACCCAGATAAAAACTGTGAATTCGTCAAATCTTTCGGAAACTCTACCGGGGATCTCGGTGTCTCCACAGGATGACAAAAGGCAGCAGCGCGGGATGGAACCCACCAAGTAGCTCAAGCTTGCCTCGACAAGGACATGAAAGTCGGTTCCGCCCGGGCAGGGAACAAAGAGTTGGTGGTGGATGCTAAAGGCATGCCCTCCCTGTTGACTGACTGACTGGCCACACGACAATCGAAATTGGGGGGGGGACACCGGGTCTCCGGGGGCAGGACGGCAAGACCCAGGGGGAAGCTCTTTCCCTCAGGAAAA
>Ga0179593_1540910_pt1 | contig 22761 bp, 20 predicted proteins | sample CZODoug2_1_08_16_FD_185931 | JGI IMG/M metagenome (GOLD analysis project Ga0179593, IMG submission 185931) | Vadose zone soil fungal communities from Angelo Coast Range Reserve, California, USA - CZODoug2_1_08_16fungal (PacBio error correction) | ecosystem: Environmental > Terrestrial > Soil >...
TTGGGGAAAAATTCTGAAAAAGGAAAAAAGCCAAAAAAAATCTTCGAGAAACTTACGCCATACAAAAAATCGAAACGGAAGAGAAAAATTCATCGACCGAGCGCCTCTACAATTAAGTGAAGCCGAGGAAGGGGAAAAGAGAAAAGACTCCCCTATTATTCGGATCCGAGCATTTCTATTTTCGAAATAAAGAGGAAAAGAAGAATACGTTTCTGACAGAAAACCTCCCCATTTCCGAAGTCTCAGGGGTCGGAAAGAGAGGGGGGAACTGCCAGAAGCAGATAGTACGGCCACAGAGAGGCCACTGCGAGCAAGGAAAATGGCCCAGATAGGAAAAAGAATACGACGGATTTGGGGTCGCGCCAAAGGTGCACGAGAAAGGGGGTTAAAAGGAAAACGATTAATACCGCCGCTGGTAACGATGATTCGGTCTTAAAGAGAAATCAGAAAAGCTCCATCTCGAAGTTTCATAAGAGAAAACTCCTTGTTCAGAGGGCTTGCGAGAGACTCGGGTCGTCTTCTTCCCCTTTTTGGGGGGACATCTGCTGGGGTGGAGGAGGAAAACTCTAACCACTGGTACTCTTCCCAAGGAAAGAAGTGTTAATGGTCCTTCTTCGGGAAGCCTTTGAAAGGGGCCACCGGTTCGTTTGAGGAAGAGAAAAAAAAAGCAAAAGGGTTATTCTTGGATATGCGGGTTTTCGTTCAATCTTCAAGGGGAAAAATAACGGGGGGGGCGTACTGGGGGGCTGCGCTGTTCGTGTCGGAAGGGGGATCGGCTCGCAGCGAAGAAAAGTTGGAAAAAACCGATTCCCAGGAAGTTGTACAAAACGCCCGGGTTTGGGGGTTTCAAAGGATACGGTGCACAGACAACTTTCCAAAGAGTATCTAAATACGATCGAGTCGAAGAGGGAGGACGGCAGAGGGGTTTTCATCCTTCTTATGGTTTCACGGCGTGTAAAAGAAAAGGTTTCTGGCCGTCGGGTTTTTTAAACGGCTCCTCTGTCGGAAAGAGGGAACAGAATTCGGAGAACCTTCTTTAAAAGGTGCCTTTTTGGAGACCTGAGGGGGCGGCGGGATTTCCTGTTAAAAACACCGCGTTCTAGAGGGACCCACCCATGCGGGAAAAAAGCCGAAAGGGGATCCGGCATCCTTCCTTTTGGGGGAAAAACCCCGCTTCGCGAAAGCTAAATAAACAAAGGCTCTCTTCTCCTCGAACATGTTCTTTTTCGAAAGGGGGGTGCTTCTTGCCAAAATCGTTGAAGAAAAAGGGTAAATTCCCGAGCTCCCCCTTTCGTGAAACAACGGAGAAGGATCCTCTCCGGAAGATTCCCTAAAGGGACCTTTCCACGTAAGAGAAGGGAGAACCTCCTCCCGGGCAAATACCATCTGAGAAGAAGAAGTATCTGAGGGAAGAGACGAGAAAAATTCGATCCTATATTGGGTACTCTACTATTTCTTTTGGGGAAAAGCGTCAAACTCGCTGCCAATCGAAGACACCGGGGGGATAAATAACACCCCGGGAGGCGGCACTACCACTTTTTGGAAGAGGGAATCGTTGTACTCCGTGCCCGAAAGGCGCGGGGGGAGGGCTATCACTTGTGGTGTTTTTAAGCACTTCAAAGAGATTCAAAAAGAGAATCCCGAGCCCTTTATTAAGGGAAGGATGGCGGCCATAAGGACCCAAACTAAAAAAAAGGACAGCACTATTTGGTGAGAACAGACTAAAGGGGAAAAAGGAAAGGGGTAGAGAAAAAAAAACAGCAGAAAAAAGCTGAGACAATAAAAGGACCAGGAAAGGACTGGCGGGGAAGGGAAAGCTGCATTTTCTTCAGAGAAAAGCGGTTTCTGAGAAAAGTGTCGGCGATCGGAAAGGAGGGGGCCGCAAGGGAAGAATGTTCTCGAAAGGGTGAATCCGTTTTCAAGGGAAGGGGGTCGTGGTGCTTGGGAGAAAGGAAAAAACCCCGAGAACTAAAAAAAAAAAATCCTTACTCTTTCCAGGTGAGAAAGATCTCTGCAGCGAGGCCAAAAAGAGAGCGGTTTCCCTCGAAAGGAAGGGGGGGGCCCACGCCACTGACGTGCCCAAAAGCGGAAATCAATCTCTTAGGGGAAAAGAACACAAAAATAAGGGGAAAATCGTGGAACGCGGCCAACTCGTCGAGGGCTGGGAGTAGGTCAAAAAAAAAGGAGTCTTCTTCCCCATATAGCTCATACTAAAAAGTGTCCTCTTTCACTATAGAGAAGAAAGGGTGATGCTGCCTTCTAAGAGAGGGGAGACCGAGACCCAGAAGCCGTTTCTTTTTTCACACCTGCCAAAAAACACCGCCGAATATCTATGGAGGACTCGTCGATAGGAAGAGAATCGGAATCTTTGAACTCCTCTCTAAAAATCTCTTCTGGGAGGAGGAAGAGTACGGGAAATACTCGTTGCTTTGTCTCGTAGCAAAAAGACCGGTCATTTTACCACCGTAAAAAAGAGGACGCCCAAATGTCACGGGGAAGCCGTACCTCGGCACGCAAAGAAAAAAAAAAGACCCGCTGCAGGAGAAGAAGTACCCCCTCAAAGCGAGGAGAGGCTGCCATACTGCTAAGAGGGGGGTCAATAAAATGCACTGGGGAGAAAAAGGAGGCCTCAGTTCTCACCGGAGAGGAGGATAGAAAAAGTTCCTGGGCAGGAGGGGGGGGGACCCAAGAAAGGGGAGGTCGGCGGCTGTCTTGTTAAGACGTTGCTCTAAAGAGAAGCAACTCCAGTTAGAGAAGAAAAAACGGCCGCTATTTATTTCGGCAAAGCCGACCTCGAAAACGTGTAGAAAAGGGGTTTTCTTGACAGCGTTTCGTCAGAAAAGGAGATGGGCCGCGCGGGTGAAAGGACCCAAAGAGACCCCCTAAAACCAGCACTCTTCTCTCTGCTGGCATCAGTTTTAGAAGGAGGGAGGGTCCTCTCCTCTTGAGGGCGTTTTCTGACTTGATGATGGAGACTTGGGAAGGAACGCCTTGCCTTCTTAGCGTCTTCAGAAGAGAAAGGTCGGCTCCGGCAGGGGGGGGGAAGGACCTTGGGGGGGGAGAAATTTTCTTACAACTCAGAAAGAAACATCATCACCAACCAGGGTGGCGCAACAGAACAATGGAAGTGGTTAAAAGAGTCGAGAAGTATCCTCTTTTTCAGGGAAGGGGTTTGAGCCGTTCAAAAAGGGGATTCAATCGTAACAGCTCCCAAAAAACGTACGTGCAGTCCGCAAGCAAATAGAGGAGCACATCGACTCGGGGGGAGAAAGCCATTAAAAAAAAAAGTGCTCCCCGAAGGGCCACGACGGCGCAGACGGGAAACACAAAAAAGCCGTGGAAGACGCGGCCGGGGGAAAGAAGGGGGGCGAACGAGAAAACTGTTGCCACGGGCGGAAAATGAAGTCTACGGCCCGAGGGAGAGAAGAACGAAAGATTCTTCTGGGTCTTTTCACCGAACCTCGGCGACGGAAGAAAATAAAACGAATGCTTAAAGGGACAGGGCTGGGTCGAGGGTAACCAACGATCGACAAAAATATTAGAATGAAGGGCTGCCTCTGAAAGGCGAAAAGAAGAACGACACCAAAAAAAAAAATAAAAAGAGTCGGCCTGCCGAAGAATGCAGTAAGAAGAAGAGGAAACCATCCTCAACCAAGCGAAAAAAAACGGAAAATGAAAAAGAAACGATCAAACTTCTTCCGTCTCCACCAGCAGAAGTGGGGGACCGATTGAAAACCAGATCCTTACAGAGAGCAACAAAGGGGTTCGAGGGTGGAACAAAAGTCGAACCCGCGCCGCTGATGACAACACGGTGCCATCCAAGAAAAGTTGGCCGTGAAGGGACCCTCAATCTTAAAAAGCGTAAAAGTATCGAAGCGCTGGAGAGGGTGAAAATACTGAGTCCCTTCCCAGCGTAAAGGGGGTTCTTCCCGCTGAGAAAAGGGGTCAAGTAAGTAAACCAATTTAGGTCGCCTATGTTCGTCGCGACATGGTAAACAGTCTTAGGGATTTCTGAGGGCTGCCAACCTTGTTCACAAGTCTCAGAAAAAGAATCCTTTACAGATAAACCCCGCGGGCAAACGCTAGCGGGCGCTTGAAAAAAAAGGGGAGGTATTTTTCTCTAGTCTCCTTCTTCTTTCGCCATAGAAAAAATAAAGAAAGCCTTCTTCCTCTTCGGTTTCGCCAGCTCACCCTTCCTCTTTAGTTGGGGCTGACTTCCTCCTCGATTCTCTTGAAGATTTTTCCTCGAAAAAATGAGGACCCTCCCTTCTCAGCTCTCTCTTTTTTTAGGAGAAGATTCTCTTTCCTTGCGTCCGAGGAGACGAATTTCCTTCTTCTTCGGGGGGGGGGAAATTTGTTCTTCGCTGGCAAGCATGAACGTTTCTCTCAAATTTACGAGACCCCGTCTCCTTCCCTCTTGAAAGAAGAAAGCCTCTCATAGTGGACCAGCATCGAGCGCAAGAGAAGACAAGGGGGGGGGGACCCTCTCTCTCATGGTGCGGTTTCCGCCGAGTTAAGGACGGGCGTCAACGTACAAGATTACACACCTCTACTCCCAAAGGGGGGAGGACGACAGGCCTAGAAAGAAGGGGGAAAACCGTTCGTATTTGAAAAACGAAAAATTCAGAAAAGACCACACGAATTTTCCCTCCCAGACAGGTCAGAAGGCGAAGCTGCTGAGAGATAAGAAACTCCGGGAAGCACAATCTTCCTCATAGAAGGAAACTTGCTCAAAGGAAAGGAGGCAGAGGGGAATCATATCTTAACTGCCAATCGGCTTCACTTGGAGGGAAAGGGGGAAAGCAGCACCATTATAAGAAGGAAAGAAAAACAAGGTTGGGAGGCGACATGTTTTCCCGATGAAGGTCCAGCAGCATGAAGGTCGAAGGGGAAACAGTGGCTTGGGGCTGAACGCTGAGAAACCATCAGAGCACTTTCATCGGGTCGATCACTACGGGGAAAGGGGAGGTAAGCTTTTCCATCGGGAAAGTTTTTGGAAAGAAGGAGGGTGAGACGAAGGGGAAGAGGCAGCGTCTCTGCTCCGGGCGTTCCTGGGGAAAAGGGGGAAGCACGTTGATCGGGGGGGGGGGGGGGGGGGGGGGGGGGGGGGGGGGGGAAGAAAAAAAAGGGTCTTACTTTATCATGAAGGGGGAATCTTTTATCTTGGGGGAGAGGGGGTGTCGACTGCCGTCGCTCGTGGGGAAAAGTTCTACGGGTTGTCTGAGAGTTCGTGTCGGAGGAAAAAGGAACTACTCTTCTCGAAAGGAAATTTCTTCCTGGGGAGGTGTAGCGCCGGCCTATGAAAAAGACCTAGGAAAAACACTCCTCCCGGTTTTAGTGGGAATCTTCCAGGGGAACAGACAACTTTCCCAAGATAGATCTATTTTGAAAGTTCTTATACCGAAAGAATGACCGTCGATGCAAAGGGGCACCATGGCGGGGAGTGGAGACAGTGGAGGGCACGCTGTTCTTAATAGGGGTGAGGAGCATTCTGTGAAACGGTCTGGGGACGATGATTTAATTAGGTTATTCTGGAAAGGAGACCCCACCCCTGCGTCTGCCTGGGCACTCGGGGCAAAAAGGGTCCCTATGAAGAGGGGACGGCTCAAACCCCGAGTGGAAGAAGAGGTGCCACCATCTGGGAAAAAGCAACTTCCCTTTTCTTTGCTAAGGGGGGCTGATGCCCCCGAAGGAAAAAAAACTTGTAGGAAGGGAAAAAGTGAAGACATTCTTTCACAAGAAAAGGAACCTAAAGCATAGGGGAAGACGAAGACTGAAGGAATAGGGGGACTATAATACCATCAGAAGCAACTTACAAAAAAAAAAAGGAAAGGAGAGCGGGGAAAGGGAGATCCACGACCTCGCTAACTCCAAGTCCCTCGGTCATAACTAAATCTCTTCCAGGGGGAGGGAAGGGCGGTTGCTAACCGAAAAAACAGGGGGTCTCAGGCCGTGTCACAGCCACATGTTTTGAAGAGGAGGGGGGTGGCAGTGAACAAGGGGGGGAGAACATACAAACACAACTGGCCTATTCCGAGGAGAAAAGAGAAAAAAGACTGAGGTTCTGTTCCAAAAAAAAGTGTACACACAAAATTACAAAGTCGTCGTCGAGAGCAAATCCAAATGATTAATCTGCGAGAAAAGAAAGGGGCAGCACTGCAATCTTTTGTACTAAGAAGGGGAAGGGGAGAAAAAAAATGGCCAGTATAAATCTCTGAGGGGATGGGGTATGGTGAGAGCGGAAGTGAGCAATAGCAACTAGAGACTATACTCAAAGAAGTCTCGCACGGAGAAAGAGTGAAATGAATACATCAACTTCGGAAAGAGGGAAAAAGATAGGTCAAAATTTTCTTCATTAAGAAACTAAAAAACGAAAACGTACACAGAGTGCCACAAGACACTCAAAAAAGTGAGGAAAAAAAACTCATTCCCATTACGTGGTTATATTTTAGAAAGAGAAAACCACGGATGCACGAATAGAAAAGGACTAATCATCCTCGCGTCGCTTTTCGTCTTTTCTTGATGGGAGAGCAGCGCGCAGCGTGTTCGGTGCACGCCATTCGGCTCTTTTTCCATTTTTTCTATCCTTTTTTCGAGTATGGGAATACGGGCGCACAGTGATCCCACTCTTCCTCACTCATAGAGTTCATTATATTTAAAGGAGGTTTATCTAGAGGAGAGAAAATAAAACGAGATCTACTTCTTCCCCTCTATAGGAAAAAACTCTGTTTTCATTTTCCTCAAGGCAAAAACAGCAAGTTATCGACAAGAAATCTCTACCTCAAAAAAAGAGGACGGGGCGATCGTTAACGCGGAAAGAGGCGGGGGCGTATCTCAAAGCTAAAAAACAAAAAACCCCCTCCTCCAAGAAAAGGTGGCCGCTTTCACGATAGGAGGAGTGGGGGAGGTCCGCCTTCGAAGAGAGTGGGAATGCGAGAACCTTGAGTCCTTTGCTGGGAAGAGGTACAAAAAATCGATGGTACCCGTTCTATGAGGCAAGAGAGCAGAGGAAGAGTAAAAAAAACTCCCCCCTCGGGGAAATCTACTTACCTGCTTACGGAAAGTGAGTACTCGTGGTCTTGGGCCGAGAAGCCCGCAATAAAAAAATGGGGAGAAACTTCCTTCTCTAACACTTATGGAAAATTCTATCTAGGAAAAGGAAGGGAGAACCGATAAGTCTCCTCTTCACCCCTTCCGCTGGGAGAGGCCAAAAAGGAACAGACCCCGAGGATAAAAATGACGGAGAATATTTTTTCTGCTGTTTTTGGGAGAAGCTGGTGAAGGGAGACACCTTCTTAAAAAAAAGAGGGCTGCCGACACGGGAGGGCCAGCCGCAAGATCAACTGATTGCCGCTGGCGTCGAGGAGGGGGGATATAGTAGACTTGACTGACTACAGAGAAGAGGAGCCTTCTTCAACCATAAAAAAAGGGGGTTCTCACTTGGAAGTAAAAAAAAGAGAAAAAAGTGTACCCGTGCCGAGAGAAGGAGGATAACTGGGTAAAAACCTCTCTTTGAAGGAATGGCCTCGCGTTGGGACGCGCCCACCTCATCGTCGCGTACACAGGGGAGCCCAGAAGAAGGGCTCTCGTTTTTTTGGGAAAGAGGTGGAGCTCCCGAGGGGGGGAGGGGAGCGGCGTGAGGAAATCACGATTTTGCCGGATTAGTCGTCACCTTCGATGCTTAGGCGACGGCAGGGTTTGGGAAGTGGGTTCACCTTCTAAAACGGCTAGCGGGTAACCAACCACAAAAGGGGGAGTAACAAAAGGGGGTACTCCCCTTAAATCCGAAGTTCGCCTAGAGAAAAAAGGGGGTTGAGGCCGTTAAAACTATGTCAACTTCGAATACAGTCTAAAGAGGGAAAAGAAGAAAAGAAATAATGAGTATGCAACTGGGAATGGAGCATTTGTGTTTGCAAGGTAAAGCGTTTGAGAGCCCCGGCCCTTCAGGGGAGACAAAAACCCCGGCCAGGAAAAGCGCAGTCCTTCCTCACAAAGAAACAGAAATGAAACACCCTCCCCTGGAGCCACATGCTAAAAAAAAAAAGCCTGCCATTTTTACCGCGAGCAAGAAGAAGAATTTGAGACCTCCCGCCAGTACTGAAGAGACTAACGTCCCTTCGTCTTGAAATTTTTTCTGTTCACAAAACCGGAGTCAAGAAGCCCCCCCTCAAAAAGGGGCGTGTTGCGATGTACAACTTCTATAAATATTTTGATTGGGTCATCGGGCCGGAGGTACAGAAGGAAAGCTTGGAAAACTTAGCCTCTCTTCGTTTATTCTCATGGCTGACAGTCCGAAAACTTCAACAAAGACGACAACCCAGGAAGAAAATTAACGAAATTTAAAAATAGACACTGCCCGCCTCCTCTCCTAGTGCCTCTCGTCCAAAAAAACTTCGAAACCAGAAAGAAACCTAGAACAGGAGACTAGCATCCCAAGGTTCCCGCTACTATCCAACGGCACAATTAAACGGACATGATTAACACGGAAGGGTTTTCTTCTGAGGCACGCTAGGGTTGTCGCTTTTTCCCCAGAAAGGAACCGCCTTATTTACCCCAAGTTAAAAACGAAATGGCCACCAACGTCTTTAGTGTGTTTGTATATCCCCTTCACTCTTCCCAATTCTTTGGAAGATAAGCCGGGGGTCGGGACCTGCTGCTTCGGGGGATCCGGCTCACTTTGAGGTCCCGTTGTCCCCTAATAAATCCATCGGGAATCGGGCCGCAATGGTGGCACAGCAAACTCCTTCTTCCTGCGGAAAAGATTGGGAACAATTTCAACGGGGGAAAAGAGGGAGGTCGGAGGAAAAAAAGTATGCAGAAAGTCTAAATGTTGTCTTTGAGGAGGTTGCAGGTTTTCGAAAAGGGTGAAGGGTTTTTAAGAACACACTTTTTCCTACGAAAATGTCGGGAACACGCTTGCCTTCAAAGATTCGGTAGATGTAGAAAACGTTCCTAGATGCATGCGGGGGTTCCGAAAAAGAAAAATTTTGTTGTCTCCTGATTAGTCGTTCTTAAGGGGGTCCTCGGAGGGGCTTCGGAAGAAAGAGCGATTACCTGCGGATCTTGGGCTGTACCTGTGCATCAATAGGGGGCAAGTGGGGAGGAGAATTTTTTGAGTTAAGGGAATTTTCCTTGTCGCTATCGTGGGCGCCCTTTCCCATCCACGGACGTTTCGTCCGAATGAGACTGAAGGAGGTCCAAGTTGATTGCTTTAAGACTTTAGGGGGACCGTAACTTTGGAAGGGGGGATTGCGTTCGCAGGGGTCCGGATCATAAAAGAACTGAGGCAATCGTCACTCTTCATAGAAAGATTGGAGGGGAAAGCTCCTCGCTGCAGGAGGCGCGTTTCCCCAATGCTGCTCGGTCGCCTTCTCAGAGACGGAACCTAGGGAGCCAACAATTCTGCGTCTATCTCAAAGAGATTCCGGAGGAGACATAAAAGTAAAGAAAACCTCTCTGCGGGGAAGGCCCTCTCCTATTGTCTCTTGTTTCCTCTTTTCTTGGCTATTCGGCGGTTTAGGGACGGGAAGTCAAATGATAGACGACGGAAAAAAGGGCGAACCGACTTGACAAAGATTATCCGACCAAAAAATTGAGGCGTCAGGTCAGGGAGAAAGGGAGACTTTCGACCGATTACTCTCGTAGATGTGCCCGACAGGGAATCTTGCTCATTCGGCACGAGAGGAGGTGTACACTACAGAATTCAATAAATCAGCTCGTCCGTCCCCATTGTCGGCACTGCGAGCACGAACAGGGGGGGGGAAAACAACAAAATCAAGAAACTCTTGGACGTGTGTGGACCTCCAAGATTCCTGGGGGAGGGACATAGTGATGTATAACACAGGCTTGTAAATCTGCTGCCGCGGGACTTTCATGTCACACGCTCTTCCGCCGGGCGGGACGGACTTCACTCTAATATGCTGCTCGCTGAAAAAATGCTCAAAAAAATCCGTCTCCCCAAAAGCCGTCACTTTAGAGAACTTGGGCACGGGAAAGTCGGGGGGGGGAAAAAAATCCTTCGAGTTTTGTTAAGCGCCGGGTTCGAAAGGAGGAGGGGAAAAAAATTTATCTACTCTTCAGAGGGCTCCTGCTTGTTCAGAGGGACGTCTGCGGGGTTTAGACGGATTCTTTCTTGCTTTTCTCTTTACTTGAGAAAGATCCTCTTTTGATCGGGGGGGGCGGAAGTACTGCGTGGAAAGCTTCTCCTTCCGCAAGATTTTTTTCCTGGGGTCTTCGGCTCAGGCCGGGGTAGGCGGGATTCCTAGCAGTCTCCCGAAAGAAGAATCTCTCCGGTTAAATGCCATTTCATGATCTCAGTGCGCTTTACTCCTTCGCTAGGGGGTGCATTACTATTTAACTCTTTCCTTCGCTCCCCTCTCAATGATTCTGATGTTACAATCTGTTTGTGATTAGGTAATCTGGGGGTATCTAGTGTGACCGATTCCGGTTGTGTCTTCCGGGTGGTTGGTTGAGTAAAAGGTGTGAAAAAGGCACAAGCTCCCTGCATTCGCATTCTTTCCGCCTCATGTTCGGTACGTTCTCTATCACACGGTTTGGCAACTTGGTCCACTTTCGGCTGTGTTAGGCCATTGGCACTTAGATGCGGAGAAAAGGCTCGCTTCTTACGGAAATTAGTCCCCGATTGTGGCCTTTGGTTCTGTTGTTTTTGGTTGTAGTACGGGTTTCGACTTCTCAGGCAAGAGATTTGTGATAACAGTAAAATGGCTTAAAAGGCACACTTGACGTTGGAAAGCGATATCTCGGTTGATTGTGTTGTGCTGGTTCATGTTGACGTTATCTATTCTACTAATGTGACTATAGGGTCGTAATTGTTTTGGTGCGTGTCCCCACAAAAATAAATATGCTCAAGAAAAACCAACATAATGGAGCCAGACGTCTGTGAACTTCACGAAGCTAAGGGGCTCACCTGCCTAAGTCCGGTTTTCTCCGAGAATTGAATGGAAGGGGGGAACTAAACAAAAAGCAAGGGGGGCCCCCCCCAATGAACGCACTTCTTGAAGAGAGGCCGGCGACGGGGAAAAACGTGAGGGAAGGACCCTCTTCGAGGAGATTTGCACCATCGGAAGGGCGCTCGGGGGAAGAAAGGGGAACGGCAATGAGGGGGGTTCTTATTCCGAAGGTACGCACTTGTATTAGGGGACCAAAGTACGAACTCGAAGGTGAATGCCTTCCTCCAAAATAAGGACTCTTACTAAGCATGCCTTCAAACTTAGAAGTGAAATAAAAAAAAAGTATAACCATACCATCGGCGAGAAAAAAAAACTCTATTCCCAGAAGGGGGGGGGGGGGATTCGATCGGGGGAAGAAGTGTGCAAGAAGAAAAAACTGCTGGGAAGACGAACTCTATCCTGAGAGAAAAAAACACCCCGGCGATCGCGGCGAGAGGAAAAAACGTTGGGGGAGGGGGGCCGTTCCTAACTAAAAAAAGCTTCTTTTTTCCGACGGGAGGGTGAGGAGTAGTGTTGTAGAAGTGGAGGGGTATATCTCACAAACGCCATCTTCAAGAGAAAGGGGTTCCACTTTAGGAGAAGGGGGTATGTCGAGGAAAATCATTCCCATCACTTTCTATAGTTATAATACTACCGTGAAAAAATGAAGCGACTCAAAAAACAGCAGAAAAACGCCGAAAAAGGAAAAAAAGCGAGTTAAGGGAAGGGGAAAAAGGGGAGTTCTTGTCAACTTAATTTTCTTCATAACGGTCGCTCAAGTGCCGCCGTGTAGATCTAAAGACTTGGAAAAAAAAAGGGTTCGCTCTGAGTTTTAGGGCCGGAATTTTTTCTTGGGAGGAGGCCCACGCCACGGGAAAAAAAGAGAGGATCCATTAGGTCCAAGGGGGAGCTCTCTTCCCCCCGAGAGGAGAAAAATCATCGACGGAGTACAGCGGAGACGCTGTTAGAAAAAAAAAAAAACCCTAAGAAAAGAAAGCTACTTCAGGGGGGCCCACTCCACGACCGTGAAAGAAAAAAAAAGACCCGGGGGCGACATCACCACCTCTCAGAAGGAGAAGCGGCCAACTCCGTCGCTTCGGGAGAGGGTATAGGAAAATCATATAGTATACTCCCAAAAGCTGACTATTGTCCTGCGTGAGAGAGACGGGAGAGCTGTGGTGATGTCGAAGGAGAAAGAGAGTTGCGAGGGGGAGGTGGTCAACGCTCCCCAGCTAGAGCGCGAAGATCATGTTAAGGAAAGGGGACCGGAAGCGATCTCTTGTTCCTCAGAAGGAAAATGACCTTTACGTCCTGTATAGGAAATTACCCACGCCACGAACATTTAAGGGGACGTATTCCCCTAAAACTGAAGGGGGGCGAGAGGAAATTTCACTTGATGCAACTAATGAAGGAAGACGGCGGAAAGAAAAGAAAAGCAATGCGCGCAGGGATCAACCACTGGGAAAAAGGGACCTACCCCTCCTCTAAAAAAAGAAGCGGCTTCTCTTCTCATCTTGTGGGAAGGGAAGAGACCTGCATCCGCTGGGGTGACACACTGGGGAGCCTTCACAAAAAAAGACACTTTCCTTTTCATGGGATGTGCCGCCAGCCGCAGAAGAAAGAGGAGCTTGGAGGCGCTTGGCTTTTTCGTGGAAGTTTGAAGAAAACCACTATCCCAACTCGGGAGCGGGGAAGGGAGGAACAAAGCACGTCGGGAGCGGCACGTGTACCAAGATCCGGAGTGGGTGTGCCGAAAAAAAACGGGGTGTTCTTGGGAAGAAGAGCAGGTCGGTCCTCTGGGAGTCGCGTTTTACGAAAGAGGGATAGGAGCGTACAAGGGAAATCCTCTTGCTACTCTTGTGGGGGGCAGGCCCTCATCTACCGTGGAAAGAGCAATGAGTGCTGGTTAGGGAAGGAAAACATCCTGGGGCCCTAATTTTACCTGCAGAGTTAGCGTCGTCCATCAGGGAAGATGCATTAGGAGGGTTAACTACATTCTTCACGGTCCTACAAAGGGGGATGAGAAGTCCTCGTTTCACTACAAAAAGAAGAAACACCAGAACCTGGAAGTGTTCAGCGAGAAAAAGAAACACCTTTCCGATGTCATGGGGAAGCTAAAATCCGAAAAGGGGAAGCCTTAAAGATCATCTGCGTCCGGAGAGGAAGGGGAGAGCCAGCAGGACTATCCGGCATCACGACCGGCCATTCAATTCATCTAAAAAACCCAAAAGAGGGGAAAATAAGCTGAGGCGAGAAACTAGTTCAAACAACCTCTCTTAAAAAGCGCCACGCCTCCATTGACAGGAGGGAGGATCCGTCGGAAAAGAAAAAAAAAATTCAAATAAGCTTCTTCCCTATCCTCCTCAAATGGAAGTTTGTTGATTTAAAAACACTTCTTCTTACTGTGAAGAGAAAACCTTGCTTCTTTTGGGGGGGAAAAGTATACGCAAAGGAGTGGCCCAGCAGGGATCTCCCATAAATTGGAAAAGAAGATCTTTCTGTGTCAAAGAAACCTAAATAAAGAGAGATACAAGTCCTTCTCTTCTTCCTGAAGTCATTCTAACAAAAAGAAAGCCACAAAGAGAAAAAGGAAGAAAGTAGGCCCGTCAAAGGCTCTCCACCAAGGAAGCCGTCCTTACCGGGGAGGCGAGCCACCGAGATCAACCATTGGTTAAGGGAAGAAGTCCGAACCCCCGGAGGGGGAAAAAAACGTGCAGAATGAAGCTTACAAAAAAGAAAAAAATCTTCCTCCAATGAGGTAAGAAAATTGATCTTCGGCGGATGGTTATCCTGTCGGGAGGTCAGGGACACATCGTTCCCATGTGCTGAAAAAGGAGAAGGGAGCGAGGGGCACTGGTCGCTCCGCAGGGAGCACCAACGAAAAGGCGGAGAGGAGTAATGGCTGAGAAAGCATTGAGCCGAACAAGTACTATCTGCTTCTGGGGAAGACGTCAACGTCGATCGGGGTCCAAAGAAAAAGGGAGTTCTTCTAATCTGCTGCAAGTTCGTCCGTCTTCTTCAAACAGGTGAAGGGGGGGGGTAATATTAGGGCAGTCATCGAATCCCCTTACTCTTATTTGGGAAACGATCGCCGAGAAAAGGGGGTTCAGAGGCGGGGCTTCCTTCGGGGCTTCAAAGAAAAGGGGAGCGATCGGGTTGGGAAGATGTAAATTAAACCACGCGGTTGTCGGGGGTGTAAGAATTTCGGGGGGGAGGACCGGCAAGGAAGAAGAAGAGGTTTTCTTCCGCTGGAAAAATCTGCTAAACCGGGAAAGTCAAAACAATCAAAAGAAGGGAAAAAGAAGGAGGAGGAGAGTTCCTTATCCTTCAGAGGCTAAACCTTCATCTTCACGGAAAAGACTTACAAACGCTCCTGAGAAGAAAGGAGAAACTAAACCTCTATCCTCGAAGTTTAATTCAGGGGAAAAATTCTCCGCCAGGGGAAGAGAAGAGGACAAATCCGCTCAGGTCGATGGAAAGATTACTCCGGCGAAGAAAAGGGCGCAGCGTAAACCGAAGGGAGGACTTTTCTCATCGTCACAAAGGAGGACAGCGTGGCAAAAGAGGGGGTGTTCTCTGAACGGCGAAACGAAGAGAGGAATATCGCAAATAATACGACTGATTTGTGGGGGCGCCGAAGCATTAGCGACAAGAAAGTGGTTTCCATCAGCAGGAAAAGTGCGAAAAAGGGAACGATTTCTTTTCTGAAAAAATCTCCTGCTCGAGAAGAAGAAAAAAAAAAAATCCAAAAAAAAAAAAAACCAAAATTTGGGGCGGATTTAAATCTGTTCCGAATAGGATTGTCCTCAGCTTCTTTTAAAAAAGAGGAAAAACTGGTTATGACAGGAAAAGAGGACCAATGGAGAAGAGTTTTTTATAATCCTTGATAAAAGGGGGCGTGAATGTATGCCATTATTTTGACGGAGGGGGAGGATGGTTTCGATGCGTTTTTTCGGACGGGGAAAAGGAGGCCCAAACTCGAGAGCGCTACTTTTCTGTTTTGAAAGGGCTTCGCATCCGAAAAACTTGGCGAGAGGGGAACACCGGGGAAAGTTGTACCTCTGTCAACACGCCGCAAAGGGGTTCACGTCGCCGAAGTCTTTGCTCAGGGGAGAAAGAGGAAGGAGTACCTAGAGGGGGCCGTAAGAGAGGTGACCAGGCCAGTCGTATTTTCAGTCAGGAAAGGAGGAACAGGGCCGGCGGGGGCTGGAACAGGTGCGAGGGGTGGAACTTCACAAAAGGTTGATCGACCGGGGGAGGGGAAAGGGCGGGGTTGCGAAGGAGAAGTGAAGGGAGAGGAGGGGACTCGCCCCACCCATCGGGCGGCCTCAAGAAAATGATCATCCGTTTTTGCGCGGGCAGCAAGAAAAGATTGAGTTGGAATGCACTCAGACGGAATACGTGAGGACTTAAAAGGGTGTTGTGCTGCTAAATCTAGCCAGGGGGTATCCAGACAAAGAAAAAAAACCCCTTCAAAAAAAAACACCCCGCCAAAAAGGAAAAGGTTCCCCCTCAAAAAACACAAGAAAAAAGAAGAATAGAAACTTCCTCTCTCAAAAAAAAAGAGAGGCCCCCTTCTCAACAAAAACCCTCCCTCCCATAGAAGAAACCCACCTGAATACTATCCATTCTTCAAACCATTATTACTACTCTTAACTACTTAGGAAAGAAAAGAGTGGAAGAAGTCTACCATCATCACTTCCTCAACGGAAACCAGACATCTAAGGGAATCAAAAGACTCTAGTGAAAAAAGTCTTAATTTTCTACTGTTCGCAGAATAAGCGCGTCAAACGAAAGAAGAAAAATCACGGGAAAGAAGCGTAACTACACCCCTTCTAGAGGCACGACACGGTTTTGGCAGGAAACGTGCCGAAAAAATCGCGGAAGGGGAGATCATTCAGGAGGGGGGGGGGTACAGTTAATGCACCTTCTACGAAGAAAAAAGCGGCAAGCTTCCACTGTATTAAGTGGGAAGGGGATGGCAGGCCATCAACTCCGCACATCAATGAAAGGAGGGCTGATCATGGGGATGCCGAACCACTGATCAGTCTATCTCAAAAGAAGAAAAAGTAGGCAGCCTCGCGTATGCTTGGAAGGGGAAAGAGGAGTGTTTAGCGGAAGTGGCTGCAAGAGGAGCAAGGTTGGGTCGGAGAAAGGAGGAAGCCTCCCGTTACATTTTTTCTATCATTTGGGAAGGGGGGAAGACGGGTAAATAAAAGGGGGAAAGAACAGAAGAACTCACGCATAATCGGCCGTCCTCGTCATTATAGTGACGAAGCGGGGAGGGGGAAAGGCGGAACAAGGGGAGGGATACCATCTATCTTCGCGTGTCCGAAAAAGAAGCAGACGTGCCAAACATCAAGTGATCGCAGAAGAAAGACGACCCAGCGATGTCGATCTGACCCGGCCAAGCTAAGGGCTGGAAGGGGGGCTATCGGAGAAAGAAAAAATACGCCCCCTCCGCCCAGCAAAGAGAATCGACGGCGAGCGTGGTGATGTACAAAATCGATCCACTTGCATTTTTTGGAAAGAACTTGAGAAAGAGCGTACACCTCGAAGATAGGGGGAAGCGGCATCGATCTTTGTTCTCGAGGAAAAGGGAGCTTTCGGGAACGCAAAGGGAAAGTTAGAAGGGGGAATGCCCACTCCACTAATCATTCAGAGAAACTAACTCTGAGAAGAAAAGAAATGTACAACTGAGGACAACGATACTATTCCGGGGGACGAAAAAAGAAAGAGACTCGCAAAAGTCACATCTTGAAAACCATCACTGACACTGACCGACCCTCCGTAAAAGAAGGGAAGAGAAGGCTCAGTCTTTTTCTTCTGTTTTGGGAGAGAAAGGAGACTAGGGTTCGGGAAATTCTTCACCAACATCGTGCTGAGAGAAAAAAAACACACAAACAGGGGTGGGATGATGGTCCGGGGACTCAAAGGGGAAAAGGACCCCCCCCAGTTGGGAAAAAAGGAGGGATTGTTGCGCTCTCGTCTACCGGGGGAGGGGAAAACAAGTATCAGCAACGCGTTGCGGCAGAAAGGCCCCGGCCGCGCTTTATTTCGGCACGGAAAAAAAGAAACATCGGCAAACCTTGGGGAAAGGAAAGAGAGAGCGCCGGGTGTTCTTTGACGATGCGAGGGGATACAAGAAACGGCCATCGTCCTAGGAGGAGAGGCGCTGCCTCACCGCATCGTCGAGAAAAAAAAAGATCGCTGTCTGGGAAGAGGGAAAAGTGGATGCTCGCCGATTGTCTGGTTCTAAGGGGAGCCTTGATTATGGGAGAAAGGGGGACCGGACCAGTGGAGTGAAGAGGGGGATCTGTCTTCGTCTGCTAGTGAACGCCTGGGCTCGGAGGGAAGGGGAGCAAGGTGGCGTACAACCTCAGCGGGGGAAAAAAGAAAAATGGAGTTTTCCGGCGTCACTAAATGGTGGCACTGAAAAATCTAAAGGACCTCCTTTCAAGGCGTTCTCAGGGGGCATCTTCAACGACTGAATTCAAAACAGGAAGAGCACATCTACTCTGGCTACCCTTCCATGGGGAAAGGGCAGACCGTGGCAAAAAAAGTCTCCTTTCTATCACAACCGAAGTGAATTTTCCAACAAGCCTCTTCAAAGCTCACCTCAGAAGGGAGGCGAGCCATCCGACGTCTGAAAAAAGACAAGGGGGAAATCACTGAAAAACTCTCTTTCTGAAGACCTAGAAGATCCTTCGTCTGGAAGGGGAGGCGTTTTTGCTATGTCAACGTCAGCCGTAATCTTCCTGCTATCGGAAAAAGGAGAACAGATCGTGTCTTCCGATGAAAGAACCTAAAAGAAAACATAGACTAACCATGAAAAACACATCACTTCCCATGAAACGGCATGCCGATCCTACGCATCAGAAAAGGAAAGTCTAGAAGCGATAGAAAAAATTCAACTACTTTCGAGAGGAACCCCGGGGCCCTCAGAGAAGTCAATCTGAAACTCAGCCTTCAGGGAAACGACGGAGCAAGATTCATGCCTGGCTCGAGAAAAGGAACCCCCGAACGCTCTCTTATTACAAAAAAAGGAGATTGTCCACCGCTTTACCATCAGCCAATCAGCAAGGAAGATCTTCTAAGTTATCCATGATAGAGACATAGAAGGAAGGAGAGGGACCGGCCTGTAAAAACGCCGGCTTCAAGCTAGTGAAAAAAAAGGATTCGCTCCTTTTCTAGCACCACCTCCGTCTTCTTCGGGAAAGGGGGGTGCTGGCGGGCCAACCTGTTTCGGGCGCCTCAGACCTTCCGGAGGATGCTGTTTTCCACGCTAAAACTGTTGCCAAAGTTTTCCTCGACCTGGAAAAGGGGAAAAAAGTTTGTTAGAGGCAGCAGGGAGGGACTAACAACGGGACTGCGGGAAAAGACGGCATCACTCGTACTAAAGATTGGGCCGGAACTCCGGCATCACATCGGGGGGGAGGGCGTGAGAAGTTGGAAAGAGTCATCGGCGGAAGGAGGGGTCGAGATCTGGTTTTACCTGCGGTAGATCCGGAAAAACCCTTCTGAAGTAGTAGCGTTTGTAAACTTGAGGGGGAGACGTGGCCGCTTGCGGTGGAACTCGCAGAAAAGACCCTCAAATATTATTCTAAAAAAGAGGAGTTAAGTCGTTAGAAGTATCCTTCCCAAATCTTCAACGTAAGTACACACTCTCCTACTCCACCCGCAGAGGGGAAGCAACTGCAAAGACATCATTTACACCCTATGTTTCCGTTTGAAAAAGACGACGGACCCCTTCGCAAGACTAACAACTTCTTCCTTCGAGGTCAAGGGGCGAGTGCTGGCCGTCTCATGCTGCTGAGGGAAAGAGAGTGTCAAAGAAAATTCATCTCCTAAATCTCCGCATATTGCCTGCTCAAGATACATCCGGCACGATCGTCGTTGAGGAAAAAAACAGTTTTTTTCTTAAAGCACGACATGTTTGCCAGAAGAAAAAGAAAGAAGACGACGGAGTTGGTGATCCATGGAAGGGCACGATGCCCTTGGTTTCCAGCAAAAGACAGCGGCCTCTTTGAACGGGGGGGAAGAAGGACCGCGATCAGGATCACAGCTCGCCTATAGGGAGATTGGGCAGCTTGCGGGGAGAGGGGGGGGTGGCCAATAGGAAAGGGCAACGGGGGAAAGGTCTACTTCAGGAAAACTCTAATACAAGAAGAGAAGCTGCATCGATCGGATCCGGCGAGGGTTACTCCTTCTGAGAGCCGGAGTGCTTGACACCGGGGGCTATTTGCCGGGTTGAGCGGGGGGGGGGCGGAGGGTTGCGATGCGTGGGGGCAGGACTGTAAAAAGCAGGAACGTGTGTTGTGGGGCTCTTCTCGGTGCGGTGTCGATTAGCGACAAAGCAAGAAAGAAGCATTCATCAGAAGGATTCGTTTACATCCGTCCGCCCTTGGCGTTGAGTAAAAGGGGGGAAAAGCACGCCCGGTTTTATGTTTGCGGGAAAGCTGCAGAGGGTTAAGCATAAAAGGACGCATGTATTAGTAAAGGAGGAGCTAGGCGACTATGGCGTAGACTAAGGTCAGAGAGATGGCTGCTCCTTTAGTGGCTCTTTAGGCGGCGTCGGTGTTTTGGGGAAAAAAGAGATACGACCGCTTCGCAAGAGGGGGGGGGTGCGCCGAAAGGAAAGGGCCGGTTCCGGAAGTAGCACAAAGACGTCTCCAGCGGAGCGGCCGGGAAAAAGCTGCCTGCGCAGGAGTAAGCTAGGTTTTGAAAAAGGAGCGAATTCACCAGCTATCCGTGGAATGACACTTCATGTTTCTGGGAGAAAAAGGGTGGTGCTGATGCCAAAAGCGACGGGGGGACGTAATGTTGACCCCGGCGTTCGTTTCAAAAAAGAAGAGAAAAAAAAAGGGAAGGGATGACGACGCGAACGACTGCAGGCGAAGGATAAATTGAACGGCCGGAGGAAAAACCATACTCATCTTCTGAGCAGACCAAAGAAAGTAGGCTGATAAAGAAAGGGGCGATTCCCATCATCTATCCGAGGTTTACTCTACTATGGGGGGGGGTACATTCTCTTCAAAACTGCAGCGGACGAAGAGAGGCTGATCATCTTAAATAAAGAAAAAGGGGGTAGGGCACGACCACGTTTTTTTCCGATGGGGAGGGGAGAAAAAAAAAAAAAAAAGTTGTACGCCCGTGCCCTAAATAAATCGCGGAGGATTCTGGGGGGGGTGTTTCTTATATTTTTTTCCGAAGAGAGCGCACACAAAAAGAGGCAGTTCACCAAGGGAATGTTGAGCGGGAAAAAATCATCCCGGCACGTGTAGAAGAAAGAAGGTGAGAAATACGATAAGAACCAGCGGATGCAGGCGATCTCAAAAACACAAAGAAAAAACTTCAGGAGAAAGGGGAAGTTCGTTTGGGGCTTCATCGAAGGGCGGTCTTCTCATTGCAGAGCAAAGGACTTTTCCCCTTTACGAATTTGTTCGCGCGGAGTGTAGGAAGGGGAGGGGGGATACTAGCCCACGCCATCGCGTACTCATCGCATAAGAGGCTCTAACAAAGAAAAAAGTAGTTCCCGAAAGCGGAGGGAAGGCTTGCCTCATCGACGGATTCCCAGCAGGGTAGGGGTAACGCGACCGGGGGAAGGGGGTGCCGCAAGCGGGGAATCTCATCAATCTCTGAAAACGAGCCGTCTATGCGATCGTGAAAGAGAAAAGAGAGGGGGGGTGGGGGGGCGTATGGACAGTATATAGAAATAAAAAAGGCAACGAGTTGGCCGCTGTTCAATAATCGGGCATCGAAGGGGGGAGAGATCCACTTGCATGTTTGGGGAAAAAAGCTGCCCACGATCAGGGAAAAAAAAGAAGAGAGAGGGTACTCCAGAAAAATCAATTTCGGAACTCTAGGAAGGAGAAGTCCATTAGGAGTGGGACGCGGTTGGGAAGGAAAAACGGGGGGGTGGGGGGTTGCAAGACCGCGCGAACTCATGATCGCACAAATTGTCCGAAGAAGAGCCGACACGTGCGGCAATGAGCAGAATAAAGATCCTCTTTAACTCATCACTCCACTGAAGAAGAATCTAAAGGAACGCGCCGGAGGCTAAGGGAAATGGCATCTAGTCGGCAGCACTTTCTTCTTGAGAGAGGAGGGAGGAATAGCCACGTTCCTGAAGAAGGTGGTTGAGGGCAGATCAACTTCATCCAGTGGAGAGGGCGGCGCGTGCTTGTGAAAGAGTAGAAGGTCTGAGCCGCAACTCTTTATCTCCGGAGGGGAGGCATGCGGATTAAAGGTCTGCAAAACCGGGGGGCGTCGGGGTCTTACGCTGATCATAACGAGAAGGGAGATGGCCGCGCGTTGAAACAGAAAAAGAAGAAAAAACAATCCTCTTAAAGCGAGTTTTTTTGCGCCAAAAGGGATGGTTATCCTTTGCAGGGAGACTTCGTCAAAAAAAAGTCAGTCGGAAAAGTATCCCTCTGCGGGAGAAGGCAGTTTTTGGTGACGAAAGGGACCGTTGTGCACAGGAAAAAGGAAAAAGAGACGGGGGACGGGGCAGACAAAAAAACAGACATGGAAGTGTTCAGCGGAGCGCAAAGACCCGCCGCGGTAGGATCAACTGCTCGACGGGGGTTTGCGACGAGGAGGAGGAAACGTCCCTATACGGCAAAGGAAAGAGGCCTTCTCCGAAAAGGTCTAAGAAGACGCGGTTGTAACCAAGATAGACCCGCAAGATCGAAAACCCCGAAAAAAACAGTTCCCGGGAAAGAGTACCGACCCGCGCGGGAAAGTCCACACACAATGGCTCAAACACGCCGCCATGGTTAACGAGGGAAGAAAAAATACGACCGGAAGTCTCTCAGCCCCGTCTACCAGCAGGAAGGACTGTAACGTTTTCTGGGAGCCACTGCGTCGACGTGAAAGCCAACCCGAAAGGGCGGCGTGTTTGCGAAGGGTAAAACTTCTAAAAGGTCATCGGCCTTCTTTAAACGTCTTCGTCTTCGAGCCAGGGAAGTCAGCTGAGAGAAGGGAAATACAACCCTTTCAAAAAGCTCGTCGGCCTGCCCAGAAGCAAGAAAGAAGAACACACGCTATCCGCACAAAAAAGAATCTCCTCTCCCCTTCACTACCCCGGGGGAAAGCAACGCTTTCAAGCCTGCCGTACCTCTGAAAAAAAAGGCGTCGATCACCAGTGGGTTCAGAAGACCTCCAACACCGAAAAAAAACTTGAAGCCCAGCTCCATTCATCGCCCGCAAGAGAAAAGGAGTTGGGAAAAAGGTTCTCCTTGGAAAGAGTAGCGTTCATCCAGAAGAAATCCATCGTTCCAAAACGGCGATTGGGGTAGCATTCTTCTCAATTTCAAAGGGAAGGGGGCCGATCCTTTTTCGTAGCTGAATGGGATCCTTCTGGATGAGAATATGAGGAGGATGGCAAACCTTTCTTGATAGCAGTGAAGAACTGTTGTCCGTACTATCTTCTGGGGGCTGGTCCGTTCAACTCATAGGGGGCACGTGCCTCGAACGTATAGGAAACTTGAAGGGAAAAAGAAGTCTTCTCCAACCCTTAGGGAAGGGGCCTTCGTAAGTAGGCGGCACAAGGATCCTTCCGGGGAAGCGGATTTGTGCTGTAAACAGGAAGAGAGCGCGCTGGCGTAGAAAGGAAAAAAGAGTCTTCAAAAGGAAGGCAGATCGGGTTTTAAAAGGAGATGCCTTTCGTCTGCAAGGGGGCAAGAGGGGGAGTATTATCTTTTTAAGGGGGAGGGACGTTGCCGCTTGCACGGGGGGAAATAAACGTGCCGTCTCAGGAACGCGGGCGGAAAAAAAGCTGCATCTCCGGAAGGAAAGAGGCTTCAGAGAA
>Ga0179593_1513648_pt1 | contig 22759 bp, 29 predicted proteins | sample CZODoug2_1_08_16_FD_185931 | JGI IMG/M metagenome (GOLD analysis project Ga0179593, IMG submission 185931) | Vadose zone soil fungal communities from Angelo Coast Range Reserve, California, USA - CZODoug2_1_08_16fungal (PacBio error correction) | ecosystem: Environmental > Terrestrial > Soil >...
CGGACACAAAATGTGTCCAACTAAATGCCATGACCTGGGGACGGAAAGGGCGTGCCAAAAGTTGGGGTGGCCCGGTCATCTTGCTGGGTGCGGAGCGTCCCTGCGCTGAAGAAAGCCCTTTTCGAAAGGCGGGGGAGTGGGGGGGGCATGGGGTCTACACGGCCAAACACCAAACAGGAAAAAGACATAGAAGAAAGGCCCTCGGGGGGAAAAAACAGCACACGAGCGATAAGGGGGGACGGCGGGTGCTGTTCCGGACTCGGCGCAAACCCGAAGGGGAACAGCCACAAACGCGCATAGCAGGAAGGAAAGATTTCGCGTTGCCGTGCCAATTGCCAGGGGAGGGGGGAGGCCTATCGAAAGCTCGAGGGACAGAGGACTCCTCCAATCGAACGGCAGGTCCAAAAATAGACTTCAGCGCTTTCTCCTTCTGTCGGCCGAACGTCGCGAGGTGCATCACTCGGAAAAAGGTCGCCTCGCAAGGGCGCAAACGCCATCTTCAGCAGGGAGACCGGAACCGTAGGAAAATAATCACTAAGAAAATCGCGCACTCCCTAAAAAAAACTGCGGGGGTCAACTCGCAGACCGCGTCCAACAGCACGTGTAGACCAAGGACCCTGCCCGAAAAAAAAAGACAACAGTGGATTAGGAAAATAAGAGAAGATCACGGTCAGTAAGGAAAAGGGGTCGGGAAGGAAGTTTTCCTGCCGTCTTAGGGGGAAAAGACAGGCTGGGTGATAACATGAGACCGAAGTTCTATGGCTACGGGGAGGGAGAAACACTCTGCAGCTCCATACCTGGGGTGGGGGGCCCTCTAAACGGAAGGGACTGTGCGTGAGTCAGCGATGGTGCCAATCCGTGAGTCCTGACCCGTGCGCCGCGGTGGTCAGTGCAGCAGAAGGAAAAAGCTCTGTGCTCCTTATGGGGGGTGGGACGACGTCTATTAGGGAGCAAGCGCGAGCGGCCAGTGATACCGAGTGGCCAGAAATCGGGGCACCGTCGAAAAAACGGTCCGCTAGAGAAAGTATTTGGCGTCCTTCGACAGGGGTGGCGCCCTGCGTCAAAAAAAGATGATATGCGTTGATGACTATCAACCCCTCACGCGGAAAGATATGACGACGGCGAGAAAAAGCTCCTGTTTGTGGCCCAGGGGGTTGGTCGCTGACCCCGGGGCCTCGAGCAGTTCTCCACGATCTGCAACTGGCGAAGGACGGGAACGCGCTACCGTCGACAGAAAACATGAAAGGAAGGGGGAATGCCTCTTCTGGTTTAGAAGGGAAAAACAAAAACATTGAGGCCATGAGCGTTGAACACTCCTGTCGAGGGGCAGATCGTGCCTGTATCCGTTGCGAAGTATCCTAAGCGGCGCAAAACCTGAAACAGCGAGCGGTGACGCGAGGGGGGGTTTCTCAGGAGAAAAGGCCGTCGCGACGAACGTCCGAGGACCTGAGGTTGGGCGCTCGGGGCTGCGGAAGAGTCACGTAAAACTACTGGGAAAGAACCGGGTCGTCGTGGAAAAAGATGAGGCACGCAACCAGGAGCATGCTACCAAGCACTATCTGCGCGGGCGTGGGGTAACCCAAGACAACAAGGGCTGCAGCTTTATCGATCTTTGAAACCGGGACCACTTATCCTCCGGAACTGCATCCCCTCGGGAGGTGTATGAAATCCTCTTTGAGGAGGAAAGGCTCACGGGGTGGTCTCCAGGATGTTCCTTACTCTGAGGACGTCCGGACCCTGAAACAATACTAAGTCTGGGAAAAAAATCCATGGCTCGCCATGCGTCTTTACGGGTCGTCGTTCCATTGAAGGGGAGTCTGTTCGTCAGTTCTGGAAGCCATTCTACGCGGTCGACCTGCGGGGGGCACTAAAAATCAACGGGAAAGAGGGCTCTATTGCCGAGAGAGAACAAATGTTCGACTCGAACTCGCTCTCCCCGTGTTGGAAAAACATTGCCGAAAATCGGATGGGAAAAGGGATTCCTCGAGCGGAAGGACACTGGCTAAAACCTTAACATCCGTCTGGGGCATCACTCCGGGGGGCCTGATCGAGGAGAGTATTCTTCTTGGAAAAAGAAAAACATCAAGGTTCGAAAATGCAGGGGTGCAGAGGCTAAAGAGGCACCGTGCCCGGGAAAAAATCCGTGATAGGGGGGCGCTTCAAGGGAAAAAGGGCGAGGATGATCGAATGTCTTCCGGTTGTCTACGCACTCAGAATTCTGCCCCTCTCTTCAGAGGCGTACAAAAGAGAAAAGGAAGAAACTGTCGATATAGAGGAAGCGTTCCATCCGGAAACCTTCAATCTGACTAAAAAGAAAAAAAATCATGAGGGGAAGGTGCTGGCGGAAAAGAGCTCAGGCCGGGAATCATTCGGGGGATCTTTGGTGTCTTTTCCGGGGTTCTCTCTTTCTAATTTGTAGCCGGACAAAGGGTCTCTTCTTGGTCCAGCGAAAATTTCTCCTAAAAGGTCTTTGTAGGACTCCTCAAAAAAACAAGACTTATATTTATTAAAAGAGCTTGTCCAAAGACCTCTTCGAGGCTCTTCGATGTCACATTGTTGGCTCTCTAATGTCAACGAAAAAAACCGACGATAACCCACAGGACCCCTCCCGCTCATGCGCCACTTGCACCTTCTCTAGAAGGGCGTGTGGGAAGGGGGGAGCAGAAATTGAAGTCCTCTACCTGTAAAAGCGATATACCCGTGGAAGGAACTTTCGGGACAATCCTGAAAAAAGGGTCCTCATCAAAGTCTACAATTCCCGCCAGAGACGATGCCGATGACTCCGGAAAAGTTGGAACCTGGGCCCGAAAAGCGATCAAGCCCACTGTGAGCTCGAGCCTAACCTCCAGCCTCGCGGGTGTGCGTCCAACCATCCGGAAAGTCAGAGGAGCATGGAGTAGCTTCGCAACAGGCGATCCTGTACCATTGGGGAAAAACCGCGCGCGAGAAGTCCGATTCGTACGTCAATGAACCACTGGGCTTCCGAAAAGGGGGAAATGCGCAAGGAAAATATCACCATCGAGCCGTGAAAGGCCAGTGATCGCGGTCAGGTTCGTGGAAAAGACGGTTCGAACAGCGCGAATCAGGGAAACCCTATCGAAGATCCATCTCCAGTGGCCTTCCGCCGAGACTCAGAGAAAAAGATGAGACCCGAGAGTCTGTATTTTTCAGGAAGCTAGCGAGGCAGGAAAAAATTGAGACTACCTTTAGTCAAAAGGGGGGGAGCAGCATCAAAATTAATAATTTCAAGAGGTCTTCCATAGGGGTTCCCTTTGACCCCTATCTTCAAAGAGGGGTGGGAAAAAAAGAATCCAGCCCTATCTCGGCTTGCGCTTGAAAAGAGCAGAATCAGACAAGATACCTTTTCTTCCCCTGGGGGGCTGTGACGGAGAGAAAGGGGGCCCGCGCAAGAAATCTGTCACGTGTCAGGGGGAAAACCTTCAGAGGGGAAAAATCGCCTCGTTCGACTGAAGATGGAGAACAGGGAGGGGCCTTACAGAAAGGGGCGAACTGATCCAAAAAATATCCCCAAAGGGTCCAACAAAACTCGCTCGGGAACATTAGGGCCTTGGGGGGAGGGTAAAAAAACTTTTGAGCAATTCATGTTCATAGTACGTCCCAGAGCGGCCAGGCCTGCTCCTGAGAAAAAGTGAAAAATGCCAGAAGGGGGCGCCACTTGGGGGAAAAAAAAACCAGGCAAAAATCGCCGCCGTAATAAAAAGCATCAGAAAGAAGAGAGCACGAAGGGGACGCGGACGGAGCACCGAACGAAAGGAAACACATACGCGTAAAGATGCCGGAAAAAGTGAATGAGAGGTTGCCATATGCAGGGGACCCCTGCTCCAAAAATACCTGATACCGCGCCCGCTTGCCTCGGGCCCTCACTCGTCCTGGAGGGCCAACGCACCAGCATCCGGCGGGGGTGGCTCCTGAACTGGACGAGTCGGAGGCGACTCTTATTGCCTCACGAAAAAGGAACGATGCTCGCCTCAAACACCATGTAGGGAGAGCTCCAGCTTCATGGAAGGAAAAGTAGCCATATGAAATCGTCGCAAGGACATGCGCGCCAACTGGAGGGGAGCAGACGCCGGCAAAGAGAACCCCCTCTCTGCTTCGTACGAAGGGATCATCGAAACCACACGTATTATTAGGAATGAAAATAGAATATAGGAAAAGTCAGGAGCACGCGACTCTTGGAGGGCCTTCCTTCTGCGGCCCCAAAGGAATGGGGGCGCTATATCGGAGTGTAATATGGAGAAGGGGGGGTCTGTTCCACCTGACATTCTGGCTCTCTCAGTGGTTTCAGCTACGTGCGAACCGAGGGGGGAACTCCGAGACGCAAGGAAGGGGGCAGGGGGCCTTACTGCTGCCGAGCGATGACTCCTGGATGGGCCTCAAGGACGATGAGTTTCACGCTCTTCGCAGAGCGGATCAGGGGAATTGCCGTCAAGAAAAAAACCCGACTAAAAGACGGCCGATATTAGGGGACATCTTGGGGGGGGAGGTCCTTCGGGAAAAGGAAATCCGCGCGTCAGAACGAGGGGGGGTCGCTGTCGTGATCTCTTTGGGGGAAGGAAAAACATTCGGGATGGCCGGAGGGGATATGTGTAAGCGGTCCTGTACTTTGCGCCTATAGGATTGGAAAGGGGGACCAAAACTGAGGCCTTGGCAGGGTCGACCACACGAAGCGAAGGGGAAGGCTGAAGCGAACGGAAAGGGGAAGGGGAGGGGACACGAGACGATAAACGCCGATTGCGGGGGGTGAGCGGTGGCAGCCCTTAGGGAAAAAAGTTTCATGGCATTATCGACCGTGGTCAGGGAAGGAGAGGTGATCAGGGAGCACGTATCCGAAGAAAAAGCGAAACACAGCCGCGAAAGGAAAAACGGCGACGTGTTTCCAAGAGGAGCCCAAAGGCCGAAAAGAGGCCAGATTCCCACTTTTCCGATTCTGAACCGCGGGGCTTCGAAAAGAGAAAAGGAAGAAAAAAAGACTGGGACGAACCGTGGATAAAAAGGTCCCGATGCTGGGAGAGGAGCCTAACAGCAGAGAAGAGATCTGCTCGGCGTCCAGGTACCGGGCGGCTGTTGACGACGGGAGCCGGGAACCAAGGAAAGACAAGGGAGTGCACAATGAGACATCGTCAATCGGTCGCGATTGAGCGGACTGTCTTCTAAAAAAAGACGCGCTAAAAGGAAGAAAGCGAAAATGACCGCTTCACGAGAACGCCTGAGGAGGCGCAGCAGCCAGAGGGGGCTGGACGCGGCGCGCAGAGGGAGGTGGGAGGGACGATGCGGAAAAAAGAGGCTCACCGTTCGACCGGAAAAAACTGGCGGGCTTTTCACACATGAAAAGGAGAGTCACAGGGCTCGATACAATAAGGAAAAGAAAAGGATCATCTTTTCTACGCCGAAAGTGCTAGCCCAGGAATGGGAAAGAGGAAAAAGGGGGACGACGAAGGGGACCGCGAACAGTACAACCATTCGTTACTAACCAAGGACAGACTGCCATGCGGTGCCTCAACACAGGTGGACTCTCGAGCGCGGAACATACCGGCTGGAGGGAAGACCATTTCTACTCTCTGCTGAAGGGGAGGAGGGCCGGAGGAAAACATGCATGGAGAGCGGATCCGGTGGGCCGGGCGCTCAAATGAGCCCGGCAGAGTCTGTCTTCCCTGTTTTGAGCAGGGGATCCCAGAGTGGGGGGGGGGGGGGGGGGGGGGGGGGGGGGGCGACAGGACGGGGGGGGGGGGGGGGGGGGGGGGGGGGGGGGGGGGGGGGGGGGGGGGGGGGGGGGGGGGGGGGGGGTGGGGGGGGGGGGGGGGGGGGGGGGGGGGTGGTGTGGGGCCCGCGGGGGGGGATTTCTCAAAGGCCACACGCTCCGTCGCCAACAGGGAAAGTACGTCAAAACAGATGGGGACGTTAAGCCGCCCCAGGTCGCCGCAGTCCAGGGTTGGACAACTTGTCCCAGAAAATGGAAAAGATTGCTTCCGCCACACGGCCGGAAAGTGTCCGATAAAAAAGAACCGGGCCGCCTCCAGGACCTTCCCTAGGTCGAATACTCCCAACACGCCCGAAAAAAAGAGCAGGTTAGGGAAAGTCCGGGCCAGAGAGCGGTTCTGGCCGCAGGAATACGGGGGAGGGGAAAAAGACGGAGAGACCACAATGGTCGCGGGGCCGGGAGCAGGCGGAAGGATCGTGGGAAAAGAAGACCTCTTAAGGAGACAAGAGGAGAAATTTGTGAACCGCGGAGCCGCGCAGGGGAAGCCGAAATGGGGGCCGGACGGAGAAAGTAACCACCGGGAGAAAGATGCCAAAAACTCTTCAAAAACTCCGCCCGGCCTTTTCCATCACCTGAGGAGAATCGGGACGTGGAAGCACCATGTTCAGGTGGCATGGAAAGGGCCCTTCTGAGTCGACCTGGGGCTGACCCTGATCTTACTCAAGATGCAAGCGAACTAAGCTTCTAACAACGTGTCCTCCAGCTCGATGGGAGAGAAAGTTTTACACTGAAAGAGGAAACTTCTCGAAGGAATTTTCGCTCCTGAACCCCCTCTGCGGGGGAGAGGGAGGATTGTCTTCCATTCAAGGCGGGGGAAGCTCTAAAAGGAAGGAAAAAGGTTCCCAGCACCAAAGGGAACCTTTAGCCTTGGTTTAGAAAAGGACCGCGCTTCAAGAAAAGTCCGAATTCGGGTCGTAAATTCATAACCAAAGGGAAAGGGAAGGGGGAGAGTCTAACCTCCTTGGCGTCAGTATTCTGGCCATCGATCCGTGGAGAATGGGATATTGGAAGACACGCCCGGGGTAGGAAAAAAAAAAGGGAATCTTTGCGCGCTAGGAAAGAAAGAGAGAATACAGAAGAAGGCAAATCCAACAAGGAGTCCAATCAGCTCGCGCGCCTAAAAAGAGTAGGGGGGGGGGGGAACATAGGAAAAGAGCTTCCGAAAGAGGACCGTTCCCGGGGAAAGGGCCCAAACCCCCCTCATCGAAAAAGGAGGACAGCACCTGGTGCAAATAAAGTTCCTTGCACGTGGGGGGGGGGGGAAGGGTGACCCGATCTTCAAGCGAGGGGGTCCCTGTGCCAGCGGTATCGGAGGGGGAGGAAAGTCGCTCGAAAAAGAGGTGACCGTGAGTCCCTGGGGGGGGGGGGGGTCGGTGGAATTCCTGTGCCGAAGGAAAGACAAGAGAAAAAAAAGCATCGCCAAGTGGAGAGGGGTGCCCGAAGGGCGCGAAGAGAAAGGCGCCTCGTCCGACTTCGCGGCTTTCAAGGCAGAAGCTTAGGTATACGGTCTCCCGGCCGACCGAGTGTGGGGAGAAGATGCAGTACCTGGGCTTTCGAAAGGGGAACAGAAGGAAGAATTTCGGGGCGGGGGAAACTTGTCATGCGTAGCGGGAAGAAGGCCAGCTCCAGTTCCGAAGACAGGGGAGGGGAGACCAGGGACATGCCACCAAAAACCTTGGCAAAGGCTACATCGCCGCCGTAGAGAGCGGATGAGAGATCGAGAAGACGCGATAGACGTCGTCACTCGTTTCGGACCGAGGAGAACCACCCGACGAGGACCAACGCCGAAGAGCGGCCGGACCTGCGCCTTCTTGGCGCGCGGGGGAAAAGCTTGGAAGGGAAAACGGTATAACTGGGAACACGCGCTCTGGCCGCGTGCAAAACATCTCGACTTCGGAAAAAAAAGAAAAAAAACGGCTTGGCGCCGTCTGGAGGAGACACGCAGTTACGGGCCCCGGCGGCCGGGAGGGGAGAGGTGCAAGAAAAAGCAAGAGTCAAAGGATCGGGCAAACACCAGTAGAAGCACAGGAAGAGACCTAGACCCCGTAGTAAAGGAAATCGTCGCCTGCTCGGGGATCGCGCAAGGACCAGACATGGAAGGCCGCGCACAAGGACTGGGCAGCCGGGGAAACAGAGCGCTTCCCGAAGATCACTCATCATCAACAAAAAGTCACAGAGCAGAGGGTAAGATCAGAAGAGGGGACCTTGCACACGGAGGGAGAGGGCGGCCCGGCGGAGGTGGGGGTTCACTCCGTGTCCAATGCGGAATCCAGAGAGATTCGAGCATACCTATATTCCTATGGGGGGAGAAAAAAGGTGTCCTGGGCTACTGCAGACTAAGGGGGGGGGGCCCGCTACGGAGAATCGGGAAAAGCGGGGAAGATTACGGAAGAAAGCCGTTTGCCCGTCTGAAAAGAAGAAAGCGAAGAAGGTCAGGGAATGGTTTTGGAAACCTGAGAGGGGGGGGGCCGCCTTCTAGTATTTAAACGCGGCCAGCAGTGCCTTATCCCGTACCTGGGAAACCGGTGGAAACCGGGGGGCGAGAAAGATTAGGGACAACTTGAAAAGTCTAGGTATCTGGCTTTGATTGGAGGATAAGGTTTGAAAAGCGGCAATCGAGGAAAACTCCCTCCACGGAAGGCTGCTCTTGAAGGAGACGGACCTCACCCAGGGGGAGGGGGGAGTCTGGGAAAGCGGTTGTTCCCACTGGGGGGGACCGTCACCTCTTCTTTTCCTTTCAGGTCGAAACGCATCTCTCCGGTCAATATTCCCGCCGAAGACTCTACTACTGAAGGGAAAACGGCCGGGCGATGGCCAGGCCACTCTAAATCCATTTCATGGAAAGTTTGACACACTCTGGATATGGATCCTTTCTCACGTATCCAGGAGGGAGTCCACCCTTCTTTATCGACAGAGGAGGACTCGGAAACGGGGGATCGGACCGGCAGGAAGGAGGTCCTCCTTCACGTGGCCGATGAGGCGAGGGAGGCGGCTTCGGAAAGGTCCTTCGCGGGAGAAATGATGCTTCATTTCTAAAAGAAAAGAAACCCATCGGAGGGACTCGTGAGATGACCCACTGGAGTGGCGATAGTTTTCAAAAAAAATACCTCCGGAAGAAGGGATTTCCATTTTTCTTACCAAGGAGGTTCTGCGCAGGAAAAAAATGTAGTGGCGGCAGAAGGACTTTCCGTACAGCGCTACACGCCACGATGGCGACCCTGACAAAAAAAAACGACGCCGTCTTGGCTCGCGTCAAGAGCGCCTCTGTATCTGGCTCGCAGAGGGGGATCATTGAGAGGGGGGGGGGGGAGGCAACACGGGAAGAAAAAGGACGACCTGTCGCTGTCACACCTCGACGATTACAAAAAAGGGACGAGAGATCACGCCAAGGAGGGGGAAGAAGACGCGCTCGTCGCTAAGGGTTCCACTGAAAAAAAAGAGATGCGAAAAGGCTTCCGAACCTGGTGACTTGTGACGGGATTCATGCACCACTGGCTAGAATAAGGAAAAAACTCAGGCGTGTGTCCCTGCCAACCCAGAAAAGGTGTAAAAAAGAGGGAACTCTAGGGATCCGGCTCACGGCAACTGTACTAGCTAAGTCTCGAGTCACGCGCGAAGGGGGCCGCCGTGGCGAACACGGCCGCTTCGCGCCGCAAAAAAGAAAAAAAATAGGGTCCAAGTGCAGAGTCACATCTGCATCGCGCTTTCAAAATTATGCTGCCCGCTCGGGAAGGGCCGCTTCGCCGATCAACGGGTCTATGATGAATCCGGGCCATCCGTCAAAGGGGAAGGGATCGGAAGAGAAAAAACAAAGATTCAAAATCGGAGAGTTTCTTGCACGCTGAAAAAGACCGCATGGCGGCGGGCGAGATTGTTGATCGGTCTGTGGCGAGAGGTATCAAGGGGAGAGAGAGAACAAAGGACGCGCGGGCCTAACCCGTGCGGGGTGCGCGGAACGGGAAAACCCATCAATCTCTCAAAAAAGCACACAACAACTTGATTATTAGAAAAAAATGGGGGAAACCACTAAAGCGCTAGAGCGCTCGGCACTACCCCCTCGCCAAGAGGATTGCCCTAGAAAAAAAACCGGCAAAAGAAAAAAAGCCCCAAAGCGTCCCAAGAGGCCCAAACCGGGCCAAAGGCAAGCACGGGCTCGGCGTCAGAATGAAAGAAGTGGGGGAGGGAAGGGTCGAGCAAAAAGGTCCTGGCCTGGCGGACGGCGGACAACTCATATCGACAAGAAAAAAAAAAGGGGGGGCGTACGGGAAATGCGAGACCGCAGAAAGGCGTGCTACACCGCCGCCAGAAAAAGGTCAAAAAAAGAGCACATTGGGGACAAGTGAAGAGGACCAGATCCGCGGCTAGAGGGGGGCACGGGGGGAGGCCCGACCCCGAGAAGCCGCGGCGATCGAACTGGAGAGGACAAGGAAAAGACTCTCCTATAAAAAAAAACTCGTGCGTTACGCCGAAAAAAAAACATCGCTGGCAGTCGGGGGAAAAAGCGGGACCCGCGAAGTATAGGAACAGAACCTGTTCCGAAATTAACGGAACAGTTCATAACCAAAAAGGGGCTCGGTGAGACAATGGCCCTCCTTGTGTGCGATGAAAAGAGGAAAAGGACATCCGGGAAGGAAAAGGCATACTGGAAGGGGGGGGGAACAGCGCCCTTTGAACCCGACGTCGAATCGGGGAGAAAAGAAAGAATATGACATCAAGAGAAAAGGGCAAGCCCGCTTCCCAGCAGAGGGCAGGGAGGGGGGAAGCCCTACTGCAGCTGGGAAAGTCAAATATCATAGGAAGGGAGCTCGCGCCCTTAAAAAAAAAGAAGAAGGAAAGGGGTCCGATCACGGAAGGGGACTCATTCTGTCAGCAAATGGAAGTGTCCAGTGTGCTGCAGGGGAACTGGGCAGGGGTTGTTCCAGGAATCAAAAGCACACCGAAAAAAAGCGGCCCGGGAAGTTCAACGCCGCGAAGAGGGGATATGCGGAGCTCTGTCCAGAAGACCCCTCAAGATCTTGAAAAGGGGGGCGCAATACCGTTCGTCAAGGGTCAAAAAGGGACGACGCCGCATACAAGCAAGCAGACCCACGGAGGAAGAAGAGGTCTCGCCGGGCACTAGCAGCGGATGACAAAGAGACGGGGGGAGAAGTACGGAGCAGCCGCTTCGGATACGTGCGAAGAAATCCAGGCAACGATCTCGCAAGAGTGTGTCAGAGAAGGCCATGAACTGGGGAGGGAGGGGGGCGGTGCCACTTCTGAAAGAGGGGGGACCGGTTCATCGTGGGGTCCGTCGAGGCAGAAACGGGACTGCGCCTGAGGGAAAAACAAAAGGCCCCGAATCCTACAAAAACAAAAGGGGGGGCCAAAACAGGCGCGTCTACATGAGGTAAGAGGGAAGGGAGGTGCGGGGAGGAAAAATCACCGCGTGCAAAAAGTCGTCGACGCGGACGCGCAAAGAAAAAACTACTCGTCGGAAGGAGGAAGGAGTAAAACGAAGTTGTCTACGGAGGGCCCGGTCCTTGCCGTCCAAAAGGAAGGAGACGCGCGCGATGGAAAAGAAAAGGGGGCGACAACTCCATCGAGGGAGATGCTGGCCCCGGTCTGCGTGGGAAACGAAGTGCTCGGCGAAAGTCCAACAACCGGCAAATGAAAGCGCAGGCCAACACCAGGGGAACGGGGCAAGGAGGACAAGCATGTAGACCGGGGGAAAGGAACTCTCTCGCCTATCGAGAGAAGAGGGGTGCAGCGCAACGGCTGCCAAAACGAAGAAAAGAATGCCCTAATATAGACGAGAAAAACAAAGATTGGAAAAGGAGATAGAGGAAGGTAGGCAGAGTCCCCTCTCTCGGGAGAGGTTGGGGGAACTGCCTTATGAAATGTTTCAGCGAGGAGGGGGGGCAAGGAAGAAAAAGGAATGGTGTCCCAGCGGGGGACACTGAGGGCACTCGCCGCAGGGGGGGTTTGCTCCCGCGACTTCTCATCGTGAAAAGGTGCAGGTGATGGAACTCCGATCTGAGGAAAGCTGCAGGGCCGCAAAGAAAAGCCTGCTCCGTGTATTCTGGAAGAGCAAAGAGGGAGGTTCAACGGGAAAAAACGCTCATCGTATCGGGAACAAGGCAAATTGTTCCGGCGAAAGGGCACCTCGAGAAAAGGACGTCCGTGCTATTCGACGACGGGGGGGTTGGCTTCTTCTTCTGTTAATGCGTCAGGAACAACTGTTGTAGAGAGGGGGAGGATCGAAGATGACCCAAACACAAGAGCGCTACCTTACGGAGAGTGATAGTCGCCGCGAGGAGGAGGTACTGGAAAAGGGCACGCGGGAACTTCAAAGTCCGCCGAAGCGGAATGGCACTGGCTGGAGCTCTATACGGAAAGGAAAAACGCGTGCGCGTGCCAACAGAGGGGACAGGGAAACGCAGTGGCCTGAAGCCAAGGTAGCATGAGCTACTTTCGACACACTCCGGGAAAAAAAGGAGGGGCGCAATGAAAGCCGGGAGGAAGCGCGAAAAAGGAGGAGGACATCACTCGGAATGTCGGCGGCAACGCGTGCAGTAAGGGGGGGGAAGAGAGGCAATCACGGCGCAAAAAGAGACTGTCCTCCAGGGAAACGAAGGGGTAAGAGGCTTTTCGAGGAGTACAACGTGTAATAAACAGAAGGGGCGAACCGGGTCGTGCGTACGGGCTGGAGGGGAAAGCGTGCGCTGAAAAACTCCCCAGCGCATCGGATCCCACGGCCCTTGCGTTCTTACCGGGGAGGCCAAAGGAGAGGAGGTGACGGTCGGGGGGGAAAATGGGGGAACACCCAAAGAACACCGGAAACCTCCAAGGTCCATGTGACTGAAAGGGAGGGTCGTCGCTTGCGCCGGGGGGACGGGGAAGAAAAGCTCTCCGTAAGGGAAGGACCTAGTCACAAAAACGAGACGTGGGCCTGACCGATGACGAAAAAAAATACCGTCGTTACATGCAGCGTCAGCAGTAGGGGCACTGCTGGCCGCGGCGCGGGAGGGGGGATGAACTCGTTCGATAAGGGGGGAGGAGAGAACAAGCGAATTACGATTGGCGACGCTGTTGGGGAAGACGTCTGTCGGTCAACTAAAAGAGTACTATCACTAGCGACGAAGGAACAGGGAAACGCACTCAAGAGGAGCCTCTGGAAAGAAAGAAAACGGAGGCGAAGCATGTGGGGTCAGGCTGAACATTGTAAGGAAGGGGAGGCCATGGTACCGCCAGAAAAGCGCGGGCTTCGAACAACTGTCTAGCGAGAAAGGTCGAAGAACCCATCGGACTGAGCTGGAGTAGGGGTAAAAGTGGGCTTGGCATTTTCTAACAGAAAAGCAGCGAGTCCGAAAGGGTCGGCGAAAGCGGCACGCTACAAGAAATAGGCTGGGAGAGGGGGGCCGGGAGACCGCTCTTCAAAAGGGGGATCCGTGGGCAGGAGTCGAGGGGGAGGGGGGACCGGGAAGAACGAGATCAGGGAAAGCCCTCGAGGGGGGGAACGCTGGTTCTGCTCACTCCGTCAGTACGGAAGAACTCAACGGGAACATACACCCACCGAAATTACCTTCCCCTGGAAGAAAGCCAAAGGCAGGGACCCCAAAAAGGGGAACGCGAGAAATCGGCATCGAGCAGGGGGAGCGGGACTCGAAATGAAAGAAGGAGCGGGCACGGGGGGGGCTCGGGGGGTGAAGGGGGAAGCTTAATCCTTGCAGACAGGGGACCTCGGGGAAGGGAAAGGGAAAGCTGCAAAAGATGAAGGAATCTCCGTTTCACCATATCTAAGAAGAAAACAAAGGAGGGATTGGAAAAAACTATCCTGTCAGGACGCCGCGCGCTGCCGTCCGAAAAAGGCCTTGGGGGCTTGACCGCGAGGGGATCCTCCACAACGCGCAAAGGAACAATAAGCAAAAAGCGCCCTTCTAAAAAAAAACGTCCGGAAGAGCTCAGGACTCACTGATCAAACGGGCATCGTTGCTTTTGGGTAAAGTGGGGACAGCACCAAGGAGAAGCTGCCTTCTTCAAACTTCTCCGAAGAAAAATATTTGAGGACGGTGCGGAAGAAAGAGAAGTCATCGCGCGGGAAAGAAGGACGCGGAGGAACGGCGAGCGGCGAAAGGAGTGACTCCAAAGAAAGGTGGTCGCAATTTGACAGAAAGGAGCACCCGCTCTCGCAAAAATAGTGCGCGAAGAGAACTCTGCAGCCGCTGAGGAGGGGCGATGTGGAAAGGACCTGATAGAAAGGTGGCCGAGGAAGTAGTCCGCGCGGCCTGCAAACGGGGGAAAACATTGGGGCGCTCGCAGCAAGAGGAGACAGCCGCTTGAAAGAGGGACAGGCCATGGGAAAAGAAAAAAAAGGCGACCAAAGGGAAGGGGGGCGCTTCTAATCAAGTCCACTGCAGGGAGGGCACATCCGTGATTCGGAAAGGGTCATTTGAGAGGGAGGGAAGGGGAACAGCGCCAGGTAATCTAGGGAGAAAGACTGGTTCCCAACGGGAGGTATGCCATGGCCAGGGAAGAACCGCGTCCATCATAGTGCGCTCCTGGAGACGCAGGGCAAAAAGGGCGTCGGGGAAGAGACATCGAGAAATTGCGGACGGACATGGAAAGCCGGAGAAATCGGGATAGACATCGCCAGAGAAAGACAGAACAGGAAAAATACCAGGCGGGGGCGGGAGGTTTGCCTTTGTTACAACAACAGATCGTCAAAAAACTTTAGAACGACCGCGCATGCCCGAGACAAGGGGAGAGGTCAGAAGAGGACCTGCGCATCAGGGGAAAAACAAAGACCGGTCTCGTCCACCTTAGGGGATGAGGGGACCTACCGACAATCCTCATATGCCACGGGAATGGGGGCGGAACCTCTTCTCGGGAAGGGGAAGAGGGGGTCTAATAACGACGCCTCTCAAAGAGGAAAAGACTGTCGATCCTCAAGTGGGACGGAGACGTGCTAAAGAGAGGGCCTACCTTAAGTTTTAGAAACGCTCATGCACAAACGGCTCTTGACGAAAGGGAGGGGGAGCTGAAAAAGCGGTGTAGGGACGGCGCATTCATCTTCCACTTCATCTTAAAGGAAGAGAAGGGCGCGAGGATGACCTCAGTGGCCCTCCGGGAAGTCCACAACAGGGGAAGCCATGGCGCGGAGGAAAGAAGCGTAAGGCACGAAGCGGGTCATCGATCATCAAGAGAAAAGACGTGGAGGGGAACACCTAACTAAGGACGCCACAGGGCCGGAGAGCGCCGTCCCGCGAGGAAACACGGCTGGTCTTGCAAGGAAACGGATGAGCGGCAGTCTGGGACAGGAAAGTCGCTCCTCGCCCAGGCGCCAACTCCAGCAGAAAAGGACTGGGCGAAAGGGGGAGGGGCGGCCTGAAGAAAAGGGCAACACGGCTGGCAGGCGAGAAGGGAAGCACTCTGACGCCCACCGGGGGGAGGAGGAAAAGGTATTCTCGCGAAGAAGAAAGGGCGGTAACCGTGAACTAGAAATCGTCGCCTGCGGTCGGAGAAAAAAGAAGGGGGAGACACGGGACAAGAAGAGGAAGCCCTACAAGATGAGAGAGAGCCAACACTGATGGATTGATGACAAAGAGAAGGAAACAAAATCGGGTCTGAAAGGGAGAGGGGGGAAGGAAGCTACACCACCCGGCGGGGAAAAGGAAGATCGAGCATAGGGCCCTATTCACGACAATGCTGCAGCGGAAAACAGTGATTTGCTGCCAGAGAAGGGAAGAAGAGGGGAAGGACGTCGAGAAGAAAGACGCCACAAAAAAGAAAAACGTACCTAGCAGCGAGCAATCTGCTGAGGGAGGGGAGGAGTTGGAAAAAAATGGCGCCAAGGAGCTTCCATGCGCACGCGGTAAAGGGTGGTGACCCCGCATCAAGAAAGCATGTGCGCGCGCGCGAAGAAAACAGGGGAAGTGCTATGAGGAAAGGAAGGGGAGTCCTGTCCGGGTTTAGAAATCTGCCCGGGAGAAAGAAACGCCGCGGGAAAAGCGCGGTGATTAAAAAAAGGATTCGAGAAAGATGTTCAGCGCCGGGGCGCACCAGGTTCCGTGGCCGGTCCCGAGGGTGCGGAGAAGGAACGCCACCGCAGGGCTCTTTCCGCGACGGAAAAACAGATGCACCTGAAAAAACGATCAAAGGGAAGAGAATTACTTTGTCAAATAGAATGGAAGAACCGAAAACCTCGGGGGCAACAGGGTGTCATAAAAGGGCATGAGCAAAAAGTCGAAAATAATCGGGGAGGCAGATGTTTCCTGTATCCGGGGGGAAACGTAGACACACGAAGCGGCAACAAAAGCCGCGGAAGATCTGGGGGGAGGCGACGTGTTTCAAAAAAGAGACCAAGGCCAGGGAAGGGGGCCAGGGGGCGAAGAAGGGCCGAATTGCGGATGAAAATTGACAGCGACGGAAAAATAGGGGAAAAGACAAAGACGGGAAAAACAAAGCTGACGCCACCGTGGAGGGGGAGAGTAAAAACTCTGCAGGTCGAAGAAAACTGACCGCTCGCAAGGAGAGGAGAAAGCCAGGGGGGACTACGAAGATAAGTGGAGAATACCAAATCACCCACGATCGGAGGGTCCCTGTTGACAGAGGGTCAAGGCGGCACGGGGACCGTCAGGGGAAAAAGGGGGAGAAACAGTTGGGAAAGCAGCATAGGAACGGAGTCTGGCCAGTCTTAAAGACCTGCTAGAGAGGACCGAGGCTCGGGCCTCCTATGCGAAGGGCCCTGACAAAAGTCAACTAAAAGAACAGCCGTCAGTCAGCGAGAGGGCTTGACGCGGTCGCGAAAAAAGGTCTAGAAGAGAGGGGAAAAGAGCGCCCCGACCAGACTCGTGTGTGTCGACAAAAAAGCGGGGGGCAAGAAAACCTTACCGAGGAAAGACTCATCAGCGGCTCGGCCCGAATACGAGCCATCAGCGGAAAGCTCGCACGGCTGCCGGGGAAGAACAGGTTTGTTAAAAAAAAAACTTAACTTTACGCGAAGGGAAACGCTGCGGCAAAGAGAGATGTGATGGAAAGAGTCTGCTTCTCACCACTTGTAAAAAGAGGAGGTAGCAGAAGGGTCCACTACCGGGATCGCTGAGTCTAGATAAAGAAAGGGCTGACAGCAAACCAGTCCCGAAACGGAAGCATCTGTACATGGAAGCGCGAAATACTCGAAAAAATTGGCCCTCAACGCCGGGGGGTTGACAGGAAAAATAACACCGGAAATCTCTGCTGGCGGGCAGGAGATCGCAGGAGCACAAAAAAAAAAGGCGCTCCAAGATTGATAACGAAGAACCCGCTTCAACTGGTCGGAGGAGGGGAAATCCGGAATCAGGACCCTGGTGCGATAGAAAACCACAGCAAGGTCGAAAGTGCTGGCCACTCTGCAGAAGGGGGGCGGAACCGCTTTTTGATCGTGTTAGGGGGACGTTGGGGAAGGGACGTCGGAAAAAATGAGTGAGCCACCAAAATTTGGCAGGGCGGTGCTGGAGAAAGCAAAGGCCGACACACGAAAAGCGGGGTCATCCAGAGAAAGCTTCAAACAATAAATGAGGACGTGCCCAACAGATAACTGCGGAGCAGCCTTGGGGAGCTGTACATGGGCAAAAGCCGGAGAGGTCCGCCGGTCGGGCTGGAAGCCACAACTACCCGAGAAAAAAAGGGCACCGAAACGGAGTCCGGGGCCAGAACACAAAAAGCCCGGCCACGTCAGCAGGCCAGAAACCTGCTCGACTCGCAAGGGGGGAGCTCATAGTCACAGAAAAGAAGAGGTCCTGAAGGGGGGCCCGGCTTCCTCGATAAATGGGGGGGGAATCCTAGCTCAAGCGACAGGCGACAAAAAAGGGGTTAATGAAGGCTAAGGTAAGGACCGCCAGCGGAGGGGCCACGGTTTGAAAAGGTTGGCAAGACGCCAAATGAACGCGCTGAAGGGACCACGGCGTGGGCGGTGGAAGAGTGCGGACTACCCTACTGAAAAAGACACACCACAAAACAGAAGATGCCCAGCCGGAGAAACAGACGCTCAGGTCGATGTGGGAAAAGGCTTGCACGATGGACAATGGTGGAAAAAAACCATTCTGCTCTCAGCGAGGGGGGGGGTCTTCAAAAGAGGCGCATTAAGTTCAGAAACCAAGGAAGAGCTGCGCGTAGAGGGGAAAAAAGCCGCCTTTGCTGGAAGGTCTGGGAAGTAGGACCGTGAGGAAAAAAAGGGTTCCTCTTTCCAGGTTGGGAATCTCCCAGGGTAGAAAAGGAGGAAGAATCGTGGTTCGACGAGAACAAAATCTCAGGACAGAAACGCCCTTCCACTCCCGCAAGCAGTCAGGGCGCACTCGTCAACGGGAGGAAACTCCCACGGGAGTTGTCGAAATGGGGACGCATCGTAGGCGAGAAACGAGCCCTGAGAGCAGAAACACAAGGGAGGGGACCCCGGCCTTGGAAGAAAAGGGTAAAGCAAAAAACTACATTAGAGTAGTTCGGATGGTATCCCGTGCGTAAGGAAACTTAGAGGGGGATACTAAGCGAAGGAAGGGAGATGCGGCTCATTCAGGCTCAAAAAGGAAGGGAGAGGCAAAACGCAACTGTACCAAACTTCTGTGGATTCACGTTGAACACGAAAAAACACCCTCAGAGGGAAAATTTGGGACGTCACGAAAAAACCGGCCTGGCAGGGAGACAAAGGAAGAAGGAAGACCTTGAGGAGGAGGCGTATACGTGCGAACAGTATGAAAACGATCTGCCGGCCGACCGGGGGAATAGGAGCTCATGAACAGGGACGGAGAGGGCGGGTCTCAAAAATATGAAAAACAACAAAGAAAACGAAAAAGAACAGAAGGGCGTAAAAAACGTTTCATCGTGCATCTTACACGTCCGGTCGCGGGGGAGGAAAAGGGGAAGGGGCGCCTGACGGGGGAGGAAAACGCACATGTGGGGGGGGTGTTTGTGTGGGGGGGTGGTGGAACATTTGCAAAACAACAAATCGAGAAACCAGCGGCCCCGCCAAAAAATGACGTGAGGCGTGCAGAGGAAAAAGGGGAGGAAAAAGCGCTAGTCGAAAGGGGGGAAAAACAACCGACTAATTAACTCCACTACCTGAGGGACGCACGTCCCGTCCCTGAGAGAGGGGCCTTTCCGGCCAACCGGGAGCGCATACGCGCGCGCTGGGGGGAAGAAAGCTTCCAACTCAAAAGGGAAAGAGAAGACATGGATCCTCCAGGGAGTCGCATTACGTTGTCACCGCGTCAAGAGACGATGGGAAAGACACTCTGGGGGAAAACATATCGTCAAACACCAGTTAGTGAAAAGATGCATCAGGGGAGACACCGAGACAAAGAAAGGCGTAAGAGAAAGAAGGATAAGCAAGAAAAAAAATGCAAAAAGACCGACGGCACCCACTACGTTCAGACCCTCTCAGGAGACCCGAAGAAGCTCTCTCAACAACAAAGGCATCTATCTACGGGGGGCAGGATGGCTCGCGCGCGGTGTCACGAGGGGTAAACAAAGATTCTCCCAAACAGGGGGGCGCGAGTCTAGAGTCAGGCGAAACTATTTCCTATGGAAGGGGGGGGGGAACGGGTCTCCCGCTAAGACACTTTTGTTTGCCCGCGACGGGAATAGCATCGGTCCGCCGTTGTAGCACGAAATCCAAAAAAGAGATAACCCTTTTCCCGTACTGAGGGAGAAAAAGGCGCACATCTCGAGTAGTTTGCCGCCAGAGGAGAGGGCCGGGCCATCGCGCGCTTATAACGAACGGGGGGCAAGAACCAGAAAAACGCGGGCCATCAACGCGCTCAAGATTCGGTGGAAGGATATTCCGGGTGTGGCGTCCTTCGTCGGTTGGGAACAGCGTCGAATCGAAAAAAAACAGTGAGAGAGGTGATGAGAGAGAAAAAACACTTCAAAAAAAAAACTCGAAGCGCGCTCTTATTAACGTGGAAAGGGGATGTTGCGCAGCAACAGTGGTGCCGGGACCACTGAACTGGCAAGTCGCCCCAGAGAAAAGGCGCTGTCCGGAGAGAAGAGACGCGACAGAAGAACGTCGCTGCAGACTACCACGGTTCGGTTAGGTACAGCCCTTCGAAGCCAGTCAGAGGAGCGTACGTGTGCCACACAAACAAGAAAGAAAAAAGGGACAGAGGGGGGAAGAAACGGGCACCGGATCCGAAGCGGCGCACCTAAGAACACCGAGAGACTTTGTTGCGCGCTGCCCCTGCGAAAAAGAAAAGCCCCGCACACTTTCCGAGCGAAGTGTGCGCGCAAGGGGCCTGCCGTCAAACGATGCGGGGGGGAAAGAAAAAAAAAGGGATTGTGGATGTCTGAGCTGGTGCATCCGTGTCTAGTCGCAGCTACGAGATCAAGGAAGGAGAGATGTCAAATAAAGAAGCCCTATCCGGGGAACCCACACCACGAGGCTGTTGAAAAGGGGCCGCAACACAATACCCGGGCAGAGCCCTGCAGCCACTTCCAAAGTAGTGGCTGCTGACCGCCGGGCTGTCGAAAGCGAAAAAGCGGGGAGAAGTCCATTTCCTGCGGACAGACTACGATGGGAGGCCCCGCCGACGATACGGGCTGCATCGTCAGGAGAAGGAAAGGAACGGGAGCGAGAAGTAAAAGGGCGATTTATTTCTCTTCGAGGGGAGGACAATGTCAAATAAGTACTTCGACCTGGACACGGGAAGCACAAGGAAAAAACCGGGCGGGACTGAAAAAAGATTGGCCTAATAACTATCACGGAGATTGGGCGGAGGGAACCTCGATATCCCAGGTGGTGAGGGGGGGGGGGGGGGGGGGGGGGGGTGGGTTGGGGGGTGGGGGGGGGTGGGGGGGGGGGAATGGACTACTATTCTACAAGAGCTTCCCTCCGAACTTTAGAATGAGGTGCAAACGGGAAAAAAGGCGGTTCCGCTTCTAAGAAAGGAGGAGTAAGCTCTGAGTAATCCGGAATATACATAAGGACAGAGTGCGGAAGGCTCTCCTTCTCGCAAAAGGATGCTAGGGCCGGTGATAGCGCTTCAAGGAAAACTTGGAAACCCTATTAGCGGGGGAGATTGCGTCCTTTTAAGAGGAAGGATTCTTGGACGGAAGTCGTCTGCCTCAGGGAAGGAGCAAAAGGGGAATAGGAGAGGTAGCCTGGCCATCCTCCATGAAAAGATTATGCTGGGAAAAAACACTCACGATGCGAGGAAGATTGCGAAGGGGGGTGGAATGTGGGGGAGAGGAAGCTTCCAATGTGGAGAGGGAGGGGGGCCTGTGTCTATCCAACTGATCGCAGGCAACAACACATGTGCTCGGAAGTCAGGTCTCCGGAAAGAAAAGATGGTCACCAAGTATCTCAGAAAAGAAAAGAGTAGTAAGGAAAAAAAGAGGAGGAAGGGGTGTGAACCGTCCGTGTAAAAGGGGAAAAAAAAGCGCGACTCCTCCGAACGAAAAGGGTCTCTATTGGGGCCCGTCCCTCATAGAAAGATCCACAAGCGGCCCGCCCGCAAAAAACGTCCGGCAGCGTGTGCCAAGGAAAGGCTGGCGGATAGGGAAGACAGGGACATACTTGCCAAAAAAAAGGCCTCGATTCACCGTTGCAGCCGGCCGACAAAAGAGCTGCAAGGGGGGGAACTCATCCTAAAGAGGGAAGGCGCCAGCTCCCACCCTATCACGGGGAAGTGAGTGGGGACTCGATCACCTTCGCAGCGAGAGAACTTTGGACGTCGCGCCGGAGAAAGACACCTGTGGAAAATCGGGAGCGTAGAAAGCGTCGCCATAAAAGACAAGGATCTACTCATCGAGGTAGAAGTGTCCAAACCTTAGGAAAAATGAGTCCGGTATAGGGGGGGCGACATAGGCAAGACGGCAGAGTCTTGAAGTAAGAATTCGTCGGAGAAGAACCACCGGAAAGACTGGTCGGAAAAAACTGCTAAGGGGGGGACTAAAGAAGGACGGAAAGAGGGTTTCTCGCGTGTTAAACGGGTGAAACAGCGAAAAAAAACAGGGTCGAGGTGACTATGTGCCAGCCCTATCGAAAAGAATCCATCGCAAGGAAGCGTCCAGCACGCGCGCGCCTGAACAGAAGACGTCTGAGTGGTCATGGAAGAGGGGAGGGGGGATCGAGGAAAGAGTAAAGGGGGAGCCCAGAAAGGAAAAAATCACGTCTCAGCTCCTCCCGGGGAAAACCGGGAAAAATCCGTGAGTCTTGCCGGGTGGGACCCCCCCCCCCCGGAGAAGGACATCCTCGAAGGGGTGAACGTTAGGGAAGGGCTCCGACTCTTTAGGAAGGTGAAAAAAGGACCTGCAGCAAGGCGCAGAAAAAAGAGGGATATCACGGTAAAGGAACAGATCTCGAGGGAAGAATCTTCACTTGGGGAAAGAAGAGAGACTTCCATGGAAGGTCTCCTCTTTCCTACTTCTCAGGGGGATACGAGTTTCTCCGCCTGAAGGGAAAGGAAGAAAGTCACGACGAGGAAAGCCAAGTGGTTGAAACGAAGAGAAGGAATAACCTGTTCTTCGAATTTCAGAGGGAAAAAAAAAAGGCGGAGTTCTCGTGAAGACTTAGAGTAGGAAAAAGCACTGCAGTGCCAAAAGGGAAACCTGCAAGGCCCGCAGTTTCCCGAAAGGGGCCCAAAACCCCCCATCGCCGCAGAAATAGCCGCCCGCAGAACACCGGAGGGGAAAAACGGCGTTACTGAAAGAACGACGAGGACGCCACATACCGAAGGAGAGGCGGAGGAAAGAGGGTGGCCGGTCTTGCCGGCCACCAAGGAGATACGCGCGCGCCTGGCGCGGAAACGGCCAACTCCAGAAATAAGGAGAAAAGAGAGCGACTACCGGCCGAAGAAAGCAGAGTCGTCTCGCTTCTACTCGTATTTGGAGAAAAGGAAGCAAGGGGCTCCTTCCGGGGAGCTCGCCCATCTGCAGCAGGAGAAAAAGAACATAAGGAAATCGTCAAGAGAGCAACTTGCCGTGGGACCACGAACCACTGCCTGACAGACCAGGGGAGAAAAGAAAAAAGAG
>Ga0179593_1460427_pt1 | contig 22758 bp, 31 predicted proteins | sample CZODoug2_1_08_16_FD_185931 | JGI IMG/M metagenome (GOLD analysis project Ga0179593, IMG submission 185931) | Vadose zone soil fungal communities from Angelo Coast Range Reserve, California, USA - CZODoug2_1_08_16fungal (PacBio error correction) | ecosystem: Environmental > Terrestrial > Soil >...
CAAGTCTTATTTGCATTGCCGCAACTTGGCTAAGACCGCAAAAAAAAAAAAGGTCGGAGCTTCACACACTGGGGGCTAGCACACAGAAAGGTCGTCGAGACCGAGAAGTGGTCATGGAAGGGGGGGGGGTGGGGGCGGGCAGGGCTACCAAAGCCCAGGAACAGGCACGCGTTCTGTTGAGGTGAATGCCGGTGGGATCCTTTGGCCAAGCGCTGAGGGGGACCTAAAATGGTCAGGAGGGGACGGGATGAAGAAACCTTCCTAGAAACTCAAATTGGGCCAAACTTAAAAGGAATAGGATTTCCTGGCAGGCAACTGAAAAGGGAGGTCTTGCGTAGATGTAGGCGGGGGGAGGGTGAGGTCCCGGGAAACTGGAGACCAGGAAGCGGCAGTTCATGGGGGTTGTGACGGAACAGGTCTGGTGGAGGCGCTTACAGGGGCGTCAACTGAACTTCCTCTTTCTAGGGAGGCGAAAGAAAAACGCCAGCCGCTGCTCTCGTTGAAAAATTCTGTCCGGAGTCTGGCAGGTCTGGGTAGGAGGATGGTGGACCTTCGGGCCAGGGAGGGGAGATAAGAAGCTCGTAATTTGGGGCGGAGGACTGCGAGGACAAGTTCGACTATTGAAGAACCATGGGGTGGTATCTTGAACCAAAGCATCAAGCTGGCAAAGGGGGTGCTGGGGATGCTCATGTGATCTTAAAGAGAAACGGGGTTTAGGACCTGTTCGTGGGCGAAGAGAAGATCCTCCCTAAGAGGGGTAGGCGATAAAAAAACGGGGTCGAAAAAACGTCCCTTCGCTTCTAACCAGATTCACTTCAAGTGGCTTAAGGGAACAGCAGCGATAACTCTAGCAACATCTTGCATCGCCGGGCGTATAGGAGATAAGAAGCGGGCATGGACCAAATCAAAGGGAGGGCGGGGTTTACTCTAGGTGGGCTGTCTGTGGGGGTACAAAGTCAAAAAGAAGGAAAGCTCGAAAAGAAAACTGGAACCGCATCTCAGAAATCCATTGCGAGAAGAAGACCTTAACCTCAATACCCTTTTCAAGGGGGCACCTAAACAAGCGGACAGCCCCAAACTGTCCTGATTGAGGGGTCACAATGGAAACGTCATAAACGGAATAAAATGGAATGGGGAGGAGGAACCCAAGGGCGGTAGACCGGCTTTCTCCGACCATCAAGGAGAATGGGGACAAACATCAGGGATTCAAACTTTGCCGAAGCGGGCAGGGGCAAGACAAAACGCTAGGGAAAAGTGCATTGCTGAGGGACTGAAATTGGGGGGAAAGATTTCTTCAACAGTCCGGGTCTTCAGCCAGGAATAGTATCATCTCAAAGATCGTCGGCAAGCCTGAGAACACGAGAAATTGACTAGGGCGAAAGCGGGGCGCTAAGCTATCTCTTCTCAAGCGCCGTTCAGGCAGGCGGGGCGGTAGGCGAGGGGGAATAAGCCATAGCGAATAATAGAGGAGGGTAATCTATTGAGGGAGTAGGTGGGGGGTTCTCGAGTATACTCGTAATCCCAGGGGGAGCAAGGACATGAAGGGAGCTAAAGCGTCCGCGTTTTTGGAGGGCGGACCGAATCTGGTAAATGCAGAAAGGAAACATTCATTAAATCAAACCGTTGACATGCAGGCCCCGAGGCGAAACAAGCAATGAGCGCCCGAAGAGTTTGGAGAAACCAGTGGCGGGCCGACTGGAACGCCGCTGGCTGGATCGGGTCGCACGGAAAAACGGCGTCCCGATGACCCCGGTCAGAAAGAAGAGTGAAAGAGAGGGCAACCCTCGGAAGGACGAAACTTCCGAAAAAGAAGAGAATGAGGAAACCTTCGCAAAAGTTCCCAAAACCAAACGCACGAGCCTCAAGGCAATGAAGCAGCCGAGGTCACGTGGGAAAAAAAAGAGAAAGCAATTCGCTATCTATAATTGCGAAAGACTGTGCTTGGGCTCTTGTAGTTGGGGAGGGAACAGGTCGAAAGGGCAGTGGAGATAGAGCAAAACAACTTAGTATGAGGGGAAATAGAAGATCCACTACTAAGATACTGTTCCGCACAAAAAAGAGCCTGATGAAGGGAGTCGCAAGGGCAATCAGAAAAAGGGAAAACGCCCCACAACAACCAAAACCCAACCAACCAAAAAAAAACACCCAAAAACAAAAAAAACCCACCACCAAAACCAAAACCAAAAACCACACAAAAAAAACAAAACACAAACCCACACCCACCCCAAAACACCAAAAAAACAACAAAAACCAAACACAAAAAACAAAAAAAAACCACACACACCACCAACACACAACCACCAACACCCACCCACAAAAATAAGAAAACCACCCCACAAGAACACCAACCGCACAACACCACGAAACAAACCCCGACAAACCAAAAAACCACCCCCAAAAAGAACCACCAACAAAAACCACCAACAAAACCTCTCCCCATTGTCGGATGAGCCGTTCGGTATTTTTCGTTCAAAGTTAGAGATCGGGATAGTGTGGGGGGGACGCATCGAGGGGGGGGGACGGGATAGGGGATTTAATGGCATCTACTCTTTCTATCTGACGTCAGGGAACCGGGTTCAAGAAGAGGTTTCCGGGAAGCGTACGAAGGCAGGTCATCAAGAGGAGAGACGGGGGCCTAATCATGCAAAAGTAAGCAGACTAACCCAGAGAACAACAGAACAATAGGGTAGGTGCTACTGGCACGCGGGGGAACGGTTTATAGAAATCTTGGAGGGCATAGGAGAAGTGTATACAAATAGTCCCTGTCATGCTCACTCCAACGCGGAGAGTTCCTCGGTTAAATTAGCAAATAAAGTGGGAGGATCGAGTTTAAACCGGGGAAACAGCATCCCTACTCAAGCGAAAAAACTAGGGAGGGAAACCGAAATCAAGGGATAATTCACCGCGAAAGATGGGAGTGCACGCGCAGTCTTGGGGGAACAGAGCTCGGCGAGAAGGAGAGATTTCTTAACGCAGTTTATCAACATGAGAGGTTGGGGGACTTGCCCGAGCATGGCTATGAGGTCTAATAGGACTAGGCGGGGAGAACGGTTGTGGGGGAATCCGGAAAAAAGCGGCAAAACCAAAGAAAAATGTTAAGGAACCTATCGATGGGAGAAGGGGGACAAGGTTGGGGTATATTGAAAAAAAAAACAGGAGGGCTTTCGGGGGAAACAGTTGTAGGTTCATTGCGAAGGGGTGGGGAGGTTTAGAAAGACGGTCTCCTTTGGTAAAGAAGAGAGAAAATGCCAACGATTGACTTCAAAGGACCGGCGGGGGCTTTGCTGTCCGCCGTGGGTTAGTGCTATTTGCAACCATGACGTGTTCAGCTGGGGAGTCGAGTGGCGTTGGGAAGGGAAGGGAATGTGAGGAGAGTCACTGAGGAGGATACCCACCTCCCAGCTAAAAAAAAGTATCCGCCTGGGAGCAGTCGGGAAACATGAAGGGAAAAGAAGACGAGAACGCTGGCAGAAGGGCAATCCTGTGCGGCAAAGGACTTACCTGTCCTTGTCCCTCATTGGGGGGGTGGGACGCAAAAAGACAAAAAAAGAAGCTGATCAATAGAGACCGGATGGGGGGGATAAAAGAAAAGATGAAGGACGGATCTAAAGGCGAAAAAGGAACGATCCAAACCAGGTTGTCCATCGCCACACGGGAGGAGCAAGCAACAAAGCAAATGGTTGGGAAGATGGGGAAACCCAACCAAAATTTTTGCTTCAAAACGAAAAAAGGGGGTAAAACGGAAAAGGCGGAGGAGCGCGGGGGACGACAGGGGGAGGCGAGTCTTAATGAATATGATAAACGGAGAGTGCAGAGGGGATCCTGGCAGGAGGGACGTGATAATGAAGGCCCTACGGGGGGTCGGGGGAAAGGAAGTAGGTCAGGGTAACGGGAGGGGCGAACGGTTCTCTAATCGACATCGTAAGTGTTAGGAAAAGTTTACATCAGTCATAATTAAACCCCGGGGTGGGGCCTGGCAACCTTAAGAGGTCGAGTGGTAGTGTGAAAAGCACAGCCCTTGACCAATCCGACAATAACTTTAAATATCAGGGTCAGTGGCAAGACTGACAGTCATTCTTCAAGAAAAGCAAGTAATCCGGTTTCGGTGGGTCTCTGCAGGGGAAATCACCGCTCGAACCAAGGCGATGGTCACATAAGAACATCCTGTCAGAAAAAAAAAAGGACAAGCCAAAACTCACATAAAAAAGACCGCCAGTGGACCTGGTTGCCTTTTGGGGTTCAAGACCGGCGACACAAAAACTCAGCAACCAAGGCTCCATCATTTAGGGGGGGATGCAGGGGGGAGCAAGGGGGCGGTTGCGGGGTCATGAGTGGAGCCCAAGTTAGGCCATCCGAAAAAGAAAAGATGCTATAACAAAAAAAGGAGATAGTTCATGAAAGAAAGAGATGAGAGCAGTAGGGTGCCGAAATTTCTAAACCACCTAACACAAAGCTCCGGCGGGAACCTCACAAGGGGGAAAAAGGGCTATCACCAAAAGAGCATGGGTCTAACCTTCGACGTTTGGGGGGGGGGCTGGGGGTCAAAAAACAACGTCCAAAACCCGGCAAGGCGGTCTGTGTGTGGACCAAAGGGACCGGAGGGTGGCCGACGCGGGCTGAGGGGGGGACACGACGCGGTTAAGAGGGGTATGGCCAGTAACCGAGCCTTCAAAACGGAAGGAGTGTAAGCTTGGAAGACGACGCAGTCTGGCCTGCAAAGGCGATGGTCGGGGGGAAGGGGGAACGATGCCTGTAAAGGAAAACAGGAACACGGGGATGCGGAGGAAGTTTTTGAGAAGGAAGGCTGGGTCATGTAGGATTGCGTCCCAACAAACGAAGAGGGCGGAATGTGTTCGAGAAACACAGCAACACCACTGCAAATAAGGGGGGGGGAGGGTTGACGGGGAGGGGCTTACAGGGGATGAAAAGGTCTGGGGAAACTACGATCCTTTTGTTGAACTCGCTAGCAAGCGAGAAGACGCTCGGCAAAAATTTGTGGTAACCTCTATCGGCAGCTGAGGAGAACAAGGGTCGCCGAGTTGAAATAACATGTTTGTTGACTGCGTTACACCACTCACGAAGCATCAGCTTAAAAGGGGCGGCGAGAGGTTGACGCTGAATAAGTGGAAGACAAGGGGCTGATCCTCAACTAGACTGCAGAGGTAGAGATTAGCCGGACTTCCTCTCATTGATAACCGGTACTTTAAAAGGAGAGCCAAAATGAGAAAAGTGACGCTGAGGGGCATCATCTCCAACTTCGATCACATTTTGGACCTGGGGAGAAAGGGGGGTATCTTGATCTCCATGGCCCAGACTGGAGAAGGGGGAGAAGTTGCTAGACGAAGGTTGGGTACCGGGGGGGTCATAAAAGAAGTGAAGCTCAGGCCTGAACGGCCAGACCCCGGGCCCATCGAATCAAAACTCCCTGAACCGGCAAAAATCCCAGGTTGGTACACATAGAAACCATCAAACACAGCGAAATAAAGATTTAGGGGTCAGGGGGTACCGTATAATTCCTGGAGTGAAATGAGGGATACCCAAAAATAGATTCCTGGGGAAAAAATCCCAAGGCAGTACCAGTTGCCAGAATGGAGTCAACGGGTCAAGCCACTTTCGGTTAATGACCACGTACTCAAGATCCAGGTAGAGTAAAGCAGTTGGCTTACCTTTTAGGTCTGTTAGATGGGCGCTATTAAAAAAAAAATAAAAGTTCCTCCCTAGAACAGAGAAGAAAGCCAGCCGGAAAAAAAAACCGGCCGAAACTAGAATGGATAAAAGTCGCGGAAAAAGACGCACGAGGGGGTGCACAGAAGAGCGGTACTGAGACACCCACAAGGGCGAGGTGCTCCTTCGTTAAAAACTCTCTGGGAGACTGGGCGGCATAGCGAGATATACTAGGGCTTATTAAGTTGAGGGGAGGCGAAACGGGAGAGCAATCCCAGGGAGCTAAATTGAAAGGGGGAATAGTGGAGAAAACGAACGCGGGTTGGCTGAAGGGAGAAAACCCAAGAGATGGTTTCAGCAGATCACAAGATTGGAGTTAGAAATCCACTTGGGGTAAGTCCAAAGAGAGGGGTGGAAAGGTCCTGGGTTGTCCAAAATCGTCAAGAGGGGCATGAGGATCGGCGGGGGGGGGGAGATTTAGTAACATTCAAGGAAGTCCGAAGAAAAAGGGATGATCTCATCGGCTATCCATGGCCCGGCATGACAATTCTGGGCAAAGTTCAGCCAGATGTCCCAGAACCCCAAAGGCGAGAATGGAAAAAACAGCAAGAAAAAAGGCAACTGCTTCATTCACTTTCAGACAAAAAGTGGGGGCAAACCGACGGCGCTTGAGAGATCGGGAATCGGTGTCTAAAGAAAGAACTCTGGGGCTTTTCGGAACAGGTAGAGGGCGGGGGTATCTACCAAAAAAACGTATGAGTAGAATATAGAGAGCCCACGAAGCTACGGGGTTGAACCGAGCCTTAAAAACAGTAGTTCGCATCTAGCGAGAAGTGCGGTAACCCCATGGGTCACTAAAGAAGTAATAGGATGGTGGCCTTCCCCTGAACTAGGTCTTGGTTGGGCTCATCTTAACTGTTAAAAAAAAGTTAGAGGAGTCTGGGCAAAGGAGAAGCGCCCTAGGACATAAAAAAGAGGCGAGAAGGGTAGCCTAAGTTGTCCATGGGCTAATCGGGGTCCGTCGACTACTCATGGGAGATAGGGGGGGGCGCGAGTCAGGGCTAAGGAAGAAGAAAAAACGAAACCCCTTAGACAAACCATCTCTGACTGTATGAGAGGATTTGACTTTTAAGGGGGGGATAGGATTAAAATGAGAAGTAATTGACGTCAAAAGGCGGGGCGCTACCGCAGGGAAAACGTCAGGGAGTTCGCCGCCCCTAAATGATATCTCCAAGGGAGGAGCGGGAAGGGTGAGAGTCTCTCCCGATCAAGGAAGAGGCAGGGAGGGGCTCATAAGGACCCCACCTCGACTGAAGTAGAAAATGAGAACTCTTTCTTTGGCCCGGGGGAAGCGGGAAAAAAATTTGGCCGCTCTCTATCGCGACAAGAGGCCGAGGGAGGTCAAGCTCAGGGGCAAAGGGAAAGAGTTTTAGGACAGAACAGACGCGGGGATATGATTGCACTTTCAGGGGAAAAGAACGGGAGAGGAAATTAGAGGACAAAGACAAAAGCTCCAGAAAAAAAGCTGTAAGGCCGGGGATTCAAGAAAAAAAGCGATTCAGAGTAGGTTCTTCTTTGCCACCCCAAAGGGAGGCACAGTGTCGCTCGCATTAATTTGAGGCACTGGTAATTGCGCCTGGGGGAAATCAGACGCTAAAGGGACTGTTAATGGGAATCAGGACCATCAAGAAGATTTTAATGACGTAATTTTAAAAGAAAGAAACCGGCATTGACAGGGGCGGGAAGGAGGGGGGGCTATAGATTTGGACAACCGTTATTGCGGGTCAGCGGGGTGGAGTCGAATGGAGAGGGAACTTGCGGCGCGTGGGCAAGTAATCATAGATCCAGGAGGGGGAGTTAGACCCAACCGAAGAGAGACACTTGAAAGAAATGGGAAGCATTGATGGGACATTAATCTGGTCTGAGCTAGGGGCAAATCCGTCACAGCGGGAAAGGTTTCAGAAAGAGAACGTCTAGGGTCAAAACCGTAACAAGACTTTGGCCAGATTTTGTCGCCGCGCAATAGAGTGAAAGGAAGGAAAGAGAAGGGGCGAGATGGTTTTATCTGAAATCACGATGATAATAAAACTGCAATTAGAAGGGCAGCACCGAAAAAGGGGGCTGAGAAGTTGTAGAACAGGCCACCCTTCTACGCGCAGCCCGTAATCTTGTTGGATCAGGGGGGGGGAGTTGGGTAAAAAAAGAGACCCCCAACCCTTGGAATGGTCTGGTGACAAATCAGAACGGGGGGGTGGCTCGTAAGTAGAAAGGCAACGGGACAAGGGAAAGCTCACCTGGGGAGGAGTAAAAACTCTTGAGAGACGAGGGGGAAAAAAAAATTCTCTTAATTGGAAGCAAAGACGGAAACTGCGGGGACCTAGCCGTCGGGGAACGGGGCTCCCTTGGGAAGAAATCGGCAATCAAAAAAAAATAAGTTCCCAGGGGAAGAAAGGGAATAAAAAAAGAGACACCTCCCGTTCCGTCTCCACTTACGGGGGCCGCATAACGTGGAGTCGGGGGGTCATAAAGGACCGGACCAGGGGGGGAAGGGGCCGCACTAAAACCGTCAACGGTGTCCATAGCAAGGTGGGGACAGTGGGCAATACATTCTTCAGTCGGAAGAAGGGAACAATAAAAAAAAAAAAAGGCGTGCAATTAGCAAGCTCAGATGCAAAATTCTAGGTCAAACCGTACAGGGAAGAGGCTGCAAGACCTGCACGTTCCAACGAAGGTCCGCAACTAAAAAAGAACAGCCCGTTCGGTGGTTTAAGGGTGTGGTCCAGGGCTTCAAAACAAAGCTAAACACCATTAGCATGGGGGGGGTTCATTATATCAAGGGGAAACGTGCAGACCAGGCCTAGTGCGTGGGGGGATAAAGAGTTCTGCACACCTGGATCGACCATAATCTCTCGAACAACGAGGTAGGAGGAATGTAGCAGGAGGTTGGGGAAGTACTTGTTCTACATCCGCCCGTTCTGGGGGCCTTCAAAAGGGGAAGAGAACAAGAACAAAGAAATGAAAGGTACCTGTTCAGGAAAGGGGGGAGGAGTTTGGAATGGCCCGACCCGGAAACAGGAAAAAATTCTTTCGGGGTGGTCGTTGGGCGGAACCGGGGAAAAGGAAAAGGTGGACCGGGGGAAGAAGCAGGGCTGCGAGGAAGAGAAAGGGGTAAATCAATGGGGAAGATGTAGTCCGTTCAAAAGGGGAACATGGAAGAGAAAAAAAGGCACCTGGGCTGGGGGGGTCGCTCAAGGGAGTAGACGGGAAGAAGAAAGGTCAGGTCGGGAATATAAACGAGGTGGAACCAGGATGTGTGAGTATAAAAGAAATGGGCTTTACACTATACAAAACGCTTTCAGGGGAAAGGGGGAGAAGGCAGGCGGGAAGGGGCATTGCTGACTCTTCTGTCAACAGGAACGTAAGCTGGCGAAGGGGGGAGACAGCTGGAAAAACCCCGCCAAACGGAATGGCGAAGAGTGAGAGAGCGCGTCGGGGAATAAGGCTGCATTTGTGCGCTCTTCGTCAGGTTAATCATGACAAGACAGGGAAAATTGTAACTGGGGTAAGTATCGGACAGGGCAAATGGAGAAAAATTTCAACTAGGGGAAGAAACCAGAGGGGGTTGTGAAAAAATTAAAGAAGCATCTATAAAAAATGGCCGGGGGGAATGGCTGTCGCTCAGTGGTGGCGAGGAGATGACAACGGGTATTAACCGTTCGTAGCCAGAGCAAATGCCGCAAAGCAGAGAGAGAGAGATAACCATGAGCCAAAAAAAGGGGTCTGCGGGCGCCCACAAAGGAGGCAGCTAGGGAACGCGACGTAGCATGGTCGCACTGCTAAAACAAAGAACGACGTTCTCTAGGGGAGGGGATAGGCCAGCATTCGGGTCTGACAGAAGCGAGGGGGAAGGCTCTCGGCGGGGGGGACCAAAGGGGAAAACTCAGTGAAGATTAACCGGCCCCAAGGGAGAAACCTCCCAGGTTCAACACCCTTAAACGGAAAGAAAACAAAGTGTGTGGGACCATCGCCCTCCAAAAAAGGAAGAGCCACCAATGCCGGGGGTTCAGTTGGAAAGGGATGGAGATCGGATTTAACAAGGAGGAGAAAAGACAACGGTTGATAAGAAAGAAAGGGGGCGAGGAAAAGGGACCATCTGGTAGCGAAAATGCCCGGGAGAGCAGGGCAATGATAAAACTTGAAAGGTCAGGAAAAGATCGGGACAGTTGGCTGTGGGGCCAAGAGAGGAGCAACAAGCCGAGCCCCGGTCTCAAAGGAAGACCTACAATAGGGCGATCAAAAAATAGGGACAACCCTTCCTAAAACCTCCAAGGAACAGGTAAAATAGAGGAGAAAGCAAACGAAGACTGGGCAGGAGGGCATGATAGAGAGCGGCAAATACGGTCCCAGGGAGCGGAACTAGACAATTCTATGTGCCGGAGGAATAAGCTATTTTCTGCCTAGAAGTTATATCATCAGGGAATTAAGGGAGGGGGGGGGCTGAAGTAAACTTGGATAAGAAAAATGAGCTAATTTAACTGGTAACGTGGGGAAGAAAAACGAGGACGCGTGAGTGTATTAGGCAGAAGAATCATTCAGTACTGCGGAAGAAGGGAAAACAAAAATTTGGAGAAACGAGAGTTTCCCAAAACCGTAGGCACAAGATAACAAGTATGGTGGGGGCGGGGACTGGGCGGTCCTCTGTATCCTCGGCTCAGCAGAAGCGTCAGTGAGAGGGGGGACGAAAGGGGACAAATCTTCCATGTACGAATACGTAAATAGCCGGAGGGAAACGTCTATCGCCAGGCGCCGAGATCTAAATATGAAAGCAAAAAAAGGTCAGGGCAGATGGCAAAGCCAAAAAGCCCGAGCGGGGGAGGGTAAGGGTAAGTAAGGAAAATAGCTCCCGGCGGGGGTAACAAGTGCGGGGGAAAGGTGGGTGTGCGCACCCAGGGGGGAGAAGGCATAGATAGGAGATGCTGGAAAAAAAACAATGACTGTGCTGGGCTGCGGTGGTCGAAATTTGGGGGGGAGATAGGAGTATATTCGTGGATCAAGATCGGTGCGACAAGGCGGGACAACAGAGTACAGGGGAGAAAAAAAAGAGGTAAAACTGCCAAGCCTGGAGGGATGTGCCGCACAGAAGGAGCCGGCCAATTCTGTAGCAAGGGATATCGAGAGAAAGCTCGGGTCGAAAAAAGGCTCAAAGACCGGTCGTGGGTGCCTAGAAACCTAACTCGAGGAACTTGGAGTGAAAGGAGCTGTTTCCTCATGGAGAGATCGCGGAGGGAATGGGAGACGCTGCTATCTTAACGAAGAGTTTAGGGACAAGTTCGCGCAAGTGGTGAGCGGGAGACAGAGAAAACGACAGCCCGCGGAAAAAACGGGGGGGAAGAGCACGAAACACCGGGGGGGCAACAATAGGGGAGCTATGGGATCGGGGGGATTTTTAGTTGAAGTATTTCATCATGAGGGGAAAAGGGGACCAAAAATCAGGGGCGAGCCCGGTGAAAGGGAAGGCGAGGTCGAGTTGCCTCAGAATGAGATTAGGCTCAAGGGGTCTCATTAGGATCGCCCAAGAAGCCAAGGGAATCCTAGACTAGGCGCCCAAGAAACGGGGAGGGGCACCAAGATGGTGTGCCGAGAGACAGTTTTGTAGCGCGGCTCTCGGGAGACCAAAGCGGAGAAAGTGCTGCCCTAGAGTTTTTATCCATGGTTTAAAAAAGAAGGACAGGACTTGGCCCAGACTCTGCTAAGATCTCAGGAGAGACGAAAAAGAGAACTGGCAAGAAAGGGCGCACACGCGGAAAGTGAAAGCCCCGAAGGTCGGGGAGTAGAGGGGAACAAGGTTTGGGGGGGGGGCCACTAAAAGGCAGCACAGTTTACGAATGAGGGGCAGCTGTAATTGCGAATGTCTTGTAAAGGGGAAAAGAGAGGGCTACAGAAAAGTGCCATCTCTAACCGAAGGAGTATTGAAAGGTCATAACCTCATCACCAGTTTGCTAGGCATCCCGCTGGGGAGGGGGTTATGGGACCCGTTGATTGGGCGGGGTCAGGGAGAGGGTTTAGCAAAAAAGAAGGTAAAAAAAAAGTCAAAGATGACTTAACCGTAATGGCGAAAACGTCAAGGATTCTAAAGACAGTACCAAAGGAAAGGAGGTCACTGAGAAGGGACACTTGCCGTCAGTCGCCATTGCAGAGATACCAGAGACCTGCTTGCGGCAGGTTTTTATAGCAGGGCGAAGAAACTGAAAAAGGGAAAAGTCACAGGGGCGCCTCCTGGTTGGGGGGGGGGAGCCGCGGGGCACAGCTGTTGATGCATATTATGATTTTAAGGACCGAACGAATTATTGGACATCCGGACGAACAAAAGTAGAAAAGTTGAGATGCATGAAAACCTGATCTCCAGAAACCGGAGCGTGGTTGTGGGTGAGGGGTGAGAAAAGCCGCACGACGGTGGAAGTTCTCGACAGTGTTGCGACGGGGTCGCTCCAAGAAGAGGCATGGTAACAGGAAGGAAAGAGAAAAAGTCGGGAGGAAGGCGCTGTAGATTTCCATTCAGTACCGGTACCTATCCTTCAGCGATCTCGGCAGAGGAACTCGGGGAGGGAGGGGGGAGTGGGAGCGACAATCGCTGAAAAGTTTCAGTTGGTGAAACCCAGGGCATAAAAAAAGCCGAAGGCTCAGAAGCGGACGGGGTCCTCTAAGGGGCCTGCAAAGCCCTGACGGCGGAATAAGATGACATCAAAATTGGCCAGCACGGTGCAGGTAGCGGAAGGGCAAGATCTTGAACAAGGGGCAACAAATAATCCATGTGAGGTTGCAGGGGCATCTGACACTGCAATCGAAGGGAATAGGCCCCAGGCAGTCACCCCGGGAGGATATCGGGAAAAGGGGGGCAACGGTCCGACAGCTTAACTACCGCCCTGATGTTTGGGTCCTTTTGTGTGGAAAGTGGGAAAGGAAAAAAGACAGCAAAGAAGACAGTTTCTACATATTTGGGGGGGATAGGTCCGGGTGTGAAATCCGGGCCTGCTAAAGTGTGGAAGGGGGGGTGGATCATGTTCAGGAAACGGAAGTTCTCGCAATCTCTAAAAAAGACAGACAAACTTAGTGGAAAAGGGGATAGGTATGGTAGAGGGAGGGGGGCCCTAAAAGGTCTAGCCTCCAAATCATTTCTGAAGGGGAAACACTGCTATACCACAGAGGGGTCGAACCGCGTTTGGTCTATGTGTGGGGTTTCAGTCACGGAGAAAAAAACAACGTTTCGAAACAGGCCAAAGGGGCGGTCTTGTTGTTCGTTAGGAACCGGGGGGGGACTTGGTCAAGTTGGAAGAAGGGGATGCGGGACCGGATCCAACGCTCGAGCAGGGCTGGGAAAAGTAAACGAAAGGGAAAAATGAATTAATATTGTCACGAAAGGACGGAGGGACTAAAAGAAGGGGGACAATCGGGAAATTTCACCCTGGCGATGTCCACCTCTTTCAGGAGTGTGGAAGGTCAGGGCTGGCAATTCAAAGAGGACCCTTCTGGAGGGAGGAAAGGTTGGGAAGGGCAAAGGGGGGGAAGGAGGCGGCCAAAAAAAACTGTCAACTGGGACTATGGAGGATTTTCTATCACCTCCCACGCAATCAGAGGATATAACTGGCCGAGGAAATAAGTGGGTGGCTAGGGGGGAATCTGGGGGGGGAATCTACTTATTGACACCGGTCTATAAAGAGGGAAGGCCGGCGTCGGAGGTCAAAGGGAAGCGGATCCGGGTAACACGTTCTACTATTGGAACAAATGGGGGTTGTTGAGTAGAGAACTTAAAAAGACACGATCTAAACGAGGACCGGTTGCGGGCGATGCAAGTGGGGGGAATGGATCTACACGGTCAGGGGGTAATACGACCGGGGGAGCCATCATCATCGAGTGGCGATAAAAATCCGTCCCGACGAGGGATCACCTCTGTCTAGGGATACAACAAAAGGAGGGAACAAGGGGAAGAGGGAGGGGAGGCATCAGGAGAACTGCGAGCAACATCTTCAGGAAAAGGAGTATTTCTTGACACACTTCGGGTGCACAGAGGAGGAAAGTGAGGATTCTGGGAAACTCGCTCGGGGAGGGGGGAAAAAAAGGAAGGAGGAGTGAGGTAACATCCCTGTACGCGGGACATGCAAAAAGCTATAAACGATCAAAAAAAGAAAAAAAAGGGCCGGGAAACTCATACCAAGTGTTGGGTGGGCCCGAGTGGCACCTCCCAAAGAGGATCAAAGTGAAAAACAAGGCCGTGATTTAGGGCAAAGGTTAACCGTCTAACGTCAGATTCTTTTGCTACGAGTTGGAAAGGGACAAAATAGTAAAACCGTCCTATTCTAAATACAATAGCACAAAAATAAAACGGTCAAATCAGGGTAAGACTAAGCGTTCCTAAAGATTGAAGGTGTTCAATACCACTAATGAGACGAGAGGTCGATTAACAGTTTCAAGGCTCGGGGGGGGCTCACTATTACGCAGTTATATAAAGTCTAAACTCCCGACTAGGATGCCGAATCAGAACTGGAGGGGGGCAAGAAGGATAACACGATCCTTTATAAACTCCTTGACAAATAGACGAAGGGAGGGGTGCAAGAATCTCGAGGATAAAAAACAAAGCCGCCTTCATAGGGCCGAGCTGGGCACTGTTGATCCAGAGCCAGGAGCGCGTGGGAGAAGAGAGAGGGGTATAGACTATTCGGGTAATGGAGGGAAATTCAGAAAAGAGGAAGACACAATGGAAGCACACTAATCATTGTAGGAGAACTAGACGCCAAGTGTGGCTTAGTCTGGACCCGAGATCTGTTCAAAAGGATAAGAAATCCCTCGGTTCTAAAAAATCCTGCAAAAAGCATGACGAAGAGAGGTTTTTTTGGGCAGGCTTCCGGGGGGGAGCATTTCGTGTCGCGCCGATTATCAAAAACGTGTAGTCCGAGGAAAGGACAACGCTAACTAGGAAACCGACCCCTCAATACAGTGAAGAGAGAGCGTCCGATCGCCATGCCCCGCGAAGAAAAAGGAAGCCATATGCCCCACCAAACCCGAGAGAGGGGAGAAGGTAAAAATCAAAGTCGACGAAGATTCCGTGGACACTAGACCTCTCTTAGCGAGCGATCTCAATTGCTGAAAAAGAATGGGACTGGGAAAGGGCTCGTGAGGGGGGGCGTTGAGGAACAGAGCAGGAGGGATCTACCAACACAAAACTATGATTATTAAAAGGGATAAAATAGAAAAGAGGGGGGGGTCCTCCAACGACCATAGCCTGTCAAGAACAGTCGGAGAAAACTGAAGGATGTCGGGAACGTCAAGAAACCCCATTTCCACGGAGGGAGATTATGTGGGACGGACGGCTACGACTGGAGGGATGGTTGGCCATGATTAGTAAGGGGGTGTCCTCAGGGGAGGAGACGGGGGAAGGGGGGGCGAATGAACTCGTATGACGTAGAAAAAAAGAATTGAACCATTAAAAGGGGGTCTCGCGGGCTAACGCGCAGGCAAGAGGAGGAAAACCCTCAATGAGTTGAAAAGAGAGAAACAGGGGAAACCCCTTCTCCCACGGACATGCGGAGGGGAAAAATAATTGATACAAATTTTTGAACGGGGTAGGAGAATCGGGGAAGGGAAGAAAATCTAAAAATTCCGGTTCTCTGGGGGCGCCCAAAAAAGAGAGTTACCTAAAAGAAAGAAGATCCATTTGAGCGAAGTTTAATCAAACCACTCATTAAAAAAAGCCTAGTCCTCTCTCGCCCCGAGAGAAAGGACGTGTCTGGAAGTACAAGAAAGACTGGAATGGGGTTAAGGGAGCTATTGGGGGGTTAGGCCTCTGACGGAAGCGCGAAAAGCTTCGAAAAGGGGAGTAAGGGGGGGAAAGGGATCCGGAGAGTTGGGTTAGACAGTCAGTGCGGACGTGAAACCTGAAATATACGCGTCGGGGGACGAGACGGCTATGTGAGCAGAATCGTGCGCCCAAAAAAGGGAAAAAAAAGTAAGCCCAAAGGACTCAAGAGGTCAAGTGTGGGAGTATGGACAGGAAAGGAGACGGAAAAATGTTAGAAGGGTCCACGCAGGGGATTGAGATCAAGACGGGTAACGCCGGTAAAAGTAATCCGAAGAGACAAGAAAGGAAGAGGGAAAAGGGGAACGTTCCCCAGTAAAGTGAAAGAAAAATACCAGTTACAATTGGGGGCTGTGGGGGAGGCTGGAGGAGGGAAGGGATGGGGGGAGGGCAATATGGGCAAGGACTGTTTGATATTCGAAAGGGTTCAGGTTGGAAGGGAAGATGTCAGGAAGAGAAATTATAAGTCGATACGGTAGCAAAACCGAATCCTGAAACAACTGAGAGAAATTGGACCTAAAGAAGGGAAAATTCGCATTATGAGGGAGATACCAGAGAGGAGTGGGCAGGTTGACGAGACGTGCGCTGCGACAGTTCTCTGTTCACATTGGGGGGGTGGGGACCCGCCATATGCGGAGAAGATAGTAGTAGAGTACGCAGCACTTGGGTGGTCTCGCTGAGAAAGAAAAGCGGTGCCAAAGTTGAAATAGAGGAGGAACAAACACTGCGTGCCAGCACTGCATCTTCTGGGGTGTTGGACAAGGGACAACCCCATTGGTTAAAATTAGAAGCTTGCCGGCGAACGTGTAGAAGGGGAAATCGGCATTCTTCCCATCGGGCGTGTCAAATGAAGAGGGGCTTCAGGGATCGGGCGTCGTCGGAGCGGGGGGGTGGGAGAAAATTCGCGTACTGGCAGCCTGCCGATAAGCCGACCGAGAAAAGAAAGGAATCAACAGCTGCGGGGGCGGGTCGCCTTGGAATCGGGAGAAGAAAATTTGGAATGAAAAGCAGCAGACCAAGGCGGTTCTCCACCTTCCAGAAGAAGAATGATCGAGGTTGCCTTTCAGCACTGAAGGAGACTAACCAAAGAGGTGCCCGCCAGGGGTCATAAGGACGACTTCTTCGTCCTGATCGGCAAATACCAGGGGGGGAGGGATAAACAATGGCATCCCGGAGAGAGGCCACCATTAAAATATGTGTAAAAAAGCGAATCGCTAAACCTTCCATCCCACAGGGTAGAAGACCACGCTATCCAGCGCACAAAAACACCGCAAAGGGGAAAGGAGAAGGGGGGGGGGACTTTGTGGTGGGTGGCTGGCCTGGCTTACAGGTCCACACTCAGCTGACACAAAGCTATGAGTTAGACAGCTGTAGGTGTGTATGGTTACCGACCGGTCTTGTGATATTTTAGAAGGGGTGCGCACCATCCTGCTCGCGTCAAATAAAAAAGAGAGGGCGCAAAAACACAAGGGAGGATGAAAGAGAGAGGGGGATAAACATATATACGACAGTAGGGGGAAAAAACGAAGTATACTAGAAGATCAATTTCCCGGAACACGTCTTATCACAAAACTACTGATCGAAAAGGAGACTGGGGGTGCTTAGTTGGGGCATCCGGAACCAACAACTCAAAAGGCAAACGGCGGTACTTCTCGTGGTAAAGTAAGGGGGCTAGGGTACGCTGAGGAGGGGTTACCTCGGACTGGGGCATCGAGCCGTTATGGAAAAGGGGCCTATCAAACCAAACTGGAGGGGTGTTCCTTACGACAGTCGGTGCACTGTGGAAACTTCTGAAAGTAAAACTTCTTTGAGGAAGGTCAGTGGATTTCAATTCAGGATACACTTCTCGCGTAATGTGGGAAGAAGACGGTTGGCATTTGCCGGTGTGGGCTTGGGAGTCAAATAAAAACGGGATCCGCTTGGCGGGATTGTTATAGGCACTCGTACCACGCTCGATCGGAATCGCGAGTCGGTGAAGGAGTCAAGGTGCAGGTAGGGGATACAAGGGGGACCGAACGCTCTACAGGAGGGGGAGACGTCCGTAAGCGTGTGTCTGGGTGATTGTGGCCGCTTCGCAACTGAGCACGTTCGACTAGTGAAGACAAGGGGGGTGGGGACAGAGTTCACCATAATCACGATCGCAAAAAAAAAAGAGGCAGGTACTCTACAGGTGTGGGTGCTTTTTTTTAGATAACAAACCATGGTGGAGCTTTTCTTGCTCGAGAAGACGAACATTCTGTGAGCTAACCAGCAGGCAATCTTGCTCAAAAGAGATAAGGCTTAAAACACCCAGCGGGACAATGGGTAAAAAGGGACAGCAGGAAAAAGGCTTCAACACCGGCAGGTAGCGTATCGAACCTTCAAGGGGAACGACTGGCGCGGGGGGCGGTCAGTGGGGAAGCAAGGTAAAAACGCATCCTTTAAGCATGGAACGGGAAAGACGCCCGGACCAGCTCTTAAACGCCCAGTCCAGAAAAAATGAAACCCCCTGTTTGAAAAAAAAAAACAGAATCACATGGCGAGCAAAAAAAAACCAGCGGACAGTGAAAGGTTCACAGGAAACTCATCGTCCTGGCGGGGTACGGATAAAAGGAACTTAAAAGGAGGGAGCGAAGCCAAGAAGCAATTCCATTTTCACCCTCAGGGGAGCGAAACGGGGGCCGCACGGGGCAGGTAAGATACCAAGGGAACTAATGTTTACTTTTCTGGTGACGAGGGGGGGTGCACGGCAAATTTCCGGAGAAAATCTCACCTTTTGAGAAATGAAACGACACTCTTCGCTCAGAGCAAAAAGGAGGGTTGCACCTGAATAAAAAGCGACATGATATCTCAACTGTTCGCGCATAGGGAGACTGCTAAAAAAAGAAGAGCTAGAAAAGAAAAGAAGGGACGGGGTGGATCACGGGACCATTCGCATTGCTCGCAGTGAGATCAAAAGCGCTTATTAATTTTGTAAAGAGAGGCTTATGAGAGGAGGATAATACAACAATGGAGCAATGTCGGGGGGGGGGGGGGGGGAGGGAACTCGACGAGGGGGGGGAGGAAAGTCGAGACTATGGTAATAAGTCTAAGACAACTCAACGATTGGGATAAATACAAAAGGGACAAAACCGAGCAATATATCACTATATATTGTGAGAAGGCGGGTAGGGAAGCTGGTGGGGAATTCTTTCTCGACGTCCGAGGAGGTCCGACGATGCTCGGCGGAAACTCTATTAAAAAAGGGTAAAATATTCGGGAAATAGCAAACTAGGGGAAAAAAGATAGCCATTCAAGACCGCTATCCGTCAGGAGGGTGACAATCCATAAGTCAAAAATCCCTATCTAGAAAAGGGAAAGACAATAGAGGCCAGGGGAACGTCCTAAAATGGGGAGACAAGCTAGGAGGAGGTCTTCGAGGGGAGACATACTAGAATAAAAAGGTCTTGTTGTTTTGACTGCTAGAAGGAGAGTCCTAAAAAAAAACAAAAGGGGAAGGATGAGGATATGATAAAGAAGGAAAGATACTCGAAATCAGAGCCTTAAGCAACTTTTCCTGGAAACATACTAGACGTCTAAAAGGAGAGGGAGGACCTGGTACGCAAAGAAGGGGGAGGCGGGGTGGGGGTGAATTCAAAAGTACAAATTGGGATGCGTGTCCCTCATTTGAGACGGATTTCAGGCGAGACTGTAGGATATTTAAAGAGAGTTAGGGACCCGGGGTCATCTAAGTTGGGAAGGAGACGAGCCACTCGAAGAGGAGAAGAAAGGAATCCAGAAAAAAAGACCCCAAAATCTGGAGGGGAACTAGGGTCTCGGTGTGACGGGTGGATTTAGAAATCTTTAGTGCATGAGAAAAAGGAGGGACCTTAAACTTGGGAGATCCTCCGAAATCGAAGTTCTCCACTAAAGAATTAGATCCATTGGAGGATCGAAGTTGACGAGAGAAAAACCGAGTATCCTCCAGATGAGTCTCACTCTGCTATGGGGCGCAAAAGAGGAGGGAAAATTATCAGGACGTCCCAGTCTGAAGGAAGAAAAAGTGGGTATGCACTCGATCGAACAGCGGCGATTCATGAAGAGAGGGGGGGTCGGTATGGGGGTTAGGTGGGGAAAACCGACTCTGCTTTGCATAGTCGAGGGGAGGAGGAAAAGAATTGGCTGTTTCTCCGATAGCGCGATTTAGCCAAATCTCTGCGAGGTCAAGTTGGGAGATTGGCACCTTCACTTCGTCACAGGGAAGGGATGAAAATGGGGGCCACGGATTGCCTTGGATGGGCTTAGAAAATGGCTAACGGTCAGAGCAAGAAACCAGCCAGGACGAGTTATTGGGCGGAACTGTGAACAGAAAGAAAACAGTTGGGCGGGGGGAGGGCCTCGTGGGAGGTGTTCTGGGGAACAAACCGGGGGGTTATTTCAGGAAACGGGGGGATGAGTAATGGGCGCGTAGGAGGTTAATGTAGGGGGAACTTCACTGAGGGGCTACCCACCGAAAGAGACGTAAAACAGATCAAGAAAATGGGAAAGCGTCGGGAAGGAGGGCGATACGCCCTGCCAGATTTGTTAAAAGAAAAACGTGGATCTCTGGGGGGCTGCCACTCCAGCGGACACTTGGCAGAGTGGGGGGGTGAGGGACCCATAGAGGTGTAGCAAGATGGGCAGGAGGGTTAAGACTAAAGGAAAATTCTGGGAGTCTTCTCACAACAACACACCAGTGAAGAAAAGTGTCTTCAGACAAATAAAACGTCATAGGTTTTATATCGTTGAGGGGGGGGGAAGAAGACAAACAACCTTTTGATAAAATACGTCGTGTTAAGCTACACGATCTCGTACAACTGAAAACAGCGGCAGGAGCCTCGGGAGGTAGAGGCTGTCAAAAAAAATCATCGATTCCACAAAGTAAGATCCACCTAATGAACCCGAGGACTGGGGGGTCGCCAGGGGTTGAACAGCGCCAGCAGGATTTAGGTTAGAAGGAAAAAAATGACCCAAGGTGCCGCTCAAAAAACATCCGAAAACACCCAAAAACAAAAGGTTCTGGGCGTTCCACCCTACCGGGGCAATCAAGGCTGGGGGGCAAATAGGAACGTTGCATCCCGAAGGAAAAAAAATCTTAGGAGGGAAGGAAGGAAAAAATGCACCGTTTGCGTGCGCGCCATAAAAGAAAAGGATAGTATTAAAAAGTCGCTGTCACCTCATCATCAGGACGGAAAAAGGAAAAAAAAGTACCAAAACGGGAAAACAAAAACTCCTTCTGGTTGGTCTCCTGGCTGCAAATACACAGAAAGTAGAAAGGTCGACAAATTAGTGGGGGAAGGGAGGGGAAAGGTACTACCAGGGGGCTGTGCGGATTTTTATCCAAGTTGACGGGCAAACGAGGATGGGACTATCCGAGAAAAAAACAAACTTAGAGAAAGAGCGTATGTCTATCCAGGAGGGGGTGCAACTTGGAGAAAGAAAATTCGACTAAAAAAGGCTCTCCATCCACACCTACAGGGAGGGAAACTGGCGACTGTGGCATTATGGGGGAGGGGAGAATCTGCGACACAAAAAACGTCACATGTCCACGGGAGGTATTTCTTGGGTCTTACCGGGGGAAAGGGGCTTGAAAGACTCTGCTGGCTTGGGTGTTCCTACGGGGGAATCGGCTGACAGTCATCCAAGCAAAGCTTATTTGGTCTTGTAACTAGTGGCAGCGGGCCGGAAAACTGGAGGAGGGGGCACCAGGGGGGATTGGGAAAAAAGGTGTCTGGAAGGGGGGGGCAGGCGACTTCTTGTTGGCCTTTCACCGCGTTCTCTTCGGGGGGGGGCGGAAAAAAAACGGGGAAACGCCTATGAGATTGTCTGCAAGGGGCGAAAAAGAAACCCTGCGGCTCTTTCCAGGGGGTGCCGGTCGTCTTGAATACGATGGGGGGGAAAATCGCTCGTCCAAGACTGAACTGGATCTCAGGGGGGGGACCAAGCAAGTGACAGACGGTAGACATTGAAAGAACCAATTTTGGATAGTGAAACAGAGGGCTCAAAACTTCGGGGGCAGGGCACTCAGGTTGTAGGAGCGACGGGGTGGAGGGTTCGTGGCCGCCTCGAAAGTCCGCAGCAATCAATTGAGGACCAGCAGGAAGACTCCTTTCTAACGCTCCCAGTGGACAGGGCGGGAGAAAAACACCATGGCGGGAAAAAAAAAATTACGGTCAAATCGAGCTCGAAAATCTGGAAGAGGGGACGTATCATAGAAAAGAAATCTTCATGTCCCACTGGGGGAAACTTCAGGGTTGACTCTCACAAAGGGAGGTTTGGAAGCACGCCCGCAGTGAAGATCTACATAGAAAGGGGCCAAAATCGAACCGTCTTCGAATCAAATAAGGGCATCTGGTTCCACAGCAAAAAAAATTAGGACAGCCCCCACATGGCAAGGAATGGAGGGTAAAAGGTAAAAAGGGGTCAATACGCGTCCTGGATGCGAAGGGGGGAAAAAAAATACCTACCGGCCGACCGCCAGCGCAATTACAGGGGGCTCATGGAAAAAGTTCTCCAGAGGAAAGTTTTAAGCCTACTACAAACTTGTACCTCGCAGTAAAGGGGGGCTTCAAAGTTTTACTGACGCTGCACGATTCCGCATAGATAAATAGAAAAACGAGACTGTAATATGATCTTCAGGTGGGGGAAGAAGTCATACAGGATAAAATGGTCGACGAAGACGCGATCGATAGAGGAAGTCCTGCCGAGCTGCACCAGAAAGGGGGGGGCAGGGGGATCCTTAGCCCTGACGGAGTGACTCCTATAGAGTGGGGGAAGAGAAGGCGATTAAATTGCTGAAGAGTCCGCAAAGAGCTAATTTCCATCTTTATCTCGCTGGTGGGACTATTCTTACCCAGGGAAAAACGAGATCCTGGCAAATACGCGACCACTATTTCTCCAAATAAATTTCACAAAGAGCATTTAGCTCCCAGGAATAGGGGGGGGGGGAAAGTTAAAAGGGGGGTCAGAGGGGGAGAGGCGGCTAGCTGTCCGGTAGTAACGACACCCTTAAGAGCACCTGGGGAAATATCGTGAAAGAAGGACAAGAGGGAATCGCTCCATAACATCCTCTAGAGAAAAGATTAAAAAAAAATAGCAAGATTGCGCAAAAAAACACCAGATCGGTAGTAATCCAACAATCATCTCCCTTCTGACTGGCGAAAAAAAAAGGGGTTAAGCTCGAGTCAAGGGGAGAAGAGGATCAAGAGTTGACGGTACAACTGACGAGGGCGTTGCGAAAAGGCTAG
>Ga0179593_1711670_pt1 | contig 22758 bp, 18 predicted proteins | sample CZODoug2_1_08_16_FD_185931 | JGI IMG/M metagenome (GOLD analysis project Ga0179593, IMG submission 185931) | Vadose zone soil fungal communities from Angelo Coast Range Reserve, California, USA - CZODoug2_1_08_16fungal (PacBio error correction) | ecosystem: Environmental > Terrestrial > Soil >...
GAATGTTGGAAATATGTCCTGCGGTCCAAAAGCCCTAAGGGACTGGATAGACTCTCACAAACAAGGAGAGATAGATGAGGTCATCGGAGGAAGGAACATCAGACGTATACAGGTGGGTGGACGGACGAGGATATGAGACAGAGGCCACGGCCTGCTATCTAACCACCGGCAGTGCATTATTATCTCCTAGGGATCATGGCTAACACTACTGAGGTCTGATCCTAAGAAAAACGTCTTCAAATTTCGGGAGGGGACAGGTCTGTACCAGCGATGTCGCGCATACAAAATTCAAATGAAACAACAAAAAAAATCTAATGTAGGGAGGAAAATAGAGTAAGGGGAAAAACAGGGTCAAATTAGCGAAAACTCCCTCCTAAATAGAACAACAGACCCTTGAGCGCAGACGAGGCCCACCAAGAAGTCCGTAATCGAGGGAAGGCCAATTATCTAAAAGTCTAGACGGTGAAAGAAAGGTCTAATGCTGGAAGAATCTACACGTAAGTCCGTTTCTTCTCACCTCGAGGAATTCAGAAAGAAGATAACCCAAGCCTGGTTGTAGAAACGACTCTCCCTTTTCATTGAATCGGAGGAGGGGGCATGGGGCCAGCTGATATCCTTTTTTCTCAAAGCTCAAGGAAGGGACTCGAAAGAATTTTGCAGCAAGAACAGTACCCTCATGATTTGCACCAGGGCGTAGGCAAAACAGCTGGCCAGTCTTCACTAATCAGGGGGGGGGGGGGAGGCTTGACGGAGGTGAAAAAATCAGGTGTTGCCATATTCTCCTCCTTGGAATCAGGAGGAAACCGCTAATCGAGTCTAGGAGAAACCCAGGGAAGAAGTCGCGGGGGGGAGGTTAGTCTGGACCGGATTGGTTTGAAGAAAAAGAGGGTGATCGACCTACACGCTGGACGAAATATATGAGGGATTCCCGCCGGACGGTCACGAGATCTTCTACTATTAGAAGTAAAGGCACTAATGGCATTGTCAAGGGCCCTCGGCAAAGCGATGTCTGTCAAGGGAAAGGGAACTCAAGAAAGGAAAGACGCCTCTATGCGAGAAAAAATTCTCGGGACGGGGAAAGCACAAGGCTAGTAAAAAAGTCGAGTAGTGGCGTAAGGGGTAAACAAGCTTTCGATGAGGAAGATGGACTATTGGCATTGTACGCCGTTTTGGGGGAAGTATTAACCGAGAGGGCTCCTGAACATTCATAAAGAAAACTAGACCATCCTATTCGGATAGTTCGAACTTCAACATACACCGAAATACATAGAATGACGAAAGTGAAAGTCTCTTCAAATGTGTAAAAGATGCGTGGGAGAAACTGCGAACTCCGCGACCTGGGACTAGTCGAGCCGGCAGGATGCTCACGGAATAGTTCGTTCTTAGGGAGGAGTGACCCAAACAAAGGAAGGAGTGATTAAAACCTCCGCCAGTCAATGCAAAAGCCTCTCATCAACGCTTTGGGGGTTTTTTAATAGAGAAATACGCAAAGAGAGCTATCAAGAGTACTTCTATCTCGGTAGGTTCAACTCCTCAACTATTGGGCGTGTCGTAAGGTTACGCATCGAAAAAAACTGTCTCTTATAGAAGAATGTAATCAGGAAGAAAGATTTCCAAAGCAGCGGATCTATCATAGGGGCAAATAGATTATAGTCTCGCTTCGCACAGATGAGGCATCCGAAAAGGAAATCCCCAGGGAACGAGTATCACACGGACCGAGGGGATGGATTCGGACAAAGCTACTATCTTATCGTCCCTCTAGCACAAAGGACTTGTACTCTTTAAAGAGATGCCCCCCGACCGAAAAAACGAAATAAAGCGTTGGTGGGGTGAAGAAGAAGGGTCCGGTCGACAAGACTTTTGGAATTGAATAATACCGCCTATCTTGTTTAGCGGAGATCGGACGGAGGGCACCGGGGGGGCTCCGAAAAAATAGAATCTTGGACTCCAGAACACACCGAAAAAGGTACGTTTCAAGGGGAGTTTGCCAGTCTCACACTGGGGTAAATACGGAAATGGACCAGATAGGTGTCAACTCCTTGTCCTCTGAGAGAAAGAGGATTCTTTTTTAGTTGGGGGAAGATCATAGAAGAACCAAGGGAAGTCCCAGCACATCCAAAACGAAACATCGTGATTATTCGGCCGAAAAAGCTTCGAAGAGGAATGTAAGAATCGGTCTCAATAGAATCTGAAAGGCGGGTTTTCTCAATTAGAACCGGCTGCGTCCCGCTCCTGTCTTTAGATCGAACGCATCTGGCCCTTCCTCCCGGTGGCCAGGGTCGTCGAATGACCAGTCTGATAAGAAAAAACCTCTGAAGAGAAAAGCCCTGCAAGCGACTTTACGTTAAAAAATCAAATCGAAAGCCTCTACAAAGGGCAAGGAGCCTTTCTTCAAGCTAATAATCAAAGAGGGGAAAACGCTTGTCGCTTGGAAGAGAGACATTGCAGGAGAACATCCTAGACACAATCTGAACACAGAAGGGGAGGCAGTTTTTCGTCTCTCCTGAGTCGACGTTTGGGAGGTCATCAGCAAAGGGGGGAAAAAAACGCTGGATCGACCATCGCTCCAAGAAGGACGTGACCGACTAAGTTCCCGTCAAAGAAAGAATTTGGCCATACTGGGGAGCAACGTGTCGTAAAAATTCCTCTCTAAAAGGGAAGACGCCAACAAGCTTCGTGCTCAACTTCAAAAAAGCCGAACAAAAAAAAGGAGGGTTCAAGGACACCGCTCAAAGAGACTGGGGTAAAAAATACGTCCATCTGTCGTGCTGACTCGGGAGACCGGAAAAAGTCCCGTTAGCGTATCAACAAAAGACGACAAACACGAGAACATGCCATCTCCGACAGGGTAAATCATCCGCCTGCTGGGTGGTGGCATCCGGACACACTCCCGGTGGTGCCTAGACCGGTTTCTTAATGACAGTTAACAACCTCGGCCAAAAAAAAAAGCGACCTCCTCCATATATGTGGAGACAAGTCTTCCGGAGAAGTCGTCCTACCTGCTGGTAATTTAGAAAGAGAACTAGCAGAAAAGACGCTTGTCACACCTTCTTGTAGCGCCGCCCGCCTCGTTGAATGACAAAAACCAGGAGAAATCCCGTCCCTATGACCCGGGGTCGATATTGGAAAATCGCGAGGAAACAAATGGGGTGGGTTATGTGAAATGAGGCCCATGCTCGGCCAGCAGACGATCTACAACAAGAGAATAAAGAGATAAGGCCCGGTCGTCGGGAAGGAAGGTACGCACCCACTTCCGACCCTTTGGTGAACGAGGCAAAATCACGATTTCCTCATCTTTCGGGCAATCTCGACCCCACGGCAGAGGCCCTTATCAAAGCTCGATTCATGATCTCCACCGAGGAAAAACGGAGACTGAAGTTACTCAAAAAGGAATTCGTTAGCTCCTTCTGTACCCTCCGAAAGTGACGAATTCTTCTTAGCTAACCCTAGAAAAACAACTCGTGGATCCAGGGGTCGGAGGGAAAAGTGTCACCTCTACGATCTAATCGCCACGAAGGGGGACGAGAACCCGGGAGTGGAGTCAAGCAGAAGCATAGGAAAGAGGGCTCGCTCTTATCTAGTGAGAAGTGCAATGTACTCGTGGGAGGGACCGGCTTTGATAAACGCTCGCCTCCACAACCGGACAGACGTGAGTAAAAGTGCCCAACTCCCTGGGGGCAGGGAGCCCCGTAAGCGTCTGAGATCGCGAAACGTGCCCGGGCCCAGGAGTCAAGAACCTGATTTACTTCGGGTCGTTTGAATTCACTATGGACAGGGGGGGGGGGGAACTCGACGAACATGTTGCAACGACCGTAAAAAAAAAAGGAGATGGGCATTCTTATCGTGCTGGCCATCGAAGAGTCGGCCCGGGAGACGATAGAGGAACTGGGCGACTGTCTATCCGAACAGAAGGGTTTCAAAAGAAGGGAGAAATATACGACCAAGTCGGAACGTCTAAAGAACACTTCCTCCCTTTCTAGGAGGTTCGCGGCCCGGATGGGAGTTCAGTGGCAATCGAAAGGGCTCAAAAAAAACGGTGCGCCTAAGGAGGGAAGCTGAGATGGGCGCCCGGAAGAATGAAAGACGGAATGCTTGCCCTTCCGCCGTCGTCCGTAAAGAGGGCGTTTCGGTGGGTAATCAGGCCAAAGGGGAAGAAGGGGGGGAACTCGTGAGCGATCTCCAGCTCTATGCTTAGCGGACTCGAAAGAAAAAATTCCCGAAGCAGGCAAGGAGTGTGATCTTGGGACCATAGTCGTCCCGGGCGATGACGGACTAAGTTGTACGTGGGAGGGGGCCGCTTCGGGCTCAAAAGGGAGAGAGTACGAAAATGAAGAGGGAGTCTCTTTCCCTCGGCCGGACACAATCTCTCACCGACATTCTTGAAAGGGAAGACTTAAGCACTGTAAACTGGGTGGGTTGCTCGGAAGAGGGAAACGACGCTATACCTGGACGCGGGCTTGAATGCCGGGTAGGGCCGAAGCGGAGGACGGCTTTGGGCCAACCATGATCGGAACAAAGTGCCTTCACTTCGAGGGTAATCCTTAAAAATGCTGAAAAAGAGGTCGGGGGGTCAATCAGCGCTGTCAAGGAAGCCGTAATCTTCGATAAGCTCGGCTTTGGGTCCACGCAGGAGTTTTCTGATGGGGAAGCGTCTCACGCTATGCTTCTGCACACGACACTAAAAAGCGTAGCGCGGATCTATCTCATCTCAACACAAAAATTGAGAAAATATATCGCGCTGGAAAAAGGGTCCCCGATGGGGGGAAAGTCCTATCCTCGAATTGCACGATTCGGGTACACAAACAAACTCTTTGAGGGGGGAGGGGGGCAACAGACCGATAGTCGGAAAGGGGGAGCCCCCGATGACTGGGAATGTCCGGATGCAAAAATAGTACAAAAAAAAATGCTGTCTCCTCTGAGAGTTGTGACAGAAGTGACGTGGACGATGGAGTGTAATTGCCAAGCAGTACGCTACAAGTCCTTAATGGGCAACGGAATTTCTTACCGGAGGGCTCGCCCAGGAATGAGATGTCTCCGCCTGGGGCCGCCGCATTTTCAGGAGAAGTGGCGCCCCTTTAATTACTGGAAAGGGGGAGTCCAGAAAATATGCTAGTTCCTGGTAGACGGGTCCGGAGATCGGACGCTTTTGGGAAATTGATGGAGAGTCCTCCGAGCCGATCGGCCCTCGGCGAAATCCACAGTCGGACGAGTCTTCAGGGATCTGTAAGGGCTAAGCGGAAGGAAGATATGATCTCAATCACTTCTGGCGGGTGTCTCCTTCAGAAGGAGAAGCGCCTCTAGCAAAGAGGGAAGGGGCGATGACAAAGCTGCGACCCCGGTTCCAGAAATGACTACGTTACAATCTATGAAAAATGACTCTTCATAAACTACCCTTCCCTTCTAGTTAAAAACTTCCTCAAGAAAGTTCGACGGAAACCTCCAGTCTCCATAAAGAAACTTCCGAGCTTGAACTACTTTGAGAAGAGGGAAGAGTTGTGTTCCACCGTGTTAATCAACATCCGGCTGAGGAAAAAGACTTTTCTTTATTTTCTCCTCAGGAAGGTTGATAGAAGGACCATAACTGGGGGGGAAACACAGTCCAGGGGAGCCCAGTCGAGAGTATCTCGGATGAAAAGGTCGCCCTTCTGGAGGTTGGGTAAAGCATCTGGGGCCGGACGGAGTTAAATTTGGGAGAAGTCTAAGAAAAGAAAGGAGGTGATAAGTCCCAAGCGTTCCGCATCAGAATGATCCAGTCCTCCCTGTAGCGTCAAGACACTGCAATGACGCTTGAGGTCGATCCATCTTCGTGTGCGGAATCCTCGTCGGCGCCGCACCGCTTCTGTTTTTGAGAAGGAGGGAAAAGCAGACAACGATAAACGCCCAGTAACCTGTAAGGACTTGCCGAGCTAAAACGAAGGTCATCGCTACGACCAGCTCAAAGTCTCGAAGGGGGAGGTGGAGGCAAAATGGACTAATATGGCGCAGTTTCGCTATCTGACGAAACTCGAAAGTTGGTGGGCCGAGGGGCCTACTACCTGTGCCCTCTACGTCGTTCGAAAAAATGCGGAGTGGAATCGAGAACGACAGCGGTCGTTCCTGGAGGACGGAGGGAGGAAACAGCTGAACGGGGACGGTGGGGTCATGAAGCAACGGGAAAATGAGAAGCAAGGGGGTCTAGATGCCTGCCACGTCGCCCGATCATCAAGAACAGTCACCAAGGTCGCGTGCGGATGTCCTGAAAAAGAGGCTCGGAAAAGGCTTTATCCTCCTCAACAGATGAGAAACTATGAAAAAAAAGGATAAAGCCCTTTCAAAAGCTGCTCCGGATGAAGGCAAGCAGGGACATAAAACCCGGGTTGACCTTTAGGGGATGATGAGTAAGGTCCTCCACTCGAGCTCTGGACCACCACCGGCAGGGGAGGAGGATGATAACGCCTCGCTTAAAAAACTCCAATCGAGACGCGAATGTTTCGTACTCAAAAAGCTATCACGGCAGAAGAACCTTAGGCGCTCCCGCAGCAGTAACGTTCTGGAAGTTTCCGTGTCTTCACCTAAAAGAGAGCTGCGGATGATCGGTTGCGGAGTGGCCTGCGGAACACATCTGAAAAGGGCCACCGAGGGGGGGGGGAAATACCAACCGATGGAGGATGTCTGGCCACGCAGGCAGAAAGTGGAAAAAAAATCGAGTACAGGTCGCAGGTGCAGGAGGTGCTGCCAGTCCAGACGGGGCACGCCTCAATGCAGAACCCGCCGGTCGTTAGCATGTCCGGGGGAAGAAAGTGGGCGTCGCAAAACCCCTCAGGAAGGAGGTTCCTTGAAAGCTCAACCTGGCCAGGAGGAAAGAAAGTCTTGAGTTGGGGAGAGATCGTTTGGCCAAATAAGAACGATGTTGCGCAAGAATACTGAGGGGAAGAACAATGTTCAGCCTGCCGAAAGCATTTCATACCTGAGGTTATCAACCTTAAGGAGTGAAATGCATCAGAGGATATGATTTCTTGGGGGTAAGCTCAGGTGGGGGGACAAGAACGCCAGGTAAGGACTAACCAAAAGTCGGACCTCTAAGAGCGTGAGGGGAAAATACAATGAGTTAGTGCCGATGTGAGAGTTTTCCCGGTGCCCCGGGTTTAGAGCTACACCGCTCGTCCCGAAGTCGAAATGGAGAGGGGGGGAAGAGGACCGCACGGCCCTTCCTGTGGGGCGTTAGTACTACGAAATAAGGAAACGTCAAGATCGTAAGAGTGCTGGGCTTTCCGCTGGGTTAAGTTGATATATAAGAAAAAGTACCCCCCCATTGCGCCTGAGTCTCTCATCGCCATCAAGCATCGCTAGAATGCCTTCGCAAACATCTTCGACCAGGGGCGCTGCTAAAGGCTTCATCTCCCTTGATGGTCGGAGACCTCCCAGGAGATCCGGAAGCGGATGGGTATATCGTGCAAGGAGAAAGTCCGATCACACAAACGCTCTCAGCCTCGTGAAAACTTCAAACCCGTACACCAGGACCTTGAGGAAATCAGGATCTTTAAAGGGTGAAGCAGAAGGTACTCACCGGTGGGGGAGGTCAGACGCGGAGAGTAGATATAACCTTATGCTTGGGACTCCCCGTGGACTAGAATCCGGGGCCGTTGCAATATTCGTCACGGCCGAGGAAACTTTGCAAGTTTCCCCCGCAATCTTTGTGAGCCTGCACTCGAGTGTAGAACCAGAAAAGAGCGTGGGATCGGATGGGGGGATCAGGGGAATCGTGATGGACCGAGTAAACTCGTCATCTGTGCACAACTACTCCTCAACGGGGAGTTCACGCGGCAGTTCGTAGAGCCAGGTCGATCTCACAAAGGGAGGCTGACCCTCGTGCTCGGGGGCTTGCATCCTCTTCTTAGCTCAAGGGTGAGGGAGAGATAGATCGCGCTGAACTCTAAATTCTTCAGTCCTTCCGGTACTACGAGAGGAGAAGGCCGGGAATACGAAAAACTCGGCAGTCCCACAGAAAGGGAGAGAAAAGGATCGAAGAGAAGCCTCCTAGACTGTGATAAACGAACACTCTGCTGCGCCTCCGCGACCTGAGTTCAGAATTGCCGGAAGAATAAAAAATTTGGGAGAGTCCTACCTCCATTACTATGTTTCTTAAAAGGAAAGTAACAGGAGGCAGAACATGTCTATTTCGTCATTGGAACCGAGAAAAACGGGGCCCCAATTTGAAAGTTATCTCACCCTGTAAGAAGGGGGGGGAGTGTATAGGAAATGCTATCGAGTCCGTTTCGCTCGGCTAACCGAAGGGGAACTAGGGTGGGGGTTGATGACTCAATCGAATTCTATCGGTATCGAAAGACTCACGCCCCTCCCCCTGAAAGGAAGAGGGTATGTCTGAACAAACTAGCTGAGAGTGAGGACAAATCCTGGCGCTCACGGCCCGCAGTCGTGGGTAGTCTAGGCTCCGCTCGCCGACGCCATAAACGAAGCAATTGAGGCGGAAGGAATACCGGTCCCTTTACTCATAAACTAGACGTCTGCGGTGGCGGAGGGGTCCGCCACCCCGGGTCGCAAAGATTTACGGTCAAGATTCTTCTGCCCGCAGAACGTCCTCTAAACACGTATGTAAGTGGCGTGAATCTTGGAAGTGACGAGCCCCCGATCCTTGGTAGCGCGTTCACAGGAACGAACAAAAACTACATCGGTAGAACTCCCGACAGAGGGGGAAAAAGGCAGTGTTCTCTCGCTGAAGGTCTTGGTAAATACGGAGATCCGATGGTGAAACACCATGGGGGGAAAGATCACATCTCTCTCCCAGCCATAGACGACGTGCACGGCAGGACCTTTCCAGAGGGGGAACACGAAAGAAGTGGAATCTTTATGTCGGCAAACTGTTGGCGGATCGACCGCAATCATTCGAGCTGAAATCCAGACGGCCGAGACATCCAAGGAAAAATAACAGGACGGATAAACGTTCCAACGGACGCTTCGGCGATGGTTAGAAAAAACAATCGTCATTCGGACAGATCTCGGGAAGGGAGAACTGTGGGGACCCTGTCGAGGTCGAAGATCACTTCGCCACGATGCAAAAACCAAGTAAAGTAAACTCGATCCTGGAACACTGGACGTCAGACGGCTCTGGGGGTTATAGGTCGGGGCGAAAGAAGCCTTTTACGTCGTGTGGCGGAAAGATGGGGTAGTGACACTCGTCGCCCACTCTCATAAAACGAAGTGGCCGAGGGAGCTACGACCTGGGGTTTCAACCTCCAAATCGAAAGTCGGTCTACACTTTACGCAGAAGGATCGCCGACGACTCGTGCGACGTGTCTGACATTCTGGGGGCTACCTCAGATGAGCAGGCGCATCGGGACCGATTAAGTGGTCGAGAAGAGGGAAGCCTGAAGACTCGAGAGCTCGTGTATCTATATACCACCAAAGGTCTCTTGGCGGAGAATACTCAGGCACTCCGACCTTGCGTGTCTCTAAAAAACCGGGAAAGAGAGAAGAATCCCGTTCGGAGGAAACATTATGTAACAGACTCGTCACGCTAACGTGTTGAACTGGGTATCGCGCTAGAGTCAGAAAAATGCAAAGGCTACCCCCCGGTTTAGGGGCCTGAAGATCGACTCTGGCCGTCATTAGGAAAACTCGAGCGGTCGAGCCCAAATCGTGATAAGAAGTCAGGGCAGCGAGTCTTCTAGCTGTTGCGCTCCAAAAACGCATCAGGAGACTTCGATTTCATCAGTGACGGGCTCAAGGCCACCCCACCAACCTCAGATGAGCGCGGCACCTAAGAGGGAATGGGCCACCAATCAGTGCGGGCCTAAGAAACCCGTGTAGACGTTACACCCTCTACTGGGAGTGCTCCCGGAGAGATACAGGTCAAGCATTGAAGGGGAGGGGGACTAGGGAGCAAAAACCCGGGCTGTTGGACTCAAAAGCCTCCACCAATACCTCTTCACCCCGCGTATTAGAAAAATCAAGTCGACCCCAACAGCGTCTTGTCCTAATCTCCCTTTGCCAGGGACTGGTCGTCTCCTTTTAATTGGGAGATCGGAGCCATGGCGCCAGCGAGGAAGTATCAATCGGTCAGGAGGAAAGAAATAACATGTTGTAGAAAACAAGAGACCTCATTAGGAGATTAGTGTCCCCACAAGCCTGAGAAGTGAATTCCTGTCAGCAAGCAGACATGTGTCTAGAGATTGACAGAATCGAAAATCTGTTTACAAAAATAAGGTTGGATGTCTCCAAAAAAGGCACCCCCGTCGATCGGTCTGGGGGGAGATACAAAGGCCTCCAGTTGCGAGGTCGTTAGGGGTCTTTCGAGGAGGGCCCGGGAATAAAGTGACCCAGGGACGGTATATGAAGGATAGCTTCACCTCTCGAGAAGCGACCATCACGGGGGGGCAGTCCTACGGTGGAAAATGAATTCTAATGACGTAAGATTCCCAATTAAGTTGTCTTCGTGAAAACGGACAGAGGTTCGTGCATATTCTTCCCTTAAGGGCGGGGGACCAAAAGGGGGAAGTGAGACCTAGGAGCTCAAACATCGGGATCTCCGGAAGGGGACAGAATCACCGGATGACCGTGATATACCACGACCTTTATTTCGCTCCATATCTAGGGGGACGCTCATCGCAAAGAGATGTATGTACTAATTACTTTTGCGTGTGGTAGGTGGAATAGGGACAGATCTATCCAGAAGGCAACAACCTAAAAACTTCACAGAATAAGTCTTTCGATACAGAGGAAACGAACCCCGGAATTCTATGTCTTGCCTCAGTATTTAAAGTTGACTTGGGCTTAATGCAAATGTACAAACATGGGTTCGGTGGTGGGATAAGGATCAATCTAACGTAGCCCAGGCAGTCTGGATGGACGTCCTCCTGCGATCCGAGGAATGACGTTTGGGTAATCGGCGGTCCATAAGGGGAGAAAGGCACCGCCTCGCGTCAAACCGAATACTTATGGAATATTATCAGAGGCGCATCAGCAGGAGGGGGGGGCGTAAATCCCAAACCTCGTGATGAGCAGGTGGGAGTCCGTCGTCTCAGTCTTGGGGGTACCGGTTCCCTCAACGCGTGTATTAAACGAGGCGACTTCCGCAGGCCCCTGGTGCCCGAACTGTGAAAAAACAGTGAGGCCTATCTCTCTCAACAAAAAATAAAAGAGATATGATAGAGCGGGGACGCGGGAGCTAACCATGGCAGGCCGGAAATTCTAATCGTACCTCCATGCGACGATACCTACTCCTCCATCACACCCGTATTTAGTCTTGCCACGCAGACCGGAGAACATTATCAGAAGCGCCCTATTAAGCTGTCGATGCCCAACCATCGACCGCGTCTGCAGGGCGTCTGGGAGGTAACGACTAGGCGCTGCGGCGGTGAATCAATCAGGTGGACTTGACAGCACTCTCGATTCCGGCCGTTCGAGCGAATGAGGAAAGGGAGGTCCCGACAGCCCAGGTCTATTTCGGGTTCCGCCGTGTAATTCCGACCGAAAAAGGGCGTGCATCGAAGTTTTGGTCTCATGGTGAACAGACTGGGGAACACCAGAAGGAGAGGATTAAATGGTCCGCGCTCGAATATCCTAATGCGGGGGGAAGACGTGTTGTCGTTGAATGGAAAGAGCTTCTCATGACGATCGGCAACAACTACCGTCAAGAAAACCGAGTCCGTCAAAAGCTTTGTAGCGGTATGGAAAAAAAGAGATCCGGAAAGGGGAAAGAACTGCTATCTCCGACGTCGCGGAGCTCTCCCTCGATGAGTCAAAAGAAGGGACCGCAGGAACTCCCCGTGGGGCCGTTTCCTTGTAGACCATCGAGATCCGCCAGCCCGAATGAAAGCCAAGAAGACCCCTGACAAGGCAGTTAAAGAGTCGTCCCATCACGTACGATCACGCCGACGGTCAAGAAACTCCCTGGTCGAACCTTCTCGCTATCGAAATCATCGCTGTTTCCGGGGGGGAGGGGGGGGGGTGGGGAGGGGGGGGGGGGGGGGTGGGGGGGGGGGGGGGGGGGGGGGTGGGGGGTGGGGGTGGGAGGGGGGGGGGGGGGGTCCCCATAACTATACGAACTACATCCTAAAGTGTTGATAGCCTGCCTATATCGAGGTGCTACTAAAACTTATTATCCATCACTTAGTTTAAAAATCAAAAATCAGACCAGCTATCAACATAAAGGAGCTCGGTAGCTAGACGGGAAAATCAAAGGGGTTGGACAAAAGGAAAATGCGGGGACGACGTGACGCCTTTTAAGAAATCACGATCTCTTTCAAGCTGGCCTCCAAACGCTCTGAACCACACCGGCGAGAACAACCTGGCGGAGTCGTTCAAGATAAACCGGGAAGATTTTGTCGACTCAATCGTTTGCGGCATTTTGCGCCGTCTGTCTCAAGTGGGTTATGAGAGTCCCTGTACGTCGAACCTAGAAGAACCATTCATGCTGAGTTACTCTGACTATCCGGGTGGTACGAGGTTTTCAAAAGTAGATCAACACGGTGGCTCTTCGTGGCGCAAATGACTAAGGTTCAGGTGACACTCTACCTCGAATCGCATCTGAGGGGTGGTGCCGAGATAACAGGGAAAGGGGTCTCCGAAGGAATTCGCGAGTTGATCGCCAGACGAGCAACTGGCAGAGAGGAGGGGGGGGGGGGGGGGGAAGAGAAGGGGTTGGTTACCGGTCTCGACCCGCCGCCGATGGCTCACAGCGATCATCATGAAAAAACAGAAAGGGGGGAGAATCCCACGAACTCGTCGACATCATCTGACCAGTCACATTTTCAAGTGAGGATGCAGCCTCGATGCTAGAAGAAACTTTAGACACCCAACAACTGTAAAGATAGAAGGAAGACTGTCTCTGGGCCCAAAATCTTAAGAAAGGCAGAACCAGTTGTACCTGTCGATGCTGTCTCCACGTCGATTCTATACGAGGGCAAAACCCGTTCATAGGAAGGGGAAGGATGATGATAGCGGTCCTCCTCTGCGGCTGCCGTTTGCGTATCCCTCAGAACCGGCACGATCTTCTTTCGGGGAGAGTCAAGTGACGACTTCTAGTTTCGTACATTAGGGGAGAACACCCCCAAACCCTAGGGGGTATGGTAATACTATTGTCCCACATCTTCGTCAGAAAGCCACAGCACTAACTGGTATCGCGGGAGTTTATGATGTGAAGCCCGAAGGAAATAGAGGGCCGGAATTGCCAGTCAGCGTGAAAAGGATATACAGGGCAATGGGGGGGGTGGTGCTAGGTTGGCTGTGGTATAACTCTCGCAAGAAACCACAGTAACCTGTTCGAGCCGAGGTAACTAGAGTGAGAAACAAGGAGTCGAACCCCATCGAACTGCGGCGAGCTCTGTAATGGAAATACCCCCTTGTCGGATGAAACCATAGAAAGTTTTTATGAAGGAAAGAAGAGGTGCCTTGAGAAATCCGGTGCAGGTCTATGACTAGAAGAAGTTAAAAGGAGACTGTCTAACATAATTCTTGATGAATTCGGGAGAAAGCTGAATCTTCAGCCGAGCTAGATATTCTGAGGAGAGGTCCGAGCCAGTTTTCCATTCTCCTCCTTGAATGAAGCCAAGCGATCTCGGCGTAGAAACCTCCTAATTCCTTTCTTGCGAGTCGCCCGGGGGGGAGGGGGTGGAAGAAGGGTTCGTAGCAGCTGATTGGCCGCTCGTGGTGCAAGGCAGTACCTGAGATGGACCCGAAAGGCCTTCGGAAGAAGTTAGTCGTCGACGATTACTCGAGCATTTGTCCACACAACGTCGAAGGTTAGGAGGTCCTGTCCGACATCCAGAGAGGCGGTCGCTGTACTAACCAGTATAGAAGGAACGGAAACAAAAAAAATTAGCAGGACCGCCCTCGATTCGGGATGACGCAAGACCTCGCGTAGGGCGAGAGCGGGACTGCCCAGCTAAGAGGGGATCGCCGTCGGCACCCACAGATCTTCGCCTGGTCACATTCTTCGTGGCCAGCCATCTTAAGAAGGGCCTCGGAAGTATTCTGAAGACTCAGCATGACGGGTGCCAAGGGAAGGTTGCCGATTTAATCCATCCAGTAAGAAGGCGGGGGTCCATCACTAAAGAAATTCCCCTATTCGGCTGAGAAGAGGAACACCGGACGCCACTCAGACCAATAATTGGCTGATCAGCTCAACCAAGTCTTAAGTATGGGAACTCACTTCGCTGCAAAGGGGGAACCGTTCAAGGGTGGTGTGCTCCATGCAAAAAAAGAACCCAGCACGCTAGTGACGGAAATAAAGGGAGTACGGAACGATGACAGGGTTGACGGGGAAAAACTTAACGGCGGTCGAGTACGTTGCAAAGATATCCAAACCTCTACGTACGAAAAACTCAAAGAACCACCACTTCGCCCACCGGAAGGCGCACACTACCACATCTGTATTCTGCTCGCTTTACAAAATATCTTAAAGGCCTGAGAGAGTATCGGAGACTGTACTACTTTGGAGGCCGAAGACGACTTATTGGGCGCTTCGTATGTAAACTTTCGTGGAAAAGGTAAAAACTCACCAGGAAAAGCATGTCAAACGTGCAGTGACAGAAGAGCGAATCTATCTGCTCCAAATAAATAAGGAGAAAGAATTAGATATCTTAACTAGAAGAGGACAATATCGGCAAAAGGGAACTGTTGAGACAAAAACTTCACCTACACAACCCCAAATTAGGACAGTGAAAATACCCCAAGTATGATAGCAGATACTCCCTATAGAAAGAGGACACACTTGTCACCCGTTGCCCAGCTAATCAACTTCTCTTCGTCAAACCGATATAAACCCGACGTATCAGCGTCTAAACGATTCGACGATCATTGCTGGGATTGACAAAACTCGAAAGAGATTAAGGACTTGCAGACTGCATAAGAGCAGAGACGCCTCCCCAGTCGAGACGGGAGAAGGTCGTTAATCCGAAACCCGAAAGCGTTGGTGACACAATTTCAGCGGAAAAGATGGAGAGTAACCCTTAAAGAGGAAAATGGATGTCCAGGTAGCTATCACGGGTGAGAATTCCGCTCTATAAAAAAAAAGAAAAAGAAGCAGGGGCGCGTGGCTGCTCCGCTTCTGAGAAAATCAAACGAGGGGGGGCGCTCCTCGGAGCCTACCCGGGCGGCCTTGAGTCTTAGCTCCCAGGGCAGTTTCGGCCACCACGAGAGATCCTGTTAATCACGAAAACTAGTGTTGCTCGCCGGCATCAGCTTTCGGGGTAAAGATATCCGACGCCTGGGGAGAGGGAGGCGAACGAGGGCCGGAAAAACCGGGGACTTGACGTGTGACCTTATAAAGGAACTACATCGATCCTCCACAAAAAAGTCAAACCCTTCCCTTCACGTGAGCAATATCGGGCAGGGAAGAGGGACCGTCCTCTTCAGGACGTCCGGTAAGCATCGAAACAAGTGAGACTCGAGAGGGTGAAGCTCGTTGGTAGACCTTGGGATAAGGAACACAGAGGAATCTACCCTCCCGACCTCGTCAAGTAGTCGTGGGGGAAGGAACTGGGCCGACGAGGTAAGCAAGACTGATTGAAACTTCGAACCATCGCGAGGGACAGCCAGGACGGGCTGAAAATACTCCATAATTTACGATCAAGAAAGGTGTCCCAATCCTGGAGGGAACATGTCTTCAGTAACTCCGACTCTCCATTCGACTACGCAAAAACCGAATCAAACGTCACGGCGGACGCCAGAAAAATTGCCAAGGAGTTCAAGGACACAGGTCGAACGCAAAAGGTACAATCGTCCTGCGGCCTGTGGGGAGGAAGCGCCGGTGGTGGGACAGAAGAGGTCAACGCCACGCCCTACAGACAGACCAGCCAAGGCTTACCTGTACTGCGAGGAAGCCACTTCAAAACCATAGGACGGAATGAGGTTTTGTCATCTTCGGCAGCCTCACCCATTTGGAGTGCAAGAGGGGGGGGGTGCCCTGACAAAAATGGGTAAAAGGGTTCTGACGCGAAACGCAAACAAACTACATCAATGGTTGCCGAGGTGAAGCCTCGACGATTTTCGAATGAAGGTACTTCAGACTTCTCGGGTAAAAAAAAGAACACTCGGGCCGACTCTGAGTAAAAACTGGGGGAGACGGCTCCTCCGCGGGGAAAGAAATGAAGAACGGACAATTCCTCTTCGCGAACCTCGATCGCCTCCGAGAGAAGAGCTCTCACTAGAAAAAGTCGACCAAAAAAAGGTGTCCAGAAGGAGGTAGCTCGGCGCCTCCTCCGTGCCGGGTCTTAAAAGAAAATGAGGAGGAGAATAAGATTGAAAAACGCCTTTGAAACATAAGCCGAACAAGTTTTGTGCCGGGGGAGATGCTAGGATTTAGAGGTCAAAACAATGTCTGCTTCAAAGAAAGACTCCGGGTCCCGGATTAATGAATAAGATGAAGAGCTAAGCTGCGCGGTAGAGGCACCAGATGATACTCTCCCGAAGTGGTGGCATATTTCTTGCTCTCAAGACTTCTTAACCCGCACTTGTATAAAGACTAGGGTTTAGACCCCTTCCGGTAATCTCAAGAAGGCGGAACCACTCGAGAACGAGCACAGAAGGGTCGGGAGACATCTCTTCAGAAATCCCGAACGAGCAGAAAGGGGATTGTAAAGAAATGGAAAAACGCCAGGCACAAGAGGAGTGCTCACTATAGTAGAGAGAGGGAAATGGGGTGGGCTACGGTGGGTGGGGCTCAAGGCTTGATTAACTGGTGAGCCTACTGACAGCCTGTTAAAGGACCATTCCGAGGACCAAAGAAAATCGAGGTCACCCCAAGAAAAGATATTGTCCTTGAACGACTCAATCGCAGGAGGAAAAAGGGGGTCGCACGTTGAGTTGATGAATTGGACCAGAAGTGAACTGAGAAGACCTCGTTGAGGAGGAAAGATAAAGAAAAGAGGAAAGGGCATTTTGAAAAGTGACCCTCCCTGAAGGAGAGTCTAAAACCTCAAAGATGGCTGAGAACTAAGGGTGTTTCACCTCAGGATCTCGAATAGACCAGTCGGCCCAGGGTATCCTTGCAAAAAAAACCGGTGCCGGAGGTCGGGTTCTTGCAGGATGTACAGGGCCCCGATGGGTGTGCCCCCTTCTAGCGAGAATCCGCGTGTCGCCCTATTCGACCATCTTCTGCCGAAACGGACCTCCGCGGTCAGAGAGGACGAACCGATATTGGACGTAATTAGGGGAAAGGAATTGTCTGGAGACGGCCCTCGGGGATCTCGAGGGTCACTAGTAACCAGTGCCCACGGGGGCCGGACTCCAGCGTGAGGTTCTATCATCGACCAGTGGGACTCCCGCACTCCGGTATTAAGAAGAAGAAAGAAACCGTATGCGGATTCGCTCACACAAGGACTCAGCCGCAATCCAGTGCGATGTACAGGAAAAGAAAGAGATGAAAATGGAAGGGTGTTTGCCTTTAGCGACAAAAACCTTAAGAGCTAGTCCAATAACGAAAAAAAGATTTGGCTATGTGAACTCGGACGAACAAAAAACTGATTTCTGCCTCGGAGTCTTAGGGTGAGCAGGAAAGGAAACCTTTTTCGCGAACCAACGGGAGAGTGTGGCGCATTGAACCGGATTTCATCGCCGCTTAAAGGGGAGCCCAGGGTAGATCCTTCCAAATTAATGCCCTGAAACTGTACGGCTTTCGATTATGAGGGGGGTACGCCTCGTTGTCTTCCCATCAACAGCCGCGGTCCCCCAAAAAGTGACCGCACAGCAGGATCTATGGGGCAATATTCCAGAGCAAAAAGTATCACTTCGGACGAAGGAGGGGTTTGAAATACGAACTCAGAGGTTTAAACTCGGAGGGATGCTGTCGAGGTCTAAAACCCCTGCACCGACGTTCTCGCGCTCCAGAGAGATGAGAAGCGTCAAAACACAATGGGAGAAAGGTACTAGATGATAGAGAAATGGGTCGATAGTCTATTTTGAACTGGAAGGAATTTGATCCACTAAGGACCTCGACGGAATTGCCGAGCCCTACCCTCGTTGGAGGGAGAATCACAAAAAACAAAAGAATAGCGGTTATCTCGCGAGGGGTACATCGCGTGGGCGTATGAAAAAGAGAAGGGAAAAGTGGCCGACACTAGGACGGGTCCTGGATGGTCTCCGCGACTTCCTGCGTATGATCAACTAGGCGGTGGGGACCTTGGAAAATCTAAAACTAAGTAAGTACGTTATCAAGGCCGGATCGCCCTGTACCTCAAAAGTGGCAGCTAAGGCTCCGCCGAAAGAGCCCAAACACAGCCCAGTGAAATAATTGTCCCTCAAACCATGTATACCAGACAAGAGGTCAATGACTCCGTGTACCTCGTCCATCCGTCGTTTTTCGTTGGAAGTGATCTCTGGTAGAAGAAGGCACGGGAGACATCGTCCCTCACCCTACCACGAAAAGCTGGGAAAGAATCTCAACGCTTGCAGAGAGATCCTGGTATCGCAAGATGCGAGGAGGAGTTTGCTGATGCAACATCCGAAGTCTACGATCGACGAGCACGGGGGCGAGGAGCTCCTGGCTCCTGCTCACGTTTGGCAAGGGGAATTACTACCGGGAACAATAGAAAGCTCGGCCCCAGACGCCCTGCCCTGCGCCGTGGGGAAAAGGGATCTCTCCTCGTCGAACGAAGTCATCAGAAAAGGGGGCTGGCATGTCGACTTCGGGAGCCCACTAGCGTGGCACTCTGAGAATAGGAACGGGCGACGGAACTCGAGGAAAAGGGGTCAACACTACATCTCCCGGATGTAAGTGGGGGTAAGGAAGAGGGCCTGTCGACTGGACAGACTTGGTAAAAAAAAAAGAAAAGATTTCAAGAAGACCTGCAGACGACTCAAGAAAGCATAGGATCCTTAAGAAAAGTCATGGGGACGCCTCACGATAAATGGAGAAGGGCGGACGGTCTACACCTGTGCGGAGATTCAACTCGAAGGATCGTAGGTAGCTGGGAAAAAAAGCTCTCGGGATTGGAACCGAGCCAGGTCCGCCTGCAGTCTGACGTTCAAAGGACACGCAGAAAGGAATCGGGTGCTAGCCATCGTCAGCGGAATAGGGGTCCCTGCACCGTAAGGGGTGGGGGTATCGCCGAGGAAAGTCACCCACGAGACAACCTGCGAATGTAATCGATCCGATCACTTCCCGAGCATGGGAGGAAGGGCTGGGGATAGGGAAGTGGATACACGGTAATCCAAGTGACGATGGTTCGCGGTGACCATCGTTATAAGACGCTCCATCCCATACTCGTAAATTTGGCTAAAGACCTTGAAAAGGGTCCTGCAAAACCTAGGAGAAATGAGGAGGGGCGACCAGAAAGAGAAACTCGTATGGGAAGACCCAACGTTTGTGGGCTAGGCCGGTTGAGCTCAATGAAGCCGCTAAAGAATGACATCCCGGAATGAACGCTTGGGGAAGGGCGAAAGGCGGGACCTCTAGCTAGTAGGAAAAGAAAACGCCGTGCAGGAATGTCCAGATGAATCATATCAAGCGACCCGGCTGTACTCAGTACCCATTAAAAGATATAAGAGACACCGGCAAAAATGAGGTTAACAGCTGACATCACAAGGGTGTTGGTCGATGATGATCGAGCTCGTAGGTACGGGAGGAGGGGAGAGATCTACCACAATTTATCTGCAGTGGCGCCCGGCTGTCTACTCAGCTCGCCCCAGGTGGAGTCTCCAACTGTGAAGCAAAAAATCGAGAGTTTGTGCTCTCCTGGAAGAACATCGAAGTTTTCGTCGGCAGCCTTCAAAGAGGGGGATCACTCGGCACCACCACGCGAGGAGGAATTAAGACTCACCTACATCTTCGGTACAAAAAGGAGGGAAACCGTTACATCCCCTGGAGATCGTACGATGGCCCACCTCAGGAGGATAGGAAGTGCTTCCAGGATATACAGTCGGAATGGGGGGGGTCTCTGGTTCGTCTCACGGAGGTGTACAAAAGAGATAAACAAAATGGAAAAAGTCAACCAATCCGGAATTGAGAAAGTGGCGTAGGAAAAACAGCTCCTGAACGCGCGTTGCGTAAGCCCTTACCGGGAAGACCGGAAAGAAAAGGTTGAAATACTAGGCCTCTAAAGGGAAAAAAACGAGATCCCGGGTGTCGCGGGGGATGAAAGATCGAATAGCGAGGGTAATACAGGAGGAACCGGAATGGGGGCCATTATCTTGAGTCAAAAAAAGGAAGGGAGTTCCGGAACTTCAATAGGAACTTGTCTTGGAGCTTGGTAAGGCAATGGGGGAGAAAGGTATGGGGAAAAAAAAAGACGTCGGACATCCCGGTTCTCTGAGAGAAAAGTGCCTCAAGGTGTGGGGGGGGGGACGAGTCGGTTTCCCATGTTAAGTCAATGATGGGGAGTTTAACCAGGATGAGCCCGCCGAGCTAAAAAAGAGGGGGAAAACAATTTTCGCTGAAACGGACGAACCTGTGAAAAAAATAAAAAAGGACTAGGACGACGATCGTGCCCTTCACTCAGGGATGGTCTCATGGGGGTCCGCGGCTGAAGTTCATTTCGGAAAAATAAAATGGACACGGGAAAGTTCCCCAACTGGAGGAAGACGCCTCTATGCGAGGCAAATGCGTGGTCTGACTACAGCTACTAGTGGGAAACGGACCACTGAAGGACGATTGCGATCCTATCGTGTTCTTCAAGAAGGACTAGATGGTAGGACCTTCCAGTACAGGCGGTTATTTTGCCGAGTAGGACGGAAGTAGGGATGAGGGAAGGAGGTAAATCACCTATGCTAACCGGCCTTCGAGCCTGACGGGAAACACGACACTCTCAGAAATTGGCTCTCATCAGTCTTTGGGAGGAGTGACACCAAAACAGAACTTCGAGCAACTTTGAGTCTGGGCTCCAGGGAGGATCCCCAAGGAGGCCTAAATGGAAGACCGAATTCCTGCCTAAGCGGATCTTGACGTGAGAACTTGGCCGCCTCGTGGGCTTAACATTAGTCCGGAACGAATCTATTTATACCCATGAAAGGGATAGATCAGTCGGTAGATGGGGAAATCCGGAGAAACCTTCCTCAGATGGGGCGTAGATCGTCGATCTCGATTGTCACGCCCTCAACTGGTTCGGCAGTTCCCTCATGGCGTTCGAGGTAACTCCAGGACCGGCCTGGAAAACGTACAATAATCGAGCTCATCAACAACAACGGGGGGGGGAGGGACCTAAACTGATGCTCATTCGAGACAAAGATTTAGAGCACTATGGTTCGAAGCAGTCAAGGGGGAACGACCGCCATCGGACTGATAGGACCCAGTGGGGATGCAACACGCATAACTAAGAGAGAAACGAGAGCGATCTCCCAAAAAGTTGCGCTTTCCACGGATGACCCCAAGAAATAAAGAGGAGGACTCGGCGTCCTGCCTAAGGAGGCGGAGAGGAATGGAGAGGCATTCATTGAAGAGAAGAGATGGGAGGAAGTTGAGTCAACGGCATCAGAAAAACTCTCGGGCTAGCTTCCTGGAGTCCGAAGATACCGAGAAAACGCCCCACTGTGTACAGTTGCAGGTGTGTCAAGGACAAACGAACCCGGTAACTGGGCCAGAAAGATAGGTCGGGGGGAGAACTTGACGCTGAGAAAAAAAAGCCAGGGGGACGGGCTTTTGGGGGGGAAGCGTTCTCCGACCAGACATCGGTCTTCTTACACCCCGTCAATGAAATCGGAAGATTAAGGAAAGAGAACAGGACTGAATAGGAGGGTCTGTTCTGACATAAGAAGGGGGCGGCGTTTGGCTGCATAAACGTCAGCTAGCATGGGACCTTGGAGGTCTACTATTGTCCCTAAGAAGGGGGGCCTCGGGTTTCCAGAAGGTGAAATCTCGAGATAACAAAGAACTGAACCAGGCCATAAGACCTCGACGGTCAGAAGATAACGTAGACGACGTCCCTAACCTAGAGGCAGGGCCTCTCCAAAAAGGAGGTACCCCGGTGCAGATCATTTATAGGGAACGGGAAGACCCTCAAAAAATAGAAGAAAACTCCCTACACTGCACCGTTTAGGAAAAGGGGGGGTCCGCCGGATCTACTGTGTCTGGTCGTGGAGCCCGATGGTGAAAAGAAGCTGTAGAAACATCTCGACCCCCGGAGAGGAGGAAGTAAGGGGAAAGAAGTCAACCGCGACTACATAAAGGGTTCCAATCCTGCTCCTGAAGGGGAAAAGGGGTTTCTAGTCCTACGAAGTACGGACCACCCGGTAAGACAAAGGCTCTCGTACAGACGTCTCAACAAAAAATGAGAGGGGGACCATGTCCTCAGAAAAAAAGAAGTGTTCAAAGGACACCGCGACAAAGAGAGGGGAGTGAGATGGGGGTGACGCCATCGTACGTTGCGCCGTCGACATTGACCATCTGATGTCCCTGGTTAGAGTTGATAGAAACACAGCTACGTCGCAAAAAAAACAAGGTGCTCGACCTTAAGAATGTCAGTATCACTTAAGTGGATCGCTGTGGGCAAGTAGGCGAACATAACAGGGGGTTCAAGTAGGGTGCCCTAGGTTACCGTCGTTTAACCTTACGCTCACACGACATCCGAAAAGGTGATTGGGGGCCGAGGTGACTACCTTGGGGTGTTGTCCTAAACGAGAGGAATACCGGAGGTTCTGTAAGTCCGGACTTCGAAGAAGCCACAGCTTTTTTGGGATAGACCAAACAGGATCAGGTCAAGGAGGCGATCGTCATAACCCGGAAATGGGCAAAAGTTAGCGCCCCGACAGTCGGACCTCGATCGCTCGTATCAAAAAAGTAAACAACCGGGTACCGTGTCCCTGAAGCTTCAGAAAACAATGTTCTGT
>Ga0179593_1559088_pt1 | contig 22757 bp, 26 predicted proteins | sample CZODoug2_1_08_16_FD_185931 | JGI IMG/M metagenome (GOLD analysis project Ga0179593, IMG submission 185931) | Vadose zone soil fungal communities from Angelo Coast Range Reserve, California, USA - CZODoug2_1_08_16fungal (PacBio error correction) | ecosystem: Environmental > Terrestrial > Soil >...
ACGAAAAACCTATTATTAATTCTCCCAACTCTTTAACCGACGGTCATTCAGTAAAGAGTTTCAAGAGGAGCGCATCTTATTTGATAACCTCGCAGGTTTGATGCGCGGTGACCTGAGGAGGGAAAAGGATGACATAGTCTTTGCGGAGGACCACGACGTTTGGCTGCGGAGAACGGAGGGCATTCCTTGATTTGAAGGGACAGCGCTTCAGTCGACAAGGTCTGACACTTAAAGTCGTTTCTAACATACGACGGAAAGGGGGGTAACTGGGGTGGGGAGTCCAGGCCGGAAAAGGTCCCATCTATCACGGTTGGGGAGGCTTTTCCAAAATTCCCGGGGAGGCGCCGACGATTTAGCGCTAGGGCCGCAATTCCCCCGGACGAGAATAAACTGGAAAATTATCCCTCTGAGTCATCGCGGGAGTATCTTGAGAAAAAATCGATGGGGGAAGAACGACATGGGTTAGGTAGATGCGTCCTCAAGGGTGGAAAGGAAGAACAATCGGACCCCATGAAAACCGAGGCTGGGCTCAGCAATCCGGAGAGGGGAGTATAGGGCTAAAAGCTTTTCTAACTTTCAGGGCAGGGGAGCGAAGCTGGTCTCACCGGAAGAAATTTTTCTCGGACAATGGCGTCTTTTATGGTAATTCCTACTCAAGGAAGAGAACCACACTAATAGAGTTCGTCTAGGGGGGGGGAAGGCACTGATGAAACAATATTTTTGGCGAGAAAAAAAAAAGACAACTACCTAAGATAAAGCGTAGGCCTTCCGCACATGAAGAAGTACTCCTCTTGAAAGGGAGGAGCGGAATAAAGTCAACTTACAAGCAGTGGAGAAAGCTCGACAACTGACTTCCAATCCGATGGTGGGAACTATGAAATAAGAGGGCGTTAAAAAGCTAAGAAGCTACCTCTACCCCTAGAGGAAACGGCGGCTTAAAAACGGAACCAGAGGATTAGAACGCATGCCCTTAGTGGCAAAAGATGAAAAGGGGGCTCCTTAAAAGCTCTAATCTGTTAAAATTACGATCCGTTGGGAAGATTTTGAATTTCGGTCCTGATGGGAAAAGGGTTTGATTGGGCTCATTGAGAAACCCAGCCGTGAAAGCCTTCCCAACCATCTACGCCGTAAAGGAACAAAGAAAATAATCTGACCGACGAGCAGAGCGCGGGATTGAAAACTTAGTTGGAGGCCTGCGTTTGTGTGGAAGGGAAAAAAATTACGCCTCCATAACCGCCTGCCAATGACAACAATCGGCGGCAACGGGAAAAGAAGCAACAAGGTTATGTATCTGAAAACCGCCGACGAACCGACAAAAGTTCAATCTAAGCGCTGCAGCTAGTAAACGCGCGTCCCAGACAATCAGAGAAAAGGAAAGACTTTAGTGGTGGGGGCCGGAAGGGACAGGGAACAATATCGGCAGAACGGGCCAAAGCGACTTGCCGTCTAAGCTACTTAGAGACAATTCGTCACGAAGAGGTTCCGACCGACTAAGGATTTAGCTGGGATCTGCAAGGTGTGGGTACAAAAGGGGTGGTTCTAATACACCAAAGAAGGCTTATCTCATTGTAGGAATGGCAACTCATCCAGGCCGGACTGGGCTCCCGTCAAAAAATTTTTCCGCTATCGAATCGGGGAGAAACTAAGCGGATCAGATCACAGGCGGAAGCCGATAGCCCACCGGGAGGAAAGGAATCCTCTTTCTAGAATCCAACGGCGGGGGGTAATCAGAATAGCGATATTGCGCTCAGAGCGGGACAACGATTGGATAAGGACAGGGGAGCTTTTTTTCCACACTGCTGAAGATCAACTGGGGGGGGAAAAATCCTGACGCCGGCCCTGGGCGAAGGACTGAAAACAGCCATTCAAATAAGAAAAAAACAACACAACGAAAGGGAGATAGAACCGAAGTTGAAGTTTCCACAGGGGAAAAAAAAAAAAGGGGCGGAGTCAAGGGTACTAAGAGACTAGCCAGGGGGGGCTAAATCTAGTGTGAAGATAAAGAGGTCAACGCTAGGAATAGGAAACAGACGGGAGATCTTCCATGGTCATGATGTCCTCAGTGTGGGATTACCAAGCGAGAACCTGTGGACTATGAAAAAAGGAGCGAATAGAAAAAGAGATCGATTACTTAAATCCTGCATCTTCAAAGAAAGGACTGGAGAACTCGATGTATGAGTGTCTTAGAGGAAAAAAAAGCCGAAGAAATGATTGGGTCTAACCCCCCCATTAAAACGGGGAAAAAAAAACGGCCCATCGGAAGGAAGGTAGGGCCGGCGGCTCCTATAGTGACCGTGGGAAAAGAAAGGGGGGGGGGCTCCCAGTAATGCGGCCGGATTGTGAGAAAAGTTTTCTTGAAGCCTCGATATTTTTGTGGTTGACTGAGACGGGGAAGGGGACTTGATCATCACTCAAATCCTCGTGGGGAGCTGGGAACTTTGTCTGTCCGAATACCTTGTCAGAGGTGCCGCGCTTTGGAAAGTGGAAAGGGGCGTCGTCCAAAAGGGGACTTGATCATTTTTGGCAACTTGTCAGGAAAGGGGGTGGGAGGGGGGGGCGAAGGGGAGGAGTTACTGCGGGGCGGGAAAACAATAGGCTAAAAAGATGGCTTAAAAAAGAAAGATTCTAGAAAGGAGAGGCATTTCCCGCGCCGATTATGGAGGAGAAGGTTAGAAAAGTGGGGGTCATCTTTGGGACACTACTCGCCATCAAAAGACCAGGGAAAAAAAAAAAAAAAAAAAAAAAAAAAAAAAAAAAAAAAAAAAAAAAAAAAAAAAAAAAAAAAAAAATAAACCATCAAGGTAACTCCACCCACGCCGGTACCACATGGGTGTGGTGGGGTGGCCAGAGAGGGGTTGAATTCGAGTAGAAATTCATCTTTGCACTAAAGGAAGGATTCTGGAAACAAGCAGTGGGATTTAAACTATTTGAAACTCACTGGCTAGGGCTGAAAGCAGCGGTTTTTCCGGCCGAAGGAAGGAGGGAAGAGCAAAAAGGAATTGAGGAAGGGGTGAGGCAGTTTAAGCTTCACGAGGAAGTCTGAGTTCGGTATATCGGAAACGCGCTTGGAATCAGAGGCGGAGGCCAGGCGCGGACGGCCTCTTGATGCAACAAAAAGACAACCTACGTAGGGGTCCTTGCCAGGCCACGCAACTTGTTCTTAAAAATGGCCGTCAGAACGAGACGTTGGGAGGGGGTTATCAGGGGGGAGGATCTACCAAGAAACAGAAAATGATCGCCCGCAAAAATTTTCCATGTGAAGGAAAAACGAAGATAAAGGTTAAAGTTAAGAGTTCGCTCGAAAAGGCCCGCCCGCGAGGAGGGATGCTGAATGTGAGAATCCAGTTCCGGGAAAAAAGGGAAAGAAAGGTCAAAGGGAAGGGGCCAATGCATACCGGGGGCGCATTGTACGTCGATTCGCAAAGTACTACTGAACAGGGGCCCCGCTAAGAGAAATGGAAAAAACATTTGGGCTAGCGGGGAAGGACGGTCGCGTCTTGAAAATATCTGAAAAAAAAAATGGAGAAGGGAAAAAAGCCGGCCAACCTTTGGGGGGGTCGCGGGTCTTGGCGAGGGGAGTGGCTGAATAGCCTACTTCGGGGGGTGAAAGTATTAGTTCAGAAGGGAGGCTAAAAACGAATCTCATACGGAAATGTAATGGCCGCTAGGGACGTGGTCCCGGTCTAATACCCAATACTTCCAGGGAAAATAAAACGATCAACAGGCTTCAGAGATAGAGGCCAGATAAGCGCACAGGAAGGGGAAAGAATAAAAACCCCACTTTTGCCTTGGTGGGGGTCTGATTGGCACTTCATACCTGGTTTGGTCGGGAGATAGAAAAAAACAAGGAGGTATGAGTCAAAAGAGAAATATAAGGACAAAGTAGAAGTACCGCAAAAAAAATAGGGAAAAGAGTGAGAAAAAAAAAAATGTTTAAGTGATGCAAGGGCAGGAAGATTGAAGGGGATCAAACTGAGTTTTCTCAGGGAGGGAAGTTGGAAAGACAGCGTAAGAGTGAAACATGGGCTACGACCAAGGGTTCCAGGAGAAAGTAAATTGACTTTGGAAAGATGAGAGGAGGGATCGGGGGAAAGGAGGACGATTAAAGAGAGAGTTTCTAAGAGGAGAAGGTACTCGTAAAAATTCCTGGAGGGAACGACCAGGCATCCAAAAATGAAAATCTTTGAAAAAAGAAAAAATCGAGGCGAAGACATTTGAAAGAGAGAAGGCCTAAAAGAAGAGCCCAGTCTAAAGAAACTGGAAAGGCAGTATCTCAATCATCGGGCGTGAGCTGAATGGGCAACTAGACGCTGGGCGAACGACGTTAAGGAAAAGGAAAAATCTTCGTCTACGAGGAGAAAAAGGCTCATGACGCCTGATTCTAGCGGATATCGTTGGAAGGGATAATAACATCGGGCGTGGGAGACTAAAAAGGGGGACTGGGAAGGTACAGTAGTCCCTAGGGGAAATAAACGGGACTTCAAAGTTTGGCGGGGGGAAGACCTTATCATTTCTGCTGCTGGATGGAGAGATCTTCCAAACAGGGGACCGGAAGAGAGCGGCGGGCTTGACGCAGGGAAAGAAGGAACGAGGGGGGTGGAGCGACGCGAAAAAAAAAAACTAGCATGTGGAGAATATAATGACTCAGGCCGGAAAGGAAAACTCCTAGAGTTAAATCGCGGGAAACTATCTGCAGCATAGCATACATTAAAAGAACAAGAAAGAAGAGGGAAAAGGAACTGGGAGAAAAGGAAAAGTATGTATTTTTTCCTATGAACGAGCAAGGGAAAAAACGCGGTCGACTACACTCTAAGGAGGAGAGAGCTCAAGGGGGGAAAATAACCGGCGTTGAGCGATTCAGAAACTTCAAAGGATTCGTGGATATTAAAGGGAAGAGACCGCGGAGGCCAAAACGGGGGAATACTAGTGGGGGGTAGTAAGGTTCGTTAATGTGGTGCTTTGGAGATGGGGTTATGGAAAAAACAAGGCATCAAAAGCATTCACGAAGGGTCATGGGATAACAGGAAAAATATAGTACGACGCAGAGCAAGAGACGGAGTGTGTGGGGAAGAACAGCGTGTACAAGGATCGATTTTGTGCCGGCCAAAAGGGAAAAGACAAGAATTCCAATACAACCTATAGAAGGTGCAGAGAGTTGACAACCTGAAAAATTCCAAACAGGCCTGTAAAGCAAGCAAGAAGGAACGAGCCGAAACCCAGCGACACACGAGACTTGGAGTTGTGAGGATGCCATTAAAGAAAGAACGACAGAAACGAATCTAGTATGCTACGCACGAGGAAAGGACGAGACTGGGGGGCTCTTTCTTACAAGTCAAAGGGGTAAAACGGTAGCCGCCGGCAAGACTATGATAAGGAATGTGACTTGAACAAACCGTTTTTTAAAAGGGTGGGGCCGCAGGACCTTAAGGGTTCTGGAGGGGAAAATTAAAAGAAGGGCCCTGGACGCATACCTCCACGTCATTTCGCTGCTCACGGCGCTCTCAACGGGTGGAGGGTTCTTCCGAGGAGAGAAAACAAAGAGAAGTCGGAAGAGACGAAAGAGTAATCCAACTGGAGAGAAGTCATGATCGGATAAGGGAGGCGGTGAGTCTCAGAACAGCCAGATTTTATCCGGGCTTTGTTCCGAGGGGGGGCCCGGGCAACTGGCAATGAACTAAACGGTTTGAATGAACTTCTGCCACAAGAACTTATTATATGGTCCAAAACGGGGAGGGAAAGAGAGAGATATTATCAGGGAGGAGGGGGCAATTAAACCTGAAAAAAGGGGTACTGAGAGAACAGCGGGAAGCGTAAAATCTCTGTCCTGGGAAGGCTCAAGGACCCAAAGCTCTTCCCAGGGACATAAATCAGGAGAGCATCGTCAACCGGGGGGGCGCAAGGCGGAGGACTGACGAACAATACTATGAGGGGCGCCGCCTCAGAATGATCGCTGGGAGAGGGCGAAGGCAAATGTAGAAAAGTAGAAGTCAGTACATTGGGGTCTTAGGGGTAGGGTAATTCAAACTTATGTGCTATCAAGAATTTTTGAAGAAGGGGGGGGACGTAGGTCGGCGAACTCAACGTTTGAAAAAAGGGAAAGGAGAAAAGAGAAAGGGGCAGGCAAAAATAGTGGGCGGGGGAGACGCAATGCATTTCTCCTTCATGCCAGGGGCTTTAAAGTAGAGGTTTTTGTGCCTGTCGCGGAGTTGAAAGGGGAAGCAGAAGAAGAGTCTTTAGGGCTGGTTTCGGCGGGTCGGAAGGGCTTGGCATGGACTCGGCCTGCCGAGCTTGGGACGGGGTCGGGCGGAAAAAAAGGGAGGGGGGCGGGGAGGACCAATTTTTTTCACATGTGGTCATGCAAAAGCCGAGAGTGAGGAGGCGGGGAGAGGAGGGGGGGGGCGGGCGTCACGGACAATAGAGCCGCCAAAGCAAAAGGATATTGCTCAAAAGCGCCAAAAAGAGACCAGCGCCTTGATGATAGGGGGACGGGGGGTGGTAAGCTTGGGAGGATCAATTGGGAAGTCCTAAAAAATTCCGGACCGCGGGTCTCAAAAAAGTCAGGGAAAAATGCCAGATCTTTCAGTCTCTATCATCCGACAGGGACGAATCACGGTGCTGTACGAGAATAGGGGGGAGACAAAATCGCGGGTGCGGGTGTTCAGAGCGAAAGGTTCAGGGGAAGGTCAAGAGGTTTCCGGCCGCCAGCCCGGCGTTCAAAGAAATTATTGGGGGAGCAGGTTTCTATCCTTTTCTCGGGGAGGAAGGATGAGCTTACTTCTGCAGCGGGCAAAATCTGGAGAGGGCGTTCACTTCGTCCTACTCGGCCTAAAGAAAAACGATCGACCCATTGAATCGTAGAGTGTCGCGGCCGCCACGAAAAGGTTGAAAGAAGTTCAGAGGACAGAAAGTCGATGGGGGGGTGATAAGCACGAGATAGAGAACAACGCGAGACCCATGCGACAGGCGAGATCAAAATTGGGCAAAAGTGGATGACCGAGGGAATAACCAAAAGGAAACCCGCTTTTCAGAGATCGCAGCCAGAGCAACGGTAATAGAGAAAAATATGTGAGAAACAGGTCCTGAGGAAATTCAGGAGGACGGACATACCGAAGATAAATTGGTCCGGGGCACCGATCGTATTGCGCAGCAAGGGCTTCAGGGGGAAAAAGCTGAAGGAGAGGATCTGCCTCAGGGAGGGCTACCTGTTGAGTTCCCACTCTTTCATTGAGTCTAGTTTCAATCTCTCTCACTCCAAAAGGGATTAGACTTGGTAAGCAGGCCAAATGATTGGCGAAGACGGCTGGGGGACGCGGCATAAGAGTCAAATTAAGACGACTTAGGGTACGATTTCCGCGGAAGAAAAATTCGAAAGGAAAGAAGAATCTCTCTCAAAGCAGGAAAGAAAGGGAAGCAAAACGTGGTTAGAGGGAAAGCAATACTAAAACCGAGGAGAACACCAAGGAAGACTATCAAACCTGAAGAGGTATCCCTGATAAGTGCAGGAGACGCACAGCCGTTAAACTAATGAACATCTCTTGAAGGAGGGGAGGAGAAAGTCAACAGTTTTGGTCGATATCTCTTCAACACAACAGGGGAAGAAGAGAATCGACCAAATAGTATTAGTTAAAGAAAAAGAGGGGGGGGGGGTAACGAGCGGTGTCAGTCGATTTCCCGACTGTGCATTACGCGGCAGGGTGAACGGGATCACAACCAGCATGTTTGAGAAAAGGGGTAAGTCATCTTGCGGACATGGGCGACGACCACGCGGTGGGGGCTCAAATTGAGGGGGAGAAAAAGAGGCATCGAACCTGTGCCTCTTCAATATCTGAGTTGGACAACACAATAGACGGATGTACTGAGGGAAAGCAACAAAACGAAAAAACCATCGCGCCCCATCACGGGGGGGAAGTGCAAAAAAGGAAGGTAAGGGATTTGAAAAGCGTCTCCGGGAAAAAAGAAAAAAGTCGCACACACTGGAAGGAGTATCCTCGTGTCAAGGGCGCCAGCTATAAGCTGCTGGAACGAAAAGAAAAAAAAAAGTTGGCTTCGGTAGAGGGGGCCTAAGGGGGGAGGCCGCAGATCAGGATGACAAAAATGGGAGAAAGGGAGTAGCTTGCTCGATCAGAAGGCGCTTATCAGAGGCGAAAATCGGGGGCTAACGGGGAAAAAGGGGGGATCGTCCCGCGGTTCACTGGCAAAGGTGTTTGCGCTGAGCGTTTCTGTTAGCGGATCTGTAGACAATGAAGCCATCAACTATTCAGCGAGGGATGACTCGAAGAGAAAACACGATTTCGGCGCAGCCACAAGAAAAGGGGTCAACGACGAAAGCCTTCCGATCTCGGAAAGGAGAGCTTGAAAAGGTTCGAGAGAAAAAAGAAAAAAAAAAATCAGACTTACGACGCCACGTAAAAGGGAGACGACTTTCAAAGAAATAACTGGGTGTCAGAGGGGGCCTTCTTCGGCCTAAAACTATGGCTCGCCCTCGAAATTGAAGAAACGGCTTGAAGAGAGCAACCGGCCGAGGTAGAGATTCATCACAGGAAACAAATTATTCTTTGAAATAAGGATTGCACTTAAAGCAGCTGGGGGGAAGTGGTACCTTGTGGGGGAGATTTAACCTGGAGGGGAGTGAGTCTTATTCTCAGTGAAAAAGAGGAAACAAAGCATTCCCACGCGAGCAAGACAACTCAATCCAAATAAAAGGAAGGAATATCGGAACGCGCGCGGCGCACGAGAAGCGGGGGAAGGGGGGGGGGAAGCACTTAGGTTGGAGGAAGCTCGAGTTGTCCGTTCGAAAAGTGCCGAATCCCCGTGCAAAAAGGGAACCTCGAGAAAAAAAGGGTAAAAAAACGGGAATGATCGCAAACGTTGACAGGGGAAAAAAAGCGTCGAGAATGCCTGGGAACTCCAATGGAAGGCTAACTAAAAAAGGGGGGGCCCCACTAAAACGAGGACTTGAGGGTTTATATTAAATGATACGTCGACAGTCCCAAAAACCACCTATATTGAAGAAAAGAAAGATAGACTTGCCGGCGAACTATACTAAGGAAGACGAGTTCACTAATATCTCCTCCTCAGGGAGAAAGGGGGACGGACGGAAAGGTGTTTCGAGGGGGGAAGGGGGCAAATCCGTCTTTATCGAGTTTATTGAAAGGAAGACTCAAGTTTCCCTACGAAGCTAGTCCATTCTGACGCTCTGACGTTAGTCAGCTAATGCGTCTGCGAGAGGCGAAAAGAACAGGGGGAAACCGTGTCAGCGTCAGGGAGGAGGGTAGAAACTGGGGGGGGGGGGGGGGGTATAATCATGGAAGATCATCGAAGGAGGGGAGCGTTCATCTGAGAGAGGGCCATCAAGGAGCACCCGCCGCGAGTCCGCGGCCAGCGGTGCAACTTATAAGGACCACTTGAATGGCTGAACTTCTAAAACGCGGATAATAGACGAGACACAAAAAAGGGGGGAAAAAGGAAAAGATATGATCCAGTCCCAGGACGAAGTTGCCAGGCAACCTAAAAGGGGAGGGAAGATATGCAGTTTTACCGCTCATAAAAAAGGGGGGTCCGCGACAAAAAGAGGAGGACGAGGAAACACGCCGTAAAGAGGAGTGAATCTGTGGCAGGGGGGGGGGGTCTGGATCAAGGCTTACTAAACAGTGGGGTTACGGGGGGTTAATAGCGCGCGAAAAGGACAGTATCGGAAGAACCCGTCGGAGAGTCAGTAGAACGGGGACAGACGGGTCTAAGGGATGGAGATTTTCTTAAAAAGTCCAGGTGTCGAACAAGACGGATTTGAGGGTTGAAAAACAGGGAAAAACGTGAAGACTTAACATAGAATAGAAGAGTATTGCTAAGGGGATATAAAAAAAAAGGGACCGACCAACGATAGGTTGGGGGCTCCGCAAGGCGTTAAAAAAGCAGGGCAAGGCGGTGGCGTTCGCAGCCTCAGGTTGGTGGGGGGGGAAACGTAAGGGTGCTTAGCCTTGGCATCATAAAATAAAGGCAGGGGTCGGCGTTGTCTGCCGTGGACTGGAAGAAGCAAACTTGCGCTTGAACGGTGGCGGGTTCCAACGTAGTTTGGGCATCCCAGTTGTTGGCATTGTGAATTTTGGAAAGAGGGGGCAAAGGCGGGATGGAGGCGAGGACGGCAAAAGAGGGGCTGAAAACACTAAGTGAGTTCCCAACGCACTGAGAGAGGGACGGAAAGCGTCAGATATTCCGGCCATTTGGCGGCTCGCGTGGGAATGCTTGGGAAAAGGAGAGCGGTACGGAGCCAAAAAGGAAGAAATCCACTTCTCGGAAAGGGGAAAGACAGATTACGAGGACATCCTTCAGAGTTTGAAACGTCCGGGGGCTGGAAAAGGAAGGAAAGAGAAAGAGTTAGGTTTTCAAGGAGCGCGGGAAGAACTGGGCGTGGGAGGGCGAGAAGGTTTTTAGGACCTCCAAAAAGAGGGGGAAAGAACCAACGGTATCGGTATTGAACGCGTGTAAGGAACTTTTGGCGGTCTTAAGTGAGGAGAACATAAAAGAAAAAAAGAGGCGCTCACGCGGGTTAGGCGGTTCACTCGGCCGGAAGATGTCAAAGGGGAAAACAAGGAGGAAATGCCGTAGAGTGTCGGGGCAAGGTTAGGTACGCTCCAGATGGGACGAGGGTCAATCAGCAGAGGGGAGGGGGTTGAGAGTCACGAGGAGATCGCTACCAAAAAAAAACGCTCTCAGAGCAAAACTGGGGGAAGAAAATTTGACTAAAGATCCGGAACGGTTCAGCCAAATGTCGCATCAAATATCCAGGAAAAAACGTGAGGGGGGACACAGATGTGAGAATCAGGAGGATTCAAGGGACACTGAGAAGGCAAAAACAGGAGGTCCGTTCCGACCATCGGATGCAAACTCCAGTAAGCCCCGCGAAATCTATTATAACCCTGAGAGGGGAGGCCGACTGTAGAGTCCGCGGTCAGAGGCAGAGGGGAAAAAAAGAGGCGGAGAACACCGAATTGGGAGAAAATTTGTAAGCAAAAGGGAAAAAAGTGATGGCTCTGCTGTGGGGACGCAAAAGCATGAAGCTTAAAGACCGACCCGAGGGGGTGTTAGAAACTCCGATTGGAAGCGGGAAATTTGCGAATCTGAGGAGAAAAGAAAAGGAAAACGACTAGGGCCGCGACAAAGTCGGTGTACATGAGACTTACATACTGGATCGCAAAAAGAGAGATCAAAATGATAGGTGGAATCCCTTGAAATATGGGCGTAAGGAAAAAAAAGGAAAGCGTGCCCCGCTTTTCACAGGGGGGTGTATAGAGAAGGGGTCAGACTCACAACAAACGGAGAGAGTAAGAGGGTATCGAGGAAGTGCATACCTACAAAACTCTTGAACATAGTCGGGGGGAGGCAAGGGAAGACGCCTCCATCTTTATGAAGGGGATACCTCGAGGGAGGGAGCGGAAGCGACAGAGGGGAGAGGGGAGCATGTAACACCAGACTTGAAACGGCCCTCGTCGGACATTCAGGTTGCAAAAAAGTGGAAAATTCATAACGAAACCTGGAGTGACGACTTAAAGGCTGAGTGGAAGCCGGTACTGAAATGGAACTATGAAGGAACCATGCACAGCAAAAGACAGAAACGGTTCCGGCTTTCAAAGTCCCATCAGTGGGGGCGGGTCAGCGACGATTTAAAGAGAGAAAAAGGAAGAAAAAGAGAAGAAAACTGGAAGCAGTATAAGAGCTGGAAGACGGATAGGGGACCAGCACGCTGCTGTCGGGAAAATCTATAAAAAAGAAACAGTACTTCGGTCTGACTGGCTTCCGAATTTAAGGGGAAGAAATGGGAAGAGAAACTTAAAAAAAATATCTGGGCTCGATCGAAGCGCGGGCTGGGTCATAGTTCAAAGAGGTTCTTAAATCAGGGGAAGAACCTCGGTTCATCAAAACGGGGAATTCAGGTTGGGATTGAATGTCGGGCTGGTTGGGATTTGAGGGAGTAGACACCGGCACACCATAAAAACTATGAGACGGCTCGGAAACAAGTGGACGCAAGCTCTACGAAATCAAAAATAAGAAGGGAGATCTGCGGCCGTCCGATCTCAGGCCGCGTTAAACGCAGAGCTGGGAAAAGAGCGACTGAAGAATCAGAGATCAGATTAAGAAGCAAGTCAAGGGGTACTACACTGAGTGACAATACCGGGGGGCGAAGAATGAAATAAGGGGGAGGGAGGGACATTCAAAAAAACGCAAGACCGAAAGTTAACAAAAGCTCGGAAACCGGATTTTCTATTAAAGAGCAGCAAATATTAAGACTGAAGGGATGGAAGAATCCAGGGGAAAGAGGGTTAGACTATCCTGGGTGATATTACGGGACTGGGGCTTTTCGGAAAAGGATTTAGGAAGGGAGCCTAAAAGCATCCCACGGATCAAGAAACGCGGGGGAATATACGCTAGTGAAAAAGTGTGGGAAGAACTTCAAAGTGGGGCAAGCGACCCGCCAGCAGGAAAAAAGAAAAAAAGTCAATGACAACCTCTCAGTGCAGAGTAAAAAAGTGATCAAATGAAAGGAGGGGGAAAACCGAAAAGGGAAAAGGGGGCAGCATAGTAAATCCAGGTCCGCTGACGACACCGGCCTGAAAAGAAAAAGAAGTTGGGGTGATTACCAATTAGATAAATGAAAAGTCGAAACAACTTCGGCTGCTAAACTCTGAAACTATCCGGGACAGAATGCGAGGGACCCAAAGAAATCGGGTAGTCAACACCAGGACAGGATGTTCCGTGGGAAGGATTCCCAGTGGGGGAAAAGGGTGTGGAGCACGACTACGCGCACAATCGGGGGGGGGGGAATCGGTATTTAAAACTACAGGAAACTAGAAAAGAAAAGAAAGGAAACTGTACGGGCAGCTCAGCGTCGTTCAGATATGCTCACGAAGTGGAGAGAGAGTTCAGGCTTTCTGAAGACGTAGAAAACGTTTTAGGTCGAGCCTCTTTAATTAATAAAAAAGGGAAAGGAAAGGGAAAAGATACGTCCGATATGGTCGGAGCCGCAGATCGTGTACAGCCAGATTTGATCTTGTCCAGATGGACCAGCCTCTGTCAACGGGATAGGTCCTGAGCCCTGTTAAAGAGGACGAAGGAAAACAAAATTCGTAGGCTCTCCGCACAAAAAACTGCTGAGAAGAAAGATATTATCCAGAGGGAAAGGTCGCCATTCAACCGGGCGGCAGAGGAAGTTACCGCCGCTGAAAAAAAGAAGGAGGACTGGCGCTGGTTTCAAAAAGAATCTTGAGTAACCCGCGAGCGCTGCCAGCCGTAGATTCTTCCATGCTCTCGGTAAGGCATTGGGGGGGGAGAAAGCGTAAAGGGGGGAACCGGGGGACTATTGTCGGAGCCAGCTCGCCGAACGCGATATTTCTTGTCAACGCAAGGGGAGAACGTAAAACTCTGGATCTGCGTCAGGACTGACGGATGAGTAAAGGTCAGTTAAAAGTAAAGGAGAAACAAGAAGTATGAAACCACCCGTTTGAAAAACGGAGACGCCAAAATAGTAGCAGAAGGAATGCCGCGGAGAAGAGTGAAAAGAAAAAAAAGGGGGAGGCCGCAGTTCGCCGGCAGTTCAAGATCGTGGGCAGTGAGCGATGGGTTTTTTTGGCCTGTAACGTTCAAGGGAGAGAATTGTCAAAATACAACTCAAGTCTCGTTTTCGGGGGGGGCGGACACGTTAGAGGCTTGCTTGAAGGGACGGGATAAACGGAGAGTGAGGGGGGTCGTCAACGGCGTTTGGCTCAAAAGCCAGGGCATGGCAGTGGCCGCCGCGAGTTGGTCATGAAAAAAGGGGGTATGCGGGCGGCACGAATGCGCAACGAAGGGCTGAAAAACCCAAAAAAAAAAAAAAAGAAGTCGGACGGCCGCTCGGATTGCCGCAGAAAAATAAAATGGGGCTTAGAGGATCATGGGCACGATTGGAATAAATCGAGCATGGTCCAGACCAGCAATTAAATCAGTAAAAAAAGGGGGGGCACAAGGGGAAAAAAAAAAAAAAAAAAGACATAGAATGCGCGTAGCATCCCTTCATCTTGTTTCCGAATCTCTGGCTGACGTAAGGGAGATCAGGAGCAATCGCCGGGGGAGGGTGCATAAAGAAGGAAAGTCTAGAGCCGCAGGTTTTTTTTTGAAAACCAACGAACTTAAGAGGCAAGCAAACTCATATCGGTATTGGGAACCGGGGAGCGAGGAGGGGAGTAAGTCTGAGCTGCTGCCTTCTGGGGGGACGGAAATTTAAATCTGAAAGTTCACTTCGGCCTGAGAACGGCCTTAACTAGTCTAGTGGTCGAGGGGAAGGAGGAAGAATCTGAAAGAAAAGAAAAGCATCAGAAAAGTAGTTGTGGGTTGATATCACTGATAATAAAAAAAAAAGCCTACGACATTGCTGCGCTCGGAAAGCAGTGGTGAAAGGACCCGATAACAAGGGACCCCGCTTTTACTGAAAGAGGAAAAAAACCAATCGGGGGGTAAACCTTGTGAAGAACCGGAGCCTGTACAGAGGCACCTCAGGCATACAAGGAATAAGGGGAGGTTCCAACCAAGAGTTAGCACATCACTTATACTTGGCAAAAAAAAAGCGATACTTCCTCCAGGGGGGGAAGGGAAAAGGATCTGGGAGAAGAGAAAGAACTTGAAAAATCGGTCGTGCCCGCCAAATGAATCTAAGTTAAGGCCAACATTGATTTTAGTAAGACGCATTTTATAGGTCCATCAGAAGAGAGGGGAGGCATATCTTGAGCTTAAGGTTACGGGAAGAAGCGAGAGACTAAAAAAATGTCTACATGGAAAAAAAGCGACACGTCGTGGTTCGGGTCCTAAAACGCACGCACCATTCTGAGAGAAATGAAAACAGGCTGGAAAAAGAGTCTCAAAAAAACGCAAACAGCCGATGAACTCGATGCAAACGCTCAATGGTCATTTTAGGAGGAAGTATCGTTTTGGTAGGATATCTCGAGAAAAAAGGAGAGGAGTAATATCCTACCAACACGCTTATGAATTCTACCTCACCGAGCGGAAAGGCTATTTCATGGAAAAAAAAGGAGGTTTGAAGGGAAAAGGGAAAAGGGCTGGAAAGGGGAATCAACGCCTCAGGTTGAGGCTTGAGACGGATTATTTCTGGAAGGGGGACGAAAAGGAAGGGTTCCGAAATTCGTGGCTTTGAAAATGTGAGGAGAACACTTTCAGGAAGGAGGAGAGGAAGGGTTCAGAACGGGGTAGGGATGGAGTCCAAGACCGCAACCGAAAAACCCATACGGTTGCCGGCTTAAGGGAGAAAGAGGGGGCGGTGAAAGATCGCCTCCTGAAAAAGGGAAGAAAGAAACTGGCTAAAGAAAAATCCACGCTTTCAGCGGGCCGGGTGGGGGGACAGTACGATGCTCAACTCGGGTCTTCAAGTGAAAGGAGGCGTAGAAAACGGGCCGGTAGTCGGACTGCAAAGGGGTTCTCAAAAGGGGAAGCTTGGCGATCTACCGCGCGGGTGGCAGAATTCAGGGAGGAACGTTGCCCGTACCGAGGCGGAGGGAGTAAAAATGGTTGCTGGGCGAGAAAGTTAGCGGGGGTCGGCGCTTTAGCTATTAAAAAAGGAATAAAAAAGAAGTCGATCGGTAAACTGAGGGTTAACCGGAAAAGAGAATGGTACTTGCGCTCCTCGACAAGACGATAGAGGAGGACGAAATAATTCCGCATAAAAAAGTTAAAGGCCGAGGCTTTAAAAGAGCTTATACGCTATGGCAGTAATACAGTACGAACCGCACTGGAAAAAGGCTCAAAAAAACTTGGGTCCCGGGGAGTGGTCTAGGAAAATCATTAGGGAGGATTAAAAACAGAGGAAAACGCTAAACACCCTCTAAGGAGATCTCTTCGAAACTCAAACCTTCGTTTAAATGACCGGAAGTTGCAACATTTAAGGGAGGGGACGGACTCCCTGCCAGGGTTTGGGGAATTGGAAAGAAAAAGGGGGGGTAATTGGCTTTTCCTTGCATGTTGACTTCGGAAGAAAAGCGAGTATGAAAACATCTTTATCCTCAAAATCATCCCACCGAAGAGAGAAAAATCACGCTGAATAGCTGGGAAAGAGGGAGGGAGCAAAGAAAGCGTTATGGTTTGTAAAAAAAGGAAGGGGAGCAAGGACCGTGCCGCCTCGCAGTACCGCCGGAACACCGGAAAACCTCTCAGGGCAAAGGAAAGGGAGGAAGCAAAACGCCTTGACGAACTCCACCCAAGGCAGATAAAAGAAAAATCCTCTTAACTGAAAAGAAAAAGAAAACCAAAAAAAGAGACGTGAGTTGTATGAGACCACTAGACAGAAGAGAAACATGCCACAAAAACCCCTACGATGCTGCAGAAAAAATAAGACCGGGCGAACTGCATCTGCGGAAAAGTAAATACAGAAAAAAAAAGGAAAAGAAGTCATGACCTACTTTATGGGACTGGAAGAGCCAACGTGGTGTGTTCGCAATACTAGAACAAATCACGCAAAAAAGACAGGAATTTACGCAACTCTCCACGGTCCTGACTAAGAAAGGAAAGCGTCAGTTTTCGCGCTCGGAGGCGTCCAGAATCTATCAAAGGAGTGAATGCAGGGAAGAAAGTACACCGGTTCGGTGCAGCTCCGCTTGGACGGTAAAGGACCAAGTCAGGGAATATCTACGGACATGGGGACGGCAGCGCGAGTGAAGAGGGGAAAGTCGCCCGTCCTGAGGAGGGGAAAAAAAAAAAAGAGAAAAAACGATAAGTAGGTCCACAAGAACCCGGTGATGGCTGAAACTTCAGGAAAAAGGATAAGGGGGGGGTCTCCTCGAAAAAAAAAGGAGGGGGAGGAAAGGATGAAAATAAACGAAGGTGTTGATAATAAACAGGAAAAAGGGCGAGGGGAAAAAGACTTATCATTTGACCTGCGCCAGGCGGAAAAAGGCGACGTGGTCTATCAATCCTTTGGGAGGAACAAATCAAACCTCCGCAGAGGTGCGCGGGGAGAGTTCGCAGTTGGGAGTATCCTCTGAAAGTATCAGGGGCGTTGACCTATGGGTCGTTCGCCGCCTCGCTGGAAAACCAATAAAACTTGAGAAAGGACCGTCGATAGCGTGAACGGGGGAAAAAAACTGCGTCATAAACAGGATAGTTGCGTAGGACCTGTAAAAGGCAGAAGAAAGTGATTTGCTTTCGGTATGAGGGGGGAAAGAAGGGAACAGACGTCCAAAGCTAACGGAGATGCCGGGAGAAGCGTAGTGACACGAACAGATTTACTGGGGGGGGGGGAACCGAAAGTTCCAAGGATCGTTGTCGTAGGGCAGCATCGATGCCGAAGCCGTTCATGGTGCTCTCTGCACTCAATGAGAAAAAGGAAAGGAAGCTGGGTTTCGGCGGTTGGGGTCTGCCTTGAGCTGGCTGTCTAATGCCTGACGCGCAACTTAAAGGGAAAAAGAGTGGCAGGGGCCACAGTTGTTGGCACATGTGGGTGACCCCGGGGGGGGAAAGGAAGGCGGAAAATACTGACAAGAGAAAAAAAAAAAATAACTGAGCCGCCCAAGCTTCCAACAATCCCGCAGCTCTGGACTCGCGCGAAAGATATCCGCGCCTGGATGATGGGGGGGAATCTGGGAATGCGGGGGAGGGAAAAAATATGGGGGGGAAGCGAAAAGACCATTCGGAAACATTAACCAGGGATCGTCTTGACACACTTTCCATAGCTAAGGGAGGAGGCCAAAGGGAAAAATTTGCCACGTCGGGATGACGCTCAAGTGGGTTCAAGAAGCCGGGGAAAAAATTAGTAGCGACCGCGTTTTGTCCAGGGGATAGGCAGCCAACCCGTTGGGGAGGAAAGGGGAAAGCCTTTTCGCTAAAAGGGGCAAGGAGCAAAAGTCTGCCTGATCGCTCACGCGACTTTGGAAGCCGGGGACACGAGGCCTGAGCTCGGACGCTCTTTGTACCTTAGAAAGTAGATTTGCGTCGGAACGCCAAGAAAAGGTAATACAACAGAGCCGATCGAGAAGGGGGAGGGTGGGGATCAAAGGAATGATCGCTACCAAACGACTACGAGGCATGCTCGGCTCGAAAAAAACGGGGCAAATTTGAATGAACCTCGAGGAGGTACCTGACGTTCATAAGAATTGAGGAGAGGACAACCCGCGGCGTTATGATACGAGGCCCAATAGAGGAAGGGCCGTCATGAGAGCGCAAAGCATGAAAACAAGAATCTAAATGGGGAAAGGTAAGACAGCAAGAGGGAGAGCTAAAACCATTTAATGGCCCAAAGGGGCGAGGGGATAGAAAGTAGTGGGGGAGAGAACTGGGGGGCTCGTCCGGCGGTCGCTAGAGACTTTAGAGAGGACCGCAAACTGATATACAGGAAAAGAGAAAAGGTGGTCGAGGCTGGGCGGGGGCTCCATTTTAAGAAAACAGGATCAGGCGGTATTTGTTAGAGTCCGATCGGGAAGATGCCGAAGAAGACTCCACGCAATAAATGTAACGGGGGGCGTCGCCCATGACGCAAGAATCAGAAAGGGGTTGTGAAGCCGATCAAACCTGAGAGGTTGGAGACCCCTGTATTAGTAAACAGAAGTGAAAGCGGGGCCACCCTTGAAGGGAGGGGGTGGAAAACACTTAATACTCCGTTTTGGTCGTAGTCTCTAAGGAGGAGAAAAAGCTGAGATAGCCGTACCAAAAAAGAGTATTAATGAGAAATAAAGAACCAAAAAGGGGCATTCGATTTCACCTGGGACGACTTCTTGAGGAAATCGAGGGGGGAGCCAAAGAGGCAGGTTTGAGCGCAGCTAAGTCTGTGAACCGTCATGGGGGCGAAAGAAACTACAGGGAAGGAATCGTGAAGAAAGTTTCTTTGAGAGATCTCGGCAAGAACCTGCTTACTCTAAAGATCGTAAGAATCAGGTACTGTGGACGATTTCCGACTCCCGAACCATCCGAGACACAAAAAGGGGGAAGGGGAGGTACCAACCAATCAGTTGGCTGGGGCCGCGATTGAAAAAGCCGCAGAAGGCTAGACCCAGGGTCAAAAGAGATCTTTCAGCGGGGCCGGAATGGGGGGAAAAAGGACAGGCTGTCGCAATCGAGAGGACATTGGCTGTCAGCGTCAGGGGAAGGGGTGCCAGTTCTCAAAAAAATTAGAAGGGTCCCACAACAGCTGACGAGGGGGAGGGTCCTCCTCCCTCTGGGGGTCTGGGAAAAAAACAGTGCTGAAGGGTGACTTTAAAACCGTTCATCACCTTGTCTGCAAGGTTTGCGGAAGAGCGAGTCGGCGTTTCTGGTTAGCTCTGCGAAAATAGAAAAAAGACAAAGAAGCAGGTCTTGTCGGGACGAGGGAAAAGCTGGGAGGGAAAGGGGAGGGCAGCACAAAATCACTACTGCTAGGAAGGGGAGAGGGGGAAAGATGCCTGCCGAGCCTCATTCTGAAGTTAGGAAACTCGCGTTAGGCGCTCTTGCAGAAGACACAAAGAAAGGAATACAAACGTCGCGCAAGCTCGACAGAAAAGAAGGGAGGAGTTGTGTTCTTCCTAATTAAGAACTTCAAAGGGAAAGAGGAAGAGCTACCCTCTGTCACGTTAGGCTCACGAGCTCTTTAAAAAACGATGGGAGAGAGAATCACGTCAAAAAAGTGCAGGGAAGTTCTGTAACCAGGACCATGAAAGGGTGTGGAGGACGACCTTGTTTTCTAGGTCAAGGGGGGTATTGAGGCTTTTCTGGAGGAGAGGGTGTAACCCCCAGATCAAAAAAAGTTCCCACGGGGAACAGCATAAATTCTTATATAAAGGGGGGAAGCACAGGTCTGGGGGTGGGAAAACTGTTGTGCGCAGGATCAGTTTGCCTGAGTACCTCAATTAAAATCCTCCATCACCTCAAAAAGGAAAAAAATCCGGTCCAATGACAATGGTCCAGAAGGGGGGAAAGACCGTTTACGAACCTGACCGATCATCTCGGAGGAATTAAAAGAGGAAAAAGGGTCCATACCCTCCAACCACAAAAAGGAGGATTGTTATTATTGAAAGAGGAAAGAAGTCGAACTGCCACAAAAAAACAGTCTGAAAAAAAAAGACAACGACGTAACGTGGGGAGGCGAACTGCTCGGCTAAGGTCAAAAGCAGAAGAAAAACCGGAAGGGGGGGGGGGGGGGGGGGGGGGGGGGGGGGGGGGGGGGGGGGGGGGGGGGGGGGGGGGGGTGGGGGGGGGGGGGGGGGGGGGGGGGGGGGGGGGGGGGGGGGGGGGGGGGGGGGGGGGGTGGAGAACTTGGTTCAAAAAAAACGGGGGTGGGAAAGACTCCTAACGTCTTGAGGCGTAGTTAAAAGCAATTACGCACATCACATGATCAAGCTCGCAATTCAGGAAAGGAAGAAGGCGGAAAGCGAATCGATCATGGGTTCTGGCGAGTCGAGAAAAGCAAGAAAGACCAAAGGTTATTCAAGCGCTCAGTAATAAAAGGGGGGGACAGGGGAAGAAAAAGGGCGAGCAGATATTGCTTGCGGGACAGCTGATGGTGACACCCCCGAGGGGGGAAAAAGGCCTCAAAGTTGGGGTGGGGGGGTTGTTGGTGGGGGTGGGGGGTTGGGGGGGGTGTTTTGTTTGGGGTTGTTGTTGGGGGTGGGTTTGTGGTTGGGGGGTTGTGGGTGGGGGGGGGGGGGGTTGGGGGGGGGGGGTTGTTTTGCGTGGGTGTGTTTGGTTTTTGAAGGGGGTTGGGAGTCGTGTGTGAGTTTTGGTGTTGGCTAGGGTGGGGTTGTTGTGTTTGGGAGCTTTGTGTGAGGACGGGTTGGCGGGGGGGTGAGTGTGGTGGGGCGGGGGGGGGGGGGGGTGGGGTGGGGGGGGGGTTGGTTGGGTTTTTTTGGGAGTTTCGGGGACCAGTCGGCCCGGTCAGAGTCGTCCTGGCCGGCTTGAATGGCTGACCTGGGTAAAACTAAATCATAGGAAGATCAGACCAACAACACGGAGAGAGAAAGAGAATATCCGGGAGGGTGAATATTTCAGCCCGAATCAAGCGACGTATCCAGGGACAAAAAAAAAAGCGAAAGCGCGGCCCTGGGAAAAAAGAAACCTGGGAAAACGCAGATCGCTGCCGCCGGGATCGGAGATCTTCCAGGGATCTCGGTCGTTTGGGGAGAGAAAAGAGCTGACAACCGTTGAATATTGGGGGGAAGGAGAACGAGCCTGAAGATTAGGGGGGAAGTCAATCGATATCGTCGGAACTGCGGGGGACTTCGGCAATTACGGCCCGACTGATTTTTCTGTTCAGGGCTAATCGAGGAAGTCGTGAGTAGTAATTTGAGAAAAAAAAGTGGGAAAAAACGTCAGAGTGAAATCAATGATCTATGGTCTGAAGAAGAGGGTTAAGAAAAGGGAATCCGAGCATTTCCCGGCAAGGGTCAGATCAGGGAGCCAGACTCGATATTTGGTTGTTGGGGGGGGGCAGTAATTTTGCTCTCCTTGCATCAGAAAAAGGAGACGGTTTCGCGGGGGGGGAAGGCGAAAAAGTGGCCGTTAAGCGGTGAGTTGCAAGAGCCTCGCGGAAGTGGGCGGTTCGTACAAGCGATCATCAAGTTTTGCACATGTCATTGACCGCCGAAGGGGCAAGGAAAAAGGGGATGGGAGAGGGGTAAAAGAAAGAAGCGAGTTCAGGAAAAAAACCAGGAAGAGCGCCTCAGATAGTCAACGCATGGGCGTGAGATTGATCTCGTGGAATGAGTGGGAAGATGGGGATAAAGAAAAATAAAGAAAAGACCATCCCAAAACTGGGGGGAATGGAAAACGGGAAAAGAGCTGTGAAAAAAAAGGAGAAAAAGATCTTTTTGCCCAGAATAGGGCTGAAAGACAATCGCCTGTTTGGCGGTTTACAAGACTCACTTTCGAGGGTAGCCTATAAAGTTTAGGAAAAAGTCGAAGCCACTCCGTAACGGAATGTGGAAAAAAGGAGAGAAGTTGGAAAGTGGCGGTCGTAGTCTAGCAGGGCTGGAGGACTGCAGAGGACGCGAAAGCTCGGCGTTCACTTCGACTGACAGGGAAAAACTTGGAAGGCCCGATCGACCCTGCTATCGTAGAGGGGAAGCGGCCTAGGAGGGGGGGGCTTGAGGGTAAGCGCAATCATCCAGATCTAGGGAGGGGGCAAGGAGGAATATCGCTACCAGAAAAGTCAGAAGACAGTCCATCCAAAGGGGCAGACCATTTTGTGAACGCTGGCCGGGGAAAAGGAAAGAATTGGAGTGCATCTGATCCAGAAATCTTTATGGGAAGAAAGTTGGGCGATCCAGGGCCGTCATGAGAGAGGCAACAGGGACCATGAAAAGCAGAAAGGGGGATCTAAATTTGGGGGTCCTTTTCCGACATCGAGGGCAGCGTTAGAGGGGAAAGGGAAAGGCCCCTCTTAAACTAGTACTGTGAGAGTAGGCAGGAGGGCGAGGGGCGAGAGAGGGGAAAGAGGGGAGGAAAAACTGGGGAGAATTTTGGAAATCCGTCCAAAAACCCGTGTGGGCAAAGGCGGTGCGGCTCTTGCCATGGAACGACATCATACAAACTTCGTTAAAAGGGGACACTTAAAAGTCCGACAGTCGATGCGGAGACGGAAGAGCAAAAAAAGTGTCGACTAGGGTCCAGAAAAAAAACCGTGGTCGTCGTAAAGTTTCGCTCACAGGCAGAGTCAAAACTTAAGGAAAAGCAGCAGAACCGCAGTAAATCGCAACAGACGGAAAGAGAACCAACGCTGAGGGGAAGGTGGGAGGGAGAATCATACGGTTTGGGCCGAT
>Ga0179593_1405350_pt1 | contig 22756 bp, 24 predicted proteins | sample CZODoug2_1_08_16_FD_185931 | JGI IMG/M metagenome (GOLD analysis project Ga0179593, IMG submission 185931) | Vadose zone soil fungal communities from Angelo Coast Range Reserve, California, USA - CZODoug2_1_08_16fungal (PacBio error correction) | ecosystem: Environmental > Terrestrial > Soil >...
GGAAAGCAGTCCGATGATATGGCAATACTGAAGAAATATATCGGCGAGGGGAGGGAATGTATGCGTCAAGATCCGTGGTGCATAAGAAACTGGGGTCTCACGGGAGCTAAAATCTCAAGGGGGACGACCACCACCGTCCGTACAAATACAGAAGCAAAACCGGACAAATCGTATTTGGACATGTTGTTGGTCGAAATACTGGCGATGTGCGTAGTCCCTCGACGGCAGGGATCATAGTCGAAGGCAAGAATCAAAAACGACGGTAATGGGCACCCCTGATTTATTGAAAGCCCGGAAAGGGAGCAAAATCCTGTGGTAGCACCGCCTCAAAACATGGCTAGGCATCAGACCGGAATACCTTCCACTGAGGGTTCTGCGAGGGGGGAAATAATGAAAAAAGTACGAAAGAGGCAAAAATTAACCCACGCCTATATAGAACAAGAAGGAATCACTTCGGAGAGACGCAGCCGGAAACAATTGGAAGATGCTACAAGAACTCGTTGCTCAATCCTACAAGGAACAATCCCGACGTTCACGGAGCAGGAAAGAAAGACGGTACGACCGGCACGGTCACGTTCTAAACGACGAAGGGGAACGCGCGGCACCTAAGTGTAGCCAAATACACCAAGGACTGGGAAGGAGGAATCAGAAACCGTCTACATCTGCGCATCTCTCAGAAAAGGAAGATGAAAAAAAAGGGGAGGAAGAGGTCGGCGGTTGAGCGAGTGCCTGCGACAGGGGAGTCGGGGGTCTGGCCTTCGCATTAACTTTTCCTAGAAGAGCTGCGTCGTAGAAGAAGGTGCCGTTATACATCGTTCCGGGGGGAGGAGTCCGTGAAGGAACGATTTGACCGAAGCGCGATGAAGAAAATGTCATGGGGAAGACGGGCACCATCGGGGAAGGAGCCTTCTCGCCCAGAGTGATCTGCCAATTGATGGGAGGTTTGGTTTAGGAAAGATGGAAAAAAGTATCTGGGGAGCGAGAAGTAATTTGCGAAGCGAGGAGAAAGAAAAAGCAAAGAAGGAACCAATTAGCTTGGAGGAGCGGAACGTCCCCCCGAGTCCCCGCAACTTGGGTGCCCGGAGAAAAGGGTTGGGGGATCGAACATTTACCGGAGGGGAGCTGAGCTCGTGAAAAAAAAATCAAGAGAGGGGGGAGACCAGGAATCTACCCAATAGTAAAAAGTGAAGAGGGTCTAGGTAATTCCACCGAAAAGCATTGCGCCTTTTTTAGCGAGAGGTATGTGAGAAACTGTCCCCTCTTGACTTAAAATTTGCTGGGGCTTCCGTGCGACCAGGTTCAGGAAAATCTATAAGGGTCGTCGCTCAGAAAAAAAAGGTTCCTGCTGGATGACAGGGCAGAGCCATTTACATAAAGTGAAAGTGAGATCGGGACCACTAAACAGGGGCGATAGTGCGGTCGCTCAGTCGTACCATGTCTTGAGAGGAATAGCCGGGAAGGGGTGACATGACAGACAATCTGACAGGGTTGGAGAGAGCATCTAGAATCGAATAGGGGACGAAGTTTATCGGGGAAATTTCAGTCTGCTGTTCAGTAAACATTCGTGGGGGGGTAAAAAAGGAAACTTACTTCAGGGGAGGCGCCGCGGGAAGAAAGGGGGAGGTTAGGGTATGAGATCGACAATATTGGGCTCAGTAAAATAGGGCCAGTTGATATCGAAAAAAGCAGCCCGTGATCCAAGAGACTTCGGAGGAAAAAAACAAGATGAATTGGGGGGGGAAAAAGTTAGTGAGGGGCTGCAAGTATATGCTAAGAACGACTCTCCGCCGACGGCACCTTACCCTACTCCAAAGGAGGTCAAAAATAAGAAATTTCAGTAAGGGGGCATGAAGGCCCCGACTTTTGGTGAAAACTAATCCTTACTGCTTACCGGAGGGACCTGGCAAACGGTGTGTTTCGGAGTAGAAAAATTGAACCATAAAGGAAGAAGCAGGGTCGTCTGGTTGACAGTCAAAAAAAATGGAAAAAATGTTTACGGGCGACGCCACAGACGGATCGCGGAGTCAGGGCTTGACGCCTTAGGTCTAATCACATCAGGGGAGTGTGGAAAATAGGAAGGAGCGGAAGAAACTTTTCAATGCTGGGGAAGGGAGGGGGAATGAGTGGTGAAAGTGTGGGACAAAATCATCTGGGACTGGGGGGAGAGGGAAAACAACGGACATGCCCATGAGAATTCATTGTGGGGGGCGGAAAAATGTCAAAAAAGGAGGCTCGAAGGGGGTTTTCGCAACACCGGGGTAAGCGGAAGGGGATGGACTCGTGCTCTGGGATGAAGGTAAAATGAGAGGCCCAAAAAAAATGCCGAGTGAAAGAGAGTGTCACGATTCAAAAATCCCAGTACCCACGGGAAGAAGCCTTAGGACACAATGGTCCGGGCTGGTTAGGGGTACACGTTTCGGATTTGTAACAGCGCGAGGTCTTTGAGGGGGCCGGACAAAGGAGGTCACGGGGACAGTTTTTCATTTCGTGGAAAAAGGGTGCAAGGGCATAGAGGGGGGAAATCACACAAAAAGTCTAAAGTAGGGTTGGGGGGGAAAAAAAAAATGGGGTTTTTGTTTTCCTAGCAGCTGGAGGGGAGGGCCTTCTAGAAGAACGGAAAGAGATAGCTGTAGGCGGGAAAAGCCGATGAGCTAAGCTGTTCGTGTCCAAGATCTCGTCGATCCGGGCTCCAGAGGAGGCCAGTCTAAGCTATAGGTTCATGCTCCGCACACAGCCATCATAGAAGAAAATAGGGGAGAAAAGGGACTATGTGTTTCGCTCAGGGAGAAATAAGATTGAAAATGAGGGATCGGGCGCGCGTCCTGCCGCATTCGCAGAGGAGGAAAGGGGGGGGGGGTCTGAGTGACGGGAAGGGCTAGGGGGCCAAGAAAAGAAAATGAAGGGCGGGCCCTTTCGGAGGATCTCGATCCATCCAAGTATGGATCTTAGCCGTCGGCATGAGAACTGAAACCCACGCTGTTGGAAAGTGGGGACTGGGGGGACCAGGGCGGACTTTTCGTCGGGACGGGCGAATTTATTAATTCGTGGGGAAGTTCAAAAGGGATCCTTGGCTGTAATGACTTAGCGGTTCCTGGCAACCATGTTAGCATGAGGGAGAAAAGATATCTCCCGAGATAACAAAAAAACGCCACTATCTACTCGGCAAATTAGAAGAGAGAGATTGGGCGGGGAAAGGACTTGAGCGGAGAATAGTCGAGGGAAGGGAAGAAAGCGGGCCTGGTGAAGGAATTGCGCCTTGCACCATGAACAAAGGGTCAAGGCTTCATCAAGGGCGAAGGAGCCCTTGGACAGGGAGGAAGACCTACAAGGCAGACGAAAAAAAGGGGAAGATAACTGGGTCAAATCAAACGCAAAGCATTACGCAGGGGGGGTAAAGGAGGAAGAATCATCGACGCAAAGGGGCCGCGGAGAGAAATGATGAGTCACACGTCACCCGGAAAACAAAAGTCCCGCCGAAATCGTCATGAAGGGAGGCTAGAACGAAGGAGGCAAAAGTCGGATCGAACACACTTTCCCATGAGAAAGGGGAAGGGGGATGACGGGAGAGCCTGAACCGAAAAAAGATGCAGCACGGTGCCGATTGAGGATCCGAAAGCCCGCCGCGAAGGGAACCAAAGGAGGTCCACACCGCCTACGCGATCTTTCAAAACTTCCCCTGAAAAAAAAAAAAACAAAGGAAAGCCCGCCATAGCTGCTGAACCAAAAAGAAAAAAGAAGGGGAAAGGGACTTTTAAATTGAGGAGGCCAGTGCTCCTAACTTAAATAGAAGGTCAGCGAGGACTTGCAGGAAGAGGTGAAAAACACGCAGCGGGGCAAAATCAAAAAATCTTGTCACCCGCAAGGGGATTCTGATACGGCGTCCTGTTGACCAAGGAAGGGGAAAAAAAAACTGGAAGGTGTAAAATTGAATACGCGCCTAGGAGCATCAAGGGACTCACATTTTCACGGATGTGATAAGAGCATCGGACACCGCCAAAAAGGAAGTGGAAAAAAGAAAGTGTGTGCACGACACAACGCCGAGACAGTCGTATGAGGTAAACCAAATTCGCAGACTTCCAGGGTGCATTCGAAAACATTGGGACGGTCAGCGATGAAAAAAGCACAATTAAAACAGTCCCCAGCTCTAACATGGTTATGGGGGAGACTATGGAATAGCAACGTTCCTGTTAATGGCTCGACCGGTGAAAATAAATCAATAATTGCAAAATCGGGAAGTATTGGCGGGGGCACGTCATTAAAACGGACGGGGAAGAAAAAGACGCAAAAATGGGACTTTTAGGTTCCAGGGGTTGCAAGACGCCGGTCACCATAGACGGGAGGGGAAGGGGAAAAAAGTTCGTCACGATCAAAGTAGGGGGGCGGACTGGCCCAAAGGACCTAAAGCACGGCTTTTATTAACGAAAATGGTACGGGACGGGTCGGATGGGCTACAGAGAAAGTCAGACTTCGAACTGAGAACGCGCCATTCACTAGAAGGGGATGTTTGGCGGGGAGGGGGGCTATAAGGGCCCTCCCCAAAAAAATTCAAGACTGGGGCGATCTCATCAGCACGACCAAAGTGAGAAGAACCTCCGTCGGTAGAGCCCACATCAACCCAGGGGGGGGGAAAGAAAGGAAAATTCATACCTCCGCTAACGGCTAGAAGCCAATGCTGCGACGGCTGCGCCCGCCGATAGGAAAAAAAAAAAAAAAAAAAAAAAAAAAGAAAAAACAACAAACAAAAGGGGGGGGTGCGGGGGGGGGGGGGGGGGGGGGGGGGGGGGTTCTCAGGAAAGTCCGCGGATCTCAAGACCATGGGGAGAACCTACCGACGAAAAAAGGAAGGAAAAGGTTGATGGGGATCTAAGAGAAAAACCAAAGAACTAGAATGGAGCCTCAAGGGGAGCAATCAGCTCTGTTCGTTGGGTATCGGAAAGAACGAGAGGTGAAAAAAGAAGGCAACGCAGCAACGGAGCGCCAACTCACGGGAGGTCCTACCTTATCGAACCACCAAGGGGGAGCAAGAATCTTTTAAAAAAGTGGTTGGGGGAAATCACCCGACCGCATGAGACCGATTCACTATGGGGGGGAGATTGCGACAGAGGTTTGCGTGCGTCGGCCTGGCTCAGCTTGAAAAAGGTTGAAAGGGAGATCAAACCCTTATTTATCCGGGCAAAAGGCGGGGCAACGACGCCCGTTTCCATGCACGTCAAATCCAGCATCAATCCTGAGCTTGCATGACTTAGGAGAAAAAAAGCGGAAGCACGGGCCGGACGTTCGCCACGAAAATTCAAGAAAGAATAGATATTCAACAACTGCCCGAATAGATAACGGCGTCGCGCGAAAGGGCTCGCGATCAATTATGCCCAGACAACAGGGGGTAAGAGTCTCTGAAAAGAAAAGATCAAAGCCCTTTCACGGCGAATGGGAAAAAAAGGAAGGGAAAACTCAGAAACGGCACGTTCATCGACGAGAAGAAGAGGGGGTCGAGGAAGTTAACCGAACGGGGCCACATTCACGAATCGCGGGTCCAACGTCGACAAAAAAGGACAACCCGACGGAGCTCTCAAAAAAGGGAGGAGGAAAGAGATGCCAAGTAGGCAGGCCGAAGGGGAAAGTGTCGTCGTTAACCGGGGAAAAGAAACGGTGCCAGTTAAAGTCGCTGCTGTCCGAGATAAGTTGTAACCGGTAAGGTGGCGTCCTCGTGAGCGCAGAGTCAGAAGGGAAAGAGCTGCTCGGATTTCTACGAGGGGGAGACATCAATCGGGAACGAGCATCTTGAGGGACAAGGGAATACTCCTGGGGTAGGGGGAAATTGAGCGTTGGTTATAAGCAGAGGAAGAAAAGAAAAACAAGTGCAAGGGGTGTGCAAAAAGTGCGTATTCGAGTCTGCATGAGCCCGGATGGAGTGCGGAGAGGCAGGTGGCGTCGTGCCGCCTGCTTTGCCAAAAAAGGAGAGGAAGAAGTTTGATAGACTGGGGGGAATCTGACAGGGATCGCAAGTCAACTTCCTGAAGCGAGAAATACTCTGACCAGATTCCTCGCTGCGGTCAGTGGAAAAAACGAAAACGATGGCGCAAGGTGTGTGGAATTAAGGACGGTCCAGGTCGGGGGGAGGGCGAAACTGACTTGATGAAGTCCTTTCAGAAGGTCTTTCAACCGATAAAGAGGTTCTTGGGCCTCAGAACCTATCGGGAAAATGTGTTTTGTTCAACCTTGGAGGAAAACGGGATGATTGGAGAGGCCAATCGTTGCTGTCGCCGGGGGGGAAGGAGGGTCGTCGGGACCATGTAAGGGAAGTAAGGGCAGGGCGTGAATTAAAAAACACTCTTAAAATCTAAGGGAAAAAAAAATGCAGAAGAGATAAACCGAATATGTTAGAAGGCGGGGAAAAAGGGGCGAGTCCAGGAGGGAACCCATTTCGTGGGAAAAATTATAGTCGCGTTAAAGCGTAACGGGAAGCACTGGTGGGCGGTTGAAGGGGGTTAGAAATCGCCAAAGGTAGGGATAGGGAACCTTGGGAGGTCCGGTGGAAGCCTCCAAACAAGTCAACGGTTCAATCAAAAGAAGCTAACGCCAGATGAATTGCAGGGAAGGAGGGCGTTCGCAGTTTCGCGGATGAGGGCTCCGGGGGCACTCGGGTAGTCCGTTATCTACCCGCACCTACTCGCAAAGGAGTGGAAATAAAAGATGCACGAAGGAGAAGATCGGGGGTGAGGTGTGAAGGACCAAGAGGGGAGTCGACAGTTTTGGAATATCTTACTTTCCGGGACCAATGTTGACCGGGATTTGGCCAAAAAAGTTGAAAAACCAAAACTGGCACCCCAAAAAAGGAGATATGCTCCTTTTCTGACTTTTTGTAAAGTCAAGCGAAAAGTTAAGTTTACGTGCACCCACATAGAGACTGAGGGGAGGTAATCGGCGTACGCGGCGGGAATACACCTCTGATCTGGGGTGAAATAAGGAAAAGCAATAAAAAAAATGTTGGGTAGACTGGGGGTATTGCCTGTGAGTTGGAACTCGCGGGAAGGAAGGATGGGAAGGGTACAGGGGGAGAAAACTCTCAAAACCTGAGAACATGAGGGGTTCAAATCTCGCTTGAGACATGGCCGTTGTGTGAGAGCAAAGAGGCTGAGCGGGGGGGGTATCAAAGATTGCCGGGATGAGAACCCTGAAAAGATTTCCCAAAAAAAGGAATGCAAAATATGCGATTCACTATAGGAACCAAACAGGACCCATGCAATAGTGTTAAGGACAAGGGAAGGAAGGGACAAAAAAATGTCAACGGGGACATAGGACGTGCGGGGAGGGGATGGGAACCAATGTCTTATTTCCGAACTCTATAGGGGGGAGATCTCTAGGACGCGAATATAGATAAGTTTTATAGGGGCGAAGGAAGAGGGGTCGGACAGGTCTAAAGGGAAGGAAGGGCTCAAATGTTGGGTGGGAAATCAGATGGGGGAAGGTCTTCTAGAAAGACACAGAATCGAGGAGGAGCGGTTCGTTTGACAGAGAAAAAAAAAAAATCAAAAAGAAAAGCCTCGCGCTGAGAAACAGGTGCCTCGGAGCAACGGGGAACAGGCGAAGGGAAGAGGGTGACCCTAAAACTCAAAGACTCTGCTCCTGGCCGAAATTGTGTTCATCTACCGTATGTTCCAGAACGGAAAAGGGTTCGGGAAAGGAAGCGCGGCCGACGAGACGAAGATGGTCGGCGAGGTTGGAGGTTACCGGGGGCTCAGGGACCTGGCCATGAAATTGCCTTGCGTCGATGATCTAGAAGAAGATAAAAGAAGGGAAGGGAGTCAGCCGCGAAAAACTGAAAAAGAAGAAAAAGCGGGGGGGGGACGTTGCCCGATTACTTTTTCTTGGGAGAAAGGGGTGCGCCCTTGATGTGAGGGGAAAATTTGACCGAAAGTGGGGAGATGAGGGGCGGGCCTGCCTGGAGAGGGTAGACAGGCAAGAGATCGGAGCCGTAAGTACTTTTAAAAACGTTCGCCTACACCAGTCGTTAGAAAAGATATAGATTCGTTTGCGGGGCCACAGGGAGGAGAAGGATCATTAGAAGGGGCCAGAAGGGTCAGAAAATTTGGGAACTGACACCGACAAGTTCGCAACACGGCAAGAGAACTTATAAGGGTCATGGGCGGTAAAACGTCCCGACAAAGGTGGCAAGAAGAAAACACACAGTGGGAAGAGAAACCAGGGAAAAAAAAACCGTGTGCCCTGGAGTGAAACCCGTAGGTATCGTCGTCTAATATCGACGATTAATCTATTCTATGGAATAGGGCCAAAGACGAAACAAAATGTAGATCGTTAGCAGGAGGGAAGAAATCACGAAGTCTTAACGTGATGAAAAATCAATTCGAACCACGGCTTCAGTTCTACTAATTAAGTTACTGTCGACAGGAAACGCCTAGACTTCGCAAGGGGACTGATTTATGAGCACAAACAGGAGAGAACGAGCAGACGCTAGGACTAAACTCTTCTGATCTGAAACGACAATAATCCGCGCAGGCCCTCTTCATCAATCCCTCAACCCCCTCACCATCCTTGACCCAAAAAAATCACAAGGGCCAAAAGAAGGGAAGAATTGCTGAAGGACCCACCGTCGGACAAGGGGAGAAGAAAGGGCTAAGAGGGCGGCACGGGGGGAGGAAAACTTGCCTTCTGGATTGTTATCATACACAGCGCCGAATGGATTTAACAATCCGAAACTCACATCAAGACTTCACCAGCATTTTGGGACGCCGAGGGCCGGAAAAAAAAGGGGGTGGGGGACTAAAAAAAGAAAAGGTTGACTACGCGCCTATGTTAAAAAGGTTTTTGGAGGCTCACGAAAAGGAACTGAACACGTGGGAAGTTCACAAGTCTTGATCACCACCCCTCAAAGGGGAAGACGAACACAACAAAGGGCAGAGAGAATTCGGGAATTCCGACTAAGCAATTAATTCCGACTTCAAGGTGCATGCGCAAAAGCCGCTATACAAACCTAGTAGACGGTCGACGTTTCACATGCAAAGAAATCCAAAAAAAAAGGTTGGATGTACCGAGAAGCTAGGGAAAAAAGGGGCCGCGGATGTTTGAGACCGTACAAGCGAACGTCAGGACGTTTTTCGAGGCACTAACGCGGAAAGGAATTGCCTGCCAACAAAAGAAAACGAAGACGGGGACATGTGCCAGTGGACCGTGCCTAAAGCATTGGAAAAAGAACGAAAAGGAAGATGCGGCAAAGGGAGGGACATCAAGGAAGATCTGCACCTCGCCTTGGAGCGGCAGAGGACGTGGTTAAGAATGTGCGTCGGCCAGGGGGACCGTGGAGATAACGAAGGAGGGGGCAAGACCTAAAAGTCTAGAAAAAACTTGCGAAGGCCAGATTCTGGAGAGACTAGGAGTTTCGACTGGGATAACCGTTTCAGTCAAGGGTTTTAGGGGAAGGACCCTCCCCCCATTTGAATGGAGAAAAGTAGTACCTAGTGGCTATCTCATCAATGTAACCGCCAAAAAGACTCGTCGAAATACAACTCCTTAAAAGCTTCCAAGCGACCAAAGAAGTGGAACGCATGAAAGGAGAAGGGAACAGAACGGTCTGGAGAAAACCCAAAAATAATTCTAGAAAAAGGACGGAAAAGATGCAAACGATGAGGTCTATAGGGCGTAAGAACGCTCCGTAATCTCAAAGAAAGACCGTAAAAAAAGAGAGGGGGAACAAGACAACGGTTGAATGAAGTCTCGGAACCAGGCGCGGTACATGTCCAAGCAATAGATGCTAGGAAGGGTTTGAGAGGAAAAGAACACCTAGGTGGAAAACGGCCAAAGAAGACTAAGCCCGGAAAGCCGGGCCGGAGGAGAAAAGGCCGTCCCAGGGAAACGCCAGGGGGGGGTCGCAATCGTTTTTAAGGGGTTTTGGGCATAAACACCACGATGCGAGGTCAGTTGTTGGAGGTATACCTCTACGGGCAGGGGCTGGGGAGAAGAAAGTAAAAAAAATTCTACCACAAGTGGGCGAGGTATCCCGGCAGACTCAATCGAAAAAAAAATACGCGGGTAAGGGGTTGCCGAACGCTAAACGGGGCGACGGCATAAACCGAGGAAGAAAGGAAACTGGTCGCAAACGGAGGGAAGCAGGGAGGGACAAAGAAAACGGCGGCCTATATATCAACAAAAAAAACGCTCACGGAATCGCTAATCAATCTTCGATCATGGTCTAGCGACAACACTGATCCAGAAAGTCCGAATCAATTCGGTCAAAGACTACGGAGAGAAGGTCAAAGCTAACTTACGCCGAGAAGGTACCTTCGAAGAACTCCGCTTAACGAACTCACTCAAAGGAAAAGGACTAACATGAGGGGAGGGGAAGGAGGAGGGCACTAGACACAGGAAAAAAAAAAACGCGAAAAAGTATTAGAGGCCCAGGGCGGTGGCTGCAGAAACAATGATGAGTATGAAACAGGTTCTGTTGCAAGTACCAAAAGGGGAGGAGGGCGCGGTCGTATAGAAGTGGCCAACGTCGGAGACCTCGGTCCAGCGGTGACCGTCCGGGTGAACGAGCGATTGAAAGGTTCTACTTGGAAAAGAGTCAGGGTTTCTCAATCTTATTCCATTGGGAAAAGGGAAGAGAGGAATGTTATCGAAAGGGACGGCGTGGGATATAGGAGGTTTTGAGGGAACCGCGGATGAGAAAGAGTCAGATGGCTACCCCGTCTTGCCAGGTTATACAGCCTTCCAAAAGAGCTTGAGGGAGGAAGTCAACCGTCAGTGCCGACAGTCGGGAGATTGTCCCTTGAAAAGGTGTGAGCCCTGTTGGTAGACGAGTTAGTGGGACTAGGCAAATGCCGTCTATGTCGAAAATCAATGACTAAAAAAAAGATAGAGTATCAAGGGTTGGCCAAATCACACGAAGGCGCACCGGGGCTTGGACTAAGGGGTAACGGGCTCGAAACGCCCTGCACCGAATTCAAAGAGACAAATGTTTTCCAACCATAGAGGGGGAGGGAGCTAAGGGGACGATCAATGAAGTCGCTGAGGGTTAAGGGGGGCACGATGTCAGCCATTTCAAAAAAAACTGGGGGTATTAAGTTTAGATACGTTGAAAGGAAATTGAAGGAGGTCCGGGACCATGGTCCACTTGAGGGAGAAGGCCTTCTCAACCGTCAAGGTCGCACCGTCTAAGTCTAGGGAAGTTTTTTCGAGAAATCATATTAGACCCATTGAATTGAGGGGGGAGAGACAGGGGGTGGGATTATGGTGAGGAAAGTACCGGCGTTAGATCAAGGGGGAGATAAAGGTTGGTGTCGTGCTTGGTGATTAGAAAAAGGTCTAAGGATCATTCCGCATATTTCCTTCTGGGAACAGGCTTGCCCGGTGACCAGCGCCAACATCATAGGGGACAAAAGAAAATAGGACTTAGTTACGTCGACTTGAAGAAAGATTCAACCACCACGAACCGTCACATGGGATTCCTAAAGAAATGTCGTTTCACCAGTAAAAGCATGCCGAGTCCAATTGAGAGGGGGCAAGGGAGCAGGTGTAGCTGTGACCGGGGGACGGAGTAGGAACAGTCCTTGACCCATATTTAAGAAACGGGTCAGTGTAGGGACCATTCTTCTCAAAAGGGGACCGCAAGTCTATCAAAGGGAAAGGTCTTATGGGGAGGGGACACCTACGTCAGTAAGAGAACCGCCACAAAGGAGGTGGGATGAGAGGATCAGGTGATCCTTTCTCTCCTAAAGTCCGAAGGATATTCAAATAGGGGGAGGGAAGTAAAGAGGGTTGGTCACGGGGGTGAGGTTAGTACTTGGCCTTAAAGGAAAGGCTGACCTAAATTCATCTGGAAGGCGCTGGGAGAGAAAAGTGAGAGGGGAGGGGAGTTAAAAGTTCGAGGCTCAACTACTGCGCTGGGGTTGCAGCGTTGTGGAGTCAAGACAACAAACTTTGAGGGAGATACAATGAATCGTGCTCTGGCTGAGAAAATTGAAAACATGAGGGTCTGCCACAAAAAAAGATAGACAATAGACTGTCCCACGATTGAAAACAGCGTACCAAACCTGAAAAGAAACTCGGGACAGAGAGTTGGGCGCAATGGGGAACTGTGAAATTTACTTGGATCGGAGGTCATCCGCTTGGCAGGAGAAAGTACAAAAGAATTTCGGCACGGATCAGAGGGCCGCCTAGGAAAGGTGCAAGAAACTGGTGGTAAGAAAAGTAGGGAATGTAGACATAGATTTTTTGGTTTTTTAACAGCTCTGTAGAAAAGGGGACGGGGCGAGGGGCTGAGGGAAAGGGAAGGAAGTAGAAAAGGATGCATAAAATGGCGAATGGGTCGCCTTCGCGTTTCTCGAGGGCTCTACAGGGGGGTCAGAATCGACACCGGGGGCCGCCGGAGGGAGTGGTCATGCTCGCCAGCATCATCGAAGAAAAGAGAAAACTGGCCAAATTGGAGAAACTAGAAATGCCATTTCTGGGGAAAGACGTGACAATTCTCTTCGCGCATGCGGAGGCCTTCAAGAAGATTGACGGCTGGACTTTGGATACTGGGGTAATGCTCGTGACTAGCAAGGAATAGACGACTGCCCGGGAGGAAGGGGAACGGATTTAACTTGCAGGGGAAAAGGGAAGGGGAGCGCAGCGGCACAAGTAACAGAGGGGAAAGCGGGTCTTTTGTCTTGCGTGGCAGGAAAGTGGTGAGGGGGTTCTATTACAGGAAAAGCTTGACAATCGATTGCCTGGTGGGAGAAGTTATAAGGGGGCTGTAAGAAAGAGTCGCCGCCATGGGACCTTAAGGACTTAAGCGACAATCGGACGGCCTTGAAGGGGAAAAAGGCTACTCTCACAACACAACGGGATAGGAATTCGGGCGTCTCGAGAAGGCAGGAAAGGACTCGCCTGTCAGACCATCGCGAAAAAAGAAAATGGGTCGAAGTAGGAAAGCCAGGAACGGGAACACTTCCTGGAAGTCACAGCAAAGAAGGTCGTCAAAAGACGAAAAAGTACGCAGAAAAAAAGTTGAACTCCCGAGGAAACGTGCGTAGAAAGGGAAAGGATCAATGGCACTTTGATTCTTCTTCTAGCAGAACGGGGCCTCGTAAAATATTGAGATGGAGGCACGAGTCAGGAACCGTCAAGAAACAAAATGCGCCTAAATCTGGGGAAATTGCTGCAGGACGCGCTGGATCGAAGGGAGTCAGGATTAAAACTCAAGGGGGATATCACAAACATACATGGGGGCGGAAGAGATTTGGCTGGAGAGAAATGTAATCGAAGAGAACCTCCTCCTTCGCCTGGAAAGGGGGAGAAATTGGCTGGCCCCCTGGAGAGGAGAAAAGAGAAGGAGAAAAAGGCGGGTCAGACAGGCCACCGAAACCGCAGCGATTTCCCCTCCTGGGGGCCCGTCTTATCTAAAAAGACCGATTCCCCAAAAGCCAGCGCTTGACTGAAAACCCAAAATCAGGACAAAAGCTTTTAGAAAACGAGAACCGCTCCGAAAAAATATAATCTATGAGAGAACGAGACTGACGAAAGGTACGGCAAATCAAAGCGCCACGCGGAGAAAAAGAACGAAAAAAGGAAAGTCATACTGTCACCAGCCCCCAGGGGGAGTCAAGGTTGAAAACAGGGGGTGTCGAGGGGGTAGAGGAAAGACGCCGATGAGTCAAAAGGTTTTTGGGGGGAGGAAGACAAAAGTTTCACGGGTGATGTCTCAGCCCATATCAAAAAAAAACCGGCCCGCTCAAAGGGTTGAGAAAAAAGAAGGGACAGCTCGCGGGGGAAGATTTAACGAAATCTGATCGGGCACTTATGTGAAAGAGAGAAAAAAGAACCCGGAGAAATTGGGGAGGCGAACCAACAATTCACATGCCGGGTACACCAAGGAAAAAGGTTTCTTACGAGACGCTATTTAAGTCCATTCTATGGTATTGTCGAAAAGAAGGAACCCGACCGGCTAATTCATACTCGAGAAATTGGTGTAACGCGGAAAAAGGGGGCTTTGTGACAGAACGCAAAGGGGCTGCTGGATCTACTGGTGCGTGGGGGAAGGTGTGCAAAAGGACTAACGGGTGAAGACTCACCATGGGGGCGAGTAATCTTCAACGAGTCAGAAAAAAAAGGAAGGGACACGTCTCCTCCAACGGGACGCAGTTCGTGTATTGGTACAAAAAAGATGCTCGAGGGCAAACTACGTGCCGGCGGATAAAGAGAGGGGCTCAACTTCCGAAAAAAAAGAGGCGATGATAAGGGAAGAAAGCAGCTTCAACGAAGGGATTGGACCAGGGTCCTACCGGGTTTGGGAGGAGAAGAAATCCCCCCCGGGGACTGGGAAAATTGCTAGTCAGCTCATCAAAAAAAAAAAAACGGAAGACTGAATCACTAACAAAGTACGCTACCTCCAAGAAACCAGAATGCGACGACCAATGCAAAAGGAGGCTTGCAAAGAAAATTGCTCAAACCACCGAATTCGATTCTAGAAAACGGCTCGCCCGTACAGGTTTCGAGAAAGGGGCAGTCACGGCCGAATCTAAAAAAAAAGGAAAAAACAACGACATAGAACGCCGCAAACGGGTTGCCGATCTAAAGAATCACCAACGTCCAAAATGAGACGAAAGGAAGAAAAGCATATGGGCGAGAGATATTCGGGTTAACTAACACCATCTATGGGGGGGGAAAATACTTGAATCAAGATAAGGCAACGGAGCGCCGCGGTTGCAAGCTGGAAGGACCTAAGAAAAAACAAGGTGCGCAAGTTTGCAGTGGGTGCAGTCAAAGAAAGGATGAGAGATAGAGAGTTCGATTATTGGGGGGGAAGACAACAGACGTTGCGGTCATCGATCCCTGGAAAAGGGGGATACCAAAACGAAAAACCCTTGGAAAAGGGGCAAAGATAGGAAAGAAAAAGAATGGTGACTTTGAAGGGGGGAGATCCGCAGCAACAGGGACATTAATCTAATAACTTAAAAGCGGGGAGAACGAACTGTTCGCCCTAAACGCGCAACTTCACAACGACAATATAGAGCAGACACGGCATCGAAAAAATAGGAGAAGAAAGGGGTATCGACTGTTTCCGACGCCGACACAACCGCGGTCCGCTCAGTAAGGGAAAAGAAGCTTAGAGATAAGGGAGTCAAAGGAAATAATAAAAGAAATCACACCGCTAAAGTAAAGAAACCACAACCGAAAGGGGGTGATTTCCTTTCAAAAGACAAGGGGAAAAGGGGAAACGCGTTAAACGGCACCGCCCACTAAAACCTCAAGGGACCAGGTTTTTTTTGTTGGGAGGTAAGTATCAAGGATCGGGGGGGGTTAAGGGTGTTTTTTTTTTGTGGGGGGTTGGTTGGTTTTTGGTCAAAGAAGTGAAACAAAGGAGAACTTACATCCCTGACAAAAGAGCTAAAAACACAACGGAAAGATAAGATAAGAAGTGTATACGGCGGTGGTCGATTGTCTGCGGAAAGCGAATGGGGATTAATGGCGGTGCCGTTACAAAAAAGGCATACACAAAATCACACAAACGCGTATCTCTTCTAAATCCAACAGTCGGCCGTAAAACCCTTCAAGGGGGGGAGAGGGACACGCCGTCGCGATTGACCAAGCTGACGGATAAAAAACGAAGTGAGCGGGCACCAAGAGAAATAGGAGAAAACGAAGGAAGAGCGCCAGAGCGCCGAGGGATAGCGGGGGTTGATGAAAATGCCGGTCGTCGGGTAGAACTGCTTCCCGTGCCGGAGGAAAAGCGTGCAGTTATGGAGGACTGCATGCCCGGCGCCAAGGGGAGGAGAAAACGGGGAACAGGCTTCCGCCTCGATGGTAGAGTGAAAGGAAAAATGGGTTTTATCGGGCAAGGAACGGGTCTGGGTGTATAGAGGAGCCCAGAAAGCAGGACCTGTCGAGGTCGATCCAGCAATAGAAAATTGGGGCCTCGCGGAAGGCAAAAAAAGGAAACATCCGATTTCTCAACAGGGTTTGAATCATGTAGGACGCCCAAAAAAAAAAAAAGGAGCAACGCCGGCGCTGAAGGGAAGAGGGAAGGTTCAGACAGTCACTTGACAAAAAACCATAAAGGCGTTGATGAAAAAAATCATAGGCAAGAGCGCTGATGGGGTTCGGGCCAGGCATACATGTCATAGCGCAGGGGAGGGGGATAAACCAAAATAAGAAGAAGGGGGGGGGGGGGGGCGGAGGGGGGTCGTCTTTCGTTCGGGGAGATTGGCGATCCGGCTTAATGAAAAGAAAAGAAAGAGAGGACTGGGCGCAGGCGAAGGATCGAATAGACGAAGCAAAGAAGAGGTAGCTGCGAAAAAGAGTGGGCAATTCGTTGGGTTTGAGTATGGAGGACATGAAGGTTATTGGGAGGAGCAAAAGCACGGTGGGTCGGTGAGTGGGATGAGGACAAGTAGGGATCATTTGGCTACCATTAACCAGTATTTATAGCCGAAAAAAAAGGAATGACCCAGGGGAAATCGAAGACATCTCGAGACGCCAGATGAGATTGAGGCCGGAGTGAGAGCAAGTCGGAAGGGATGAAGCTCAACGAGCGTAGCCCTTTTCCAAAAGGAAAAGTAAGAACAAAACGCAAAAGTATAAAAGCACGAAGGGAAGACTTCAAATCGCGGTGGGGGCAGCGGAAGGAATTTGAGAGGTACCGAAATTGAAAGAAGGGATCCCATAGGGGAAATTTAAAATGGTGCAGGCGCAGAAAACAAAACAAAAGCAAGTGGTCCAGCGTTGGCTTCGGTTGGCGGCAAACGAAAAGGGGGAAAGGTCTTGGAAAGTTCAACACACTTATGATAGACGTAGTAGAGGATGCGGACGCCGGTCAGAGACACAAAAAGTAATGATTAAAAAAAGGGGAATAAAAAAGTTTGGGGAGAGGAGGGGTCAGGGTGCGTAATTGTGTGAAACGCTAAAAAAAATTCATCTTTGAGCGGGTTTGAGCGCTTGGGGACCGGGGTCTGCGAATGAGGACGGGAGCGAGGCAACAGGGACGAGGAGGCCCTCTGGGGGTTACACCTTTTCGATCAGCCGGTGGGAAGAGGTCGGGACTGACATCACAACGGGAGAGGCACAAAAAAAATGCGATGCTAAAGTCATGAGAAAGAAAAGAACCAACCGCCGCGACAAATCCCATGAGTTTGGAACCGTAGGGAGCCAGATCCAACGGGAGGGGGGAATTTACTGGTGAAAGGGTCGGTTGGTTTTCCCTTTGCGATGGGAAAGGACCCTATGTCGGTCCGTCTCGTTAAGATAATATAGACTAGAAGTGAGGAAGGATAAAATGTAGGCAGGGTGCGTACATGATTGGTTTGAAAAAGCTCTGGCGGGATGGTTTTGATAGGGGCTCGGGAAGACGGCAAGAAAGAAGAAGGTATGCTTTTAGGGTCCATATGGCTAAGAAGCTGGTTCAGCTCAGGGGGGGGGTCGTAGAAAGCGCGGAGATAAAAGGGTTCACCAGAAATGCGAGCACCGTTGAAAGGAGAGGGCGATGAAAAAGGGTCGTAGCTCGGCCATGGAAGAATTGTGGGGGACAATAGACGGTGATTGGGGGGACAAAATTCGTTCTCGAGACTAAAGGAGAGGAAATGAAAAGGGAACTACCATGGTGTTTCTGGAAGGAGATCAAAAGAAAAAAAGAATTATTTAACGAGGCCCGGCGTCGGAGGAAAAATGAAGGACGGACATTGAGAGAACCGGGAGCGCGGAATCTAAACCAGAGGGGAGCATGAACGGGGGTGAAAAAACTTGCTTTGCGGCTTTTTCAGTCGGGAAAAACGAAGAAAAACTTGGATTAAGTCCCTTACCGTTTGCGAACTTTAAAAAAGGTGGGAAAGATGAAGGATCCGCCATTGGAAGGACACGTGAGATGGTCAGGAAGAGAGATCAAAAAGAAAAAAAAGATAGAACGGGAACGAATCCTTCCTCAACACAAAAGGAGGAAGAGAGATTAGCAGGGCCCTTCTCTCTCGTAACGATCAAGGGTAAGAAAGAGGAAACAATTTTGAAGGAACAAGGACTACGACATCGGGGAGGGGCAAGTTTCGCAACACGCAATTAAAGAAAAAAAAACGAGTCCTTCGTCAAAGAAAAAAGTCACACGTCCTTACCGGTAAAAGGAATGCCGCAGAGCGGCAGGACGCCATGAACTCACAATTAGAGAAACGACGCAAAGGGGGAAGAGAAATATGAAAAACAAAAACACAATGTCGCCGAAATCGTCGGGAACTGCAACGCTGAAGAGAAAACGAGACAACGTTATGTATGGCCGAGAGCTCTCGGCCATTGCGAGCATTGCGGGAGGAATACTGGACCGCCTTAGCCTGGAAGTGCTCAAAAGAAAAAAATATAAAAGCTCTCGAGGCCGCCGCGAAGAAAACAGCAGAAGAGAACACTCAAATCTATCGGGCAAAGAAGGGGAAAGGTCCAAAGAAAAAGTTAAATCAGCAATAATTTAGAAACCCAAGGACGCGAAACAAAAAGGAGGTTAGAATTTGAGGAAGACAAATTGAGCAATTTCTCCTAAAGCTATTAGAGGAAGACGTCCAAAGAAAAGGAAACAGTCCCCCCCCCCCAGCACTGCAGCCGGGAAAAGGGGTCAAATAAAGTTCCCTCTTACATTTGGGGGGGGGCCCAAAACTGAGGGGGACTGTTACCACTATGAGGGCCTGGCAAGGGGCGCTCCTCGCCTAGTTACATAGGGGGGTTTTAGGGAAAAACGGAAAAAAAAGAACGGTTCACGGTGAAAGTATCACACGAATATCTGTATCACAGCCCAGCTCTAAAAGGTGCATAAAAAACGAAGGACACAGGGAAAACAGTCGGGGAAAGTGTACAAAAGAATTAGATACTTCCCATGAGACCTCCCAGAAAATTTGGACGGCTCGGGGCCAACATGCACCCATACAAAAGCAACAAAGCACCTTTTCTTTAAAGAAAACCTATTGGGGGGGGAAAATATCAAAAGTCCGTGTGTATTTACGAAAAGAGAGACCCTCCTCTATTACCATACAAAAACGGATTGGATGTGGGACACTAACGCAGGACCTTTAAAGGTGGAAGGGAACATAAAAAAAGCTCTCGACTTGCAGAGGGGGGGCAGCCTTACTAAAGGGCCGTCACAGGAACGACAAATAGGACCAAAGTCAAAGCTTCAAGTAAGGGAAAGGGCCTCCAAAAAAACAATTTAGAGGGGCATTCGACTGTTTAAAACGAACTGGGCCACGGTTCCGTGTCTTATAAACTACGAAGGAGCCGAGCCGGCGACGGCGACTTAAAAAAAGGGAAGTCAGACTCCTGGCGAGCCTATGTGGGAACTGGATCAACCGGGTAAGGACTGGGCTATAACTAAAACTCCAAACGACTGGGGAGAAAATTTAATAATACTTTGAAGAGCAAACAGGCACCGCCCCAACGTGGTCAGCGCAATACGCCTACGGTAAGAAGAAAAGATAGGCAACCCAAGAACGACGAATGGGATCTAAGAAAAGGGGGGGGGACACTCAAGGACTGGGGGGAGTCAACCCTATTAGTTTTCATAGGATGTCGACCCGGCCTGCTTATCGAAAGGAGGCAGCCGTCTCGCCGAATAGAAGACCATGGGTCACAACGACCCGCCGACAGTAGTGCAAGAAAATATCAAAACACAGCCAACAAACAAGGAAAATCATAAGGAAAAAACGAAGAATATCGTTTCTGAGCGTCGCACTCATCTATCAGACTGTCGCACGTAAGCTGGTGCATACGGCAAGGGAGTCGGTGGCTAAGCAACTGGCCGTCCTATGAGCAAACGGGCCAATCGGGTGCAGGGGACACTCGCATCGAGACGAATCTACATGTGTTGCTCGACATCGACGGCATGGAGGGAAGCGAGACCTGAAGAAAAAAACTATGCGATCAAACCCTTTTATGGGGAAGAAGATTGGGGACGGCACTACAATAAAGGGAAGCATCAGCCCATCAAAAAGATACAGGGGAACGCCGGACAGGAACTTCCGCATTAGCAAACTTCAAAAAAGGACTTCGTTCGTCAAGGAAGGCAACTCAAAAAAACGCCCAAAGAATATTCCAAATGAGGGCTGACACTTCTTTTAAACGAAAGCGGCTCGGCGATCAGATCATCTTTTTCCTCGAACTGGTAAGTCAACGAGCATGCTTCTGTAAAACTCAATCCTGGCGACCACGCCAGGGGAGAACAAGGAAAGGTCGGATACTACATGCATCGAGAACGCGGTGAGGGATAGGGGGCGAATCACCGCCACTTAACGACTACATGATTCCTCACGGTCACCAGTCTACCCAACAAGCAAAAAAGGAGGAGATGAAGGATCCGCTGTAGAGGACGGGGAAAAAAGAGAATTCTCGGACGACTCTAGCTTGGGAATGTGAGGGGGGGGGGCCGTTCGCAAGCAGGGTAAAGGGAAACCGAGTTGTAGTGATGAACGTGACCAGTAAAAAGGACTCGTTCCGTGGATCTGCGTGAACGTCTGATTGGAGAATGAGAAGGGTTGAGACGAGGGTCAGTGTTCTCTGCCCAAAAGAGAAGGGAGCGCATGGCTCTTATCGGGAACAGCAGGGCCATTGGTCTTGTGGGGAATAGAAGGGGGAGGGTAAGTTCGCGGGGAGGAGAACGCTCAAGGAAACACCGAGGGGTATTGAAATAGAAAGAAAACAAATGCAGGGAAGGGGGATGACCCCGGCACCGGCGTCTTTACAGCCTGACTTGAAGTGATAAATCAGTGTGAATCGAAGACCAGCGTTTGTTAAGACTGGAGCCAGGATCGCTGCCGCAAAAAGGTTCGATCCTCAGGAGACCACAGGTAGAAAAGAGATGCTAGGAAAAACTGACAATCCGATGCGCCCGGGTGGCCGTAAGGCGGGCGTGATTGCCTGAAAGACTGCAGAGTGTCTTTCTAAGTCAAAGTGCTCCAGGAGTTGACCCAATAGATAGGAAGGACCCGCTGCAATCATAGGCCAGAAAGTTATTGCTCCGCTGTCCGTTGCTTCTCCAGGTAATAGAAGGGGGATTAGTTGATATCGAGAAAAAAGTAAAAAAGTTGTCGGGGTTCTAGGGTGTGAAACCAAGGAAATTAAAGGAGGAGTCGAGATGCTGCTACAAGAAAAGACTAGAAACGGGGGGGAACAATGACCGCAAAATAGAGGGAAGGGGGGCACATCCGTTATCGTTTGAATTCGAGACACAAGTCCCGAGCCAAGGTATTGGTGGGAGGAGGAAGAGAGGGATTGGATTAGAGGGACCGGGTCTTATCACGGTTTGGTGGGGTGACGTTATGATAATCCCAAAGGGGGGTACATTGTGATCCAGTCCCCGGGAGAAGGTATACAAACTGGAAAGGTCCAGTCGAACATCATATGACGTCCAAATGTCATGACTGTGACAGTCCGAGGATAGAGCAAAGAAGGGGTGGAGCCGTTATCACCCAAAAAGGCGCGGACAAGTGCTTTCCAGCCAAAAAAAACATATGCGGTTTAGGGCAGCGTGAAAGGGCATAAAGGTGAGCTGACTGGCAGTGGATCGGAATGAGGAGGCCCCATATTTTGACTCTTGCAAAAGTATAGGGAGGCCAAAGTACCATCCAGGCGGATCTGATCGGTGCGCCGGTTGGCAGGAAAAACAAAGGGTCACTTGTCCTGAAAAAGAAAGGAGACAGGAATTAGCGGATCGGGCAAGACGGGTAGCAACCATCCGAATGACGGTGGATTCAAAAGGCTTCGCTTTAGGTTGGTCGCGCTGAGGGGGTATTGGGAAGGGGGGGAATAAGGAAGAGCGTATCGGGTTGCGCGGGGGGAGAGCAGTCAAAAAAGGGGACGAAGTCATTGTCGGAGGGAGGAGCGCTGCCCGGCGTTTTGTCGTAAAAAGGGGGATAGGGGTCGCCGTGTGGAAAAAAAAGGGCCTTGAAGATGGGAGGATAGAAAACCCTGAAAATAGGGTGGAACAACAAACTAAAATTATTCAGCTGTAAGGGATTGACAAAAGCAGACCGACCAGAAAAGAGTGACCGCGGGAGACCAGGGAAAAATTGTAAGAGTTATTGGGACGTTGGACGTGGTCGGATTGTTTTGACCGACGCTGGGACTTTGACACAACGATATGTCAAAACGGCACGTCGACGCTGGAAGAGAATTTGCTCAAGGGGAAGCCGGGGGCAGCAAGGCTAAAATGAAGGGGGTAAAAGGGGAGAATCTATGGGGGGGGGGTGGGGTGTTCCTCAGAGGGATTTTTAATGGCTGGAGCCAAAAAATTCGAGGGGATTCGTAGAGTGGCCAATCGCAGAAGGTTAGGAAAGGAATGCGTCACGCGCGCGGAGACCAGCTAAAGCAATTCCGAGCCGGGCATAGCTATTAGGGGTTCATCCATCATAGAGGGAAATCAAAGAAAAGATGTGTTCGAGCTCGTAGCCTTTATTTTCAGTAAAAGAATTCTTTCATCGTAGGCAAGAGGCCCAGGCGACGATTTCGGGCGGTGGGGGGTCAACGGGAATAGGGGTAAAGACCAATATTTGAAAGCGGATCGAATTATCTCAGAAGCACGAATCAAGTTGAACGCATGGGAAAATTAAGCAGGCGTGCACGTCAAAGAAAACGGAAAAGGCTTCTTTTTTGACTTAAAAAGGAAAAGGGAGGAGTTCGTCGTGACGAAAGGCTTAAAACGCGGATCATCTGACTTGTTGCGGAGTGTAAGGGGCTGTAAAGAGAGTCGCGGGGGGAGGGACCATAGATGACGGGACATAGCGAAGGGAAAGAAGTCCCACGA
>Ga0179593_1556077_pt1 | contig 22756 bp, 37 predicted proteins | sample CZODoug2_1_08_16_FD_185931 | JGI IMG/M metagenome (GOLD analysis project Ga0179593, IMG submission 185931) | Vadose zone soil fungal communities from Angelo Coast Range Reserve, California, USA - CZODoug2_1_08_16fungal (PacBio error correction) | ecosystem: Environmental > Terrestrial > Soil >...
AGGAAAAAAAATCTCGGGCAAAGAAAGGCGGGGTGGGGGATTGTGCATTCATTAAAGCATAGGATCAAAGGACGAGGAAAAAAAGCTCTCAGCGTGAGCAAGGCTGGAAACATCAGAATCTGAAAGGAAAAGTAAAACCCCTTACCTTCGGAAGAGAAAGAATACAACACCACTGTGGCACTCGGAAAAAGGTAGACTCCGAAAGAGAAGGGGGGAAGGGGGGGGACACCATCCTTGGGAACCGGAAGGGGGAACCTCCTTAGAGAAAAAGGAAAATTTTCTTCCTGCCCAAGGAAAGAACGGGGGGAGAGGGACATCGCCATAGTTAAAAATGAAGTTTGCAATCTTGTGGAAAGGACCGAAAAAAGAAGAGAGAGAAAGTTTTATGGTGTTGGAGGAAGAGAATACCGTGCGCTTAAAGGAAGACAATCTTCACGGTGGGGGGTGCGGGTAATTACAACCTCGGAAAGAAGGACTAAAGGGGGGAGAAAAAAAAAAAAACCTTTCCCCTAAACGAACTAACGGATGGAAAAGAAGAAAACCGTCCTTCAAGAGGAGAGACCGTATCCTCTGCCGGGAGGGGAGAAACTCAACGGCATGGGAAAGGGAGAAAAAAAAGAAGAGTTCTCTGTTCGAAAAAAGAAGGGAGGGAAAAAAATCATATTTTTCTCGCCGGAGGAAGAGAAAGAAGGATCTCGAAGATGAAAGAGAGTGTGTTGGAAACCAAGAGGCGATCTTCACCTGGGAAAAGAAGGCTTTTGTCGGAAAGAAAACCAGTTTTTACGCGAGGGAATGGACAAATCGTTGCACGAACCGGATCGGATTGCTGGGAAAACAAAAAAAGAGGCAAAAGAACACCACCTGCAGATAGGAAGAGCGAGGGATCCGGGCTCAGAAAAGGAAAGGTCACACTTCGTGTACCCGAAGAAAAAAAAAAGGGGGCGGCCGCCGTGGTGACAAGACCGAAGGTAATAGAGGAAAGTAGGGGGGAAAAAAAGAGCTGATCTTCTCAAAAACTGTCTTAGTTCGAGAGGGGAAGCTCGGTACCCTCCAAAAAGGAGGGTGCGCGGGGGAAGGCCTGAGGAAAAAATTCCGGTGGATGGGGGAAGGAGCGGCTACAGCGCTGCTCGGGAGTTTCCTTCGAAAAAATGACAGGGGGGAAAAGGGGGGGGGTGAAAAAGAATCAGGGAAAAAACGGGTCCTGTGTAGAAAAAGAAGGTGCGCATAGAGAAAAAGTGATAACTTCATGAAAAAAAAGTCTGGCGCTGGGGAATCAAAGACACACGGAGGAGAAGAGAAGAGGAAAAAAAAAGATCTCCCGTCCGAGAAGAAGGAAAAGGACAGAAAGCCACGACTGCTCTAAAAGTCACGAGATCGGACATGGTGGGCTCTACGAGCAGACGAAGCTCGATCTCAAAGGGAAAAGGGACCGAAAGGGGAGAGGGGGCGTCTTCAGACTTACTGCAGAAAAAAGAGAAGAAATCGCCCGTCTCGGGTGAAAGACACATGTCAGTATCCCTACCTCGCATGGAAAAAAATCGGCCAGCTGGGTCCAGACGGGGGCCACTGAAGGAAAAAGAAAAAGTCCTCGAAAGAAAAAAACGCGCGCAAGCCGAAAAAAATCCCCAGCGCGTCGGGAGGAAAAGCCGAACTTCCAGCGGGTGCACAATTGGCCTAAGGAAAAAGAGGAGAGAATGCCTGTGGAAAAAGGGAGAGGGCCGTAGCGCTGGTAAAATCAAAAAAAGTAATACTCAAGGGAAGGGTAAAAAAGGAAAAGTCCTTGAGACCTGATAGCCAGAGAGAATTGAGGACTATGTTGAAGATCGCGAGAAAAAAAAGTGGAACAAAAGAGCTTGGAAAGAGAGACTTTCGGAGGGGAAGGGAAGAAATTGGTGACAAGGTAATGTTCGGAAAGGAGAAAAAGGGCGACCCGGCTCACTAGGGCTAAGGCTTCCGGAAGAATTTTCCATCAGGGAAGGGGGCTACAGGCCTTCTCCTAAGGAGGGAAATCAGGGGTCAAAAAGACGAGGAAAGAATATGCGTCAGGCCGAAACGACGTCCAAGAAAGGGCTCATCCAAAAGGGGGAAAAGCCCAGGTGCACTACTCGAAAGGACAAAAAAAAAAAAAAAGGAAAATCTTTACTCGCAAAGGTGACGTACGGGGTCGGATTAGAAGGAGGTTCCTCAGTGCCGGAGAGGGAAATTCCGAGGGAAGGGGGGAAGAAATGAAAAGGGAGGGAAAAAAAAAGGTTCAGGGTCGGACGCCAAAAAAGAGAAAGTGAGTCACTCGTCCGCCGAAAAGGAGGTCCCACCAAATTCTATTCCCTTGTTAGAAAGAGAATGGGGGGAAAGAACCTTTCGGGGGGAGGGGGGAAAGATGGCCCGGAAAGGAGGGATCAGGAGAAATGTGCTCGGTTGGGCGCAGACATGCAAAGCTGCCTTGCTGAACATAAGAAGAAAGAGAGGAGAAAAGGGAGCCCATCTTTTTGCCGACAGAGGAAGAAGGGAAGAGGTACTTCCCCCGATCGACGACACTCAGGAATTCGATGACAGAAAGGAGGACTCAGAGGGGGATAACGGAGGAGGGTAAAAGAAGGAAGAGGGCAAGAAAGAAAAAACACGGGGGGAGAGGGACATATTTTTTCTTCTAGCGGTGAATACAGTATTAATTCGATATAGAGGCGGCCACATAAATGGGGCGAGGAGGAGAAACATCTTTCGGCGAGAATTAGGAGGAGAGCAGAGAGAAATAACCTCGGAAGAAAATCAGGCCTCGAACACCGAGGGAAAAGAAAAACCGCGCTAGGAAGGGGGGGGACGCCGAGGACGTGGGAAAGGAACGTCCCATTTGTATGATCGAAGGAAACAGAACCATAGGGACTCAAGGGGAAAATTGTCGTGACGATCTTAGAGAGGAGGGAAACACCGCCGTTGGGGGGAGAAGGACCATACCGAAGACTGAGGAGAGAAGGATCTTCCGCGGCACAAGAGGGGGACGAGAGGGCAACATGAACGGGAACACTCCATTTGCCCATCTAAAGGAGAAAGGGAGGGATCCGCGCGGGGAAAGTAACACATAAAAGAAGGGGGAGAAAAAAAAGAAGGGGAACTATTTCCTGGACGAGAAAAGGAAGAGGGGAAGGGGCATAAGCCCCGGAAAAAAAAAGGGCTGACGGGGGAGGGAGGACAAGGTCTCCGGGAAAAAGGAGTCTAAAAGAACAAGAAAAGAAGAGCCTATGTAGTCAGGCGAGCAAGAAAAAAACAGAAAGAGAAATGAAATGATGGGCAAAAGGAAAAAAAATAAACATTCCGATCTTCAGGGACAATGACCGGCGCGCGCACAGGGAAAAGAAAGGAGTGACTTCAGGACAAACGGCGGCGTAGCCCGAAAGAAAGGGACCGCTTCCCGAACAAAAAGGAGGGGAATATTCTTGACCAGGACCAGATCAAAAGAGGGGTCGGGGAGGAAGGAGAAGGGAAACGTTCGTGAACGAAGTCGTACAGGGGAAGGAGGAAAAGACAGACCTTGCCTCGAAGGAGAAAAAGCCGGTCCGCAGCAAGAAGAAAAAAAAAAACCCGTCTGATGGAAAAGGGGGGTGAAGAAATCGATAAAGGAGAGACGCGGGAAAAAAGGCTTGCGTGAGGTGGGAACCAGCTTATGGACCAGGAAACGAACATAAAGGAAAAAAGCACTAGGAGCGCTCTGTGTTAAGGGAAAAATAAAGAAAGACATTCGCGCAGAAAGACGCAAAGGAGGGAAAAAACCCGCTAGAAAATATACATCAAGAGCCTTCGAAGGGGGGAGAAAAAAAGAAGGAGCTGTGACCAAAGGGTAAGGGAGATCCTACTGTCAGTGAAGAGCAATGAAATAAAAACAGAGCCCAAAAAAAAAGCTTCACTGCCCAAAGAAAATAAGACCTTCAGGAAAAGAGAAAGCTGTTTCTGCAAAAAAAAGGAAAAGGGAAAGGGGTCTGTCCTGAAAGGCGGGGGGGAGAAGGGGGGTCAAAGAAAAGGGAATCGGAAGGGAAAAAGGAGAGACGCCGGCCCAGAGAAAAAATGAGGAAAGAAGTTTCTCGGCAAAAGGGAAGGGGAAGCGCCATCGGGGACATTGCAAAAAAAAGCGGAGAAAAGAAAGGGTGTCTAACAGTACCCGGCGGAAAAAGTAAAATTTAGAAAAAGACGTTGCCACCTAAAGAGAAGAAGGGGAAGGGAAAAGGAGACGTGCAAGTGGGCGGACCGGGATGAAAAAAAAGAATCGAATCTCCTCTGAATCCATTCAAAAGAGAATGGAAAAAAAAGCTGATGGGAAGGAGGTAGAACCTGCTCCGAAGAGAAGGGGAAAAGGGACTACCCCGCGAAAGGAGACAAAACAGAAGGAAAGTGTGGGAAAAGAAAGAAAAGGAACCCTGGAGGTAAGGGACAGGGACAAAAAAGGGGACTAGAAAAAAAACTTCGTGTAAGACAAATGGAGCATAGTTTAAGAACGATCTTTCCCTATTTTGAAGAAGGTTCAGTAGGGATATAGAAGGGAGAAGAAGGAAAAAGAAGAGGTTCTTGACCCAGGAAAAAAGGAAAGTCCTCACGGAAAAATAACTGTGGAGTGGCAAAAGAAAGGTCTCTTACAACCTGAAGGAAGACAATCCCACGAAGGGAGAAAAAGGGGAATGGCGCAGTTGAATATCGAAAAAAAGAGGAAAATGCGGCAGAGGGAAAAATAAAAAAGGAAAAGAAGAATCCTTATCGACGAAGGAAAAAGGAAGGCAATTCAGAGGGGGAAAAATCTACAACCCGCAAAATTCAATTCCGCGTTCAAAAAAAAGGGACGCCGATCAAGAGGGGGAAAAAAGGGAATCAGGGGACTTCTATGAAGGAAGAAATAGGAGTCGTAATAACGGAAAAAAAAAAAAGAAAAAAAAAAGAGGAAAAAAAGAAAAAAGAAAAAAAAAAAAGAAGGAAACAGAGGGGAGATAAAATTCTTATACTCCTCAGGAAAGGAAACTGTAACGGGGGGCTTCAGTGGGGGGAAAGGGGAAGAGGCCATTCTTTCCAAGAGAAGGAACTTTTCGGGGAAAAGTTCGACAATTCGGAAAAAAAAAACTTTCCTTGAGGTAAAAACCCCTTGCAATGGAAGAAAGAAAAACTTTCTTACCAAAGGAAAAAGAAAAAGGGGGGAAGCTGAGGGGGAAGAATAAAGGGGAAACTCCATCCAAAAGGAGAAGAAAAAAAAGAAATCTCTTAAAGGGGGGGGAGGGACTTCCGAACGACGGCCGGACAAAAGGAAAGAAAAGAGAACTATGTCTCTGGGAGTACTGAAGATGTAGACACTATTCATGGGAGAAAAGGTATCCCGAAAGGAGAAAAGGTCTAATAAGGGGTAGGGGAAGAAAGGGTAAAAAGAAAAGGAAGGATATTTTTCCTCGTAAAAAGGAGTCGTAGTTCGAAGAGAGGGGGGGAAGAAACACACTTTGTTTATCCTTCTGGGAGAGGAAGGGAAAACCGGTCAAAAGAAGAGTAAAGAAGAGCTTTCGATGAAGAAGTGATGCTAACGGGAAGGGAATCTTCCGAAGAACGAAGGAGCGAAGGAAAATGGGCAGCCAAAAAAGGCACAGAAAACTGATCTCTCGAAACAAGGAGGTAGTAGGAAGGAAAACGCGTTTTCCCGGAGAGGGCATGGGCGTCATTCGAGATAGACGAAAAAAAGGAGAAGGCGCGCATCGTGAGCAAAAAGAAGTCTTAGCCCTCTAGGAAGAGGAAAAAGGTTGACAAAAGAACACAGGTCGGAAGGGGCATCCATAAAAAAAAAGCTGAGAATGTCCTCGCCCAGGAGGAACTCGACCCCGACTAAAGAGTTTTTTACTTTTCAAGAGAGGAGGGTAAATGGAGACACCTCCAAACATTAGGACATAAGAAAAAAATTGGTCCGAAGGCCAGTCGTTAGAAAAAGTACATGGAAGGAGGAATCGTGAACATAAGATTGCGGAGAGGGGGGAAAAAAGGCCGATCAAGAGAGGACAAACCAACGTACAAGAGAAGGGGAAAATGAAGAATTGTTAAGGGGGGGGGGTAAAGAAGGAAGCGGCGTACCGAGGGACAGGAATTGCAAGAGAAAGAGAAGCTGCACGGAAAAAAGGGAAAACTTTGCAATAAAAGTAGCAACAAAGAAAAAAAGAAGACAAGGAGTCTGTCGAAAGAAAAACGGGTCTCCAAAAAAGAAATAACGCCTCTCTTGGGGGGGGGGGAAGAAAGGAAAGTTCAGAAGAGCTGAAAGAAGAAAGTCCTTCGACCCAGAAACGGTAAAACGTTCTCCAGAAAAAAAGGGAGGGACTTTACCTGCGGGAAGAAAAAAAGGGAGAAAAAAAAATCGGGGAGGGGGACCGGAAAAAAGTAGGGGAAGGATGCAGAATGTGAAAAAAAAAAGCCGCGCTTCTCAGGGGAGAGGACATCTCGAATTTACCCGGGGAGAGACGAAAAAAGGAACGTCGATCTTGGGAGGAAGCAATTCCTGAGGGTGAAAGAGGGGGGCGTGATCGGCCGTTAATCAAAGCGGAACAGCATTCTCGAGGGGAAAAAAAAATTCTCTGTTTGCTGCGCAGGAGGGAAATAGAAAAAAGGAAACTCGCCTACAAGCATAGACTAGAGAGGATTGGAGGAAGAGGAGAAAAAAAAAAAAAAGGTACCCCGACGCCAAAAAAAGCGCGCCGGTTCAAAAGGGGGGGGGGTCTTCCCGGATCCTGAAAAAAAGGGAAAAGGGAGGATCTGAAATCCCGACGACACTTGAGAAGGCTGAGGGAAAAAAAAAGCCGTCCTCTGCGGTTCAAGAAAAAGGAGACACCTACTAAAAATCCTGGGGGAGGAGTAGTTCCTCTCTCGGGAGGAGGCGGGGGAAAAACCAGAGCAGACAAAAGGGAAAGGGGAGGGGGAAAGTCGAAGGTAGAAGGGAGAAGGGGCAGTCTAAAAAAAAAAAAAAGACCGGGTCCTTTAAAGAAAAAGGGGAGAAAAGGCAAAATCGCTGGCGAGAAAAGAAGGACGCCCTCTGTAAAAAGGGAGTAAACACGAAAGAGAAAAGGATTAAAAAAAGTACCTTCTGATCTCTAATAGGAGGAGGGAAAAAGAAAAAAAAAACCTTCCTAGCAAAAAAAAACAAGCGAACAGTCTGCACCAAAAAAAAAGGAGGACACTCCAAAGGGAGGGCCGTCAATAAGGTTGGGAAGAAGGGAAAAAGAAAACCCGCGAGAGGGAAATAACAGGAAGCTAGGAAAAAACAGATACTCGTCGTCTTAAAAAAGGAAAGGGAGAAGAGCTCTCGAGGGACGCAAGGTCGAAGAAGGAAAGGAAAAAGAAAATCGTCGATGCAAAACATGGGGTAAAAAGAAGAAAGGAAGGTAAGCCATAAACCTCTCAAAAAGGGGGGGGGAGGAAGGGAAACAGCTTTGGAAGGAAGTCAGGAGCTAAAGAACAGAATAGAGGAAGAAGCTCTACCAAAAAAAACCGTACAGGAAAGAAACAATCAAGAAAGAAGTGCAAGTTCTCCTTTAAAGGAGGAGAATAGTAGGACGGAGTAGGGAGAAAAAAAAGAAAGGAAAACCAGCCCCATGCAAGGGATAATAGAGAATTGCAAGGGTGAGACCCGCAAAAAAGGAAAAAAAAAGGGGGGTCCCCTGACGAATCTGAAATAGGTGTGAGTGAAAAAAAAAGAGTCTTATCTCAGAGCTCGGTGGGAAGGAAATGGCGGCTGGGGAATGGGTCTGAAGGGGAGTGCCAATTTGCTTTCACGAAAAGAAAAGGAATATCTCTTATGCCGGGTGGGCGGGGAGACGGATGTTACATAAAAAGGGGGGAAAGGGTTCCTGGGTGGAAAGAATGAAGGGATCTGGAAAAAGCACGGTTTCACAAGAACGAGTACGATCGGGAAAAAAGAAAGGCCTTTGGCTTGTAGGAAAAAATCACCGCTAAGGGGCCTCTCCTTCTCCTAAAAAAAAAGAGAGGAGGAGGAATCCCGGCCTCGTCACAGCGCCAACTTGAGGTAGAAAGAAAAAAAAGGGAAAGGGGAGAAAGGCATCCGTGCTAAAGTGAAAATGGGCAAAACATTAAAAGTTGAAGGCCCAGTTTCTCGCGGGGAAAAAGAAGGGGAGGGGACCGAAAAAGAGAGCCTAAGAGGGTAAAAACAGGGAAAGGAGGAAACAATCCTGTTCTGTTCTGCTAAAAGAGGAGACATATGCGGTTTCACGAAGAGGCGCAATGCTTTCCAGAGAACGACCGGCTAGACCAGGAAGTAACGTTGAGGGTCTGTCCAGGAAAAAAGGGAAAGAAGGGAACTGCTACCCTCCCAAAAAAAATCGGGAAAAAAAATACACTACTGGAAAAAAGGACGATCGCCCTGTTCTGAGGGGAAATAAAAAAAGGGGTCCTTCCGGCGGTGGTGCAGGACAACCACAAGAAGTGGCAGGAAAAAAAAAAAGAGGTTCTCGTTGTGCGGCAAAAAGGTACGGGCTTCACGAGAGAAAAGGTAACTCTCCTAACTCGACTCGAAAGGAAAAAAAGGAAAAAAGAATGTGGCCGGATCAATCGACATTCACGAGTCAAAAGGACGGCAAACGAGAAAAAAAAAGGAGGAGCTATGACCTCTTGACCGTATAAGAAAAAAGCGGAACGACGGAAGTAGGTATTAGGAAGGGTTGCTGTCAGCGCCGTCCGCAAGAAGAAAAGGGGGGGTGCCGCGAGCAGATATAAGATGAAGAGATGATCGAAAAAAGGAAAAGGGGAAAATGCATCTCGTTCTGCGAGGGGCAGAAAATGAAGGCTACAAGAATTCCTAATGGAGAAAGAGGGAACGGCCGCCCACCTCAAAAAAAGGAAGGGAACTTGTACCCCAGCTCGATAGGGGAAAAACTTGAGGAAGAACCCTCCCTCCTCCCAGGGGGAACAAAAGAACACTAACCATGGCTAGGAAGGGAGGGGGAGGCCATGTTCGTGACTATCGGGGGGAGGCCACCGCCGTGTAATAGGCAAGAGGGGGAGTAGTGTTCTCGCCGGTCCGGGGGGAAACGCATGGCCTTTCCAGAGGAGAAAAAGTCTTACCCGCCAGAAAAAGAGGGAAAAACGCTACCGGATTATGCCGGCTCGAGGCAAGCAAGGCTGGGCTGTCAGGAATATACCTGATAGCCGAAAAAAAGGGACCTTCTCACTAGGAAAAACCTTGCTGACGGTACGTACGTTCAAAAGGGGATGTTACAAGGGGGGGGAAAGGCTTTAGATGCCGAGAAAGGCACGGATAAATATCATCAAAGGAAGAAGGGAGCATAAAAAAGGAAAACTTGTGGGAGGGCCCCAAAACCTCAAGGTTCTCCGTATTTCTCAGCGACGAAGGGCCGAGAAATTAACCATACCCAAAAAAGAAAAATTTTCAGAAACCTCAGGGAACCAAACGTAGAAAACTTCCATATCTCGATCTGAAAAAGGTACGAGGTGCAATGGAGGGGAGGAGGGAAAGTCGCATTCCTTCCCTTCAAGGAAAACCTTTTCCGAGCTGCCCTAAGGACAGGTACTCACGGGGGGGGGTAGTCCAAACCTTCCTAACGGATTTTATCGTAGAAGGAAAAAAACCAAAAAAAAGACTTGGGCTGGGGACACTTACCGAAAGATGATAAATCTTTGAGGGCTGCCGGGGGGTCATGGGTGATAAAGTACTACGAAAAAAAGGGGGATAGGAGAGTGACGGGCTACTTCCTCGAAGAAAGTGACGACTACTAAAGGAGGGGGCGCCTCCTCCGGGGGTCAAAAAGGTCTGACGGCATGCAATCTTGCAAAAAAGCGCCAAAAAAAAAAAAAAAGAACGCCTTACGAGATCGTACTTGTATCAGAGAATCGGCCTAGGGCAAAGGAAGGTCCTGTATACTGCGGGAAGAAAAGGGGGGGGAATTCAGGCGGGTATCCTCAAGGGAGAAAGGGAGTACAGCCAGACGTGCTCGGCTAGTGAGAGCCAGCGTTATTCTGGAAGAAAATGTCTGTTCTCAGAAAAGAAAACATGACACTGAAAGGTATGGGGGCGGGCGCCCAGGGGAAAAAAACAAACTACGGCACGGGGAAGGATAAAAGTAAAGGTTCAAAGGGGCGATTAGCCTCGCCCTAAAAGGAAAGGGGGAAGCCCGGAATTGAGTTGGGTTGAGGGAAGGTCCGTGAAGGGAGATCGACTGAGTGGAAGAAAAAAGCGGAACCTGAGAAAGAGGGGGGGGTACTTTATAATATCAGGGGAAAAGGAAGCCTTAAAAAAAAGGAAACCCTAGGAGAGGAGAGCTCTCCCATTAAAGAGGGTACGAAGGAAATTTTATCGGAAGGGTCCTCTAAGGTGGGGGAGGGGAAAAAAACGTCTTTAGGAGCAAGAAATGCCGTGTTGGGCGGGGAACCCGGGGGGGAAAAAAAAATACTTTTCTTTCAGCGAGAGAACACGGTTCGCGGTAAAAAAAAGAAATCCACTCCAACTACTGTGAAGAAGGAAACAGGTTTAAAGATAGAACAAGAGACTAAAGCCGGATAAAAAAAAAAGGACAGCTTCGATATTCCTATCGAAAGGGAGGGAAGGGGAAACATCTGAAAGAAGGAGTTCGTGGTCTCTTCGAAAAAGAGCGATTATCCCAGGGAGAAAAGGGCAAAAAAGGTGACTTCCGCCGTCCGAGAGGTCGGAACAGGGCGGGTTTCCGGGGGAGAGAAAGTGATCCCCTCTCTTTCCGAAAGAAAAAATCTTTCGAGAGGAACTTGCTGAAGAAAGTTTAAAAAAAAAAGAGGGGAACCCCAGCACAGGGGACACCGTGATACAAAAAGCAGAGTCGGAAGGGAAAAGAAGCTTGCTTCAGGGGAGGGGGATGCGACCTAAACAAAACAAAAGAAATAATTGTAACAATCAGGGCGCGGCCAAAGGGAAAATCTGTTCCTTCCGCACCGAGGGGCAGACCCGGGAGGGAGAAGGAAGGGCTGTCCCTTTCTGGAAAAAAAAAAAAAAAAAAGGAACAGGTCGGCAGGACAAGCGGCTAGGGGTAGACAAAAAGAACCCTTCTTTGTGCCCAAAAAACGCGTAAATCATGGTAAGGGGGAGAAAAGAATGAATTCTAGGGGGAAAAAAGGTTTGGTGGAGCTGTGTGAGAAGACGGAAAAAAAGGAAGTGAACTCGTCCAAAGAGGAAAAATTAGGAGAGGGAGCATGTTCTTAAAAAGTGGAGTCGACACGAGGATCGTAAAGGAGAATTTACGGAGGGGGGGGGGGGGCGTTCACTCCCCTGAGAAAAAGTAAATACACGGGGCCAAAGGGGAAGAGGAACTCTCAACAACAACAAGAAAAAAAGGGATAGGGTGTAAAATATATAGATCCCGTTTCCAGCTCGTAGAAAAGGGATTGGGAAAAAGAAAAAAAGACAGTGAAGGAAAGAAAGAATAGATGGAAAAAAGGGAACATCTTTATCACAAGGAAGGGGAGGGAGAGAAGACTTACTCTAAAAGTTTTACAACCGGAGAAATACGGGCGGAAAGGAGAAAACAGCATCTCCACCACTGTGAAAGGGAAAAGAGAAGGCTCATGAAGCAACCTTCTTTTAGAGGCCTCCTTATCTACAAAACGACGTGAGGAAAAAGAGGGAATCACCACCTACATTCCAGAGAGGACAAAAAAAAGAAGGTATTAAAAGAAAGAAGGGGGTTCTATCTTGGGAAAGGGAAAGGAAGTCCTATCCCTTCAGGAACAAAAGAGTCCCTTGGAAAGGGAAAGGATCTCATGCTCTCTCAGGGGAAAAAGAATCAAGTACATTTCCGAGGGGGGGGTGCAAGACTTAGTTAACAAAGAAAGGGAAGGAGAATTCCGCCCTCGATGCACTGACTGATCGAGGTAAAGGGAAAAAAACTTCCCGCGCGGGAAGGAGAGCGGACTGAAGAGTCCTTCAACCCAGAAAAAAAAAGAAACTACTGCGGCTCGGGGAAAAAGTCTAAATAATCAGGAAAAGCCGGAAGAAGATAAAGAAAAAAGGAAATCCTTGGAAAGGAAAAAAAAAAACTTCGCAGATTGGGAGGAAGAAAAGATACGAACAGAAGAAAAAGAAAAAATCTTTTTGTCATATTTAAAAAAAAAGGAGCGTAAAAAGGGCTCGCAAGGAAAAGGAAATCGAAATCTACAGGAAGAGGAGAGGGGTTCGCCGAAACCGCGATCAAAAAGTGTGAGGAGGGGGAAAAAAAAATAGTACTTGTAGAAGGGAAAAGCAATCTTTTCGGGGACATGCCTTGAGAAAGAGGGGGGAAATGCTCGCTGTGAACGAAAACAGGAAAAAAATTGAACTGAGGGGGAAGTCCCACCAAAAAGAAGGGGTCCCAAAAGTAAGCAGTCTCTGCTCAAAGGAAAAGAGGAAAAGTTTAAGCTCAGGAGCGAGGGAAAGAAAAGACCCTAAAAGGGAAAAAAAGAGTCAAAAAACGAAAAGATGCCTTGGCTTGTGAAACACGGGGGAAAAGAAAAGACACCATTCTGGGAAAGGGGGAGTGAAGGATCGGAAAAATCCCTGAGGAAAAGAGGAAGAGTAACTCGAGTTATAAAGCCCGAACAAAAAAAAGGGGAAAGAAAAACTTTTCTCTTGGAGGGGGGGAAATGACCTAGGGGGGAAGGGACCCAACATAAAAAAAAAAAAAAGGAAGAGAATAGTCCCAAGTCATGAAAAGAACATCACAGTACGGCATAGGAAGAAAAAGGACACATAACAAACCGACACATGGGGCACGGAGTCGAGAAAATCAGCCCCTTTTAAGGGGGAAAAAGGGAGGGACTGCTGAGGTGAACACAATCATATAGAGAAAAAAAAAAGGAGAAAGGGGGGTTCCTGTCTCCAACTGCAAGAACACCAGGGAAAAAAAAAGGAAGGCTTCATTAACCCCGCTGGAAAGGGGGACAGGGTACAGCGAACGCTCCGAAAAAAGAGAAAAAAAGGTCTTTGTCTGCGCCCGTGGAGGGGAGATGCACACCCACGAAAGGGAACGAACTGAGGTTCCAATGGGAAGAAACCTTCGCCTGAGAGGAGGGAAAAAAAACTTCGATAGAGAAAGGGATCCTCTTCTCTAAAGGAGAGGAGATTCATGAATCCATAACCATGTGGGGGCGGCTATCAGGGAAGAAAGGAAGAAGGAAAGCGGCCTCCTTATTAGCCGAAAGGAAAATGGCGGATGCGGGGAGAAAAAACAGCTTTTCCGAAAGAGAGGTCTCTCAGAAGCTAAATCGGGTAAAAAGGGGGAAATGAACAAAAGACAGGCACAGACCAGAAAAAGGAATCTTCTCCTTTTCGAGAGGGGGAAAGGTCTACAGTGCAGGAAAAGGGGCAAAAAAAAGGGGGAAAAGTTCCTCTACCCGAAAAAAAATTTTTGAAAACGCCGGCGCGGTATCGGGGGAAGGACCAGGGTCGGAAAAAAAAGTGCCATTCTTTATACCTGGAGGAGGAGGCACGTTCTACGGGGGGGAGGGGGTACACCTGCCGGGGGGAGAATGTTAATATCGCGATAAAACAGGGCCTTCGAAAGGGAAAAGGGAGTGCAGACTACTTTCGGTAACAGGAGTCAGGGTGAGAGAGAACCAGGGGGAAAAAAAGGGTGGTCCTGCATTCACGGAAAAAAAAGGAAGGAGCAGAACCGGTCGGCGAAGATACTGGGAAGTTCTGGGAAGGGGGGGGGATTTCCATCAGGAAAGAAAAGAAGGGGGAAAAGGAAGGGCTCGGGAAAAAAAATCTCCAGAAGCGTCGACGAGTAGGGAAGGGGGAGAAAGGATCCCTCTTCCATAAGAAACGTGTGTGGGACAGGCCAAAAAAAAAAAAAGACCTAACGACGTCCATCACGTAGCAGACGTTGAGAAAAACCCTTGCGAATGAAAAATGGGAATCTGAAGCGAGGAATGAAAGAAAAGGGATCTCCTAGCAGGAAAAAAATAAGGAAAATAGGGAGGATCTTACAGGGAAAATTTCCTCATTGCCCTCGATAAAAGAAAAAGAGAGAAGGAGGGGAAGGTCCACAGAATACCTATTCCAAAGGGTCATAGACCCAAAAAGGGAAACGTGGGGGGGACGCATCAGGGATGTCTTTCCAAAAGGAAAAAAAGGGCCAACGGCGGGGGCAAGCGGAAAAACTCGAGAATATCGGGGAGGGGAAGAAAAAAAAAGGGGAACATTTTAAGGAAAAAAAAACCAAATTCGAAATCCCTTGGTATGGTGTAAAAAGAACCTCAATCCTGGTAAGAATGGGATTAAAAGAGTATTTGAAAAACGGGAAGACCCTAAAGAGTCGGCAAAGGAAGGTCCTAGAAGTAGGGTGGTGGTCAAAACTGGCCAAAGGAAAAGAAGAAAGAGGCGATCTTTGAGCATGAAGAAGGAGTGCATCTTCAGGGTGAATACTATCGAAACTCAAAGGAAGAGATCCTCTCAAAAAAAAAAAAATTTGAGGGGAAAATAAAAACTGACTTCAAAGAGGGGGCTTCGTGGCTCGTAGCATAACAAAAAGAAAAAACTGCTCTGACAGGGGTGGAAGGAAAAAGAATGTACTTAGCAAGTCTCTCAAAGAAAAAAGCTTAGGGGAAGAGGGGGATAATCCACAGGGAAACATCTGGAAGGGGAAGTCCATCTGAAGGGGGGAAGGCTTTTTCCAAAAGAAGAGCTCGTTTACGTCCGGTAGTTTCGGAAAAAAAAAGGAAAGCTCTTGCGAGGGAAGAAGTTGAAAGGGGGAGTCGTCTTCTTCAAAAAAAGAAAGATAATTAAGGCTTCAATTCCGCCCAAAAAGGGGGGTCAGGAAGAAAAGGGTGGAACCCCCAAAAAGGAAACTGCCCAATCTGAGGGGACTGGGGAAAAAAGGCCTCCCTTGAAGGAAAGAACAAAGTTAGAGACGGTCCCATAACTAATGGGGGGGAAAAAAAAAGGGAATTTGTAACATAATTCAGAGGAAGAAGAAAGGAAAAAAAAAAAAAAAAAAGGAGAAAAAATTCGAAAGGGGAAAAGGTTGAAAGGGGGGGAAAAAAACTCACCTCCGTTTTAGGAAGTAAAAAAAAGGGAAAGAAGGGGGGCCACTTAAAAAGTAAACAGGGAGGGAAAGGTGAAGAGTTTTGAAAGGGAAAAAAAAAAGCAGGATCAAGGAATACTTCTTGAAAAGGAAAGGCTGGGAAAGGGGGAAAGAATTTTCTATGAAGAAGAAAAACCTCTCCAGTTCGTCAGAAGAGGTACGAAAAAGGAAAACCTAGAGGGGAGCGTGAATATATATAAACTCTCGAAAAGGGGTCGATTAAAAAAAAAAAAGGCCTCCGGTAAAAAGGGAGAAGAAACGATTGTCTGCAAAAAAAAGAAAGGACATTTCCTGGAGGAGAAACAAAAAAAAAAAGGAAAGACGAAGCAAGGAAAGAAGGAAAACAATGGGGAAGGGAGAAAAAACACGAAAGGATGGAAACGAAAAAAAATAAATCGGGAAAGCAATTCGGGTGCGGAAAACCTTGGGAAAAAAAAGGATTTCTAAGAGTAGGAAAAGGAGGCTAGGGAAAAATACGCAAAAGAAGGAAAAGGGGCAATCATTCCAAGAAGAAGATCAGGAAAATCTTCGAGAATGTGTGGGGAGTGGGCAAAGGGGAAAACCTTCAGAGTAAAGGAAGATCTGCGCCGGGATTGAAAAAAGGGAAAAGCAAGAAAGAGAGGAAGGAAAAAAAAGGGACAAGCAAAAAAAAAAAAAAAGAAGGAAGGGCGAAAAGGGGGGGGGCAAAAAAAAAAGAAGGGTCTTCATTGCCCGGATAGGGAACAGGGAAAAGATGCCCTAGAAAGAGTAGCGTGTTCCTCACACGTAGGGGAAGAAAGCCTGAGCCTATCCGAAAAAAAAGAAGTCAATGGCTTGAACAACACTTGGCCGGGAAGTCTAAATGGGAGAAGAGGGGGGGGGGGAGCATCCCTTTCAAAAGAGGCCGCTCCTCGGTAAGGGCCAGAGAAAAGGGAAATCTTCACGGAAAATGGAAACAAGTGACTGGGTAAAAAAGAGGAGTTGCCCACTAGGGAAAAACAATGGGGGAAGGGGAAAGTTCTGGGGGGCTAAAGAAAAGGGGGGGAAGATTTGGGAAAGGGGGAAGAACTCTCCTGATGAAGGGTAAAAAAAAGGGACGTGAAGGGGAGAGGGTGAAAAAACAATCGACGATCTTTTATTTCAAAAGAAGAAAGAATGTCGAAGGGGAGGAAGGGGTAGAAAAGAAGAGGGGGAGGGTCCTAAAGAAAATGAATAAAAAAGGAAGGGAATTGAAAAGGTGAGGAAATGAAGGGGATGTCAAAAAAGGGGGAAGGAAAGGGGGGTCTAGTTGACGGGGTGGACAGAAGGGAAGGGGGAGATCAAGGGGGTGACGGGAGAGGAAAGGAAGACGTTCCTTGAAGGAGAGAGGGAAAAAAGGGGACGCTCTATTCATGGGGAGGGAAGAAGAAAGAGGCACAATTCCTTAAAAAAGGAAGAAGGGAGGGTAGTTAGGAGGGGGAGTCCAAGAAGGGTAAGGAGGCGCTAGATTGGAAAGCAGAGAAAGGAGGAACTTAAAATGGCTACAAGGCACGTTTCAGGAAAAAGTGCCTGGACGTCATTACGAAAAAGAGAAAATGTCCTTCAACTAAACCAGATAAAAAAAGGGCTCGTCGAAAATTAAGGGGAAACGGAACTTCTTCTAAAGGGAAAAAGGGTCCTGACCAGACAACAAGAGAAAAAAAGGGCCGTGAAAGGAGAAAAAAAAAAAAAGGAGGATTTAGGCAGATTAGTTTCGGGTTTCGAACGGTCTCCTCCCAAAGCCTGACTTCTCTAAATACAACTGGGGAGTCATAATCTCAAGGAAAAAAAGATGGGTCTCAGTGGAACAGGGAACCAGGGTAATCTGGGAGATCACCTCCAGAGGAAAAAGGGACTTCAACTTTGGGAGAAAAATTTTTGTCAGCGATGACGAACTGAAGCCGCACAAATCCATGCCACCAAAGGGGGGGAAGAAAAGACCGGGAGGGCCCGTTTCATTTCTGGAAGGGCTACATGAAAGGGGGGGGTGGTCTCAGGGGAAAAAGTACCTATCCTTGGAGGAGTAGGGGATAAGATCACCGAGGAAGGTAGGAAATCCCAAAAGAAGAAAAAGGATCGCATGTAAAACAGAACACGCCTGGGGAGACTGGGGGGCCGATTTCCTCCATTCAAATTAAACAGGCGGGTACGTGAAAGAAAAGGAAAGCGCCTATCTTCCCTAGGCAAGGAAGAGGGAGAGTATTCCGAAGGAGGATGGTGAACAATGGAAAAGGGTAGTTCTCCAGGAGGTCAAGGGGAAACGTTCACCAGGGAAAGAAATCTTTTCTCGACCAAACGGCCGATACAAAAGAAGCTTCTCAAGAAGAAAAAGGACCGGAAAAAATAATATCGCCAACGAGAAGAAAAAAGAAAAAAGGGCAAGTTTACATATTTTGGAAGCAAGGGAGAGAGCAAGAAGAACTTCTCCGAAAGGGGAAAAAGAGAAGGGCAGAGGAAAGAACCTCCGAAAAGAAGAGAGAACTTTCGCGCATTTTAACCCGATTCGAGAAAAAATCCCTTCATTACCGTAAAAAAGAGAATAAAAGAAAGGGAAATAACTCCGAGAGGAGGAGTAAGCCTGGGGTGGTCGTAATGGCTTGGGGGGGGAAATATTAGAAAACGGGAGCAGGTTCGCTCGAAGAAGGGGGAAGGGCACCTCTTAGACATCTAGGGGAGGAAGAATGGTTTCCTACAAAAATTACAAAACGAATTGCAGAGGGGGGCGTATTCTGAAAAAGTGACTTCGGCGACATCTTAAAGAACTAAAAAAAACCACCCCATGAAAAAAAGAGAAGGCGGAGTCGGGGTAAAAGAGGTCACGGAAAAGAAGGGAAACGATCGCACACGGCATTATAAAAAAGAGATTGAGGCAGGGGGGGAAAAAGGTACCTGACCTTGGAAAAGAAAAAAGGAAGACAACCCAGAAAAGACGCTGTAAGAAGGAGAACTGGGAGTCAAAAACGCCCCTTCTGGTTGCCAGAAAGGGAAAGGCGTCGGGGTCAGAAAAAAAGCAAAGAGGGGAGGGCGTGGTTGATCTGGAGAGGAGGCCGGAGGGGAAGAAAGGTAGGAAGAACTTGAGCGTCAAGTCGTGGACTCACGATGCAAACCTATCGTAACGGAGAGGATATATCTAAAGAAAATTTTTGCCGCGCACATGAAAATGTGGGGGGGGGGGGGTGTTTGGAAGGGATACGATCACACACAAAAGAAAAAACAACCACTTATTGATTATGAAAGAAACCTGGTGTTGCCTGATTTGAGGGTCGGAGCCGCTACCTCATAAAGAGAGTGAGAGACTCTTGAGAAAAAAAAATGAGCGGTCTCTCGAAAAAAAAGAATCACTGTTAGGCGAGAGAACCTTAAGAGGGGAAAGGGATGTCATCTTCCAAGATAGGAAAAGAAAAATAAAAAAAAGACCTCACCAAAAGAAAGGAGGAAGGAAAAGGAGGACAGGTCTAAAAAGGAAAAAAAGAATAGTAATTGAACTTTCGACCAGAAGGAGAAGGGTCCACCGTATCAAAACGGGGTCGTAAAGGGGGGAACCGTTTTCACCAAAAGAAAATGACACAGGAGCCGGGGATCGGGTGGAAGGGGAGATCTTTTGCAAGGGGAAAAAGGAGTTCCGCTGAACAAAGCTTGTGCCAAGGTGGATTGGAGAAAAGTATTCTAGGAGGGAAAGGGACGCCGTAAACCGCATGAGGAAATGGCTACGACCGCTTCAAGGAAAAAAGGGTCTGAAACATCTTGAAGCACTCAGAGGAGGGGAGGAGGGTCCTTTCCCTCACCGAGGAGGGAAAGGGGTGGGCACGCAGGGAAAAAAAAAAACTTCAACCCCGCCAAACTCTTCCTGCTGCGTATACCTCCTGGAGTGGTGGGAAGAAGAAGCCTTGATCCCTCTTCTTCGGGGTGGAGAAAGAGACTAACTTCGAGAGGGGGGGGAAAGATTTTCTCGCGCCAAGGTCTCCATACCGAATGACAAACTGAAGAACCTGGGATTTGAGGGGAATTCACCTTGACTGTATATTGGGCGGGAGGATCTTCCGTTTAGAGAAAAAAAAGTCTTCTCGAGAGGGAAACTAACCTTAACTAGGTGCTGGCTCACATCCAAACGACTCTTCCTCCAGAGAAGAAAAAGAGGGAGCTCGGCGGCGCGATCAAAGAACGAGAGCATGGGCGGGGGTCCAGTAAACTGAAAAAGTTTGAAAGATCGACACGAGGGGATTCTTCGAAAAAATTTCAGTCGGTCCGAGGGAAAGAAACCAGGTTCAGCCATGAGAATAAGAAGTCGGTGGGGCAGGGGGGCGCGGCTTAAAGAAGGACCAACAGGGCAGACGTGTCCGAAGGGGCTGAGAAAGCATGTCCTGAAGAGAAAAACGGGGGGAATGTCGTTCACTGGCCGCAGTCTCGGCCCCGTGGGATCTTTAGGCAAGATCACTGATATTCCGTATCTTGCTTAGCCTTCCGAACAATTCCCCCCCCTACGCCTCTCCACACGACAGGTTTGCCACGGGTCTGAGAAGGGGGCGTATCTCGTGTCCTTCTGAAGGAGAGAGATGGGGGGAGGGGAGGGGCCGATTCAGGACGGGTCCGTGAGGGAACCCCGTAAGGGAATCCGCCGTACAGGACCGAAAAAAGGCGCGGAAAGGTAGCAAGGTGCCGTGGGGGCTGAAGGAATCTTACGAAAAAGGAACACCCTCATTCGGCCTAGATCGGCGTCCTGGGAAGGGACGGACATTTTTCCAAAAGTAAAATTTTGGGAAAGTGGGAATCAACCCTCCTAAAAGAAGAAAGTCCGTAGCTTATTCGGGTTCGTAGTACCCATTCTTGGGGAAAAGCCTGCTACAGGTGGAGGGGAAAAACTTTATGCTATTTGGGACTTTCCTTCACGCTGGTGGAAATATAAGGGAGTCCTTGTTTTTAAGGTATGGTCCTGTAAAGTGAAAAAGTGTCTGCTTCTAGCAGTCGCAGCCTCTGACAATGCTTGGCGGTGCTGGGGAAAAGATTCTCGCCTTCTCAGAAAGGAGCGGAAGGGGGCCTTAAAAGGTGAGTCCATCCATCTTTCAAGTCCGAAGACTTCAGCCGTTTCTCATTGAAAGGAGGGCCCAGTTTCGAACCATTAATTGCCGCCCAGCGGGTACTCTCCGAAGGTAGGTGTAGGCATATCTGAAAAATGGAAAAGGAAAGGGCCTCTCCCATTCGGAAAAGGGGGGGCCTACCGGTGCCAGAGAACACTCAGAAATTACTTTCATTTCCGGGAAAAAAAAAAGGGTTGGGAAGGGAACTCAGAACCTATAAGCCCACCGTGCAAATTCTTCCCCTGGGGGGGGAGAGAATCACCTGGAAGGAAAGAAGGGGGAAAGGGGGTTCTTCAAAAAAAACGTCCGCCTGGGAAAAAGGAATCCATTTTCCATTTAAGGGTTGGGATTCAGTAAAAAGAAGATGAGCCCTGGGGAATACTATTCTTCAACGTCTCTCGGGAACCCCTTTTTTGAAAGGGGGGATCGTGACTTCAACCGAGAGATAGCGTCAAAAGACTCCCTCCTAACAAAGAGGAACGGGGGGAGGGACTTAAAATGAGGGGGGGGAATCGCTCTCAAAAAAAGGAGAGATACGTCCACCGAGTAGAGACGTCCGCTAGGGGCGTCTAGCTGTTTGCAAGGGAAGAGAGGTGTAAGTAGGGAAAAGGGGACCACACAAGGAAGATTCGATCGCGTCGAAAAGCGATAGGGGCTCTGAAAGAAGTAAGGCAGAAAAAGGGACGAAACTTTCTGGAAAGCGTCTGCACGGGCTGAGTTGGGGGGGAAGCCCTTCCGGCCGGAGTGAAGAGAAAAAAAAAAAGTGCTCGAGGGGACAATGTCTGAATATCAGGGGGAAAACCACTCGCCGTTGGAAAGAAAACTGACCGTCAAAAAGAACATGGTCTCGCCGGTCTAAGCTCATTGGCGATTCACGCGGAACCAAAAGGCTCTATGAAAACGACCTGAGGAGAATGCGAGTAAAAGTGCTCTTTTCTCACATGTCAGGGGCCTCACGTTTCAGAGAAACGTACGAAGGGGACGCGTTAGGCCTGGTCGCCTGCAACTGGGCGGGGACATTCCAACGGAAAAATCTCCTAAGGGGAGGGATCATAGATGGTGGACCCTCACCGGCAATGCGCTCGAAAAAGATGTCTGCAAGAACCCTTTCTTCAGTACCGAACGTGAAAAAACCGTCCGGATTCGTGATGAAATATGTGGCCGGCAAAAATCTCTATCTTCAACTAGGGGAAGGGGGAAAACCACGGGGGAGGAACGGCTGCCATTGAGGACGTCCGCGCTTCAAACGCCCGGTCGAGTCCGCTGCCTCAAAAAGGCATGCTGGCAGGTTTGGAAATGTTCAAAGCTTGGGTTCTTTCCCACCGGTCAAAGAAGCTAGAAGTAACCAGCTCCGATAATTTCTTCGAGGTTAATGTTAAAAAACGAATAGTTCGGGACTCTTTCTTAACTGTACACAGAGGGAATTCCTCGAGAGATTTCTGCTACTCTGAGAGGAGCGTCCTTAAGGATCTCCACGGAGGATCCTATTCCACCGCCTCGAGGGTCTTCAAACGGAAGAAGAGGTTTCAGGTCCGTGGGCCAAGAAGTTTCCTTCTTTAGTAGAAGGGGTTTTTTTCATCGGGGGTGCTCTTACTGGAAGGATCCGGATGGTACGCTAATGATAACATCGCCATCCGGTTGTAGAAAGGATAGAGCCTGCTTTGCGACAAGGACCCTGCGGGGTTGGACCAATAGGACGTTTTCACCTCCAAAGGGGAAAAGGGGAAAGAAAGGGGGGGGGGGCCTCGACCGTCTTGGACCTGAACACCGGACTTCGGGTCATGGCTTGAACCGGTGATGGTTACAACGACTACCTCTTACCTGAGCCGGTGGGGGGGGGAGGGGTAGATAAGAGGGGGGACCTGTCTATCCTGAGTACTGTGTTACCCGTCTTCCTCAAAAGGAGCAGCTGGGGGTCTAAGCACAGGATTCCCCGATGGTGATCGGACCGTATCAAGGGGGGGGTTTTACGCCTATGGGGGGGGGGGGGGGGGACCAGAAAGATCCTGGAACCCGGAAAGCGGTTCTTCAGGAAGTCCGAAAGAAAAAGAAGTGCTCAAACGGGAAAGGGGTAAAGCGCAAGATCTACTCTGGATGTGTCAGCTTCAGACCGGAATAAAGCACTCTTCAAGAGAGAAACTTTGAGGCAAAAAGGGGGAAAACCCTAGCAAAAAAGGGTTCCCTTCATTAACCCACCAGTCTTAGACCTGAAGGAAGGCGTTATCACGGAAAAAGCGGTGTTTCCTTAGGTCCGGCTTGTCCCTAGAAGGGGGACCTCCCCCTCTGAAAAGGGGAAAATCTGAAAGGTGAGGGGGAAGAGGTTTTCCTACCCCAGAAGAAGGTAACACCGTTCGCTTTCAGGAAAAAAGGTGCTTGGCGCCGAAGAGAAAACAGTTTACAGCTTTGTCGGTTCTCGAATGAGAGAGCACACTTCATTTTCACGGGAGCTTGCCCGGAGGGGGGACTTGGGCCGGCTACAGAGGGGGGGGGGGAACGCGCCGTTTCCCAAGAAAAAGACCAACGACTGCTTCCGGGGTCTGACTGGTCGAGGGAAATTCTGGAGATCCAGGAGGGGGGAAGGTCAACTTTAGCAGGGATTCTATGGCAGCATGGGCGACAGATTCA
>Ga0179593_1392380_pt1 | contig 22752 bp, 23 predicted proteins | sample CZODoug2_1_08_16_FD_185931 | JGI IMG/M metagenome (GOLD analysis project Ga0179593, IMG submission 185931) | Vadose zone soil fungal communities from Angelo Coast Range Reserve, California, USA - CZODoug2_1_08_16fungal (PacBio error correction) | ecosystem: Environmental > Terrestrial > Soil >...
GGGTAGGTCACAGGGATATATGGAAAATCTAGGCACAGACACCATGAGAACACACTCCGTCATACACAGCCACAGGAGATGGAAAACAAAAGGGGAATCAAGGGAGCAAAACACACAAGAGGAGGGGAGTAGATATAAGGCGCTGTACAGTGGAGGATGAACTCGAAGGAACTCGGGTGTAGGGGGGGGGAAGAAGCTACGATATAGACGCCGCGTGCCAGCACTGAGCCGGGGAAAGGATGAGCAGGGCGGGAAGGGGTGGAGAAAACACGTGAATAACGAGCAGCAGGAAAGATCCACATAGCTGGTCTAGGGTTACTGCGAGAAAAGTTGAAAAGGGGAAACCTACCGCTCGCCCTGCTCATCCTGAAGTAGAGGTGGGAAGAGGCAGCAACAAAAGGTACGGCCTGAAAGTCAACCTCCGCAGAATAAAAAGAACGGAAAGCACGGAAAATCAGGCATTGTCATATTTCTCGGGAGGATTCTTGGGGAAAGAAATAAAAAGGGACCGTCAGGGAAAAAGGCACCAGTAAGGGCGGATGGTGACCCGGAACTCAGGACCACTGCCATCAGGGAAGGAGCAGACACCGACTTAGGAACGAGATGGCTTCGCAGGTAACGTGTTCATCCGACCGGCCAGAAAAAGTACTTCTCGAATACGGAACCTACGGCAGCACCTACAAATACAAGGGGCCGCGCCCCCGACCATGCAGGGCCAAAAACCGCCAGAAGTAAGGAGGCATTCTGGAAAGCAAGAGACGCGAACCACGGGCATCAAAGATCATCAGCCACACCTTGATATCACAATAGGAACGACCTATACGCTCAAGAAGGCTGCTAATCAAAAGGTCTACGTGAGCCTAGCAAAAAGGAACAGTACACCAAAAAATAAGAAAGAGGCAAAAAATTTAACCAACACAATCACAGACAAATCGGCTCCCTGGAACGCAACAAACCCTGCAAAAAGAGGAGCCCTACGAAAGTAGGGGAAAGAGTCGCACGTGGGTCAGTGGCGCTCCACATCGAGCGTGGCACGAACGTAAAGGAAAAACCCAGAAGAATGGAGAAAGAATCAGTACTCGCCGCCGCCCTAAGCACCGTCACCGCCCGATGATATCTAAAAGAAAGGAAGAGAGGGTAACTACGCGCACTGAAGAAGAGGTAAGGAAAGGCACAGAGCGCGAACGAAGCAGCTGAGTACGGACTAAGAAAACATCGCAGGCCTTGCCAGGGAGGGGAAGGTGAGAGAGGAGGGGATGAGGTTTTTTGCAGCGCTCGAGGGAAAAGCGACCGAAGGGGTAGGCCACACGCTGAACGACAAGAACAGTACGCCCTCACCCGCCTCTCCGACTACTCGGAAAAACCCCGGGGAGGGAGGTCTCTCAAGAAACCAAAAACGACTAAGACAAGAACCAGGTCAACACGCAACTACGCCAAAGACCTAGCAACGCACCTGACCTTAACAGGGTTACGGAGAAGAAGAGAGCCAAAAAACTGACGTCTGCATATTCTCAGAACGGGCGCAACCCTGCCCGTAGTGTAAACGAAAGGAGTGAAGACTTCCCATTCCTGGCAATTATGAGGAGGTCGGAGGCGACTGAAAATACCCTTACAGGAGGATCGGGGGAGAAGGAGGAGGGGTAGGAAGGGCGATCTCGAATGACGACGAAAAACTGCAGGATGCGAAACCGTGGTCAACGCCGGGGTCGTTTCTGAAAAAGGACCTCGGAGCGCTTGCGGGCGCTGCAAAAAAGCAACCAATTGGGACAAACACCAACACGCGTGAAAAACTCCCGTAAGAGAAACGATAATCGGGGCCTGTGGAAACGCAACGACGTCAGGACCTGCCGAGCAACTGCCCGCGCGTCTCACGACACGCCGAGTACGCAATAGAAGAAAGAGGTTTCTGGGGGAAAGGTCGGGAAGGTCTCTGAGGGCACAGCCGCCAGGCTTGGGGAGACTGCAAACGGGGCGGCTCGTCTCTTCCTTGCGCGAAAAAAGCCGGACGACAAGGTATCACCTGCGACCACGGCAACATCAGGGAAGGGAAACTTTCCGAAAAGAAACGAGTCTAGAAAGACCTTTGAGCGGGTTTCTTCAGAAACGAGTTCCTGCGTCAGACATCTTGAAGAAAAAGTCATGATGAAAACCCGGCCGACAGCCTGACGCATCGCATGCGGAGGGGGAGGGAAAAGGGGAAGCTCCCGAAGAGGGGGAATAAGACATCCGCGATCCGAAGCGGGCATCCAGGGAGAAAGACAAAGAAGGGTCCACACACAAGAAGAAAGAGGGGACGGCTTAACCTCTAAGCTGACCGCCATCTTTGAGGTCGCACAGGTCGATCAGCTCCACGGGTTTCGCCAAGGACCCCTTAGTAACGCTAAGTGTTGGTAGCCGTAAGGGAAAGAGAGAGGTGTCCAGACAAAACTGGCCAAACTTAAGGCCGTGCCGGTCTATGTGATCGTTTCGTCAGAAGCGTCCGTGAGGAAATCGTCCTGGAGTAGTAGAGAAAGAAAGACCCATTCAGGCGGACAGCTTCGTAATTGGAACGAGGCACGGAAGAAAGAGGGGGATGAGAAGAAAAAAGCTAAAAACTTTCGACGACCATCTGTGAAAAACAACAGCAGACCGTGCATTCTGTAAAAGAAAGCGGCAAGGAAAGGGGGAAAGTCTAGCAACCGACGAAGATTAAAGGACCCCGGCGGCCCCGGAGCTCACCTCCAGGCCCCGCGGGCCGGGGTAAGAAAGCAAGGAAGACAACTGGGAAAAAAAATCACTCTCTTTCGCGGCAGCATCTTCAAGTCTCACGTCTGCGTTAAGAATAAAAAACAACACGAGGAGGAGTATATAGCAATGCAGGAAGAGCATGAAGCCCTTAGAGATAGCTGTGGTTGGTAAACCCATAAAAAGAGACGTTGTGAGGGCGTGCGTCGCAAAGACCGCTCCGGCCTTATAGAGGGCCGCCGGGGAAAAGTCTCTGGAGAAAGGGTTCTCCGAGAAAATAAAAGTTCACAGGACGGTCGGGGGGATCTAGCCTTCACGCGCAATTGGGGCTCCGAGGGGGCCCTGAAAGGGGGTCTTAGTAGGTCGTCGAGAGAGAAGACAAAGCTGGAAGGCGTTCTGTTTTAAGAAGCTGACCGCAAAAAGCCGGTCTGGTCTCCGAAAAAAGATTCGTCCAGGGGTTTTCCCGGCTAAATGAAAAGATGCAACTGGACCTAGAGCAAGCTGCTGCAGAGTCCGAGAGGTGGGAGAATTGGACAACTTCTCCCTGAAGAAAGAAAGTTTAACAATTTTCATGATCAAGTCTCCTGGGGCTACAGGAGCCAGGATCGAAGGAAATGTGGAAAAAACCTGAGCTGGAGGTACTGGGGGAATCGGTGGATCCTAGGCAGGGGAAAAGGGTCCCTGGATTTGGGGGAAGGCTGCTTCGGAGTCACCCTGAAGCCTAGCGGATCTGGCGGAGGGACGTGTCTTTAATGTCTATCGGCGGGGTCTTGTGGGATACCCGAAGGGGCGCTGCGGGAAGCAGTAAGGGGTTCTACCTTACCTCAACACCGAAGGGCTCTGAGAAAGACGAGCACGACAACTTAACAAGAGAAAAGCCCTGCTCGAATACGGTTACCGGGGGGGGGGGGGGGGGCGAACATTCTCTTGGTCTTCGCCGGGCCGGGAAAACTTGATCCGAAGAAGGAGCCCGCAGCCGAGAAAGGGGGACCCCCGTGTTCACCGAGTTCTGCTGTGCAATAAAGCTCTGACGACACAGGGAAAAGGGCGGTAAAAATACTCATCAGTGGAGAGAGAATCAGGGGGATTGGAAAAGAAAGCCCGAAAGCTGGAAACGGAGCGTTATCTTTCGAATGTCGGGAGCGGAGGGGGGCAGGGTGTCGGGGGGGGGAAAGGTCAGAGGTTCAGCTGGAAATGCGAGAAAGGGGGAACTTTTTCTTTACCAGGTGACAAAACTGACAGAGTCTGTACCCATACTAGAAGATCGCTTTTCCGAAAGAAAGACCTTGCAAGAAAGCAGTCCAAGTCCATCATTTGTTCGAAGCGCGCGACAGCCAGAAAGTCGACTTTGCAGTCGAGAGCCCTGGTCGGTGGAAAAAAAAACGGGGAGTGTCCGATGACTACGACCAGGGACTGGTTAAGAGAGGGAAGGGAAGTGGGAGGTAGATTCCAATACAATGCCTTAAATGAGTGGAAAAAGGTCTCTCACTGTGGGGGGAGGTTGCTACCGTGAGGGGATTGCTCTATTAGGCTTCTGGCGGTCTGGGGAAAGCTAAAGACTCCGTATAGGGTGCATACTTTCGGAGGGGGGGTGAGGCGTACGGGTTTTCAAAGAGGGAGTGTGCGTCGTGAGGAAAGAATTCATTTTCAAGAATCGATAGGGGGGAAAAACAGCAAGTTGGAAAAGACTCGGATACGTCATACGACAGAGGCCTGGATGGGAAAGAACTAATCATTGAGCGCCCGCAAGGGAGGTATGGAAAATTCTCCTTCCGTTAAAAGGGGTGCAGTTAATCTCTAAAGATTACGTGCCCTGTGTGGGTCTGAGGAGGAGGAGGAGCGGGGGTGATTCGGGGGACGATGTAGCGTGCAATTAATCTTTCCGAGGGGAACGATCTCTTGTTGAGAGGGTGGAAAAAGGGGGGGCTTCATTAACCGCTCGGGGTTGATTTGGGGTGTTTTGCATTGGTGAAATGGTTGGGGAAAAGTGGAATTTTTTCGATGGGCGGGTTTGAACCTCATGTGGGGGGGGTTTTGGAGGCAGGGGGGAATCAGGGGGGCTTTACGTATTAAAAGAAAGTCGCCGGACCTTCATACCCCCTACAGGACAGGACAGAAGGGACGGGTGGCGGCAGGGCCGGGGTTAATGGCGGGCGTGCCCGTGGGGAGTGCATGCGGAAGTGTTGGGGGGGGGGGGGGAACTTCGGAACCGAATGCTATAAACACTATGTGATACCGGCGAAACGAGAGGGGGCAATCACTGTAAGGGTGAAGCCAGATGGAGTTTATCAAAACTAAAAATGCAAATCCAGGGTAGTCTGGTAGAAAGGAGTCAGAGAGAATGAAGGACAAATGACCAAGACCAGAAGAAAATAAAACAACTGTGCATGCAGGAAGGTAGGAAGTCGGTATGGAGGCAGACCGCGTCATTTTTGTATCCGGCCGCGACATATACACATTAAAGGAGCATTGGGGAGGTCTTGTCCGGGACATCTCCGAGCACACAGCGGCCGACCCAGCGGAACAATTCGGCTAACTTGTAATGGGCCGCAGGTAAATGGTCTCCCCTGAACCCCGAGAGCAAAAACGGCAGGGATGTCCCCGGAGTGACCAGGTAGCCCCATAAACAACCAGGTCAACGAGAACCTATGGCATCCACCGGCAAAAAAACGAGAACACTCTAACCAACCAATTTGAAAAGAAAAGAAAAATTAGTTTTGTCGTTGGGAATGACCCAAGGGAGCGTCTTATTGGAGGGGCTGGGGATAAAAAGCGGGCCCGCGCAGTCAAAAGACTGGTCAGGGAGAGGAAACGGAACGAACACCTGAGCAAGAAAAGTCCAAAGAGAGAGCTGTAGGGGAAAAACGAAACAGCGGGTGGGGGAATTGAGATGAAAATGGGGAAAAAAAGCCTCCATGATCAATAAGGGGGAACAGATAGGGGACTACACACCATGGAACCGCTCCCTTTGACCAGAAGCTCCAGGTACAGGCAAGAAAGTGTCTCATGGAGGTCTTGGAAGGGGTCAATGATCTCACTACTAGTCAAAGAATTGAAAAAAAGAAAGAGGGGAGTTCACTTGGAAACCCGTCGAGTTTACGCCAAGTGGCCGCCTTACAAAGGAAGAAGTCCCCAGATATGAAAAAACGGGCCGTTTGACAAAACCAGAAAGGGAGAACGAAATGCCCGTACTCAACACCTACGGCATGAGAAATCCACGGCACCTCAAAAAATTGCCGCCACCAAAAAAAGGCAATTTTCGTGAAAGGCGCACCGGCGAACAATCGGCGCAGACCTCGGGAAGAAAAAAGAAGAATGAGGGACAACGAAGAGAAAGACTACAAAGATTACAAACAGAAAAAAAGCCATCTAAAGGGAAGAAAAAAGCAGGGCTTACCTGGAAAACTGCTCTCGGCAGCAAAACCTACGCCCTCGGGAGTCCCTGGAACTGTCCGAATCAGAAAGCCTTCGCAAACAAAATCAAAAAGAGCAGCACGACACAAGAAAGACAGGATAAAGGAAGACAAAGAAACGTGCATAATTGGAAAAAGACAAATGACGCGGGGAGTACAAGAGGAAAGGCAGATTCTTCGCCAGGGGGGCGGAGTAAGATAAAGTACTGTCGTGGACTTGAGCCACGCCTAGGAGTGGACAAGAGTCCGAACCATCAAGTCCGCGGAAAAGAAAAAAAAATGAAAAACGAGACGGACTCTCCGCCAACCATGGGGGACAAACCCAGCGGCAGATAAACAAGAACGACAAACTCTACGAAAGATAAACGAGTCAAACACGAAAAACAAACACGGAAGAGACAGAACCGAAGACCGTCCCGATTCATGTACGTCTCCGCCACGAGAGAACGGGGAACATCATTCCGTCAGATGCAACGAGTCAAAGAAAAGGACGTGCATCGACGAACCCGCGCGGAAGTTAGAGGGGGCGCTAAGGGGAATTCACAAGCCTTGCGGCCAACGGGGAGAAATAGATAGCTGGGGGGTAAGGAGAAGGTAAAAAGGGGGACGCAGATTTCTTCAGGACCTCTGAGGAAAGGGGAAGGCCAGGGTAAGACCCATGGGGGTCTCGCTCAAAAGAACGACGCTAAGTGAAGCCGCCGCTTCTTAGACTAGAAGGAAAAGGGACGGAAGGGAGATAAAAGGAAAAGGAAGAAGTATAGAAATACCGGACAAAAGGGGGGTCTGAGGTGACCTTGCGGCTGGGAGGGATAGGAGAATTTCTGCTGTAAATAATTCCCTGAAGGGGAGGCCGAAAGAGACGAACAGCGTGGGATCCTTAGGAGGGGGGGAGAAAAAGAACAGAGTAAGGGCGCACCGGAAACGAGTCGAGGACGAGGGGCGTCTTGCGCAACACGCGTTTGCAAACAAAAGGATTCCCAAAGGGGAAGGAAACGCATCGCTGAGTTGCGAAAAAGAACGACCACCCGACCTCGCTATCAGGAACTAAGACAATAAAGCTCTCCTGGGAAAGAAGCAGGGTAAACGGGCAACCCATGCGAGGACGGGCGAAGCAAAGGATCTTAAAAGGTATCAATCCACCGCCAACAGGGAGACAATAACCGATAAGAGAAGGGATCATGAGGTACAGCATAACCAGCCCCTTTCCTAAGGGAAAAAAAGGGAGCGAGGAACAGTTTTTCTGCAGGCACCTTTCTTGGCAAGAACGACCATGAAAGCGCGTCGATACTTAGGGAAACCAAAATCGGAGGGGGCCATCAAGAAAAATGGAACAGCGGGAAAGGGGACAATACTGGTTGGGAGATCGCACGGACCAAGGGAAAAAGAAAACAGATAGGAAAATCTTCATTACTACCAAGTTGCAAAGGAAAAACACTTCCGTCAGCTAGAGAAAAAAACAAAGCTGAAATTACCCCACGCGCGAACTTGGCGAAGAGGCTCTTGTAAAGGGAAACAGACACTCAAGGAAGGCCTGAGAAGGGTAAGACGTCCTTACTCACCTGAAGGAGGGGTAAGTACCACGAACCAGAGGGCAGTCTGCATCGCGCCGAACGGGGGTGATCGCCAACAAAAAAAAAAAAGGGAGAGAAGAGGGAGGAAAATAATCCGCCAACACTTGAGAACCTGCTGCAAGTGCCCGTCCCTTATGCGCTTTGGTTGCGAACTTTCACGAGAGGTGCAGGAAGTGCGGACTGAGGGAACCGTCCAAAGGCAAGTGCTGCGTTCTCAATAAATAGCAGGAAAAAGTGTCACTACAAGGGATCTAGGATTGCGGACGGGCAGTGGGAGAGAGTGCATGGGTACAATCAGGGGGGGGAGGTGGACTATAGCCTTGCGTAAGGAGGAGGTTAGAAGCCTGGGCACTCTTTATGAGACACTCTTTCATTTCCTGGACTGGGGAAGGACTGGAGGTTCGGGAGGTGCCTCTAAGACGCAGAGTCTTAAAAACCTACACCGTCTCAAAGTTTTGGACCCAGATCATGTCACAAATGGCATCAGAAAAGAGGATTACAAAATGGACCTGTCGAGGTGAAGCTTCTCTACTAAGATTCAATTGTTAGAATCAATTGGAGGGCCGCTGGTTACAATGGGGAGAACAGGGGGAGGCGAAGGGGCTTGATCGTACTAAATCCAAGGTAATGAGAAAAGTCGATCGGTTGGAGGCCTTCTTGTATGCCAGTTGGTGGCCTGCTTCTTTCTTATTAGCCCGGAGGCCGGCTTAGGATTTGAGGGTAAGGGAACTCTCGTACGAGGAATGTCCAGAACGACGGAAGGGCGAAGGCGGTGAAAGGCCCTTCAAATTGGTATTTCCGAAAGGAAGAGCCAGATGTCCGAAAGGAGAGAAACGCCTGCACCCTACTTGTCCTGCTGGGTACCGACAGCGACATAGGGCCGGTGGAAGCCCGCTTTTAAGCCCACTCTGCTCCTGGAGAGACTGTACGGTCGCATTCAATATCACTCCTTTCCAGGGGGCCCATTCTTTCCCGAGAGACAAGGCAATAAAAAGTGTCGTGGGAGGAAAATAGGGGGGGGTGACGTAGTGCATGGGATGAGAAAGAGGTTCACGCAAAACTTGTACGGGGAAGGGAGAGGCTTGACATTTTGGGGCGTGGTGCATTTCCTATTACTTCAATCAGCCGTAATAAGTATCCTGAAAGGACAAGGTTTGTACTAAAAAAGACCGAGCTGCCGTAGAAAGGATTTACGGGTACAGAGCTTACGAGGGAAATCGGAAGGAAAATTTAGTAGAGGAGTAAACCCTCATATATTCTGAAGAAAGGGGGGATTCGACCTTGTCTTGGACATCGTTCAAGGGGAGAGCTTAGGCCGGACTTTTAGCCGCGTTTCGGGTAAGGAAGAGAAAAATCAGAAAAAGCATGGCCTGGGGGGATTGTGGCGAGGTCATGGACGACTTTTTGGTCTTGTTCATGTGGAAAGTGCTTTTTAGCTCTAGTATAGGTCAAATGGAGGGTCAGACGACTATGGGAGTAAGACGGGGGAGGAAGGGAGGGACGGGTGACGTTAGGCCGTGGTGAATCGGGGGAGAGTGGATCCCGAAGATGCCAGAAAGAAAAAGAGGGGGTCTAAAGACTGAAAAGCAAGGCATCCCCTGCACGCGGGAGGACATGCTCTGCTCGCGTGTGATCCTTCAACAAAAGAGCTTCCCGTCGGGGAAAATATTGTCATTTAATAGGATACTTAGGTGAGTGAGGGCTGAGCGTCGGAGGGGGGTTGTTTATGAGAGAAAAAGGCGAATACTGGTCGAAAGAGGACAATAGATGTTTGATTGGGGTTAGGCAGAGAGGGTGTGAGGGGATTTGTCAGAGTGGGAGTACTGGGGAAGTTGGGGCATCAGAGATGCGGTGGGACATAGTAATTGATCGCAGGGCGTGGAGAAGTTTTCCCGCCGGATAGATAGGGGACGTAAAAATAAAAACCCTACGTACATTGAATGGCTTGCTTGAGGCAAAGGGAAGAATCTTGTAGATGGTCCGTGTGTGGAGTGCATGACGTTTCAATGGAGAGGAAGAAAAGGGGCTCGCCGATAAGGGGAAAGTAACCACATGTCTCACAGGGTAAGAACGTTCAGGTGAAAGGATTAGGAATTATGGTAGCACGCAAATTGTAGACCTCGGGGTTGATGGAAATGAAAGTGACGAAGGAGAGACCCGCTTCACGACAGAGCCAACTGTGAATTAAAAAAATTCCTATTACCTTCGGGGGAAGGGGGGGAAGTTCAGGCCTCGGACAGTGGGAAGAAAAAACCAGATATCCTAGGGGAGAGCTGGCGATGACATGGATCACCAACAAATGGAAGCAGAGCATTCGCAGGGAAGGGGGGGGGTCAAGGTCCAAAGGGGCACTGACTCCACCATGCCAAAGAACACACGCGCCTGCGGGGAATTATGTCGAGCAAACAGCCAAAAAAAACAAGGGACATCCCCGGAAAGGGGGGCGACCACCGGCTAGAATCTCTCGGACAACAGAGGATAAAATAGAGGTAGAAAGGTCCAGGGGGGATTACACGCATGGATGCGAGCGATGTTGGGTCAATGGGGCTCGACCGGAGCAACGGAAAGACCAGGGGTCAGAGAGTCAGGCACTTGGGAACTTGGCACAGACCCGAAGGCTTTGAGAGGACTGGACCGAAAAGCGGGTGTTATACCTGTTGACGGGGGGCCAAGAAGACAGGAGCATCAGAGGGTCTGTGTGGAAGATAGCAAACAGACGCGGCCTTCCAATAAAGAGAAAGGCAGCTCAAGCGGCGAAGGAAAGAGCATAAAAGGTCATAGGCTAGGCAAAAATGCTTGTAGGGAGAGCTGACCGTCAATAAGTCACGAGGCAGGGAGGGGGAAAGAAATGGTCCTGGGGATCGAAAAAAAAGAACGCCTGACAGGCCCTAACCACACGGAGCTACATATTTGCGAGAAGCATCGGAAAAACAAAACGGTCAAATTAACACGACGGAGCACTCAAAGGGAATTCCGCCCCGTGAAAGGCCTGGCAAAAAAATAAGCGCAGGGGGGCGTTACCTTCTAATGTAAAGAAACGAGCCAGAAAAAACCACTAAAAGACCGACGAAAAACCTACAACTGCTGTTCGACACCGCAGCTACGGCCATTACAAGAACTTACAAGGAAATCAAACAGAGGAAACCAGCTAGAAACGGGACGCCCCAAGTAACCCGCTCTCCCAGCCAAAAGGAAAAATAGGCTTTGCCAGGCGAAAAAAAAAGAAACGCGGAAAAGGAAGTCTACGCGCCGCACGCACCGAACACAACCAGGAAGAACAGAAGCGATACAGAACTGCAATTATCACTGAATGTCGGTAACAGGGGCACTCCGAAAAACTTGGAGGGGACTATGACCTGAGATTCGGACAGCAGAGAGAAGGGGAAAAGATTCTTTTCTTAAGTCGGTCCGAAGATAGAATGGGGGTGTGCCGACGAGGACTCCCTCTCCCGTTCAGTCGTCAACGAGCAGAAAAGGGAGACAAAGAAAAACCATCACCACACTCTGAAGAAAAGAAAACATTGAAGAAATAAAAGAGCGTCTGTCGGAGAAAAAAAAGAAACAGAGAACATCTCCTCGGTAAACAAAAAAGAAGGAAGGACAAACGGCGCGAGAAACCTCTGGCACTCATAAAAAAGGGCCTGGGGAAATTACGATAAAGAATACTGACACGATCTACTGAAGAAAAAGGGTAGTCAGGCAACCCTGCAACGGTCAAAGGATTGCCAGCTACTAATGGGAATGTGGTAAGAGCTCTAATAGGAGCGAGAAATTGGGCGGACCGGGGGTCAGAAAAGGGGATCAGGTCGAAGTCGAACTCCGGCAAAAATGAGAGAAGAAAGACATTTTTAGTCGTAACCCGTGGTCAACGCCGGTATTTCGTCCATGATCGGAGCCTGTCTGTCTAGGGGCCGTCCGAAGCCAAAAGTTACCCCAGGGTCTCATCGCGACCCCTAAAAAGATCAAGGGAAGCGGAACGACACTCTTCAATCCAGAGAAAGAAAAGAAATGAAAGCTCCACGGCCTGACCCCACTATTAAGAGCAAGCCAAAAAAGAGGACTGTGTCGGTCTGAAGGCCGCGGAGGCACAGCAAACCTAGGAAGAGGAACTGTGGGCGGCTCGTTCTCGTGGGAATTATGAACAGAGAAAGGCGCCGGGCAAAGTGGGAACCTACCTTCTGTACGACCACGACAGCCAAAAAAGAACAAAAAGGTTTCCGGGAGGAGATCATGAGAGGTAACGAGTACGGCATATCCATCATGAGGAAAGCGAAAGAACAAAAAAAAGCAAAAAAAAAGGCCCTTCTTTCTGCCGGGAACCTCCAAAGGAAAAAAGCATCGCATCCTCCACTAAGGGATAACAGAGGTCGCCGGTAAAAGAAATAACGGAAAAACGAGGGGAAACCATCTACTTCTAAAACCGCCACAGCCAAAAGGACCGGGGGGCCAGGTGAAAATCCGCACATCGGACCAAACGGAAGTCCGGGAAAAACGAACTCCAAGGAAATCACGGCAAGGAACAGTCGATCTTTCTCCGTACCAGCGGGCAACACGGTAGGGAGGAGCAGTTGAGCATGGGTTCATCCTCTTGACGTTGAAAAAGAACTTGCGCCACCATGCGCGGGGAGTAAGGGCGGAGTCGACACACAGAACAGACGGAGGTCAGAATTCATGACAAAACAAAAAAGTGTTGTCTAGCTGGAAAAAGCCGACGAGAGGAAGGATCTAGAACAGCGGTGAACCAGAAGAACTCTTCGGCGTAACGGAAAAGGGGGTCAAAATAGAAGGCACTTCTCGACGAACTCTAGGAGGAGGCGCGAGGTTCCTAAACGTCGAAAAGCGAATCAAAACCCAGGGCAGACGGCGTGGCCGGTTTAAAAGACGTCGGAACGGAGCACGATCAAGCGAGAGGTTGCTTCCCCCAGCAAAAGCTTGTCAATCGGACTTTCTGGTCGGCAAATATGCTGAGAAAAAAAAAAGTAGGAAACGAGATCCGTCCTCCTAACGTTAGGTCCCGAGGAATGACGAAGAGCGCGTGGGAAAAAAGCGGACGATGAACGGGGAAGGGGTGAAAGGAGAACACGGGTCGGACTGCGCCAGTGCACGGCGGTTGGGCGCTGCAGGCCTTGGGTGCGGAAGCACTTCGCCTGAGGGACAAGGGCAAAGCAGGACGAACTGTTACGATCTGCAACTTCAGATAAGGTGGACGGTGAAAAAAAAATTTTCGTCGAAGGTTCCTGCTCTCGGTGAGGGGACGAGGAAAAACCAATTGGCGGCCGCGGCCGGGGTTCCAGATGGTACATCAAAAGCCGGGTTTGACGCGACGACCAACAAGCTTGCGAGGAGGGCCCTCGACTGGCAAACTACGGATTTACACCAAGGACATTCTTCTGTCACGGACCGGCTGGGGGCAAGTGGTAAGGGCCGGAAGTACCAGCAAAGAATTCCAGTGCTCTGGTCTAGGGCGGGTACAGGGAAGAAGAGGGGGCGAATGGACTAAAAGGCACAGAGAATCTGAGCTGACCTTTTCAGCACGAGAGGGGGGGTGGCGCCAGGAAAAAATGGCTTTTATTGGGCCGAGTTTTTCCGTGTCTGGGTGAGGGGAAAAACTGCCCTGCGGGTATGAGGGAGGTGCGGAAAGAATGATCAGGCTCGGGGTAGGGAGGGGGGGCCCGCACCGACAGCAACTGCTTGAAAGCTCTGAGGGTATCTAACCTGCAAAGAAGACTGAGATCTGAAAGAGGACAGCTCACTACGAAAAAACTCAAAAATTCGAAGCAAGTTCAAATAAAAAGGAACCCCGGAAGACCGCGGACAGAGCAGGTCGTCACGGACGTGACACACTTATCCAGCTGGAAGGGGGAGCGTTAGCCCGCGTGCAAAAAAACAGCAAAAAAACCATGGAAACAAAGGGCAGAACTTCCTCAGAGAGGCCAAGAAAGAAAAACAATCGTAAGCTATTGACACGAAGAAAACGTTCTTGCTTATCTAGGGGCTAGTGGATCCGGGCAGAAAACAGCGGCGTCACTCACTGGAGACGTTCATAAGAGGCGGATCGCTGCGTAAAATGGGAGTGTGTACAGTCCTTGACAGGAGAAGGAAAAAGAAAAAAAAAAGACTAAAGGCAGTGGGATGAGGGGGTTGGGAACACGGGCCGACTCCCACGACCCATTCTTCTCTTATAATATCTTTCAGAACTGAGGAAGGTTGAGGGCATTTTCCACGAACTATCGGGGGGGGGAAGATCTAGAGGTACCAGTAGCGGATAGGAATAGGAAAAGTTCAGGTGTACATCGGGGGAATTACTCATATTAAAAGCAGAAACTGAAAAGTAAGATGGCTTATGAGGAGAGAGGGGGAACAGTTCCGGAAGAGGGGGGGTGCGGATTAATTGCTTTCTTGGGGGGGGGGACAAAGGGGCGTGGAAAAAATAGTAATGGGACTCTGTGAAAGACGCCAGGTTTCGGACAGCGGCCGAAGGGGGAACGGTGATGGGAGTTGGCGTTTGGGGGTGCGGGTGAAATAGCGGCTTGTGACAGTGAGCGAAATCACGCTCTTTCCGAACGTAGGAAACCAAGAAATAAGTCCAGCTTAACATTCCAAAAGAATTAATAGCCTCTGCATTCAATGGTCGTGCAGAAAGGGAAATCGAGAAAAGAAACTCTAGAGACGCAAGGGTCTTGAAGGTGTCCCTTTTGAGCTCGAAAGGGGGAGGGAAGGTGGTTGTCGGAGGCAGTAGTACGTCGTGTTGAGGATGGAGGGTGGGATCCATTGGGCGGGCTAAAACCCTTGGTAGTAGGGAGCTGGTTTAGGGAAGGGGAAAGCCTATAGGGGGGTTGTGTGTGGGTTTTTCAGGGGTTTTTATACGGTCCGGGGAACAGAAGTTGTTGAACAAATTTGTGCTGTCGTTGCGGGGCGAAGGTTTCAGCAGTGGTAGAAAAGGCGCGTCAGGGGGTCGAAGCCCCGAGTAAGGGATTGCCAGTCAGGGAAGGGGAGGGGGGTATCAGTACTGGGGGGGGGTCAAGTCTTTTTCCTGTGAGGTACTTAAGTAGGAGTTATCGGGGGTCAGGAGTTGAAAAAAGGTCCAAAGTCGTTGGTCAGAAAGTACTTTAAGAGCCGAAATTTTATTCCCGAAGCAAGGCACCGAAAGGGGGAACTTCGGTACCAGGTAGGAATTGGGAAGGGGGAAAGCGTTCCTCCTCAGCATTAACGACATGAGAACCTCTACAAATAAAGGACATTGATGGGCTGTGGTGACTAGGAGTCGTCCCTGGTTGGGGAAAGGAAATGCTTCCACAAAATAAACGAAGGAAGTGTGGAAGCTGAACGTTCCTCGAAATATGAACCCCTCCCAAATAAACAAAAGCAAAATTAACGGGGTGAGGGGGGGAGTTGGCGCACAACTGCAGGGAAACAGGCGTCGAGGAACACAAGGGAGGAGGGGGCCTTCTCGGAAAAGTAGAGAGAACCAGAACCAAAGCCTCCTGCATAACCTGCTGTTCTCCACAGTCTAGGCAAGAATAATATCTCTCAACAAACTTATGAAAGAGAATTATGGGTCCAAGTTTTAAGTGGTATCTCTCTGTGGGATGGGGTTAGGGAAATACGGGAAAAATCAAAAACGAAAATTGATCTAAGCAGACAGTGTTCGCCGTTCACAGGAGGGCAGGGTGACAATTAAAACTCTATCCTAGGGCAAGGGTGGCCTATACCACGGAAAAAAAAAATAACCTGGAAAGCAACCGACCGGAAGTATCTGGGGTTGAATCTTTACAAGTTCACGCGGAGAAAGCACCTAACCGAAAAAGGAACTCAAGGAAGGAAGAAAGTAGGAAGTGCTGCGGGTCGTGGATACTAACCGAAAGAGACAGGAACCAGGGGGGGAGAGGCCCAGGGCTTTGAACTAAGACGAAAGCCTCCATCCCTTACAACCAAACGGACTGGCGGGGAAGCTGGGAAATCTGAAAGGCAGGGAGGAGCTCAGATCCGAGGACGGAATAATTAAATGGACACCATAAAATGCCAGTGGTAACGCAGATGGCACCTTCCTTTACTAAAGCCTCATCAGCCTTTGGGGACGTGCTACTAAGAGGGGACTAGATCGAAATTGCTTCAACATTAAAAGACACAGACAAGTAAAAGCAAACCTCAGGGGGCAACAACCGCCTATGGGCAGGGAAACAAAGCCAGAAGCCCCCCAGAAGACAACGGGGAAAGAACAAATCCAACCAGAAGTCTGAAACCTGGAACAAGAAAAAAGTCCCTTACTCGCATCAGGCCGGAAGATGGATCTCTCCGTCAGGACGGGAAAAGGCAAACACCCAACCGGGAATACAGCCCCGAAGAATAAAGATATCCAAACATTAAAGAGGGAAAAGATTATGAAAGTTCCAATCCTGTCTCGACGCACAGGGAGCTAATCACTTCAAAGAGGAAGATACTAAAGGAGGTGGGGAAAGAAACCGGGAAAACGCTGGATGGTTTTCCGATAGAACAGGGAGAACGACTTCACCTCAAAAATTACACGGCGAACCGAGCCGTCCGCCAAAAATCTCGGGAGACAACACCAATAATTCTGGGTCTGCAAGATCACCACGACCGCCCTAGAAAGAGCCAGAAAGACCCAGGTCAAAAGAACTCCAACGAGGGAAAAGCAACTCTAACATCCCAGGCCCTGATAAAAAAAAGGATGACAATCCCTACCAGATCTGAGGAAACATTGTAATCGGGCGAAAAAACCTGCACTAGCAGCTATACAAGTAAAACGGAGTGGATTAGGGAGTCGATCTCTAATAAGGCTCACCGGGGAAGGAAGTGAATTTATCTGCTAAAGGTAAGGTCCGTTCAATATCTTACAAAACGACTAAGAAAGCCAGGGCCTTTCGTAACACAAGGGAAAACATCCTATCTTCCAGGGAAAAGTCCTGGGCGGCGACAAGGCCGGGGTCAGGCCCAGGTACAACAAAAAACCCCAATGGGAAGGGAGAGCGTCAGGCAAAAATCAAAAAGGACTTTGAAAAGTTACTTCCGAAGAAAAGAAACCATGGGCCGTACCCACGCACGCAGTGTAGAGAGGGGCCGTGTTGGGGGAGTTTGGAAGCTCGAGGGGCACACAGTGACTTGAAAGGTCTGAGGGTGAGAAAGGGAAGGCCCTCCTGAGCAACTGGAAGAAGCGTGTTCCGCGGGTCCAGAGTACCCTTTTTCCTCGGGCAGTGAACCGAAAAAAGAGATCGCAAAGGTGCCAGAGCATCATTATGGGGAGCGAACCAAAACACAAAAGCAGACTCACATGACCTCTACCAGGAATTGAGGTGACGGGAAAAACATACCATCAGTCAAAAAGCACACCCACTAAGCCAGAAGCATTCGCACGTTCTCCTCAGGACCTAGAAGGGACAAACACGAGGGAAAGAAAACTCTCCCCAGATCAAGGATCGCAAAAAGGGAAGGGGGGGTCATTTCGAGAACCGCGAGGGACTAAAGGTTACGACATCCCCTCTAAACGTCAAGGAAAGGGAGACTCTCCTAGAGGCGGGACCAAAAAGGAAAACCAGGAGAAATCACAAAGATACAGGTCGGGAAAAACATCGCTGTCCTTTGGGCAGGGAACAAGATCCTAAATAAGTCCGGCGGGAAAAAAAAAGTTCTTCAGAAGGTCCACTGCAGAGAAAAAGGCCGCGCTAGAACTCCGAGGAACCAAACGAGAAGCAACATGAAACTTGCATGAAGAACAGTTTTACACCGCCACACACGAAAGAACCGAAGGGGGCTAGGCTCACATAGCAGGCTTCAGAGCGAAAACGTGGACTAGGAGAGAGGAAATCCCGCCCTTAGGAAACAAGCTGGGAAGAAGGCAAAAGGCCGGGGGAGTCCTAAGAAGGACCAAAACGATTAAAAAAGGGGGTGTCTTCCCAAAGAGATCCGGGCGGATGCAGCACTTCCCTGGGTCGAGCGATCGTACGCAAAACAACGATGAATATATATATCTCCTACGGGAACCAATGAAACCATCCTAGATGACCCGGCAAAGGACTAGTTTTTTGGGGGAAGGAAACCACTATCGCTGGGAAGGGTCCTTGCTTCGTCAGGACAGAGAAACGTAGAACTTTCCTGGGCGTCGGAAGTTGTTCTGGATATCCGCCGTCGACAAAAGGTTGAAAAGAGAAGGCGAAGGTTCTAGTAAAGGAAAGAATGGTTCGAAAAAAGAACGCTATAAGGGGGTGGGGACGCCGCTGTCAGTGATGAACCGGGGTTCAACTGATCGGTTATTAGAGACTCACGACCAACAAAGGGAAAAGGGAGTTTAAATCTTTAACGAATAAAGGACGTTGGTTGGATAGAAAAAAAAAAAAATTCGTCAGCGCAGGTGGCCCCACTGGGGGACCGAGGACAGAGATCACCTCGCCAGAAGCTGCAAAAAAAAAGAAAAGGGACTCTGGAAAAAGCTCGATCCACCTGCGTAATAAAGGGCTCTCCTGTTCTCATTGGAAAGAGCGGGTAAATGGGACCATGAAGGAATGGTAATTATCTACGAACCGGAAGAAAGGGCTGGCTGTTTGCCTCGGAAAGGGGAAAGAAAGGGAAGTCTGGTGGTGGGGGGGGAACGGCCGGCAAAGAATTAGGGGAAAGCAAGGAGATCGTAGAGGAGGGTGAAGGAGGGGGGAAACTTAGGCTTTCGGCGGCCAGGGGTTCAAGACAGATGAAGCTGCGTTGCCACGCTAAAAAAAGCAATAGTGGTTCGACCTAATAAGATGCTCTTAACTGACAAGCGCACAAAAAACAATCAAAGGACGCGAAATCAGTGGACAGAGAAGACCCGTGTGAATAAAGGCTGCAGGGGGGAAAACCGGGGGGGACGGTTCCAAAGGCGACTGAAAGGCTCCAGGAGGGGGGAGACGCTTCCTAAACGAACAAGTTATTAAACTCTTTCGGAAATGTGCCGCAGCGCGGGGGGGCAAAGACCAAGCCCCACGCGTCACTATTTCAAAGAGAAGTTGCGTGGGTACGTCGGGCCGAATGGAGAGGGAGGCCAGGAAAAATCATCTGGAAAAACCTCACGAGGAGACTTTCCTAGGGGACAAAAAGTGTGTGGGAGGTTTCGCCGAGGGGACGCCGGGGGAATGCCAGGGGCTAACCTGAAGAACTAAGGCTTGAAACCACGGGGGGGGGGGACGACGACACTGAACAGAAAGGGTAAGAGGCGGTATTCGTGCGAAAAGGGGGACCGGCCTGAAAGAGGCAGCAGTAAAAGAATTAGTTGAAGGGGAAATAGCGAAACCGCCCAGAAGAATGTCGGTGACGGTCAACGGGCAAAAAGGGAATTTTAAATCGCAAGGGGAGGAACTTCCGTATAAGGGATCCCGTCGAGACGTGTGAAAGGGGGGGGGGGAGTCGGACATCACGGGCGGTAGGGGTAGGAGAATTACAGTCGGGTTTGGGGGGAAATGGTGGGTGGAGTTTAACTTAAATTCGGGTCTTTATATCTAAAGATAAGGATGTATGGCAGTCCAGAGGGAGAGGAGAGAAAAGGGCGGGGGCGTGTTCAGGTCACTGAAAGGTGGTCCGTTGACGCGTCCTTCGGATTGAAAGGATGGGAAACCCAAAAAAACGCCGAAAAAGGACGTCCGGGAGCGAGTGAGAACTAAAAAACCATAGTAAAATTGCTCATGACGAAATAGGGGTGAACTCAGCGCGCGAGGATTATACGGAAACGAGTCTGAAGTTCGCGAGGAAGTTAAGGGCGGTAAGATAATATAGAGAGAAGTGGGAGCGGGGAACTAGGCTTCGGTTTTTCTGGTCGAAAGTCAGGGGCCGTCAAAAAAAAAGGGGGAAAAGAGGAAAGGGAGGGGAGGCGGGTTTCAGGGGGCGTCAGGGACAGGAGAGTTATTTTATTGGGAAGAGGGGGGAGACCTTGGGGGGAGTGCGTGTTGAAACCTCGGGGAGGGAGGGGCGGAACGACAGAGGGGATGTTTGTACTCGAGGGGGAAGAAGTTCCACGGAACGACCATACCGGGGGGATTGTTACTGAGTGGCGTGGCGGACTCGATGGGGACATGTAGGTGTAGTAGGGTAGTCTGGAAACCGAGGAAAGAGGAACACAGAACGCGCACCCCTAGCTTTGGGGGGTAAAAGAAGGAAAAAGGTATAGTGAACACCCCACAAAATCAGGGAGGGCTTAATTAAGGGAAGGAAAGGAATCAGGCACGGGGAAAGAAGAAAAACTCAGAATTTAAATCGTAGGGAATAGCATGATGAAAGTCCTGTTGAGTTTAGGAAAATGCCGGAAAAATGGGTTGACCTCGTCCACCGAAAAAAAGAAGGTGCGACAGGGAAGGGGACTGCAAACAAAGGTGAACCTCCGGGCCACAACAATGTGAGGACCGCCCCGGACAAATGCGTTTACGGTTCAGGCCACAGGTGGGCACTTTCGCACGCCGACCCTGCTCGCCACAAAAAGTAACCTGCGCGGGACTTCTTGTAGCCCCCATAACAAAGACCAAAAGACTCAACCTTCGTGTCATCCAACGTGAAAAAGCGAAAAGGCTACTCACAACAACAACGATTGGGGGGAGAAACTAAAAGGGGGGGGGCCTCGGGGGGTGAGGAAAACAATGGATCGCACATGGTTGGGATGGGGATAAGAACACATTCCCGCTCAGTGAGCAGACGTGTGCGGAGGTCATAGCGACGGACACCTTCTTAACATTGACCTACACGGAGGCTTGTATTGCTGAAAAAAGCCATTGTGAATCCAGGATCTGACTCTAACTGAAGGAAAAAAATGGCGAGCTGTGGACGAGGTCATCCAATAAAAGAGGAGGAGGCCGACCCATACGAAGACGGTCAAAAAGGCAAAAATGAATGAGGGAGCAGTGAGGGGGTCGTGAATCTGGTCGTCAGAAAATCAGGGGGAAGGGACCTAAGACCTACAGGAGGGTGAGGAGGGTGCCACGCTTCTGCAGCACCGGGAACCAAAAAAAAACATTCTCTGAGCAACAAAGTACGACGCAGGAGAAAATGTTTCATCTCCTGGAATCGACTGAGAAACAGGAAGTAGACAAGACGCACTCGCACAGAAACGGCCACCGAACCCGCACGGAAACTGGAAAACCCGAAGGCCTTCAGGTCTACTACGGAGATCTCTCATAAGGAAAAAACTGTCACTTCAGCCGAAACGTCAAAACTCAAAAAAAATCCCTTGTCAAAAAGACGGAAGATAAGGAAAAAAAGGCCATACTAAACAACACGAACAAAAAAACAAGACCGAAGTCAAAGGGAAAACCCCCCTTCAACCTTCTAAAAAAGAAAGGGAACTATTCGGCCAATCCATCGACAAACGACCGGGGGGAAAACCTCCGAAGCAACTATAAAGCTCCAAAAAAGGGGCAACCGACCTGAACATATCTGGGTTGTTAACAGGACGCCGTCGAACGGGGTCAAATCGAGAAGAAAAACTTGAAGGAGAAGGGAAAGAGCCGATGAGTAACGGGCACGTAAGGCACGTCGATCGAGGAAGAAGAAGGAGTGGGGGTCGAGCGGAAAACCGCCAAAAGTCCTCCAGGAAACACTCGAAGGAACAAGAAACATCAAAAGACGACCCCGCCTCGTAAAAAAAACCTCACGGAGAAAAACGCCTAGGAAGTAGGGAGAGCGCATAAAGCAAAAAAAATACGACGCAGGCAAACAACAAAAGGGAAAAACGAACAAACTCAAAAACCAGAATCAAAGGCCGGGATTCAGAACCTATAGAATAAGAACCCGATAGAGGAGGATGAACTTACAATCGCTCACCCAAGACCGGTAAATAAAAATGTCGTTCAGCTTGAAAGAGGAGGGGGGTGTCGTAGCAATCTCTCGGGGGAGACAAGTACAGTGGACTGCGGTCTTTCCGGTCAGGGGATGGAAAAGAGATAACAACGACCGGAAGGTCAGGGGAGTCTTCACCGTCACAAGGCTTCCAGCTCGGGGGGCGCCTGCGACTGCCTGAAGCGCCTGTAAAACAATCAACACCCAGAGCGAGGACAGGAAACTAGCGCTCAGAAAAAAAGGGGCCACGGCGCAGTGATGCCTGAATAAAATTCCCCTTCTCCGAAGGAACCGACACGCAGATTGGAGAAAGAACTTTGGAGGGAGACAAGCTTCCAAAAAAAAAATACTGGGGCCACTGGCATCGCGTTTATGAAGACGAAAAAGGGAAGGGGGGCCAGAGGAAGAGCCGGAAAAAAACGGAACAGAGGGGAAAGCTTCAATACGCACAGAGAAAATACGACAGCAAACTTGCAGCAAAAAAATCACTTGTCTGAGAAAATCATTGGTTCAGGTCGAACGACCAAGAGCGGAAGGGGGGAAAAAAAGCCAGGTCTTTTCTTGACAACCCGACAAACACGACCATTCAAGGACCAAAGGGAAGGAGCAAAACAGGGTAAGGTATTCCGAACGGCATCAAGGTCCCCAAAAAGACGGGCACGAAAAACTAACAAGACCGGAAACCCGGCTCTCGACAGTTCGGAGAAAAAACAAGCTGCAGGAAAGAAAGCAAGTTCGCAACCAAAAGAAGCAATCTACCCCGGCAAGGCAGAGCAAGGGGAGGGCAGAGTCCGGTGAAACCAAGCAAGAAATGGAGAAGGACGGAAAAAGTTAAAAGGTTAGGTCACGCGTCTTTCAGGCTCATGCTGGGCAAAACGGGAAGGAAGACTTTCTGAGGAGAAAAGACCAAGAAACCGGAAGGTGCAGGCTGGTCAACCGCGAGGGGAACGAAAGAACTACATCGTGGATTACGGATCGAAAGTCGCACCTCATCCAGAATCTAAAGAAAAGCGGCATTAAAAGTCAAACCACAACAACTCTCTTCTCAAAAACTGAAACCACATTAAGAAGGACGGTGAGATGAGACGAAGGGGGAGCGTTCCAAGAAAACATGAGAAAAATCTACCAAGCAAGAGACGCGGCGGCCGGGTTGAAAGGACACGGGAAAACCTAACCCAGGGTCTTTAACGTCCCCAACATCTCCTGCCGGAGGAAAGAGGGGGCCCAATAGGGAGAGA
>Ga0179593_1470117_pt1 | contig 22751 bp, 25 predicted proteins | sample CZODoug2_1_08_16_FD_185931 | JGI IMG/M metagenome (GOLD analysis project Ga0179593, IMG submission 185931) | Vadose zone soil fungal communities from Angelo Coast Range Reserve, California, USA - CZODoug2_1_08_16fungal (PacBio error correction) | ecosystem: Environmental > Terrestrial > Soil >...
ACAAACAAAAGTCACGGTAAGAAGGGTCCTGCCTTTCCAGGGAAGGGGGAAACGATTACAGAGAAGAGGACTGCAGGTCCGATGGGAAGGAATGGTGCAAAACCCATTCAAAACACCACAAACTAAAGGAAAGGGATTGGGGCAAAACAATCTTTGAAAAAAATTCATATGTCCCGGGGGTCCTAAAACAAGGGTTGGGAGGTGAGACATCTAAGAAACCGACTCTCAAGTAACAAAAGAAGTTTTTAAGGCAAATTCGATATAGAGTATTCCATATGGAAAGGGTGGGATGGAGTAAAGAGAACAGAATTGAAAAGAGAACCTCTTTGTTTCAAGAAGACCACCAGAGCAAGGGCCCATTTCAAAACCCTTTTGGTTTGAACCCAACAAATAATGAAACTCCGACCGTCAATGCAAATGTCCCCACCCCCAAAGCCCCAATGGTTGAGTCGTGCCCAAAAGGATGCCAACGAAAAAAATTCGCGGTAATGAAGCTGGAAAAGAACTTCATCTGTTGCGTAAACTCGCAAAACGATGAGGAGGTAGACAGGCATGCATGCACACCCCTGTCCTACAGGGGGGTGGACAAACAACTCAACAGGGGGGGGGTGTCAAAACAACCGGGGGGGGCGGGTTGGCACGGAGGCTTCGGGGGTCTGGGTACGGGGAAGGTGTCCCGTAGTGAAGAAAGAGGGATGAAGAGAGGGGGACAAGACGGGGGGGAACAAGTCTAAAGGAAAAAGCGCCTTACCTTAACCGTCTCCCCAGTTCTTAAACTCAACACTTTTGGTCTTACGTGAAGAGAGGGGTTTGAAAAAGGCGGAGAAGTAATAGCAAGACTTTCCTGCGTGAGACGGACAAAAAAATGTCAAACGTAAGTACAAACTCATTGAAGGGGTGTTGAAGGACCACTGGGAGCATAATTTTCTTGATAAAGGGTCAGGTGCAAAGCGGTGGAAAGCAACTCCGTGAAAAACCCAGATTGGTCATCCCTAATTGTTTTGGAACTAAGAACATCTTTCAATTAGGGCGACGGGAAAGATAGGGTGAGTTGAAACGGGTGTAAGAAAGCAATAGAAAGGAAGATAACAGAGCGCTGCGTACCAGGAGTTGAGAATCTGAGCAACGGCTGGGTAGCGATGTCGAACCCTTTAAGGACGGCGGTGGGGAAAAAGAAAGAGGGTAACGGGGGGTAAAAAAGAGCCTAGTGTTTTCCTGAAGTGACAGCTTTGAGCGATCAAATTTGGGATTACGAAATCTTTCGGCAAAGCCTTTAACGTACAAGGGAAAACGGTGGGTGCGGCTATTGAGCGAGCGGCCAATCCAGGAACTGGGAAAAACAACACAGACGACGGTTTAAAAGAGGAAGCACTAAGATTGTTGGAGGTTTTCATCCAATTAAGGTAATAGAGCTCCTTCCTTCCTTCTTAACAGGAAAAAAAAAAGCACTCCTGAGGAGCCAACCGCGTCTACTACCACGCCGAGCGGTCCGGGAAAGTCCCCGCGGTGGTATTTTCACCGCATGGCGCTCCCTCAACGGGCGTCCTTCAAGATTCTCAAACGAACTGGGGGGGAACCTTCAGGACGCCAATGGCAATCAGGGGGGGATGGACGGGTAAAAGGCTTAGGCACCAACTTCTACTGGGCCAGAACGGCAACAAATGCGCGTTAGGGAAGTGTAAGGAGGGAGGCCAAGAATGGGGGGCTCAAGTCCAACGATCGTAAAATATTCTTGAGGTACCTAAGGGAACACCACGAAATACTGGTTATACCCAGAACTACTTAAACTCAAGCACAGAAGGAAAGCATATTGAAGGGGGGCATTACAATTAAATTTAAAGGGGACAAGTAATCTTTACTTCAAACGAGAAACTTTTGCGAGCAAGTTTTCACAAAGGGTGGGACGAAATTTGGAGAAATTTACGAAAGGGGGGGTCCAAGGGGAATGAAGCGGGGGAGGTGCATGCAGGTCCACTTTGTAGAAATCTTTGCAGAGGGTACTGACAAACGAACGGAAACGCGAAACGGACTGAACAGAATCGATCCCCACCAGGAACCACGCTCCGGCAAACCACCCATGCCGGTGGTTGAGCGGGGTTGGGTTGGCCCCAACGACACCATGTGCCCAAAGGGAAGAAACCCCAACCGCCGACCAGCAAAACAAATGGACTCGACAAAAGGTACAGGGACCGGGGGACAAGGGGGCAACCGTTGGGGTGGAAAAAAGGCAGTGGAGCGTTTTGTCAGAACGAAGGAAATCTGAAACCAAGCAGAAAGGGTACCCGGATTCCAAGTCCGCACAAAAACAGGACATAGGCCATAAAAGATTCAAGGGAACAAGAGGGAAACTTCCCCGCGGAGGTCAAGTGGGCCCGCCCCGTGAATCGTGTCAAAAAATGACAAAGGGGGAAGTGGAAGGACGCGAAGTCTTTCGAGGACGAAAAGAGCGAATTTGAGGGAAAAGGACTCCAGGGGACCAGTCGCTGACTCAATGGACAGCAAAACGAAAAAAAAAAGACGTGTTCCTCCGACGGCCTGGGGGGGGCGCAATGACGTTTGGAAGAATTTCAAAAGGCCCGGTTTAACCAGAAGGGAAAAGTCCACTCGAAAGGGCGATCTTCCACCCCTTTTAAGGACGAATCTGCGCCAAGAATCACTTGACGCGGCAGAGGATGCCAAACTCCAGGGGACCACGCAAGAAGAAAAAAAGGGAAACTTGGGCCAAAACTTCTTTCTGGAAAATCCAAAGACAAGTGTATTTTAAAGGACCCGACGCAAGGGAAAAAGGATACAGTCCACTACAAAAAAAGAAATAAATAAATTTTCGAATCCTAAACGCTCTCAAACAGAAGGAGAGAAAAGAGAAAGAATTACCGAAGGTGAGCTTCGTTAGGGGGTGATGTAAATGCTGGCGGAGAAGTGTGAACCTTGCCCTTCGCGGGAAAATCCCGGTGAGGATTGTGACCAGCAAGAAAGTGGGAATGGAAAGAAAAGGGGTTCCCCTTGCGATTGCATCAGAGGGAAGTCAAGGAAAAGTCCTGGCTTGAGAAGCTTTTTTTTTTGGTGGAAAAGGTCGGGAGGACGCAAGCTTCGAGAGGGACACGGATGGGAAAGGCCAAGAACCCCTTCGATGTAACAAAAAAAGGAAGGGGGGGGGGAAAAAAGAAAGTGGGCGCAGCATCTGAAACGTCGGGTCGATGACTGATGTAATTATCAGCGCTGAACAAGGGGAGAAAAGTGGCAAACAATAACATTAGGTCGGAGGGGAAGTACGTAAGCTAATAATACTTCTGAGATAAGAAAAAAAAGACAAAGACTAAATAACGGAGGAAACCTGTTGGTCGTAAGCATTTAACCCCCTATAACTTGGAGAAAAATAGATGTAAAGAAAGCTGTGGGGCACAAAAGCCTGGCTGGGAAAACTGGGGGGGGGGGGACGGAAACTGATGGCTTGCTAAACAGAATCTCAAGCCCGCGAAACTCGCAAGGCAGGAATGAACAATGGAAATTTTCACAGTGAAAAGGGCTCTTTTAAAAGAACTCGGTGGTACGTAGGTTGGTGGTTTTTTGGTTAAAACGTTGTGGGAGGGACAAAGTATAAACGATTGGGGGTTTCCAAAGGACATTTTGTATTGTTATGGGGAGGAGCTGTGAAAAGGCGTTGGAAGCTTGTAGCTTGCGCCACTAGGCTACAGAAGTTCAAAAAACGGGAGAGGAAAAGCAACGCTATCAAATTCCAGGAAAAACACTGAATGGGACACGCTTGGGGGGGTATTTTCCTTGCAGGGTTCGCGGGAAAAATGGAAAGCGGGCGCGACAGTGAAAAAAAACGTGGGGGTAAGGTTCAATCGGAAAGGGACCATTAATAAGGGGTATGGGAAAAGGGCAAAAATACGATGAGTATGGTTGACAGGCAAACTTATCGAGTGGGCTTAGAGGATTATGGTGGAAACGAAATTTTACTTGTGAATCAAGAAGATCTCTGGGAAATTTCAAAAAATAAGTGGGGGCCGCTGAAAATCTAAGAGCGACCGTGGCTCGAATTGTTGACATAGAATTGGTTTTCCGGTGCCGAAGGGGGAAACTGCAAGAAAGAGAGGCTAGAATGGGGGGCGCAGTAAGAAAAAGTGTGGGCGGGGCAGCACCGTGGATGAAAGCGGTGGAGCGGAGACAGGCACTCCAATCCCTGTTAGAAAAGGTCGACGAAAAAGGTTACGCCGGGATGGAAGGACACGACGGTGTTAGTCTTTTTGGGCTCTGACTTAGGGGGGAGCGGCAGTTTACCCTGGAAGAAACGGCGTCATCCATCTTCTGAAAAAAACACGAGAATCAGGCATTGACGGAGTGCATAAAAACCAGGCCCATTGGGGGGTGGACAGGGGACGGTATCCGACTCGCTCATCCCGCGAAACAACGGTTGGGAAGATCATTGGAAGGGCAAATATCCCGTTTCTTCGAAAAAAAGGAACGATCAAAACGGGAAGAAGCGATCATAAACAGCGGCCCGCAACACCCGGGGCGAAAAGACAATTTTCAATGTGGTACCGTGGAACCTATCGAAAAGGAAGGTGACAGAGGTCTAATCCCTGGTAAATCTCTTAGAGAGAGAAGTAGATAGAATCTTTTACTCGTATAAGGGGAATAGTCTTATAAACCACAACCAAACTATCTTACGAAAGAAAAGGGAGGGGTTTAATCGTGTAAAAAAGCGATGTAGAGCCCAAGAAAGAACGTTAATTCTTTTTTTTTGAGCGTATGTAGGAAAACATAGCAATAATCAAAAGAAAAATCATACTCCGGGGAACTAAGACAGGGAGTCCTCATGGCAAAAAAACCGTCAAATGGGGGGAACCCAAGGTCGAAGGATTTCTCGGCGATGGGGAATCAAAGAGAAAAGTGGAAAATATACTTATCCAAACACCTCTTGTGGAACAACCAACAAAAAAAAAATCTCCTTCACGTACAGGACAGAGGGGGGGGGTGGATGAAGACTTGGGGAAGGGAAAGGGGGAAGCCGGAGGGAAAACCAGTCCTAGAATGGGGAAAACTTGGAGGAAGGGAAGATCTTTGTCTTAGAGAGGACTTTCTGTTCAGAAGGGTTCGAAGCAGGTGCAAGCGGGCGGACGAGGTAAGGGAGCGTGGAAAAATCCCAGAAGGACCGGGATGGGGGAGGTAATATTAAAGGCTAAATGAGCCAGCGTTTTTGCGATCTAACTCCACCTCTGGAGCCCTGATCAGAGTAACGAAAGGGATTGCAGCCGGGGAGAAAAATTGGCATCCTTTTGGGACGTTTAACATTAAGGGGGGGATACAGGGGGTTTAACAAAAGGTTGGTTGAACCGGGAAAGTACAAGTCTTGGGCGGCCTTTCAAAGCGTTCTGTGGATGAGGTTGGTGCAAGAAGAAGCACAGAAAATAACCTCAGACATATATAATAGTGGTGAAAAGAAAAACTATTGGGGTGAACGTCGTAAGCGAAAAAAGGCGAAGCGCGGGGAAGCAACAATTGGGTGTCTGCAAAATAGGAAGGTTGGGAAGATTTTGGTGGTCGAGAGTTTTATGTTGGGGAACGTGGCCCAGCCTCAAGAGAGCACCCAAGGAGCCTTGTAGCTTCCCCCCAAGGCTGAAAAACCCGACCGAATAGACATGGGTATCTAGAGAAAACAAAAAACCGGAAAGAGGAAAGAGAGGTAGTCGACAAACTAGGTCCGTCGTCAGCCTTGGAAGAACATTAGTTCGGTATGATTATCCTCTGGCTCGAGAACCCCTAACACATAAATCAAGGACTAACAAAGAAGGCCCAAACTTTCGGAAATGGGTCAAAAACCCCAGGGATGTGCATTTCGACAGCGAGGAAAAGCTCGCTCTCCGCGGGAAAAAAATGTTTCTAAATATCTAATATATATGGACGATTTCATATGAATCGTGGTGCTGAAAAGGAAGCAAAGATGTCAGAGAAGAAGAGGGGGGTAGGCCTCCCAAGCACTGGAAAAAGTCACCTTTTCAACCAAATTTGTGGTTTTTCCAACCCATAGCCAAATCACAAAAAACGGATGATCAATTGGGGCGGACGGGCAAAAGGGCCGGCAACCTCAAAAACGTAGCTAAATCATTCATTAGCCGCGGTGGCGGCACGAGGGAAAAAACCGCTGGCTCAATTGGAACTGGGCGCCTTCGTAAAAAGACAAAAAAGCCGGGATTTTGGACGACTCACTTAAAAAAACATAACGTTCAGAGAACATGAATGGCGCCCCCCTGCTTTAAAAGAGTCTTAGTACGTAAAAATCTAAATAATAACTCAGAACCAAGGGTGGTTGTAAAAGGAAGATTGGGGTCGCTTCCCAGGCAAGAAATTACCAGCTCCCGAATCCTTAAACACCGTTTCGTAAGTGAAGAGAACGGGGGGTCCCACGGATGAGATCGTACAATATACGGAAACAAAACCAAGAAACCACAAAACAAAAACCCGGCGGGGGTGGTGTTTGGTATAGAAAAGAGCCAAAGATAAAATTGTCCCCGCGCTAAAAGTGCCGCCGGAATTGCGGTGAGAAGTTAAAAAGCAGGGAAAGGGCTGATCAGGGAGAGGAGGGTTAAGAATTCCTAGTTAGGAAAAAAGTAAAGAAACCAACACCTTAAAAAAACATCACGTTCCTTTCTTGTTTTGGGGTGAGCAAAGATTGTTAACGAGCGAAAAGACTCAAATCTGCAGAGGGAAAAGAGGTGAGTGGGTTCAGGGTGCGAAGATGCCCATTTTTCTCGAATACAGATAGCCAAGGGAAAAGGAAACCGCGTCCAAAGGAAGTTAGCGATGGAAAACCGAAGGGGGGAAGATCATTGGTTACCAGGGAATAGGGAAAAGTGTCGGACCGCCCACATTTTTTCCGTGGGGGGAGAAAAGTAACCATAAGCGTTGCGCCGATCCGTGTGAATTCCCAAGGGGGAGGGAGTGAGAAGGTTGAAAAAGGGAGGTCAAACTGGTTTTAGCGGGATGAGGAGAGTCGGGCAAAAAGGTTAAACCCCACACCCACACCTGACACAAAAGGACAGTTTCAGAAGCGGCAGAGCATGATTTTGAACAGTTTTTTGGGCAAAAGCAATTGATGGACTCGCGCAGGACATCCAGGGGACTGAAGAAAGAAGAGGGAAAACCGCCGTCCCAACTGAAGGTTCCATCCCGCTAATCTGATCGACGAACAATCCCCCTCGAGGGGAGGGTGTAAACGGCAGAATCAAACACTAACCGCTGTCATACACGCGGCTCCAAAACTGTTTTTCAAAGACGGAGGCACCAAGGAAAAACCAAAGGTGGAGGAATCTGTAAACTCGGGAGAGGGGGAAAACAGTCCTCAGGGGCAAGCCCCTGCGACCAAGGCCGAAAAAAAAAAAAAAAAAAAATGTTTCGCCAGGGCAGCGTCGGGGAAATGGAAGGAAAGATTTGAAGAAGGGCTTCTTTGGTGTCCCATCCAATCACAAAGAAAACGAATCCGGGGACACCCAACTCGAACGCAGAAAATAAGGGATCAAAATTTGTCCAGGGGGGTGGAATGCACCAGAGTACTTTCAATTCGCTGGGGAACACCATCACCGTGGGCGAAGCGCAAGCTTTACACGGGAGAGAAAAATTGGAAAGAAAGATTCCGCGCAGCGTGGGGGGGAGGGAAAGTGACAGATTGCGACGGGTCGCCCCCGGTAAGTCAAAGAAAAGGTACCGACGTAGGGATTTGGACAAAGCGAAGAAACAAAGGAAACAGAATGGGAGGCGCTAAAGAAGAAAAAGAGAGGCGGCACCCAAAAAGACGGTTGGGGTAGATAGGTGTACGTACGAAAACGTTTTTTCCAAAAGAGGACCCAAAGCGTGAGTCTCCCAGCGGCACCAACGGTGGAAAAGAAAGGAAGGAATGCTGAAAAGTTTTCCTCGGCGGAATCGGGCTGCCACGCATCATCATGGTCCGGAGTACAAAAAAAAAAAGAAAAAAAGGGGGGGGGGTGAGAATTCCCCAGAGTCACATCTGGAGGCTGTGAACATTACGGGCCTTCCGAGAGTACGGTACGAAACGGTAAGGGGAAAGCCCGTAGAAGAGGGGGGGGAGGGGGTTCCGCCTAGGATGATTAGATACTACTGAAAATCGCGCAAATATTTAGTGCCACTTCTCCCAGGAAACGATGAAGTGGTACATTTCAATCCGAACCGAACGCCGTATCTCCGACTGGAGGGAGCACCGTGATCCTGAGTGAAAGAAAAATGCCAGGAACAGGTAAATCCTTAACCCAACCTCCAAATCTCGAAGAAGGGAAGAGGACCAGAACCTTTGCGTAAAATCGCTGAAGACAAGTTGAAGGGAGATGTTCATCTTAGTAAGCAGAAAGGGGACCCTCAGAGTAAAATTCCTTGGGTCAAAAACCGTCCTTGCCTGTAAAAGAAAACGCAAAAGTGGAAGGGGGGCAACCAGAAGAAGGCAGGTCCCGTTGACAAAAAGGCAAGATACGGTAGTCCAAGGTGGGAGGAGAGAGGGAGCAAAAAAACAGAAACAAAGGCAGTAAAGATTGAGTAGAAAAATTTAGTCATTCTTTTTGTGGTTTTTTTTGGTTTTTTGGTTGTAGTGAAGGTCAAACGTATCCGGTGCGCGTGAAGTCCCGGGAAGCGGAAAAAGACAGGGTTGATTAATTTTGGACCATCAAAACGTTTTTTTTGGTGGAAAAAAAAAAGGAAAATGTTTACAAAGAACGGGTCCAAACTGGGGAGGTGGCATCCGCGGGGGCAAAAAAAAAAATCGGGTCAAGGAAGGGAAGTCGAATATGAAGACGCCTAAAGAAACAAATGTGACGGTAAGATGAAGCAGCTCGCTGTTGGAAAAATGGTCAAAGTGTGGAAAACGGGCACCAGAAACTGCAAAAAATACCAATCAGAGAAGGGAGAAAAGAAAGCGTAGAATACTGGTCGAGGGGGGAAAGTTCTGAAAAGGTACTGAATCAGGCGCTGTGACAGTGGAGAAGTGGCAAAAAAACCGGGAAAAAGAAGCGAGGATCGGAGAGAATCGAAAAAGGCTCGGAGAAAACCCATTTGTCGAACGGCAGGACGATTCACGAGAATGAAAAATCGCGGACAAAAAAGGTGGACATCATGACTCTTTCTAATTGCCAGAACGTGGGAATATGAACTTGTGCTGACGAGAAGAAGAGAATTCAAGAGGAAATCTCAAGGAAGGAAATCCACTGGCCTTTCCCGTCCAAAACGTCAGGAAACACCGCCTTTTGTCGCGGTGGTGGGGGAAACTTGGGTTTAAGGAAAACCAGATATAAAAAAGGACCTTGGGTTGGAAGGAATTAGGTGTTAAATTAAGGACTCTCTTTCAGTCCCGTTGGGGAAGCGTTTCCGCTTCTCTTAAGCACTTGTGCGGAATACCCGGGGAGAAAGACAGGGAAGAACGGAAACAACAATCGTCATTAAACAGAAAACAAGCTGAACGCAAAAAATATTTTCTTCTCCGAGAAGCTGCAAAGACCGGGAAAAATGGAGCGACACAAGGGTGGAGGGGAAGGATCAGGAGAAGGAAAGGGAATGCCATGGGGTCCTGCCACACTCTGCTGAAGGATGTGCAACGGAAACTAGCTAGATTGGCATTACAACGAGAGGTGGGGGTCAGGGGGGGGGGGGGGGGGGGGACAGAAATAGAGCTCCCGTGGAGGTCCCAACTATTTAAAGCTAATTAAAATGCCGAACGCTAATCGCCTTATAAGTATGACATAGCAAAAAGGGTGCGATAAGAGGGGAAGCTGGAAAAATCTCGGGCTGCTCTAATTTGGCTCAGGAAGGAAAAGGAACGTGAAGCCTCAGGGGGTGATCTGTAGCGGAATACGGAGAAGGGGGAAATGAAAAAGTGCGTGTTCGAAATCCGCTTCTGTCGGAAGATTCGAAGACGGGGCGTTTTGCGGGAAAAAGAGTCAAACGAGAGGGGGGGGGAAGGAAGCAAGGGGGTCATCCTAGAAGAGGAAGTAAAAATCAAATTTCTTTGCACTGTGGCTGAACTAAAATCGAAAGGGGACCAGTTTCGTAAAAAGGGAGGCGTGGGTTTGTGACGAGAGTTCCGTATAAAACGAACGGTAAGCCTCAAAAAAAGGGTGGAAAAAGCTGACGGGGGAAATAGAAAAATAAACTTGAGTATCAGAGGGCGCGCAAACCTAGTGAAAGCGATTTCCAGGAAAAAAATCTTTCCGACGGAAACGTTACAAATTTAATGGTAACAGCAGGGAAAGATTAATCACCATTCACGTTGGAGAAAAAACCCATTGGAAGGAAGAGGGAGGAAAAAAAACTTCCAGGACTTTTAGATCTTTGGGAAAATAGGGCCTATGCGAGACACCCGGCCATCACCGAGTCTGAAAGGCCCAATCCAGGTGCTCTTTTTCAAAAATCTGGGAGAAAAAAGAAGGCAGCCCCCCCCGCCCAACCCCCCCCCAACGTGTTTGGTGTGGGGAAATTCTGGTTTTGGGACTTAAGGGGGAGACCCTCTAATCAACAACCGCCATCTCCGCCCGACAATGCTGACAGAAGGGAAAAAAACACTTCAAGAATGCGGAAACGCGGCGGGGAAGGAGACAGGTGATATGGTTTGGAAGCCCATCTGAAAAGCTGCAAAGATTTCGGTTATCCCAAAAAGAAAAGCTAAGTGAACGTACGACCAGAAGGGGGTTGCTGGTGGAAAGACAGGGAAAAAGTCTGCAGTCCGCTTACACAATCCCAACGTGGAAACATGTTCCTTAGTGGCGAGCTTTGCGTATAAGTGTTCTTTTGAAATCCGGGTTCGCATCAATGGCAAAAAGGAAGGGGAATTGGTGAAGGGGACGGGAAAGAAGGTAATCCAAGGTTCTTTTTAAAGAAGTCCGTAAAGGAAACAACTAACGGAGCCCAGCGGGTTTGGGGAATTGACTGCCCAACCCAAAGAACGCTGAATCCTTAAGGCAGATTAGGGTCTGAAGGGTGTTTTGTTGCTCAATCCGGGAGACGAAAATGACTATTTTGCAAGAATCGGGATTAGTGGTCCTGAATGGGTGTTTGGACAAAGGGGTTTGGGAAACTGGGCTTTTGAAAGAATGGGGGGGGGGGCGGCAGAAAAAAAAAGTGTGGAGGAAATGGAGAAGGAGGAAAGTGTGTAAAATCCATCCACTATTACCATCATTAACAGAAGAAAGGAGAATTTTTGAGAAAAAAAGTGGGGCCGCTGAAGATGAAGGGGGAAAGAACTTTCTAATCGAGTTGATAAACAACTGTGGGGTCGGAGAAAAGAATATAGGGTGGGGGGAAAGGGGTTCAGTAGTAACTTTGGGCTGTTTTGGGAGCAGAAGGTTGCCCCCAGAAAAACCCTCGAGAGAGGATAAGCCTCGCTAATGTTAAGTCGTCCCCCGACTGTGACCAGAAGAAGAGGGGCTGGGGAAGCGATCTCCAACACAAAAAGTAGTGAGGTAGAGAGATACACGGTCGTCGTCAATGACGGGAAAACTTGACATTAAGTCTGAAACTACGTATCCCCTCTCTCAGAGCTGGGGAAACCCGCTAAAGACCAAGGGAAGAAAGGACCTAAGCAAAAAAAAGTGTCCAAACTTCGGATGGAACCTGTGGGCAAACCCAAGTTGTTGCGTAGACAGCGGATTGAAAAAGAAAGCCTGTCCCCAAAATCGTTTGCTCAAATCTCGATTCGAGGGAAGGTAATAGGATAGGGGGGTGATTGGAAAGGAAGAAAAAGCAGGGACATTCGAAACTCGTGGGGGTGTGGTTGGGAGAAAAAAAAAAAAAGGGGTGGGGGGCCCCCCCCCAAAAAACAAAAAACCCCCCCCCCAACCCAAGAACAGGAAAAAAAGAACGTCAATTGGCACAAAAATGAAACCAACCTTTGGTTGGCAAAACACCAATGAATGACAACTCAAAAGGCCGTCATGCAAAATAAATTTGGAGAACTTCAAACACGGATGACAAACGCAAAAAAAGTCGAATCTCTTTCCAGGCAATGCAGCGGTGGACAGGTTCGAAACGCTGATTCCAGGTTGGGGTTGGGAATAACAACCCCCCTGGACACTTCGGACCCGGTCCCCGAACGGGAGTGTTGGGAAAAAACTCAACCTGAAAGGGTCCGCGAAAAAGGGACACACCCCGTCGTTTTACCAAGCAATCGGGATAAAAAATCGGATAACTCCAGCCGCCTTAATTCGAATTTTGTGGGGAGCGGCCGAGACGTCACACTTTACCAGTCAGAAAGAAGAAAAAAGGGAAAAGGAATAAACTGTTGGGTGGGAACGCGGAAACGGTAATCGGCAGCTTGCCTGCATGGGGCAAAAAAAAAGAGCCAAAGAGAATGCTCGATCGCGGGGGAAAACTGAATTTAAAAAAGGGGGTTTGAAGCCAGGTATCTCCTGGGCGTAATCTGGAGGGTGATTATGCCGCGGGCGAACCAAAAACCAACCATAATAAGGCGTTGGCATTTGTCCCTTCCATAGAGTGGAAGTAACAAAGGGAGGAACTCTGTCATAGGGATGAGGTTATTGTTCCGGGGCCTCCGCATAGATTCCTAAAAGATACAGATGCCACGGAGGAAAAAGTCGGAAGACGGGGACGGACCCTCCTTGGTGATGGGGAAAAAAAGTAGGAGAAGCTTGGAACAAATGTACATAAAAGGGGTCACGTTGGCGGCGCCGATTTGTTTTTTCCTGGATCGCGTTTACAGAAAGAAGGTTTCATAAGTGGGACGAAATGGTAAGACAAGAGACTGACCACGTAACGTCCACCCGTTTGTGGGGTGCGGGATTAAGGAAAATGGAAGGCAAATACGGGCCACGGTCAACAAAAAATAAGCATTGGTCAGGGAAATCGTCAGCGGCATGATTTTCGTGACATCAAGGGGAAGCATCAAATCGGCGGAAAAAGAAAAGGACAAACGACAGAAAGGGAAGAAAAAAAGGACTTCAGTCGAGTCCCAGCAAGCGAGTCGGGAATCCGTCGAAACATCATCGTATGTCACCGTGAAGAATAAGACTCAAAGTCTGCAGAACGAGGGAAAAAAGGGGGAAGGTTAATTCTGAGCAAATTCGAGCAAAGATGCTTGACTGGAAGGGACTCGGCACGATTCTGTCATCCGGTAGAAAAGAAAAAGAACAGTAGGCGGGGAATTGGTTCGGCAGCTTAATATGGTGCAAACCAAACAAGATCTTCTGATGTGGAACAATCGGAAAAAATAAGGGGAAAACCCAAAGGACGCGCCGCCGCACATCAAGAGAGATGAACAGGGGGACATGAGTGTCCTGTCAATTCTGTCTGGGAGGCAACCTCACCGGGGGGGAGAGCCAGAACTTTTCCGGAAAATTCCGGCAGAAAAAACGCGAAGAAGGGTGTCCCAGGGGGAAAAGACGCTGGCTTGCCCACCTGTCAAGGAAAGGGAGGCAGGGGAGACTGGGAGAAGGAGGGGACTGAAACTAAGCTAAAACATAACGGAACTGGACAGGAGAGCGCTTCATAACACAACTGCGGCAACCAACAGACGGGTTTTAGATGGATGGGGGAATTCTCCCAAACGGGAAAACCAAAAAAAAGACCCAAGGCATGGAGGCCACCTCGTCCAAGTAAATGGAAGTTCACAGGGATTCCCGGTCCTTAAACGTTGGCAAAGCGAAGAGGAAAGACGCCGGAAGAATCATTGAAAACGTGCATTTCCACGACCGCAAAATCGCCCAGCGGGTCGGGAACAAGCTGGAGTGAAAAAAGGTATTTGACACGTGTAATCGGAAAAGGCACGTGGAGAAAAAAGGTAAAGTTGGTGCATCCCGAAGTCCTTCGGCTGTCCTCCTGATCAACACGAATGAATTCAAGGACACTGCCGACGCAGACCAGGGAGGGGAACTTTCAGAATCGACCCGACGCCCAGTAATCTCCGACTGCTGGAGCAACTTATTAGTGACGAAGGGCCTGGGGAAAGGGGGGAAAGAAGGGAAATACCAGAGAAGAATAGAGCTGCCCGCCTTTATTTCAAGCTGTCATCTCGCCAGAGTTCCTTGCTGGCAGCGGATGCACTCCGCCGAAAAAACAAGTAAAAATTCGGGGGTTGAAAAAAAACGTCCTTGCTGTCAAAAAAAAAATCCAAAAAAAGGGCTCTCCCGAACGAAGGAAAGATAACCAGTTGTCCACTAATCACGAGTGCCCGGGTTTTCGGAAGGCTACTCTCCAACAAAAAAAACGGAAAGGGGGGGGGGGAAAAGAAGATCGAAAAAGGAGGCATATAGGGGGGAGGAAGTTTGAGTAAAGGGGAAGGGAAGGGAGGGTGACGAGGGACAATCCCTCCCCGTGCGGTGATGGGGTGGGGGGGGACGCCAGACGTGTTGTTTGAAAAGGAAGGGCTCCGGCGGGTCAAAAGGGCGAGTTCAAATCAAGAGGAAGCGGAGAAGGGAAGGTACTGTAGCAGATGAAATGAAATAAAGGTCTGGCAAATGACCATCTCGAGATTGGAATATGGTCACTTATGGAAACGGAAGACCTCGGTAAATAGGAAAAATGTTAGGCAAGGAAGGCGGAGGAGTAGGCGTCTGGGAAGGGAAAATGATCAGGGGCCGCTGTACCCCCTGGAGAAGGGTAACAACGAAAAAAAGAAATTCGAGAGGACCAGGGGCCGAAGTCGTTGCAGCTTGAAAAAAATCACCCGTAAATACGCCGGGACACGATGGAGGGGGGGGCGCAATCTAGCGGGGGGAATGGGAGCCACGGTGTGCCCCTTCATGCAGCGGATCGGGAAGCAGGGAAGTTGGGAAAGGAAAGGAGGGGATAAACAGCCATATCTCGCCGAGGAACGCGCAAGGCCAGGAAATCCCCTGGAACACGTGAAACAGGGACGGGGGAAAAACCTTTGATAACAGCAAGAAAGTTGGGTAAGGAGGGGGTGTGGGGGGGGGGGAATTTATGAGAAGTACCACCTTCGAAAAACCGTCCCATGGGGGGGGGACACGTGTTGAGAAAGGGGGAAAGATCAGGGAAGTCCGGTGAGATTCCGCTTGAGATGAAGCAATACTTCCCGGTCGGGGCGACGAGTTAAAAAAAAAGGGGGTCATAACAAGCCAACTACAAAGGTCTCAGTGACCCGAAAACACGCTGCGCGAATTTCTTTTCTGCCGAATTTCGCGGAAAGGAAGCTGAGAGGAGACAATTGATGGGGGAAATGAGAGAAGGGACCTTAAGTAACTTTCCAGGCCAACTTAACAGTCTGAGGAAGGGTGCACTCCCCATGCAGCTAAGGTTTGGCTTAAAGGGGTTCCTATATGGAAGAAATAATCTCTTGAGTGAAAAAAGTGGGGACAAGGAAGGGGGGGAGGAGATCTAAGAGCAGACGTGATCTCACTGGATTGAAAGAACAATGTGTGCAAGCGATTACAGCTTGTAAGCAAGGATGCTCTAATTCCAGAAAAAAGAAAAAGGAAAGGGGGACTAGTGGGAAAAGGGCCGGTTATTGAGTTTCTGACGGTGAAATACAATGGGTAGGTGGAGAAAGAAATAACTCGTATTGACGAAGGGGAGGTTTGGTCAGAAGGAGTCCCGCGGGGTGGCAGGGTAAGCCAGTAACACGCAGAGAGTACCATACTGTGAGGAAAAAAACGAACATTATTCTCAAGGCACGCTTTCGAAAACGGAGGGGGTGGGGGGGGGCAGGTGAAGGATGCCGCGAAGATCACTCAGAAAAGGGTGGGCCTATACGGGCAAGGACCGAACCAGCCCATGCGGCACAAGTATCAGCACGTTATTACCATAGAGGATAAAACGTAAAAAATCTGGGAAGCCGACAAAGGGGGACAAGGTACCTGGGGGGAACGACGATCCATGGAAGTTGGGGGGGGAAAGATAGGGGGCTAATTATTTAAAAGAAGATGAGTAACTCTTAGCGCCGTTGGAGAGAGGTATCTGGGCCTATTCTACCAACCCTGAAAAGCCCCGATAACGGGGAGAGGAACGAATGGAATGTTGTTTAGGGAAGAGAGAAAGTAAAACAAATCCCTCCAATTCAGAAAAAGGGCTGGTTTTTCTTGACAGGATCACCGCGCGATCACATCACACGCAACATCGCCGGCAAAAAGAAGAAAATAAGAGGTAGGACAAACGGACACACAAGAGGCATGGGCCACTCTATAGGTCTGATTCTCTTTGGATGAATCCCAGTCAAAAGAAACATCTGCCAAGAGGAGTATCACTGAAAAGCAAGGGCCAGAAGTCAAGACGGACACGAAACAAGAATGGGTTGTTATTCTAAAGAAACTGTTGAGAATTTAATTCTCATGCCCTCCACAATTCCGAATTGGAAGTGCTAGTGAACCTTGCGTACTTAAATACTTTGAAAACGGGGGAAAGGGGGGAGGCAGAGTGCAGCCGGTGTAAGGTTGAAGGGAAAGGAAAAAAATACCGGAAGGGCGGGGAAGGAAGAAAATAACAGGTAGCCCCTGACCACTAGGGGTCCAAAGGGACGAAAAATCTGAGCGCCTTAAGCGAGCGCAGGTTTGCGGTTGAAAGCCGGGGGAAAGCCAAAAATTGATCTTGGCATTGAAAGGAGGGGGGGAGTGTCCAAGGAAGGGGGGGTGGAAAAAAAGGTTGTTTTTAAAACGGGGACCTGGAAGTGCTTGGTGGAGAAGTAAACACCAAAGGGTTCGAAGGGGAAAAGGACGGAGCGTGTGTGACAAGCCATCCAAGAGGAAGATGAACTACCTCCATGAATTAGTTTGGAAGAAAAAGGGGGAACAACGGGAAAAGAAACTGTTTCTAGCTGTATAATCACATTGGGTTTCCTTGAACCAAAGAAAGGGGGGGGGGGTGAACTGCTTGGGTGTTCAAGTAATAATTGAGAGGGAGGGGTTGTGAAAGCGGGTTTTTTTTTGTTTTTTTACCAAGCCTCGAGAGAGAGCAGAACCTCGACGGAGGGGAGACTTCAAAAGGGACCAAGGAAAGAGCTGTATATAAGCAATCAACAACAACAAAGGGGGATACCGAGGAGGTTCTTGAAGGGGCAGTCAAAAAACAGAAGGGGGGGTTGAAAGCTTACAGTAGAGCGGGCAAAAGGGAGAAAAACGAACGAGCTTTGGTCAAACCCTCAAAAACAAACTAAAGTACGAAAGGCAATGCCAGACCGTATGGCTTGGGGAAAAAAAAGGTGTTTGAAAAAGAGATAAAAAGTCCGCTCGAAAAAGGTCCCCACTTTTTCTTCAAAGATCGTTTGATATATAATGTTCGGGTTACAGGGGGGGGAGTGAAACAGAGACAAGGCTTAAATCGAACTTTGTGAAGGAGAAACACACACGCCCCAAGGTAAAGTCAGGGGGGGTTTCAAAAACCACCCTTTTTTTGGTTTTCCCGCGAAAAAACCAGAAGAATACAAAGAAGAACGGAAGCAGGCTCCATGTTGCCAGGCTTGCACAAAAGCTTCACAAAAACAAAACACAGGGCAATCATGCATTAGGAGTAGTCGTTTCGGTCAACCCTATTCAAAGAGGGGCTTCAGTAAAAAAGGAAGCTCCTTCCCGCCCGGGAGAAAGGGTTTGGGGGGGGGAAAACTATAAATTCAACCTGCACGGGACGCAAAAGACTGAGCCCCAAATGCTTTAAAAAGCCCAAGGCGGAGTACAAAAAGCTCGTATACTCAGCCAGTTCACTTAAAGTGTTGCCAAAGGGCCAAGGAGACAGGAAAGGAAACAAAAGAAAAAATACTCACTCCTTTCAAAGAAAAGAAGGGTCGGTAAGGGAACGGGGGGTTGGCCAGCGCGGGAAGAATTATGGCCACTGGGAACCTGAAAGGAAACAGAGCGAAAGGAAAGGGGGGGCAGACCAGGGGGCCTTTGGACTCAATTCCATTGCCGTGTAAATCAGGAGATAAACTGGCGGAGCCGAACAAGCGGTTGAAGGAGAAATTCGGGCATTAATTCCCCCAAAGAAAGGGCGGACAAAAAAAAATCACTGGCTTCTTGGGAGCTCTGATGGGTGTAACGATAAAAAGTGAAAAGGGAGAAATCTTCAAGATGTGAGTGGGGGAAAGGGGGTACAGTCCTCAAGAGCCCATCTCCTTGAGACAATCGGACACGGAGGACTGAAAGGTCCGCAAAGGTAGGGAAAATAGGGGGCGCTGGTCCACTTCACATTGTTGCTATGGAAAGGGGGGACCAGGTCAAGTAACGGTTTTGCGCAGATTTTTTTGTGGGGTGGGGGGGGGGGGGTTTCCGGAATAAGCTTTCAGAAATCTTGAGCGGTCCTTTAGGGGTGGGGGGGGACGAAATGTGCTCGTCGCCCTTGCCCTTAAGAAGAGCCCCCAAGGGGAGTGGAATACTTTCTGACTCTTTCCTCATCGAACACGGGAGACACCAAAGAATTCTCGGAATTTTGTTTCGCAGGCGCATGAAGGGGCGTTGGGGGGCAGAATGAAGTTTAAGGCCCGCAGCATTTCCATTCTTTACCGGAAAAGAGAAGGAAGGGGCGACAAAACCTCACGTAAGGAGGGATGAAAACGACAAAAACAACCAAACCGCGGAAAAAAAAAAGCTTAATCGTAGGAAGTCCCATCAGGAGGGAGAGTAAAGGGGCAATCATCCGCAGACTAGACCGTATCACCAAGAGGATCACAGAAACTTGTCCGAAGGGCCCCTCCTCGACAGTCATATTGTCTGAAGCGATCGATACAAACAATTCTCATTTCCATTAAAGGGGGAGAGGACCTTCCATTTATGAGAGTCGCTCTCCTTTGCAATTTTCATTCGTCGACAATATTGGGGGTTGGCACTACAGAAGATGACATTTCCAGCCAATTCGAAAAACAAAAAGGAATCCTTTGCCGTCGCTCTCCGACCGAAAAGACCTTCAAAAAGAGGAAGGTTTGGAACCAAGGAAATTCCGTAAAGTCCCGCGGGGATAAAAACCATCACCAGTGGAGAGGGACAAATCCACGATTGCACACGGGGCGAAAATTCGCAGAAAAAGGTGAAGACGCAGCTGTGTTGGTTCGTAGGAGACCGAGGGGAGTGGCGCGGGCACACGGTTCCGAGTGTGGACGAACTGTAGTGGAGTGGTAAAAGGAAAACTAGACCCGACTGGACAAGAGGAGCTGCCCCCGAATAACCAAACTAACTATGACTGAAAAACAAGGATGTGGTGGTAAGGTGGTCCTAAAAAACTTACACAACAAACCGCGGAAACACATCGATGGTCGGACAAAAGGAGGAACAGAGGAAGGTTTAGGTCCACGGGGAATTGAAACTGCCTTGCGCGTTTCCCGCGGGAGGATGGATAGGCCGGCCAAGTAGAAAACAAGAAGGGGAAGAAGGAAAAATCTAGTCAAGAAAAAAAGTTGGTTGGAAAAAAGCGTGCCGGAAAGCGATGTGTAGCAAAAACCGTGAATCGTGTTCAGAACAATTATAGCACGGAAGGGTTACCTAATCCAGGAAGTAGGACGCAGACCTCCTGAATCGCGCTAAGGAATGGCTGTGCGCAATTCTTCTCCCGTAAAAGCAAAAAGCCAGTTGATCGTTCTTCAAAAGAGCTTCCAAGAAGGACCGTGAGATAGAACAAGGGATTGGTTTCTCAGTATCCATTGAACCGAAGTTCCTGGCCCTTTTTTCACAGAAGGAAACAAATAAAGCGAGGGAGGGAAACATAGGCCCTCCACTTTTGATGTAACGCATATGCGTGCCCAGAAGTTCACGTAAACTTATGTTCGGTTTTGGGACCCTCTAAAGGGGGGGGGGGAACAGAAGAATTAAAGAGGGGACTTGTCCAAAACTTCAATGGCCTGTGAAAGATCACCCGAAAACGTGGATGTCAACGCCAGACGGAAAGAAAGGAAGCCAATTTCAACGAAATAACTTATATTCCATACAGGTTTCGAATATAGATAACAACAACAACGGGGAGGGAAGGAGAGATGCAAAAAGTAACATAGCTGTATTTTGGAGGGGAAAGTGCGGGATCCGGTAACAGGGTCCGTCGGCGAGGAAACAAAAAGGTTGGCGGGGTTGTGGGGACAGCCAAAGTGTGTTTTAAAGGGGTTAACTCCTGCGGGGACCAGGGGAGGAGTGGGGAGACTCCTGCCCGTCCCCAGGAACGGAGACAAGATGCGCTTTAAAAGAAATGTCGCAATGGGCGCCAGATCGATAGGGGCAAGGGGGGGTAAGGGGGAAACAGTTTAAGAAGATCAATCGATAAATTTTCAGGCAAAGCAGACCCCGGAGAACGGCGTGGGGTCCCCCGAGACCGAACTGATGTAGATCAGAATGAAAGGGAGATTGGGACCCTACCTCATTCTAGGAGAAGGAAGATGAGCAAAGAAGAAGTCCCTCGGGCTGAAATAACGTGCCTTCTATCGGCCCTTGCCCGATGGTGTTTTCCCAAGGGGCAAAATACAGAGGGGGGGGGGGGGGGGGGGGGGTAACCAAAAAAAAGAAAGGGAAAGTGGTGCAAAGGGGAAAGCATACCTCTGATAATGGGCCAAGACGTGGGAATCCGGAAACTGATGCAACTTTCGAGCAAAGCCAAGAGAGGCCTCCTCTGGAACGAGACAATTGGACAGAAAGCAAGGGAAAGTTGTAACGTCAAGTGGAAGCGTGGCCATCCGTGTGGTAGCGGTGTTGTTAACGGGGTGTTTGGGTAGAGGGGAAAATAATCATACCAACCGGAAATGGGGGTTGCAAAGTCGTGGTTTTGAGGCACGATCTTGTAAATAAGTTTATCCAGTCCGATGAACCGTTGGGGGGGGGGGGAAACCAGTGTGGGGGAAAAAAAAAAAAAATCAAAAAAAAACCTCGTCTGGCTAAAGCTTTTGCCGGAACCGCAGTAATACAAAAGAAGACCACGGTAGAATTCCCTAAAACGCTGCGCGAGAGTTTTCAGACCCTTACTTAAGCATGTCTATGAAAAAATGGGAAAGTCAGGGAACGACAAGGTGAATGGGGGCAAGCGAAGTGGGAACTGAAGGACAGGGCATGCCACGGAAATCGGCTGACTATGGGGGACGGGGAAAGAGATGGGCTTAAGGGAGCTGGGGGGTTTGGGGGGGGGTGTCCCGATGAAAGTGGAACAGCACGAAGGAAGAGGTGGGGGTGACAACAAAAGGGGGGGACCTCATGAAAAGAAGCGACGCAGAAGTAGCCCGTGCTCGCATAATTGAAAGATTTTTGTCCAGAGAGATTAAGGAGAGTACCAGCAACTGCTTTTCTAATTGCGCGAGGAAAAGTGGCCCCGGAAGAACTCGATTAGCATTGAGAGGATTCTGAAGGGGGAAATCCCATATGGGAGGGTTAGACCCGGATTAAGATTGTTGATGTAAGCGAAGACGGCTGGTGGGAGGAGAAGGGAGACTTCAGTGAAAGGGAAATGCGCGCCCGTCATCACTTTGGAAAAAATTAAAAAAAACGAAAAATCTGAAGTACTTAGAGTTGAGGGGAAAAAAGCAGGCAAAGTGTGGGGGGGGTGGGTACCGACGGATGCGGACGCTAATCCCTCATCGGGGGGGGGGGGAAGGGTGTCCGAAAGACCGTTTCAAGCTCCGAGCCTGCGGGGTATCCAAAGGAGGAATAGCAAAAGAGTAGGGAAAAGAAGGGCCTTTAGAAATCACGGACTCAGAAAGAGTGAAAAAAGGGGAAACCTGGTAACCACGGGAACGACCATGAAATGTACCAATAGAGGGGAAAAGAAACGTTTAATCAGCTTCAGGGGGAGAGGGGACAGAAGGGGAGAGGATGTACTTGATTTTAGGGGCGGAAACACCCCAATCACCGATCGGAAGAGAAACGATGCCAGAGTTTTTCTATTGAAAAAGAGAGACCAAATAAGGACGGAAGGGAAGACTGGTTTGGAAAAGATGGGCGCCCGCCGCAATCATCAACTCACCGCGAAGGATCTCAAAGTCAGATAGAATATTTAAAACCACGTCAATAGGAGGAACAAAGCGATCGCGGAGGTCGCAGTTTGGTAGGTTTAAATCCCCTCTGCAGAGAACTTAGAATTCCTAGTAGTGGACAAAAAGTCCCTTTCAAGTCGACCAAAGGGGGGTGGTTGTTGAGAAGACTGTGGGAAGGGGAAGAGAGACCACAGTAGACTTTGGAACTGGCTTGGAGGGTTTCGAAGATCTTGGGGAAGGACTCCAATTTCAGAATTTTGAACCGTTTTGAGTAAGGGCAGGGTGAGAAGGGGGTAAATGTGTGGCAGTTGAAGGAGCTTTAAAATACCGGAGAAATGTTCGGGTAAGAGACGGCCCGAAAGGAACATCCTGTTGGAGAGCGTGCGACCCAAAATCTGAGCGCCATGATTGATTCTCTCAGGTTTCGGTTGACATCACTTTTTAAAAAAGAAAAAAAAGTTTTTTTTAGCTGTTATGACCTTGGAAGGAGCCTGATTTTTTGACATTCCATTTTTGGTGAAACATTTTGTTACAGGAAGTTTACTTTCAAGGGGTGTAGGAAGTCACAAGTTCTATTTGAAAATGGGGATGAGGTCAAACAAGAAAAAAGTTCAAAAGGGGAAATCGACTAATGTCGGAAGGGGAAGAGAGAAAGAAAAGATTTGGACCGCGGACAGATTTCCTAATCTCGCAAGCAAGGTTTAGGCCCCAATACAAATATAAAAGGGTTGGGAAACAGTTGAAGGGACTTGTCTTTTCTTTGGGGAAGAGGGGGGGAAAGGAGGAAGGGAGAAATCAAGCCCGCTCTAATAAGCCGTCCAACGGCCTTGACCATGAAAGTAAAATCAGCGGGGGAAGC